>ORJL010512945.1_pt1 | contig 28996 bp, 23 predicted proteins | sample 1779941 | NCBI WGS metagenome assembly ORJL01 (sample SAMEA104232317, study PRJEB22302) | groundwater metagenome | biome: forest; feature: aquifer; material: groundwater | place: USA | collected 2011-08-07 | depth 5.8 m
ACGCCAGTCTGTCGCGCTGGATGTCGATTCCGGTATTCAGCCTGGACAAGATCGTGGCCGTGGTTGGCGTGGCCAACAAAGATACCGACTACGACCAGAGCGATGTCCGTCAGCTTACGCTGCTGATGAATTCAGTCTGGATATACGTGGAGCACCATCGTATCGAGATGGCCCTGCGCCAGAGTGACGATCGACTGAGGCAAGCACAATCTTTAGGCAAGTTAGGCAATTGGGAATTCGACGTTGCGACTCAGAAGATTGTTTGGTCTGACGAAGTCTATAGGTTATACGGGCGTGATCAGGCTTTGGGGCCGCCTTCAGTTGAGGAAGAAGCAAGCTACTATTCTCCGGAAGAGGTCGCGGCGTTGCGGGCCTTGGCCGCCCGCGCCATAGACAGTGGAGAGGAGGGCCAGGGAGATTTTACTGCTCTGCTGCCGGGCGGCAAGAAGACCTTCTTGCACACGTCGATGCGGCCGGTGAAGGATGCGAGCGGCCGGGTGATCAAGCTTTTTGGCACGACACAGGACATCACCGAGCGCAAGAAGAATGAGCAAATAAAGGATGAGTTCATCGGCATGGTGTCGCATGAGTTGCGTACGCCGCTCACTGTGCTCATGGGCGCCATGGCCGTGGCAATGACCGAAGGGGTGTCGCCCGAAGACTCCCGGAGCCTGTTGCAGGACGCCATGCATGGGGCCGAAGCGCTCAACGATATTGTGGGCAACCTCATCGAGCTGTCCCGGTACCAGTCCAACCGGCTGTCGCTGCAAAAGGAACCGATTGATATCTCTGAGGTCATCAGACGTCTGGCGGAAAGGGAAGAGGTCCATGCCGCTAATCATCGGATGCTTCTGGATATTCCGGAAGGGCTTCCTCCTGTTTATGCTGACAGGATGAGGGTGGAACTGATACTGGTGAACCTGTTGAGTAACGCTATCAAGTACTCCGCTGAAGGCACGACGATACGGCTGGCCGTCCGGCGGCAACCTGGCCGCCTGGTCGTTAGTGTGAAGGACCAGGGAATCGGCATATCAGCCAAAGAACTGGGCGGTCTTTTCCAGCCCTTCGAAAGGCTGGAGGACCCGGCCAAGCTCGCCAAGGGACTTGGATTGGGACTGCTGGTGTGTAAGCGGCTGGTGGAAGCTCACGGCGGCAAGATTTGGGTGAAGTCTAAGCCGGGCCAGGGCTCCACTTTCAGCTTTACGCTGCCATTGTAGCAAGTAAGACTTCTGCATCCTCATCCTACGGGGCGTCCTTACCAACATAGGTGCCTTGGGTGGCGCAACGTTAGAACGAGGTCTGGATACCCCGGACCTTGTGGCCGTGGCGACCCCTCCCTGTTGACTAATCGAAGAATACCTGCGCGGTACCGTGCTCTTCCTGGAGCAGCTTGGCGATCGCATCCTTTCCCCTCACCAACGGCTTCAATTCGGAAACGGGCCGACCGGCCTCGTTGGTCCGGCATTGCCACTTAACGATGGCGCCTTTAACGAACACCGTCTTTGCTTCTGAAGGGTCCACGCGGGTGCCGTCGCAGCCCAGGAAGATCGGCTCCTTCAGTTCGCTGACCAGATACAGCACCTTTTTGGTTCCGTGCTCGAGGACTCTTTCCGTTAGCTGGTATTCCAGGTTTTCCGTATCGATATGAACGTATTCCATTTTCTGCAATTCCTCTTGATCCAATTGGCATCTCTTGTGGATGACATTCCATATTATAGTGCAACCGCCTCCTCCGTTCCTCTCCCCCTTGCCCAAACGGGACATCGTTTTGCTCTGCCCGGTCATCCCCCAAAAGTCACCTTTTGTTGGCGGCCGGACGCACAGATTTCATGATTTCTTTACACTTTACTTGTTACGATTCGCGGGCAATGGCGTTATAATGGATAGATAGTCCCCGGCCAATAACACTCAACGGAGGTCGCTATGTCACAAAGATTCACGGTCACAGCTACTCCCGCCAGGAGTCTTGCCTGGCTGTTCTCCGGTCTGGCACTTTCCGCCTTGCTGATTGCTTCCACGGCCTGCAATCAGCCCACGCCAACCCCATCGCCCGTCCCGCCGACGGTCTCCAAGCCCACCGCCGTTCCGGCAACCCAGTCTCCCGCTCCTGCCACTCCCAAGCCGACTACGCCGGCGCCTCCGTCAGCTACGACAAGCCCGGCGCCCAAACCTACCGGCGCCACCGCCGTTCCTCCCCCGGTGACTCCGGCGGCGACGCAGCCACCAGCCCAGGGAGTCAGTCTTAAGATTACTGAACCGGCCGACGAGACCGTCGTCAACGTTACCCCGATTCGGGTGTCCGGCACAACTGACATTGATGCAACAGTCAGCGTCAACGGGAGCATTGTAGAGGTTGCTGATGACGGCAGCTTCACCTCGATCGTAGACCTTGCCGACGGTCCCAATGTGATCGAAGTTGTCGCGTCTAACCCGGCCGGCAGTCAGGCCGGCAAGACCATCACGGTCATCTATTTCGCCGTCTAGCAGGTATAGGCACCGGGGCAAAGAACTATTAAGGAGGCACTCTAATGAAAGCATTTCGGATTCTGCTGGTTGTTCTATTGTCGGCAGTCCTGGTCATGGGCGTGACGCAGATAGTCTCTGCAGACACCCCAACGCCGTCGGTCAGCCCGACCCCGACCCTGACTCCCGTGCCCACCGCCAGTCCCACGCCGACCCGGACGCCTCAGCCTCAACTTATGGAGGTTAAGGGAACGATATCGGCTGTCAATGCCACGGCCAATACGGTCACGATAACTCCTGCAACTCCTGCCGGGGCCAGCGCCGTAACGGTGACGGTCACCTCCACGACCCGCATCGAGGTATGGGGAACGGACAACGCAACCATAAGCGATCTGAAAGTCGGCATGGCGGTCGAGGTGCGGGTGGTCCCTGTGACCTTCGTGGCAGTTAGGATCGAAACCAAGTCTCCCGAGAAGGCAGGCGCAGGGGCGAAGCAGGGCTTTTTCGGCACTGTGGCCGCGGTTAGTTCGAACTCTGTCACCGTCACCACCGAAAAGGGTCCGGTGGTAGTTAGCGTGAACCAGGATACGCAATATTGGAACCCGCCGAACAAGAATGGCACGCTAGCAGACGTGAAGCTTGGCTCCAGGGTTGCTGTTCTGGCGGCGCAACAGGGAACTTCCCTCGTGGCTCTCCGGCTATTGATCACCCCGGCTAAACCAACGCATGAGCAGTTCCAGGGAGTGGTGACGGCCATTTCTGGGAACCAGGTGACAATCACGGACAGCACCGGAAAGACGGCGACCGCCGCGGCGCCCCAGGGACTTCTCGCAAAGATAACGATGGGGACTCTGGTGACTGCGGTGATCACAACTACTCCTGGCACCACGCAGGTGCAGATCAAGGATATCCAGGACAACGCCAACGTTCTCGACCGGCTCAATCGAATCGCTTCGACCAAGACGGGCAAGGAGCAGAGCGACGCCAAAGACAAGCTCGACAAGGGCAGCGCCAAGCATCAGGAGGTGCTGCAGAATGTAATGTCGAAAGCCCCGGAAGAGGCGAAGCAGGGGATTCAAAAAGCTATCGACAAGGCTAAGGGGCAAAGGGAAGGACCGCCGGGCAGGCCGACGGCTACCCCCGGAGGCACGGCCACGCCGAGACCTACTGAGACGGCTTCGTCCGGCAACCAGGGCCAGGGGCAGGGCCGGGGGCCGGAGGAAAAGGGCCGCAGCGGGCAGTAGTCTCTGGTCACCGGCAGAGATGCTTGTGGCTCACCGGCTGTTTGGGTGGGTGGGCGGCGACCGTAGGGGCACGGCATGCCGTGCCCGCCGGGGCGCTATGCCGTAGGGGCGGTTCGTGAACCGCCGGGGGGATTCCCCATTGGGGCAAGGCATGCCTTGCCCGCCGTCGTCTCGGCGTTGCGTTGCGCCCCTTACCGATTCTCCTGTTGCCAATCCCCTTGATTTGCACCTAACCCGGTGCTACTATTTACCTAATTTGCCGCCCGCTCCCTGGAATCTCGTATCCACAAGAGGCGGCGCGCTCCGGAGGTCCGTGTTCTATCGTGGGAAATGCCGGGTCATTGTACCAACCAAGTGAAGCCGACGCCTGCCGGAAATATGTCGTGCCCAGGCTGCATGGCGCCGGGTGGGACGACGACCAGATCGCCGAGCAGCGCACCTTCACCGACGGGCGGATCATAGTCTCCGGCTTGAAAGTGAAGCGCGGCCCGCGGAAGCGTCCTGACTATCTCCTCCGCTACAGACCGAACTTCATGATCGCGGTGGTCGAGGCCAAAGCCTCCTACAAGAATCCTCGTGACGGTCTGCAACAGGCCATGGAGTACGCCCTCATCCTCGATCTGAAGTTTGCCTACTCCACCAACGGTCGCGGCATCGTGGAGCATGATTTCCTTTCCGGGAAGGAGGCTGACCTCGATGCTTTCCCTTCACCAGAAGAACTTTGGAACAGGCTGAATGCGAGAATGGGAGTTGATGCAACAGGTCAGAAGCGTCTCTTTACGCCGACTCCCCCGTCCCAGGGCAAAACACTTCGCTATTATCAGGAAATAGCCGTCAACCGGACCATTGAGGCCATCCTGAAGGGAAAGCATCGCATTCTGCTTACGATGGCCACCGGCACCGGCAAGACGGATGTTGCTTTCCACATCTGCTGGAAGCTCTGGAACACCAATTGGAGTCGCACCGGCCAGCCGCGCCGTCCCCGCATTCTTTACCTCTCGGACAGGTCCATCCTGGTGGATGATCCCAAGGAGAAGCAGTTCGCACCCTTCGGCGAAGCCCGCTGGAAGATTCAGGGGGAGGCCATCAAGAGCCGGGAAATGTATTTTGCTACTTACCAGGCCATCGCCAGGGACGAAAGCCGTCCGGGTCTCTACCGGGAATACGGCCCCGATTTCTTCGACCTCATCATTGTGGACGAGTGCCACCGGGGCAGCGCCGCGGAAGAGAGCAACTGGCGAGAAATCCTGGAATACTTCGCCCCGGCCTTCCAGTTGGGAATGACGGCGACGCCTCTGCGTGAGGACAACCGCGACACCTATCGCTATTTCGGAAACCCAATTTACTCCTACAGTCTGCGGCAGGGCATTGATGACGGTTTTCTGGCCCCTTACCGGGTGCATCGCATCTTGACCGACGTGGACGCCACCGGCTGGCGGCCCACCAAGGGTGAACTCGACCGCTACGGCCGTGCCATCCCCGACGAGGAATACCAGACGGGCGACTTCGAACGCGTGGTGGCGCTCAAGGCCCGAACACACGCTATCGCCGGGAGCATCACCAATTTCCTCCGCAAGACCGAACCATTCGACAAGACCATCGTGTTCTGCGTTGACCAGGAACACGCCGATGAAATGCGGTACGCCATTAACAACCTGAGCGCCGACTTTGCCCGGGAGCACCCGGACTATGTCGTCCGGATTACTGCCGAAGAGGCGGAGATCGGCCGGGGCCACCTGGGTCGCTTCCAGGACCCGGAGAATCGCACGCCGGTGGTGGTAACAACCTCCAGGCTGCTGACGACGGGGGTGGACGTCCAGACCTGCAAGAACATCGTCATCGCTCGAATCGTCAACTCCATGACCGAATTCAAACAAATCATCGGGCGCGGCACGCGCGTCCGGGAAGACTACAAAAAACTCTGGTTCTCTATTCTGGACTATACCGGCAGCGCTACCAGGCTTTTTGCCGACCCTGACTTTGACGGCGATCCCGTCGATCCTCCCACGGAAAACCCACTGGGCTCGGAAATTCCTGCGGCCGCCGCGGACGGCCTGGAACAACCGCCGGCGGACTCCCAGGAGAGTTTTGCCGACCAGGATGTGAACCACGAGCCAACGAAGCTATACGTTGACGGTGGCAAGGTCGGCATCACCGCCCATTTTGTCTATGAACTCGACACCCACGGGAAAAAGCTCAGGGTGGTCAAATATACCGACTATGCTTCGGAGAAGGTCCGGGGGATGTGGACCTCGGCTGCCGAACTGCACTCCCTTTGGAGCAATTCAGATGAACGGGCAGCCATAACGAAGGCGCTTGAAGAGCATGGCATATCGCTGGAGCAACTGGCGGAGAATGCGGGCCAACCCGAGGCCGACCCGTTCGACCTGCTCTGTCACGTTGCCTTCAACGCGCCCTTGCGCACGCGGAGGGAACGCGCCGAAAGATTGAAAAAACGGCGGGGGGGGGTCTGGGCGTACTTCAAGCCGGAGGCCCGCCAGATTCTCAACGAGATTCTGGACAAGTACGTTGACTACGGCATCGAAGAGTTCTCTTTTCCCGACATCCTCAAGGTGCCTCCCATATTGCTGCACGGTAACGTCATGGAGATATCGTCGAAATTCGGTGGCCCGGAGAAACTCCGCGGCGCCATTGAACAAATGCAAACCCTGTTATATGCCAGCTAGAAACGAGCCTTATGCCTGAAACCAGGAAAGTCACCACCTCCCAATCCCTGGGCAGCCTTATCAAGTCCTGCCGGGACCTCATGCGCAAAGACAAAGGTCTGAACTCCGATCTGGACCGTCTGCCGGCGCTTACGTGGATCATGTTCCTGAAATTCCTGGATGACATGGAGTTGATCCGGGAAGCCGAATCTCAACTGGAAAACAAACGCTTCACACCGGGTGTAGAGCCGCCCTACCGCTGGCGCGACTGGGCCGCCAGGCCCGACGGCATCACCGGCGACGCCTTGCTTCATTTCATCAACGACGAGGAAGTGGCCCGCCCCGATGGGACCCGCGGGCCGGGTCTGTTCACCTACCTCCGGTCGCTTCACAGCCGCAACGGCGACCGGCGCGATGTCATCAGGACGGTCTTCCTCGGCATTGCCAACCGGATGATCAACGGCTACATTTTGCGCGACGTTATCAACAAGGTCAACGGCATTCATTTCACCTCCACCGAGGAAATATACACCCTGGGCCATCTTTACGAGTCCATGCTCAAAGAGATGCGCGACGCCGCCGGGGACAGCGGCGAGTTCTACACCCCGCGTCCGGTGGTGCAGTTCATGGTAGCTGCCGTCAACCCCCGTCCCGGAGAAACCATTCTCGATCCGGCCTGCGGCACCGGCGGGTTTCTGGCGGCGGCCTTCGAACACCTGAAAAAGGAGAGCCGGACGGCCGAAGACCAGAGGCGTCTCCAGCGCGAGACCCTCTTCGGAATCGAGGCCAAGCAACTGCCTTATCTCCTCTGCCAGATGAACCTGCTTCTGCACGGCCTGGAGTATCCCAATATTGACCCGCTCAATGCCCTGCGTTTCCCGCTTCGGGAAATCGGTGAAAAGGACCGGGTGGACGTGATCCTTACCAACCCTCCTTTTGGCGGCGAGGAAGAGAAAAGCATCCAGGGCAACTTCCCTGAGGACAAGAAGACCTCCGAAACCGCGTTGCTCTTTCTCCAGCTTATCATGCGCAAACTGCGCAAGCTGCCGAAGAAAGGGTTTCCGCCCGCCCGAGCCGCAGTGGTAGTGCCCAACGGCACGCTCTTTGGAGATGGCGTCTGCGCCCGAATCAAGGAGGAGCTGCTCAGAGACTTCAATCTCCACACCATTGTCAGGTTGCCCAATGGCGTCTTTGCGCCCTACACCGGCATTCCCACCAATATCCTGTTCTTCGACCGTTCCGGTCCGACCAGGGAAATCTGGTACTACGAGCAACCTCTGCCGGAAGGTAAGAAGAACTACACCAAGACCCAACCCATCCAGTTTGAGGAATTCGCTACATGCCTGGAATGGTGGAGCCAGCGGCAAGGAAGCGACCGGGCCTGGAAAGTCCCGGCGGGTGATATTGTTGGCGCTGGATGCAACCTGGACCGCAAGAATCCCCGCGGCAAAGAGGATATCACCCACCTGCCGCCGGAGGAATTGGTGGAGAGCATTCTGCAGAAAGAGCAGCGGATAGCGGAGATCATGGGCAACATCAAGAGCCTGCTAGCGAAGAACGAAAGATGAGCCCGATTCCGAATGTGAGTTTGGCGGAGTTGTTGAGCCTCGAGCGGCGCCCTGTCAAGGTGTTGGGGGGTAGTAGATATGCCGAAATTGGCATCTATTCCTTCGGACGAGGGATTTTTCACAAGGTCCCCCGAACTGGCTTTGAGGTAGGGGACAAAGACCTTTTCCAAGTCAAAGAGGGCGATCTTGTTTTCCAAGTGACATTTGCATGGGAAGGAGCAGTGGCCTTAGCTTCACGCGCCTAAGATGGAATGTACGGCTCCACCCGTTTCCCAACTTTTCGAATTGACGACAGTCGCTGCTGCCCGGCCTACCTCCTATACTACTTCAAAACACCGGCCGGGAGGGATCAACTGGTCAAGATATCTCCAGGGTCGGCAGGCCGCAACCGGGTTCTCAGCTTAAGACGAATTCCCGAGGTAGTTGTTCCTCTTCCTCCGCTTGCAGAGCAGCGGCGAGTGGTAGCGCGGATTGAGGAACTGGCCGCGCAGATTGACGCGGCGCGCACGATTCGCCGACAGGCGTCAGAGGAGACAGAGGGACTCCTAGAATCCCGTATTATCGCGACCTTGAAAGGCGTGAGAGTACTTGCATCACTTGGTGACCAGGGCGTTTGCCAGCTAGTCTGCGGGCAACACCTGGGACCCGAAGACCAATCAGACTCGGGTATCCCATACATGACCGGCCCCGCTGATTTTGGTCATAGGGTAGCCAAGCCAAGCAGGTTTGCACTGGTAGCCCGCGCACTTGCCCTTCCGGGTGATGTTCTTCTGACCGTCAAAGGTGCCGGGGTTGGCAAAGTTAACCTTGCACCAGATCAGCCGTCAGCAATCGGACGTCAGCTTTTCGCTATTAGACCAAACCCGAGTGGCTTAGATACGGTCTTTCTCATGTACGCTATTTTGTTTCGCCTCCGACATTTCCGAGATGCCATGACTGCCACCACCGTCCCAGGCATCGGTCGCGACGACGTTCAACGACTGGAAATACCGTACCCTCCATTACCCGAGCAGCGCCGGATCGTCGCCGAATTGGACGCGTTGGAGACGGAAACGGAAGCTCTCAAACGCCTGCAAGCCGAAACCACTGCCGAACTGGACGATCTCCTGCCCTCTATCCTTGACCGCGCTTTCAAGGGGGAATTGTGATGTTGCTCCATTTCACAGTGGCTCACGCTCGAGCCCCCCAAAACCGGCAAGATTGCCATCAGAGTCAACAACCACTACGGCGAAGAAGTCTTGAAGGTGTATGATATCAAGTAAAATACCAGGTACAGAAGCATTCCTATTGCTTTGCGGACATGAAAGAGACAAAAGGCTAAGCGGTCAAAATGGAATCTGAAAAACTGATCAAAGTTTTTGAGGCTTTCGTGAAGAAGGACTCAGAATCGTTCCACCGGGTTGCTGCAGAACTGATTGAAGATGAGAACAGGAAAAAGCATCACCTTTTGGCTAGGCGATTGAAGCAGATAATGTCAGAAAACGGCATATCGGCCAACGTTACTGCCACCCGTCAAATACCGCCTGTTCCTAGGGAAAATGAAAAAGGGTTCAGGCTTCTGGACGTAAAGAAGATGTATCTGAATTGGGAAGATGTGGTACTTTCCCAAGAGGTCAAAGATGCTTTGAACCAGGTTGTACTGGAATTGGAAAAGGAGGAGGTGCTGGCAACTTACGGACTCAAGCCGAAACGGAAGTTGCTGTTCTACGGCCCGCCAGGTACGGGCAAAACCCAGACCGCCAAAGTGTTGAGTTCGGTGGTCGGGTATCCTCTGGTATTGGTCAGATTTGATTCCGTGGTATCCTCATATCTCGGGGAGACTGCCTCCAACCTGAGACGGATATTTGATTACATTGAAAGCGGAAAGTGGGTCGTCCTTTTCGATGAGTTTGACATCATTGGTAAGCAACGGGACGATCCCTCAGAACACGGAGAGATCAAGAGGGTTGTCAACAACTTCATGCTGATGATTGAGAACTACGAGGGCGACAGCGTAATAGTAGCGTCAACAAACCATCCCCATCTCCTTGATGATGGTGTGTGGAGAAGATTTGATGCGGTAGTCCAGTTTGATCTGCCGAATAAAGAACGACGGAAGAAAATCTTCGACAAGTATCTGAGAGTGTTGAAAAAGGGCGAGATAGACATGGCTGAGATCTTGCAGAAGTCGGAGAAGTTCTCAGGGTCGGACATCGAACAGACCTGCGTGGAGGCACTCAAGAAGACAATCTTGCAGGGCAAGGATAGATTAGACCACCAGACCCTAATGGGCGCTCTCGTAAAGCAAAGGAAACGTCTCGCAGGGAAAGGGGTGGCGAAATATGGCTGACCATCTCACCCTGCCTTTCTATGCGTCTGAATTCGAAAGAAGGAAGCCACGGGCGGGGCATGCCCCAAAAGAACGGGCCGACAGGAAATCGTTTACAGAGGTCCAGGTATTCAACCTTGCCAATATCCAAGAGGATTTCGAAAAGAATAAACCGAAATATCAACGTTACTTTGACCCCAACCTTATTTTCAGAATTGTGGTGAACCAGGGTGTGAGCGAGGATGACTTTGTGAAATTCTTGGAAAGGGCCGGTTTAGGTGTGATAACGTCTTCGCCGTCGGGCAGCGGATATTGGATTTCGCTTGCGGAAGACGATTCTCTGGACAAAGTTAAGGGTAGGCTCCGGGAGTATGGCGATGCGCAGAAGTATAAGTCGTTCGATGCGGTGGAGTCCTTTTCAACTATACCACCTGAAGAAAAGGTAGGCGAGGGTCTTCGGCAAGAGCCTCTGAAGCCGGAAGAAGAGGCATATTTGGACATCGAGGTGTGGAAGATGGAAGAGGAAAGGCTGACGAAATTCCTGGCTGGTTTTGAGAAGCTGGTAGAAGCCCGGCGAGGGAAAATAACCGATAAGCTGGTGACAGAGAACCTGTGCTTGCTCAGGGCAAAGGTAAGGTACCCACTCTTTTCTGAAATCAGCCAACTGCGGGAAATAAGCCGCATAGACAGGCCTCCGAAGCCGTATATAACATGGAAAATGTTGGCGATTCCGCTGGCCAGCCTAAACGTCGAAGGTCCCCCGGATGGGAAAGCAACGGTCATAGCGGTACTGGACAGCGGAATCTTGTCTAATCATCCGTTGCTGGAGAAAGCCGTCGCGGATGAAATATCGGTGCCCTCGCTCGGGACCGCTAAGATTAAGGCCGATAAGCCCCAAGACGACGTCGGACATGGTACAGAAGTAGCCGGCGTGGCCTTATATGGAGATATCAAGAAGTGCATTGAAGATAAGAAGTTCGCCGCCGAGGTCTGGATACTATCGGCCAAAGTAATGTTCGCGGAGAAGGACTCCAAGGGAAATGTTACTGCCGTTTATGACGAGAGTGAACTGCTGGAGCACCAACTCGAAAAGGCAGTAACCTATTGCGTGGGGCAATATGAGAGATGCCGCGTTGTTAACATTTCATTCGGGGACAGGGACAAAAAGATGTTTGGCAACAAACGTCAGTATCCCTTGGCGACCCTAATAGATGAGCTCGCGAAAAAGTACGGGGTCGTGTTTGTCGTATCTGCCGGGAACATTGATGAAAGCATTTCTAAGGGCAATCAGTACCCCCAGTATCTCATCAGTGAGCAAGAGTCGGTCAAGATCATTGACCCGGCTTCCTCCGCGTATGCGCTGACCGTTGGCTCAATAGCTCAGGATTTTGGTCCTTTGAGCACGTCTGCTGGTCAAATAGCTTTTTCGCCAGCCGAAAAGCACTATCCCTCGCCCTTTACGTGTGCAGGACCAGGATATCGAGGGATGATCAAGCCTGACCTGGTAGAAGAGGGCGGGAACGTCATTGTCCCACCAAGCGACCCACTGAAGGTAGAGGACTTTGGCGGAAAGCTCGTGGTCCTGAACCCGGACTTTATTAGTGAAGGGAAGCTATTCTCGGCAGAATACGGAACCAGTTTTTCTGCCGCCAAGGTGTCCCACTTTGTCGCGAAACTGTTTAACGCGTTTCCGAATGCCTCTGCCAATTTGATCAAGGCGCTGCTTCTGTCGTCTGCCGCGGTGCCGTTGGATCGACCTGGTCCACTGAAAGATATCAAGCTTGACGATTCCGACAAGAAGCTCATGGACATACTTAAAGTATACGGGCATGGAAAGCCGAATCTGGATCGAGCAGTTTCTTCTGAAAGCAATCGTGTAGCTCTGATGGCCGATGGCAAGATAAAGCCTGATAGCGTCCATCTTTATTATTTCTATTTGCCCTCAGAATTTGCGAACACGCATGGGACCAAAGAGATTTCGGTCTGCCTAGTATACGACCCGCCAATACGACGGAACAGGATTGATTATATGGGCATCAACATGGAGTTCCATTTGATCCGAGACTCGGACCTCGGCGAAGTCTCGCGCGGGTATAAGGCGATCAAGATTGAGCGGGAGCTTGATGAGATTGTGCCCGAGGAGTTGAAGGTTAAAGAAATCGATTTACACCCGGGAGTACGATTAAGGAAAAGAGGCATCCATCACAAGGGGACCAAGACCTATTTAGGTACACCGCAAATCAACCCTGATAAACCACTAGTGCTCGCCGTTATATCTCAAAACAGGTGGGTAAAGGAAGAAGACTATGTGCAAAACTATGCGGTTGTGGTTACGGTGAAACATCAGGGAACCATAGACCTGTACAACCTCATTAAACAGCGAATCGAAATTGAGGAAAGAGTAAGGTTGCGGGCATGATCGTCGCTCGGTCGGTTTGGGGGGCTGCTGCTGAGCCTGGTTGAGGCCGCTTGGCGCACTGTTATATAATGTGCGCATGATATTCTGGGCCATGGATATAATGACACTTTGGCTATAACAGCAACGGGTTCAGCTCGCGGCATACTGGAAAAGAACAGGAAGGCACTCACCGCCATTCACCGAGGCACCACCGGTCCCTTCACGCCCCGAGAAGCGTCCGCGGTGCTGGGCATGAACTTACTTCGAACTCGCCGGTTTCTGGCTTATCTTGCTTCTGCTGGCTGGCTCACCCGAATCCGCCGCGGGCTGTACGCAACTGTAGCTCTTGACGTTGCCGAGCCGGCGACCTGGCGCGAAGATCCGTGGATCGTGGCGGCCAGGTTATTTGCACCGGCTTACATCGGCGGTTGGTCGGCTTGCGAGCACTGGGGGCTTACCGACCAGGTCTTCCGGGAGACCATCGTTATCACCGGCCGTCGCATCCGCGTCCGCCGCCTGGAAATCCAGGGGTTCCCTTTTCACCTCAAGACAGTCAGCCCGGACAAGATATTCGGGACCGAGACGGTGTGGCGCGCGCGTACGCGGGTTGCAGTGTCAAACCCCCCGAGAACCATGGTGGACATACTGGACGACCCAGGGATCGGGGGAGGCATTCGCCATGTCGCCGAAATCCTTAGCTCATATCTATCGCACGAACGGCGGAATGATTCGCTGCTCCTGGACTACGCCCACAAGCTGAGCAACCGCAGCGTTTTCAAGCGCCTCGGCTATTTGCTGGAGTCAATGAAGACCAATGATGGCGTCCTGATAGAGGCGTGCCGTACGTCTATGAGTTCGGGTATTTCGCTGCTGGACCCGGGCGCACCCCCCAAAGGGCGGTTCATGCGAAAATGGAATCTTCGTATTAACGTGACTATTGATGCGGGAGACGGACCACGATAAGCCGGGCGGAGTTGAATGAGCGCATCCGGGAGTGGGGCCTGAGAGAAGAGGTGGTTGAGAAGGACTATGTCATCGGATGGTTGCTGTGGGGCATCGGTTCGGACCCAAAGCTTTCTGCCTCATGGGCCTTCAAAGGCGGTACTTGTTTGAAAAAGTGCTACCTGGAGACCTACCGTTTTTCCGAAGACCTGGGTTTTACCGTGTTGCCCGGCGGACCAATCAAACCGGATGAAGTGGGCGCAATCTCGGAAGGGATATTCGGGCGAATCTACGAGCAAAGTGGAATTGACTTTCGGGCAAGGGCGGCTGTTTTCCGCGACCGCCCGGACGGCAAATCCGTTGAGGGCAGAGCGTACTACCGCGGACCCAGAAACGCCCCCGGATCTGGCAGCATCAAGCTGGATTTGACGGTAGCGGAGCAGGTGGTTCGACCAACGGTGCTACGGCCAATATCGCACCCGTACCCTGATTCGCTTCCGGTGCCTGCCACCGTTCGGTGTTACAGCTTCGAAGAACTGTTTGCTGAGAAGCTCAGGGCCATGGGAGAACGCTGCCGCCCCCGCGACCTATATGACATCATAAATCTGTTCCGGAGGCAGGACTTTCGCCCCCATTTCGAGTTGGTCCAATCCACATACCTTCAGAAGTGCTCGTCTAAGGGAGCGGAAGTTTTTACGTTCGAGTCCCTGGAAAGTTCGCCGTTTCGCACAGAACTTGAGACAGAATGGGCCAACATGCTGGGGCACCAGTTGCCCGCTTTGCCACCATTCCAAGACTTCTGGAATGAACTCCCGCACTTGTTTGCGTGGCTGAATGGGGAGTCGGTTCCAGAGGGCCTCCGACCGGTTGCAGCGCGGGTTGGCGAAGAGGTTGGATGGCAGCCTCCGGCGACGGTCTGGGTGTGGGGTCAGGGCGTGGCCCTTGAGCCCGTTCGGTTTGCCGGGGCCAACTATCTCACCGTCGAGGTAGGATACCAGGGAACGAAGAGACTGATCGAGCCTTACAGCTTGCGGCGGACGAAGGATGGCCATCTCTTGCTCTACGGGGTGAAAACCGAAACGGGTGAGGTGCGGGGGTATCGGGTTGATCGCATTGAGAGCATCGAAGTGACGAACCAGCCATTCAGGCCGAGGTACGCGGTGGAATTCACTTCGACGGGTCCTCTGAGCACTCCGATGACGCCGAGGGCGCACAATTCGTACGCTCCGAGTGCGAGGCCCTATAGCGGGGTCATTCACGTTATCGAGTGCACTTATTGTGGGAAGCGGTTCAGACGGGCTACCTGCGATACTCACCTGCGCCCGCACAAAGACAAGGACGGAACGTTCGATTGCCCCGGCAAAACCGGTTTTGAAGTGGACCGGATATTCGAATGAGCAAGACGGGTAATGCCGGCGGAGCGGCGATTTTGTGGAAATGAGGGGAGCACAATGATAATTTCAACGTTCTACGGCCTTTGCACTAATTGCCAGAAACTGACCAATATGGCGGTGAAGGAGGAAGAAGAGGTCATTATAGTGAGACAAGAACCCGTCAAAGTTAAGGTACAGTACACCAAATGCTCTGAATGCGGTGACGAGGTTATTGACCCGACGGTAGGGGACGATCCTTTTGACCTGGCCTACCGGGAATATCGGAAGAGGCATGGACCAGCTTCGGAAGAAGGTTGACACCGGCTGCCTTTGTTGGACATAGTAAGGCTGAAGTTCTGAAAGAAAGAGGCATAGATGAAAGAGATCGTGCTGGCCGTTGACGTGGTGGTTGAGCCCGATGATCCGGGCCACCATGCCTATGCTCCTGCCTTCAAGGGGCTTCATGTGGATGGAGACACCGTCGAAGAAGCCCTGGAAAATGCACGGGGTGCCATTGATCTCTATGTCCAGGACATGATCGAATGCGGGGAGCCAATACCGGTAGACGTCAAGCGACTCCGGCTTGCTCAAGGGGCTATTGGACGATATCGGGTGGACGGACCACGATTTGAGGCAGCTTAAGCTCATTCGGTGACCGGCTCCCTTGGGCAGAGGCATTTCGCCTGGATTCCTGCGTTCGCAGGAATCAGTCATGAACCTAGGTTCACCACGAAACATGAAAGAACCTCCGTAGTCGGGCTCGTCCCGGAGCCCGACCCATCTCGGGGTCAGGGACGACCCCGAGTACGGTGCTTTCAGGGTAATCCCCCATGCCGGCTCGCCGCCGGCGCCATGAAGCATGAAAAAAGGGGCGTAGCGACAGGGCTTGCCCCTGTCGGGGGCAACGACAACCGCGAGGGTTGTCGCCACGGTGTCGGTAGCACAGGCATCCTTGCCTGTGACGGGCCTTTGGACAGGCAGGGATGCCTGTCCTACCAGGCCCCCGTCATTCCCCATGACGTCCCTACGGGTTCGCCTATTTTCCAGGCAATGACAGACGGTAACAGGCCGGGCATATTCACTAGCTGCGGGGTTCCCGTAAGCACGGAACGTAAGACGTGCGCCTACCGGACTGCCAAATGTTAAAAATGTGTGAATAATGTGTGGTCCGCGTTGGGGAAGTCCCGGTTACGAAGAGCGGGTGCTGCTGTTGAAGTTGACAAACCCATATCCCTATGTCAAGATTAAAACTCGGTAATTGATTACCTACCCTTCCGGCGTGCCGTTGGGATAAGAATAACAGAATACGAACAAACTGGCAGGATGACTTCACCCACCCAATTTAAGCCTAAGATAACTGTCTTTCACTGCTTCAACGCCATCAACGACCCTTCCTCACTGGGCAACGGTAGTTTCGAGGTTCACAGTGTTAAGATGCCCTGTTCCTCCGTGACCCGGGAGGTATTCCTTCTGCGTGCCTTCGAAGCCGGCGCTGACGCCGTTATCGTGCTGGTATGCCCTGAGGGGCAGTGCACCTACGCCGAAGGCAACCTCCGGGCGGCCAAACGGGTGGCTCGTATGAAGAAACTGGTGGACGAGATAGGACTCGACGGCCGCCGCCTCAACCTCTTCAATATTGCCCGCGGAGATAATGCTGCTGCAGAACGCATTATCAAGCAGACTGCTTCTGATGTGGTTGGCCTGGGACCCAATCCAGCGCGGTAGACGGAAGTAAGTCCGAAATCCGAATACCGAAATCCGAAACAAATCCCAAACCATAAATCCGAAATCCGAATGTCGAAATTCTAAACAAATTCGAATTACCAAATCCAAATCACTAGAGACTGAGTGAAACACCATGATAGTTGGCGAACAGAAACCACTGGCGGAAATCAAGGAAATGGTAGCCCCGTACTCGAAGATTCTGATACTGGGCTGCGGCACCTGCGTCAAGACGTGCTTTGCCGGCGGCGAGGACGAGGTGGCCACCCTGGCCTCGGCCTTGCGGCTGGCTTTCAAGAAGGATGGCAAGAGCATCAAAGTGGAAGAGCTTACCGTCGAGCGGCAGTGCGAGGACGAGTTCGTCCGGCAGGCGGCCCCCCAGGTGGGCAAGAGCGAAGCAGTGCTGTCGCTGGCCTGCGGCGCCGGAGTCCAGATGGTAGGCAGCCGGTTCGCCAAAATCCCGGTCTTGCCCGGGGTGAATACTACCTTCATCGGCATCCTGGAAAAGCAGGGGCTTTTCACCGAGAAGTGCGTCGGATGCGGTGATTGCATCCTGGACCTTTTCGCCGGGGTTTGCCCCACCAGCCGCTGTTCCAAGAAGATGCTGAACGGCCCGTGCGGCGGCTCGCAGAACGGCAAGTGCGAGGTGAATCCAGATATCGAGTGTGCCTGGCAGGTCATCATCGACCGGCAGAAAGCCCTTGGGCAGATGGACAAGCTGGCCGTCTATGTTCCGGCCAGGGACTGGCGCAAGAGCAACTCCGGCGGCCCGAGAAAGCTAGTCAGGGAGGACCACATCATTTGAACGGCAGCAGATTACAGCAAATCCTGGCAGCAGGGCATTTCGCCGTCACCGCCGAGTGCGGCCCCCCACGCGGGGCCAACGCCGAGGTAGTGCGGAAAAAGGGTTCCTATCTCAAGGGGTATGTAGACGCGGTCAACGTGACCGATAACCAGACAGCTATTGTCAGAATGTCCAGCGTGGCCGCCTGCGCCCACCTGGTGCAGATGGGCGTAGAGCCGGTGCTTCAGATGGTCACCCGCGACCGCAACCGCATCGCCCTGCAATCGGACCTCCTGGGGGCTTATTCCCTGGGTATCCGCAACATGCTCTGCCTTTCCGGCGACCACCAGACCTTCGGCAACCAGCCGGACGCGCTGAACGTCTTCGACATAGATTCCATGAATCTCTTGCATGCCGTCAAGGCCATGCGGGAGACGGGCAAAGATATGAGCGGGTTCACCCTCGACGTGGCCCCGCAGATGTTCATCGGCGCGGCGGAGAACCCCTTCGCCGATCCGTTCGAATACCGCGTCTTACGGCTGGCCAAGAAGATTGCCGCCGGGGCGCAGTTTGTCCAGACACAGTGCGTCTACGACGTGGCGCGGTTCAAGGAATGGGTGCGTCTCTCCCGCGAGCAGGGCCTGACCGACAAGGTCTACATCATGGCCGGCATCACGCCGGTGAAGACCGCCCGCGCCGCCAAGTATATGGCGACCAAGGTGCCGGGCATGATCGTGCCCGAGGCCGTCATCAAGAGAATGGAAGGGGTCGCCAAGGACAAAGCCGCCGAAGAGGGCGTCAAGATTTGCCTGGAGACTATCCAGGAAGTGCGCCAGATCAAGGGAGTCCACGGCGTGCACATCATGGCCATCGAGTGGGAAGAGAAAGTATCTGAAATCGTCAAGGCCGCCGGCCTTTATCCGCGGCCTCAGGTGAGCTAGTCCGGCATGCCAAAGAAATATCATATCGCTACCAAGACCGCCGATCCCCGGTTTCCCCCCATCGGCAAGTTCGCCACCATAGAGTTCCGCGAGGATTGCGCCGGCAGTTGCCAGGCTTGCGTGAAGAAGAAGTGCGTCTACGGCATCTTCAAGGACAGCTTCATCTACTGGAGTAACATGACGGAGCCGGAGTATCTCTATATCTGCAAGAGCTGTCTCCGCTGCGTGCAGGAATGTACCAAGGGCATCTTCTCCATGTCGGTCAATCCGGAATACCGCGCTCTGGGCGACGATTACTGGACGGCGGACATTATCAACTCCACCTGGGCGCAGGCCCACACCGGCAAGATCCCGGTGTCCGGCGCCGGCTACCGGGGACCCTTTGCTGGCGAAGGTTTCGATTCGATCTGGACCGACATGTCGGAAATCGTGCGGCCTACCCGGGACGGTATCCACGGCCGCGAGTATATCAATACCTGCGTTGAGCTTTCCCGCCGGCCCATGAGGCTGAAGTTCAACGAAGACATGTCGCTGGCTACCGAGGTCCCGCCTATTCTGGAAGTCCCCATCCCGCTGCTCTTCCAGCAGCCGGATTTCGGCGTCCTGAGCGAGACCGTCTTGCTGGCGATGGCGCGGGCGGCCGGTGAGGTGGGCGCCCTTATGTTTATCAAGCCTGAGAGCTACTCTCCGGCTTTCAAGGAGTATGCCAGGACACTGGTGCCCTGCCTGACCAGGGGCAATTTGAAGAAATACAGCAATCTTGTCGCCGGGAGCCGCATGATAGAACTGGCCTATGAGCCCGGCATCGAAAAAGAGTTCGCCGGGCTGCGGGCGGCGAGGCCCGACCTGTTCATATCCGTCGGGTTGCCTCTGGACAAGAACGCCGCCGAGCGGACGCTGGCACTGGCCAAGACCGACGTGGATACCATCCACCTGTACGCGACCGTCAACGGGCGCGAGGCTGGCGCTGCCAGTCCCCGCTATTTGAAAGACATGATTCGCGAGGCTCATCTCAAACTGGTGGAAAACCGCATCCGGGACAAAGTGAATATTGTCGTTTCCGGCGGGGTTGCCATGGCGGAGCATATGGCCAAGTCCATTATCTGCGGCGCCGACGCCGTTGCCGTGGACGTGCCGCTTCTCCTGGCGTTGGAATGCCGCCTGTGCTACAAGTGCAAAGACAATAAACCCTGCCCGGTGAAACTGGAGGCTATCGAGTTGAAGTGGGGAACGACGCGCATCGTCAATCTGGTCAGCGCGTGGCACAACCAGCTCATCGAAGTGATGGGCGCTTTCGGCATCCGTGAGGCCCGCCGCGTACGGGGCGAAGTCGGCCGGTCGCTGTGGTTCGAAGACCTGGAAAGGGACAATTTCGGCCCGATATTCGGCACCAGGAAAGTCGCCGGCGTAGGATAGTCGGCAATGTTGAATAAAGAAATCGGAATGATTAGTAATGGCTAATGTCGAGAGAATAGTTTGGATCTAGTTCGTCATTCGAATTTCGACATTCGATATTGTGGGACAGCAAAATGGCTTTGAAAACAGAAATTCAACTCAAAGAACGGTCGAAACTACCGCAAATAGTGGAGACCCCATCGCGGTTCAAGAATCCGATCGGCAAATATGTCGTCCGGAGAAATTCCCGGTGCATCAACTGCGGGCTGTGCGCCCAACTGTGCCCCCACGGCGTGCACATCAGATATGACGAGTACTCCTTGCCGGTGCGCCCCAAAGATTACCGGTGCATAGGCTTTAAGTGCGAGGCCAACGAGTACTTCTGCGTCAAGCGGTGCCCTCAGCACGCGCTGTCGCTGAGCGCCAATCCTATTATGGATTCCCTGGGCGACTACCGCTGGTCCGGCGAGATGATCGTCGGCCAATGGTATATGGCCGAAACTGGAAACGTTCCCTACGTGGATGTCGAATATTCCCTCGGCTACTCCGGGGGCGGTTTCGACAAGATACGCTTCAAGAGGCCGGACCCCAAGGACTATTTGAATATTCCCGACGAAGATATCGATACCGGCATAAACCTGAACAAGCGCAAAGACGGCCGCCCGGAAAGGAAGCTTTCCATGCCCACTTACGGCGGTGGCATGTCCTTCGGTTCTACTGCTCTGCCGGTCATCGTGGGCCGGGCCCGGGCGCACAAGAGGCTGAATTCCCTCACTTGCACCGGAGAGGGCGGCTATCCGCAGGAGTTTATTCCGTACCGCGACAACGTCATCACCCAGGTAGCTACCGGCCTGTTCGGAGTCAAAGAAGAAACTATTCTGAACGCCCCGGTGGTGGAGTTCAAATACGCCCAGGGCGCTAAGCCGGGTCTCGGCGGGCACCTTCTCGGGGACAAAGTGACTCCCGAAGTAGCCAAAATACGAGAGACCGTGGTTGGCAGCGCTTTGTTTTCGCCCTTCCCGTTCCACAGCGTCTATTCGGTGGAGGATCACAAGAAACACGTGGACTGGATCAAAGAAGTGAATCCGAGGGCACTGGTCTCGGTCAAGGTTTCAACGCCTACCGACGCGGACATGGTGGCCGTGGGCAGCTACTACGCCGGCGCTAACATCATCCATTTTGACGGCTGCTACGGCGGCACCGGCGCCGCGCCGGACATCGCCAAGAAGAATATCGCCATGCCCATCGAATACGCCATTCCCAAGGTACACCGGTTCCTGGTCGAAGAGGGGCTTCGAAGCGAAGTCTGCCTTATCACCAGCGGCGGCATCCGCAACGCCATGGATGTGGCCAAGGCCATCGCTATGGGCGCCGACGGCTGCGTGATCGGCACGGCGGAACTGGTAGCGCTGGAGTGCATCCGCTGCAGCAACTGCGAAAGCGGCCGCGGCTGCGCCCGGGGCATCGCCACTACCGATCCCGAATTGGGCCACATGATAACCGAAGAATGGACCGAGCAGCGCCTGGTCAACATGTATATGGCCTGGCGGAAGCAGTGGTGCGAACTCCTGCGAGGCTTCGGAATGAAGAGCATCAAAGAACTGGTGGGACGCTCCGACCTTCTGGTCCACCTGGACTACCTCGACGAAGAGGAACGGAAGAAGTACCAGCCGGCTCCCCGGAAGAAGATGGTATTATGAGCCACTCTCCTCCGTAGTCGGGCTCGTCCCTGAGCCCGACGGGGAGGTGCTCGGGGGCAGGGACGACCCCGAGTACGAAAACGGGGATATGAAGCGCCCGGTTAACCGTAGTCGGGCTCGTCCCTGAGCCCGACGGGGAGGTGCTTGGGGTCAGGGACGACCCTGAGTACGAAAACGGGGATATGAAGCGCCCGGTTAACCGTAGGCGGGCTCGTCCCTGAGCCCGACGGGGAGGTGCTTGGGGTCAGGGACGACCCTGAGTACGAAAACGGGGCGAAACCCGGCAGAGTTTGATATGGCGAAACTGCAACATTTCGAGTCTGAAGGAAGTTGCTACCTGGTGACAGTGAGCGTCTTCGAGAGGAAGCCGCTTCTGAGAGACCCAGAGAACGCCAAAACGTTGATACAGGTGATCTATAATCAGCGAAGCAAAGGGAGATTCTATCTTCTTGGGTTTGTGGTTATGCCAGAGCACTTCCACATCCTCATGGTACCTCGAAATAGCACGAGGCTGCCATTCGTCATGCAGGAAATCAAGAAAGGGAGCGCCAGGCTAATCAACATGGCGACCGGCAACTGCGGCAAGTTCTGGATGGACGAATACCATGATAGCATCGTTCGCGGTGAGCAGGACCTTCTGGTAAACTTAGAGTACCTGGCAAATAATCCTGTAAGGAGAGGACTCGTTTCAGAGCCCAGCGAGTACCGCTTTAGTTCCACAAACGGGACCTATAAGACGGATTTAGAAGAACTTTTCTCGGGGTCAGGGACGACCCCGAGTACGGGTGAAAGATGAAGCAGGCAACGCCTTCATGTTCCAGATCGAATTCAAGAAGAACAAATAACGGGCCTAGTGAGCCACTTTCCTCTGTAGTCGGGCTCGTCCCTGAGCCCGAGATTGACAATATTGATAGTGCAAGAAGAACAAATGTGTAATGATAACGAATTCCTGAACGAAATCACTTCTTCCCGCGGCAACATGCCGCGCGGCACCTTCGAACGCGGCAAAGCCGCCGAGGAAGGCGGCTGCGGCGTGACCGGGTTTATCGCCTCCATCCCTGTCTCCGGCCGGCACATCTTCGAGCCTTCGGTCCAGATGCACAACCGCGGCAACGGCAAGGGAGGCGGCATCGCCGCTGTTGGCCTTTCGGCCAAGGACCTGGGAGTGTCCCAGGATGTCCTGGACAACCATTACATGCTCCAGATTGCCCTCCTCGACCCCAAGGTGCTTCCTCTGGTGGAGAAGGAATTCATCTCACCTTGCCTGGAAGTCCACAAAGCCGGACGCATTCCCACCGTGGACGACTACCGGTCCATCGAAGGGCTGGATGTCCGCCCGCCCGACGTCCACCGTTATTTCGTTCGCGTGAAAAAGGACGCCCTAAGCCGTTTCATCGAGCAGAACAAACTGCAGGGCATGGATCCCCGGCGCGCCGAGGACGAGTTCATTCATCAGAACTCCTACAAACTGAACCAGAAATTCTACGCATCTCTGGGTGAGAAGCAGGCCTTTGTCATGTCCCACGGACGGGACATCATGATTCTCAAGATCGTCGGCTATGCCGAGAAGGTGGCTCAGTACTACCTGCTGGACAACTTCAAGGCCCACGGCTGGATAGCCCACCAGCGGTATCCCACCAAGGGCCGCGTCTGGCACCCGGGCGGCGCCCATCCCTTTATCGGCATGGATGAGGCCCTGGTCCACAACGGCGACTTCGCCAACTACCATTCCATCACCGAATACCTGAAACAGTACAATATCTTCCCTCAGTTCCTCACGGATACCGAGGTGTCCATTCAACTGTTCGACCTGTGGAACCGGGACTTCGGCTACCCGCTGGAATACATCATCGAGGCCATGGCCCCGACCACCGAGCACGACTTTGACAGCCTGTCGCCGGAGAAGCAGCATATCTACCGGTATATTCAGCAGAACCACGTCCGTGGCTCGCCCGACGGCCCCTGGTTCTTCATCATCGCCCGCAACGACTTCTACAGGAAGCAGTACCAGCTTATCGGTATTACCGACACGGCCATGCTCAGACCGCAGGTGTTCGCCTTGCAGGATGGGGAAGTGCAAATCGGACTCATCTGCTCGGAGAAACAGGCCATCGATGCCACTCTGCAGAGCCTGGCTGCCGAGGACAAGCGCTTCTCGCCCATTGCCGACAAGTACTGGAACGCCCGCGGCGGCAGCGCCACCGACGGCGGCGCCTTCATATTCACCGTGAAAGATAACGGGACGGGAGGCAAGCAGCTTACTTGCGCCGACAAGTTCGGCCGGCCGGTGGCCATGCCTTTGACTCACAAGCCGGTCGTGGTGTCAGCGAAAGGGACTTCCGGTCGGGTCCGCAAGTCGGCGAAAACCGCTTTGCCCGACGTGGCCGGGGCCGATGCCGCGGCGCTAAAAGCCATGTGTCAAAAGGACCTGGCCGGTTGGGATATGGCCGCACTCAAGTCCTTCGGGGACAGCCTCGTTGCTGAAGCCGCGAAGAGCGACGCCGCGAGGACGAAGGCCATCGAAGTACTAACCTATCTCAACGATACCCGCATTCCCGCTGGAGCAAAAAAGCGCAGCGCGGTGCTGGTGGCTGTGAGAGACAGCCTGACCGCTATTTTCGACGCCGTTCCAGGCTTCGAGGACAAGGCTGACAGCGCTTACCGGCATATTGACTGGTCTACCCGCCACACCCTGCGCGCCCCCCAGGGCAACGAGAAAGTGCTGGTAGTGAACGCCCGGGCATTTCAGCCGGAAGGCGACGATTGTGACGCGCGCCTGATGGTGGCGGCCTACCAGTTGGGCTGGAAGCAGTTCATCGGCTACGGCTACAAGGGCCAGCGTTTCAGCGGCTGCGGTTTTACCACCAAGTCCGACGGAGTCCGCATTGATCTCTATGACAGCACTGGAGACTATCTCGCATCAGGAATAGACGGCCTGGAGATTTACGTCCATGGCAATGCCCAGGACCAGTTGGGCCAGATCATGAAGCGCGGCAAACTGGTTATCTACGGGGATGTGGGCCAGACTTTCATGTACGGCGCCAAGGGCGGCGACGTTTATGTCATGGGCAACGCCGCGGGACGGCCTCTCATCAACGCCGTGGGACGCCCTCGGGTGGTTATCAACGGCACCTGCCTGGACTACCTGGCCGAATCTTTCATGGCCGGCGACCCGCTGAACGGGGGCGGCTTTGTCATCATGAACGGCGTGGCTTTCGACGACGATGGACAGATCGTTCCACTCGAAAATCCCTATCCAGGTTCAAACCTTTTTTCGCTGGCCTCGGGAGGGGCGATTTACCTTCGCGACCCTCACCAGCAAGGTGTCAGCGAGCAGCTCAATGGTGGCGAGTTTGCCGCGTTGAGCGAAAAGGACTGGGGACTGATTCTCCCTTATCTTCAGGAAAATGAGCGCCTTTTCGGCATAAAGGTGGACGATCTGTTGACCGTGGACGGGGTAAAGAAGGACTACAAGGAAGTGTACCGCAAGGTACAGGCGGTCAAGCTGGCGGTGCTGGCGGCCAAAGCGCCGGCGCCTAAGCCATCACCCAAGGAATACGCCAACGTAGTTCCCGAGGGTGAAGACGCCGACGAATGATTGGTTTTTCCGCCCGCTGCTCCCCAACCTTCTGAAGAGTCCACGACCGGGGCCGGTCAACGAGTGACACGCCCCCGGTCGGATGTTTCCCGGTGATGGAAGACGCGGTTTAGGCGTAGCCCTTCTGTTTGCTGAAGCATGGGCTGCAATAGACGGGGCGTTCCTGTCTCGGCTGGAAAGGGACCTGAGTTGGGGTACCGCAGGAGGCGCAAACGGCTTCGTACATCGGCCGGGTCGATCCGGCAAATCCCGAGTTGCTCCGTCTCCTCACTGAGCGACATTCCGGGCAGCGGCGCGGCTCGTTCTGAAGCCCCTTCTGCTGATAGAACTCTTGCTCCGCGACGCTGAAGGTGAACGCCTTGTTGCAGTCCCTGCATGCCAGTGTCTTGTCTGTGAATGCCATGACTGAGTTTCCTTTCCAGTTACCTGTTACGTGACCCGGGGAACGACGCAGTCATGCCTGCAGACCTCATTGGCCAGAGCGGGGAGGGGAAGGGGCATAGGTCGGAGGATTGGGCTGGAGCAGAAGGTGGTCCGGACCAAGTAGGGGTCGTTTGAGCTGGGTCGTCTTTTAGGGCCATATAGGTACCAATACCTGATTATAGCAGTTACATTACAGTAACATTACAAAAATACTAATAAAAAAATAACAAATTTATGACATTTTTGTAACATTTGTGTCTGAGACTGTGAAGAAGATATGTCGCGGCCCGTGACGAAGGCATCACCTCTCCCTCAGGCTCTGAAGACCTGCGACTACCGTCTATTACCCCGGCGGTGGCGGGTTCAACATCCACACCGAAACGGTCAGGGCGGCGGCAAAGGTGACCCAGAGGATGTAGGGAACCATCAACACCCCGGCGGCCTTCGAGATTCCGAAGAACTTCAGCATGGTGATCAAAATAGCGATCCACAGTCCGGCGATGACCAGTACCCCGCCGAAAAGAGATTTCAGACCGAAGAATGTGGCCGTCCACAGGACGTTGAGGATAAGCTGCCCCAGGAAGGAAGACAGAGATGCCTTGACGCGTTGATCGGCCAACCCTTTTCGCCATGCGGCGAAAGCGGCAATTCCCATTAACAGGTAAAGGGTGGTCCAGGCGGGCCCGAACAGCCAATTGGGCGGCGTAAAGGACGGTTTCTGGAGAGCGGCGTACCAGGTGGGGATGGCGCCAGCGGTGAAGACGGCCCCGATGAGGCCGGCGGCCTCGCAGGCGACGATACAGATTAAGAGTTTGGAGACGTTCCCGGTTTTCGATCCGGCAGTTGCCATGAAAATCCCTCCTGAACTTCGATTAGCGGTCTTTCCGCCGGCGTCAGCCGGTGGCTTTCTTGGCCTCTTCCCAGAGGGTGTTCTGGTCGGCGAACGACAGTTTGGCTAACTCGACGCCCTTCTTCTCGCAAGCTTTCTCCATGTGGGCGAAGCGCTCCGAAAACCGGTTGTTGGCGCCCCTCAACGACGCTTCCGAGTCGATTCCCATGTGCCGTCCCGCGTTCACCAGGGTGAAAAGCAGGTCGCCGAATTCCTTTGCTTTATCTTCAGCGTCCGGGGCTTTTTCTATCTCGCGCACTTCTTCGGCGACCTTTTCCAGGATGCCGCCGGTCTCTTTCCAGTCGAAACCCACCCGCGCCACCCTCTTCTGTATCTCGTAGCTGAGGGTCAAGGCCGGCAGCGCCCTTGGCAGCCCCGAAAGAATGGAATCGTCCCCGGGCCGCTCCTGTTTTTTCAAGGCCTCCCATTGTGATGCCACCTCTCCGGGATTTCTGGCGGTGGCGGCGCCGAAGACGTGGGGGTGGCGGTGAATTATCTTCTCGTTGACCCCTTTTATGGCGTCGTAAATGGTAAAGTCGCCCTTTTCCGAAGCGATCTGGGAGTGGAGCGCGATAACCAGCATCACGTCTCCCATTTCCTCTCTCAGTTTGGCGGGGTCTTTCTTGTCCAGGGCGTCGATGACCTCGTAACACTCCTCCATGAAATCGGACTTGAGGCTGTCGTGGGTTTGGACGCGGTCCCAGGGACAGCCGTCGGGTCCTCGCAGATGGGCTACGATTTCAATCAAGGTGTCGAATTTGCTCAGGTTCTGGTCCATAGTTGGTGCTCGGCTTTCAGCAAGTAGTCGCGCGTTGGAAGCGCCGAACGCTCGTCTTCGGCGAAGTTTGTTCGCATGAAAGCCATTATACTTGCGGAGAACGCCATCTTACAATGAGGAGATTTGACCTTTGATCGCCTGATGGCTGATAATTGCCCTGTTAGGCATTTGCGCGGGAGACAAAATGAAGCTAGTTACTATTCTGGCCGGGGTTCTGTTTGTGGCGGCCTGGCCGGTTCTGCTGGTGAGTTCCACCGTGACCTGGGTCGCCAACGACCCCGACTTCTATCTCGATGGTTTCAAGAAATATGACATCGCGGCGAAAACCGGTATTGCCGAAGCGGACCTTTACAGGGTGCCGCAGGAATTTGTTGACTACTATAACTCGGACCGGGAATACCTGGATATCACCGTGACCCAGCGGGGCCAGCGGGTCGCTCTCTTCAATCAAAGAGAGATCGAGCACATGAAGGACGTGAAGGGCCTGATCAGGCTGGGCAATCTCTTGCAGTGGTGGACCCTGCTCTACGTCGCGGTGGTTGCCAGCATCGGGCTTTTCTGGTGGAGGGGCGCCCGGCGGCGCACCGTCTACAGATTCATATTATGGGGAAGTCTGGCGACCCTGGGAGTCATTTTCGCCATTGGAGCCATGGCTGTGATCAACTTTGACGCCTTCTTCCTGCTATTCCACCTGGTGAGCTTCACCAATACCCTGTGGATTCTCGACCCGGCGAAGGACAACCTTATCCAGATGTTTCCCGAGGGTGTCTTTTCCGACGGTTCGGCCTACATAGGGGGACTGGTGGTCCTGGAAGCGGCCATCGGATGTGGCTTTATGCTGGCGCTGCTCAAGGTCAAGAGGCGACCGAAGGCCGCGTAGAGTTACTCGGGGTGGGGCTGCCGGCTGCTGACTGACTGGCCTTAATGACAGGTGGCGCAGCCTGAGGTTGAGGTGCAGCCGCCGCAGGAACAACCTCCGCCCCCGGCAATAGGGGCCGTCTCACCGGAGGAATTCTTGCTCATGCTGGAAAACATCGAAAGCACCCGGTGGCTGTCGGCGTGGCAGCACTCGGACGATGCCTTTTCGTCGGCCCGGCTGGAGGGCCTGAGCAGTTCAAATTTCGATTTGCACTTGGGGCAACGGTATTCGTAAACAGGCATAATCGTTATCTCCAGATGAAATTGTAATCCCTGCCGATACGGACGTCAAACCGTGGCTCGCGGCTTCATACCCTTGCTTTTCTTCACTCGACTATCTATACTTCTGGCAATTGGTCTGGTTTCATATTCTCGCTGTTTCTTCCTTTGCATCGTAGCTGATGCGGAGAGGGTACCAGAACTTAGGTTGCCCGCTTTTTCAGAATGCTGTGTTCCTGAATTGGGACCAGGTATTCAACATAATATCCAGGCTGGCTAACAGCGCTTCGAGAACGAAAGGGAGTAGAGAATCATGACTATGCGGCGTTTGATCAACTTTGTGGCGGTGGCAGTATCCCTTATGTCCCTGCTGATTCCGGTCTTGACCCTGCCGATGGACGCAACGGCAGCCCCTGCCCCAACCCCTACTCCCACTGCCCAGAACAAGCCCAAACCCCTTGATGCCAATCCCAAAGTCCTGGATAACCCTTCTACACTCTGGGTTAAACAGTTTGGAAGCAGTTCCGGTGACGGCGCCTACGGGGTAGCCGTGGATACCTCCGGGGATATCTTTGTCGGGGGTTATACCGACGGCGTGCTTCCCGGTCAGACCTCTGCCGGGGGCAGGGATGGCTTCCTCAGTAAGTATGATAGCTCCCGTAATCTC
>ORJL010747091.1_pt1 | contig 28976 bp, 36 predicted proteins | sample 1779941 | NCBI WGS metagenome assembly ORJL01 (sample SAMEA104232317, study PRJEB22302) | groundwater metagenome | biome: forest; feature: aquifer; material: groundwater | place: USA | collected 2011-08-07 | depth 5.8 m
AAAAGCAGTCTTGAAATTGAAGCTATTCTTGATTTGATTGTCTTGTTGAACTACAAAAAAGATTCAGAACTCTCCGCAGAAAAAGAAGCGGTAAACAAATTCATGCGAAAACTATGGTGTTACATGAAATATGTTGAACAACGCGTTGATCTTAAAGAATACCAAAGAAGCGCATTTGCGCAAGGCAGGTCTTTTTGGAAACCTCCTGAAGAAAAAACTGCACAAAGCTCTCAAGGCATTTCAAAATGAAAAAGTTCTTCTAAAACAACCATTTTATCTAAACTTTTCTTGCGGTTCAGTTTATGTTCTTTATCTATCTTGTGAGTGCTCTTTTGTGCAATGCGTTTAGCCTGTTCAAGATTTTTTGCCTTCATAAAAGAATAAACACTTTTTTTTATCAGCAGACAAGAAACAGGCTTCTGTTGTTACACCTTCATCTTTTAGGGTTTGCAACAATTCTTTTCTTTTTTTTTGAGGTTTTTACATCACGTAAGCCAATCTTTTTTGTTTTTTAGTTGGGCTTGAACAATAATAACTTGATTCATCTTATTTCCTCTTTTGTTTCTTAAATATTTTTTCAAATAACTTTATTACAGATTCATCCTGATGGCTCACCGTTTGCGTATTTCTCGCCATTCTCATCAACACTTTTTTTGGGTTTTTCGCATTCACAACAGCATTTGCAACAAGAACTCCTTTTGTGCCGAGTTGTATTGCATGTGCAGCATCTTGTGAAGTATGTATGCCTGCGCCACAAAGTACAGGGGTAGTTGGCACACTATCAACAAGGCTTATTATAAGTGCAGGATGTATTTCAGTTATACTTTTGTTGCTTGCAATGAGTTTAGGGTCTTCAATAGCTATAATGTCTGCACCAGATTTTTCGGCAAACTTTGCTTCTTTAATTGTTTGCACACAAACTACACTTAGGATTTTTGCAGTTTTGCAGCGAGCAATTGTTTTTGCAAGCACGTTTGCAGAAAGAGGTTTTTCTGAGTGATTAAGTAATGTACCGATAGCATCAGCTGCCTTGACTGCTTCAGGAAGAATACTGCCTGTATGCGCTCCAGAATAATTACAATCAACGTGCTGCGCAAGTATTGGAATTTTTGCTGCTTGACTTACTGCATGAATGTCGCTTGGCTGTACAGCAAGAGCAATACAAATGCTTGTTTTTTTGCTTACTTCAGCGCAAATCTTTGCGAGTTTGACTGCATTTTTTCCAACACCTTTTTCATAGGCTTTGCAATTCACTATAATTAGAGGAAATGTGAGTTTCATAACAAAATCTGAACTGGTTGAGAATAAAAAGGTTGCTATACGGAATTCACAAATTGTCAGTTGATTGTAATGCATTGAAAATATGTTACACTTCGGTGTCTGCGATTGCACTTCTTTCATGCAGGAAAACTCTGTCCAGTTATTTATGTGTCGGAAACCTCCTGCGTGAACACCATTAGCTTTAGCTCGTGGACGAATGCAGAGGTTTCCGAGCACGCTCAAAAACCACTCAATTATCTTGTGATAGTAACACGCCACCTGCTTTAGCGGGTGGTTTTTGACGTCTCGTTCGCTCTGCTCACTCGGTCCTCTGGACAGGATTTTCTTGAACACGTTATGTTCACACTAGGCATATTCGCGTAAAGCATCATTTACGACAAACCACTAACTAAAAACCACTAACCACTACGGGCCCTGTGGGAGTTGAACCCACGACCCTCCGGTTTCTTTGATTGCATGCAAATGCACGCTCATAAGAGCCGGATGCTCTAGCCAGGCTGAGCTAAGGACCCACTAAGCTGTTTTGCTTCTCACGTGTTTAAATAACTTTGTTTGCCAGAATGAAAATATTTTTTTATCCTTTCAATTGATCAGAAAGTTCTGCAAGAGCATCATCTGCGCTTTCATATTCAGACGTTGCACGTGTATCCAAAGAATTATTAACTTGTGTGTTATTTTGAGCACTTGCTTCCAAAAGAACAACAGGTATCTCAGGCATCACACCTGGTTGAGTTGTTTGCGGCCAGTATTTCCACACAGTACCTGCAAGAAGAATGAGAATAATTAGTGCTGCAATCCAACCCCATGAAGTTCTTTCTTGTAACGCTAGCTCAGATTTTTCTTCAGACTGAACACCTACTGGTTTTTCTTGCTTCACGGCTTGTTTTTGCGCTTGAATACTTTGTTGTTTTTGTGCTGTTTTATTAATTTGTTTTTTTTGCTCAGATTTTTGAATACGTTTATGTGGGAATTTTTGTTCCCGGATTATATCTGCAATATCTTGCTCTTCAGGTGTTTGAATTATTTTTTCAGTTCCAACAACTTCCTCATATGCTGCTGGCGCATCAACAGATTCTTGAATCTCTGAAGCATCATCTTCTTCATCCATCTCAAGGAATTGTTTAGCGTAATTCACACTATTTTTTTGTTCAACTCCCTCATCAAGTTCTTCATCTGGTGTTTCATCAAGAATTTGTTTTTGTGTCAGAGTTCTTTTTTCTGCTTTCTTGGCGCGCTTTTGTTCTAAAAATTCCTCTTCCTCTGGTTCATCAGCTTCAGGAGTCTCATCAAGAGTGACTTGCTCTTCATTTTCAGCAGGAGGATTTATTGGCTTTACCGGTTCTGATTCCATTTCTTTTCCCACATCAAGACTTGTGCTGTAGCGTGCCATTTTTATCGTATTCAAGCAATTTTTAAGGTGTATTTAAAGGTGATGGCAGATAAATTAGTTATTAGCTATTCGTTTGCAGTTATTCGTGCGTTGTTCAAAAACCAACCAAAAAACTACCCGGAACAGACCAAAAACCAAAAGAATTATCTACTGCTATCAGCCTGTCTTTCAAGCTCTTGTTTTTTCTGAATTGCAAGACTTCGTGAGTCAAGTCTGCTTGCTGCAATGAGTTCTTCTGCAAGTGCTGGCACTATGCCTTTTTTCTTGCAAAAGCATTTTTCATATGCGCCTTGAATAAAAAAGCGCAATGCTGTATCTATGCGTCTTTGCGGGGAGCAGTCAACTGCTTTGGGATAGCGCGCGCCTCCGTATTCTATGGTAACTATTTCTTCGCGTGGTGCTGCGTTTTCTATTGCTTTTGCAATAAGCGCGACAGGGTTTTGTTTTGTTTGTTCTTCTATTAGTTTCAAAACTTTGCGTATGATCTCATATGATGTTGCTGCTTTGCCTGTGCAATGACCGCTTGTTTTGCTATGCTTGCCGCTTTTGTGTCCTGGAATCATGATTTTGTTAATCAAGCGTTCTATAATGAAGACTTTGCTTTTGTGGAATTTTTTTCCTGCATAACGCGCTCCTGTTTTTGGCACAAGCCGCGCATCAAGAGTCATATATTTTTGCAGTCCAAAATCTTCTATTTTAATGTCTGATGTTTTCCATGTTCCAAATGCAAGCAGTTCTGTCATTGTTTATCTTTTCCTTCATAATATTTATTTTTATTTTATTGTTTTAAATTTGTTGATTTTATTTACGTGCTTTTTCTAGTTTACCGCGCAACAAGTCTCTCAGGCTTTGTCCATTGACTTGCACAACCATCCATCTCACTCCAGGAATGTCTCCTTTTGCTCTTCCTTTTTTTCCTCCAATGCATTGAATTAGGACTTCATCATGTTCATCAACAAGCTTGAGTGCTCCTGTGCCTGGCATGAATGCAGTGACTTGTTTGCTGTTTTTGATGAGTTGGACTCTTGCACATTTGCGCATTGCTGAATTAGGCTGTTTTGCTTCACGTTGTACTTTTTCAAGAACAATTCCTTTGGCCTGGTGAGCTCCTTCAAGAGGGTCTGATTTTATTTTAAGATTTAATGTTTTTCTCACATAGTCTTTGTCCATCCATTTGCCTCTGTGCCTTCGTTTTTTAAGGCTTTTTGCATTATTCATTCCGCGTGCTTTTTTTACCATGTAGTTCACATTTTTTGTTTTTTTATTTAGCCAACTTTAATTTCCTGTATAGGAAAATATCGTTTAATGATCGCTTCATATAGCCTTAGATGTGAAGCGCTTCTACCAATGAGCATGCCTCGTGTTTTTAAATCTTTTGCTGTGAGTAAGACAATCCCGTCTTGTTCTTCAAAGTGCTCAATTTCCAGAGGAGCTATAACATTTTGCACAAACTGTTTAAGTTCTGGTGTGTATTCTATGATTTTGATTTTTTTGCGCAATGCCTTCTCAAGCTGTCTGATATGTACCGCATGTCTGCCTATTGCCTTGCCAATATTATCAGGCTCAACTATGAAAAAACTCATTGCCTCTTGAGGAATATAGTCTTTGCATCGCGCATGTGTGAGCTGCTCAAAAAGCTGGATTGATTGTATTGCATTTTTGTCAAGAGTGATTGTGCTCATCGTGAAATGCCAAGGACAGAAATTGCAAATGGTTTTTTGCACAGAGTGCCAAGTTCTGTGTTCATTCTTTCAATCTCTTCGCAGACTGTTGTTGTGCCACAGGCATGTTGCACTTTTTTTCTAACCAGCAAAGGGCAATTCTTACTGAGCAGCACTCGCTCAAGTTTATTGGCAAGAGCTTGTGTAATAGTTCTGTTTGTGCCAATGATGACACGTTTTGCGGTCAATAATTTTTTGAGTTCTGCTCCTAAAGGATCTTCAATCTTTTTTGCCATGCGTTGCCTCCGATTTGCTGATAAGTCCAGGTAGTCCTGTTCCTATAGGTACTGGCTGGTTAAGCATAACGTTTTCTACAACTGAAGTGAGCATGTCTTGTTCTCCAACAAGGGCTGCATTGATAACGTGCTTGATTGGTGTTTCAAAACTCGCACGGGCAAGCACTGAAGATTTTTCACTTACTACTCCATAACGAGTGATTCCTTTTACAGCTCCTGAGACGCACATGGTATCTGCGACAAGCATGAGGTGGCGTATGTCTACATCAAGTCCCTGCATTTCCATGACTTTTGTTGCCTCGTCAATGATGCCTTGTCTGGCAGCTTCTATGCCAAGTACTGCTGCAATTTCATGAATATCATTTGTGATTGTGCGTTCAGCATCTACAAAGTCCAGCTCCATTATTTTTTTGAGATTGCTTCCTGCAGTAACTATGACAAACTCTTCTTTTCTCTTGACTGGCAGTGCTTGCTTGATTCCTTTAATACCCTGAAGGTATACTTCTTTAAGTGATTCTTTAAGTTTGTGCAATTCATTGAGGCTGTGTTTGTCTTTGTTTTTCATGGCTATAAGCAGTGTTTCTCCTGAATTAATAAGTTTTATTCCTTTGATTGCTTTTTCTATTGCTTTGCCTACTGAATTTGCTGTAAGACCTATTTTTTTAAGGTGGTCTATTTTAAGGCGTAGTTCAAGCTGTAAGTCAACAATGTTTGTAGTGTATTCTGCAACTACCTCGCCAACAAGTGTTTCTTTGATCTGGAATGCTAGTTCTGTCAAGTCTTTTCCTTTATTGTAAGGATTTTTCAAAAACACTTGCATAAGTGGAGTGCTGACTTCTTTTCTTCCGTCAAGAATCTCAATAAGTCGTGGCAATCCCATTGTAACATTGAGTTCGTGCACTCCTGCAAAGTGGAATGTGTCTAAAGTCATTTGCGTGCCTGGCTCTCCAATACTTTCTGCGCTGACAAGACCTACTGCTTCTCCTGCCTCAATGCGGCTGTCGCAGTATTCTTCATATAGTTTTACTGCCGCACGCTTGAGTTTTGATGCAGGGCATTTTTGTTCAAGTTCTTCAAGGAGTTTGAGAGGCATCTTGTCTTCATATTCTTTGAGTTCTGCATGCATGTGATTGTTCCTCCTGTATTTCTCTATATCATTCTATATTTTTCTTCTCTATATTTTTCTTCTGTATACTTTTCTTGTTTCTATCATATTATTCCTATTCTTTTATCTCTCTTCTCTTATTTCTCTTTATCAATCACACTCTATCAATAACGCGTTGGACATTAATTTTTCCGCTTTCTGATTTAGCAACATCTACTCCATCTTCTCCATATTCAAACTGGATTATTCTGCCTGCTGCGTCACGGACTGTGTTGTCATATTCAACGCGCAGGTCTTGCATTGCATTAGCAAGCCTTCTGTATAAGTATCCACTCTTAGGTGTTCTGAGCGCAGTGTCCATGAGACTGTCTCTTCCTGCCATGCTGCAAAAAAAGAATTCTTTAGGATTAAGCCCTGATTTAAATGTGTTTGCCACAAATCCTCTTGCTGCTGGGCTTAGGTCTCCTGGCTTAAAACAGCTAAGTGTTCTGTTTTTGTAACCTTTGTCAACGCGTTTTCCGCGAAGAGCCTGCTGTCCAACCATAGCACCCATCTGAACAAGTGACAAAACACTTGCGCGAGCTCCTGAACGGACCATTAATATAGTGTTATTTTGTTGGGGATTTTTTGCGTACGCATTCACAATCTCACCACATGTGTTACGCGCTTTGTTAAGTCGTTCCATGACACGCAATTCAAATGTTTCTGTCAGTGTTCTGCTAGGCAAGAGCTCAAGTGTTCCATCATGAAATTTAGTGATAAGCTCTTGGCTGTCATGTTCTGCCTGGCTAAGCACTGTTGCAACTTTTTCTTTTGCTTCAACAGGAAGATCAACATCTGCGCTTGATGCAGTAAATCCATGTCTTAGCAGTGTTTCAATGCCCATACGCGAAATATGGTTTAGTATTGTAATGATTTTTTTTGGACCATATTCTTTGTGCAATGATCTAAGCATGAGCCCTTCGCCATCTCCGCCAATTGCTTTTGAATCTATGAATCCTTCAATGATTTTTCCTTCTTTAATAACTAATGCTGAGCCATCTTTTGCTTTTCCAGTGTAATTAAAGTCTTCTGGCAAAAGCAAGGAGAACAATTCTGCTCCGCTAATCATTTCTTTGCGAGGCAGTCTGCCAAATTCAGTGATGCCAACTGTTGCTATGAGCTCAATTGCTTGTGCACGAGGCATGTTGAGAAATCGCGTGAGCAAATAATTTCCTGAAATGCCATCTTGTGTGCAGCCAATCACGCTAATGCCAAATTTAGGCGACACTAGCTGTGTCTGGACTTCCATGAGAAGTTCTGCTTCTGCACGGCTTTCTTCTATTTGTGGCACGTGCAAGTTCATCTCATCTCCGTCAAAATCTGCATTGTAAGGAGCACATACTGCGGGATTTAATCTCAAAGTTCGTCCAGGCAATACTTTTACTCTATGACACATCATGCTCATTCTGTGCAAGCTTGGCTGACGATTAAAGATGCTAATGTCTCCGTCAAGAAGGTGGCGTTCTACAACATAACCTGGCTGAAGCTCTTCAAGTGCTGCTTCTTTTGTTTCTTCAGTGATCTTCTTTTTTTTGCCATCAGGACGTATAATGTAGTTTGCGCCAGGGTATTGTCCTGGACCTCTGTCAACGAATTTTTTCAAGTATGCCATGTTCCAGTCATTAATGATTTCTGGAACAGTGAGTTTCATAGCAATAATACGAGGAACTCCAACCTCATTAATACGAATCATTGGATCTGGGCTAATGACTGTTCTTGCACAAAAATTAGTTCTTTTGCCTGCAAGATTGTGTCGTATACGCCCTTCTTTGCTCTTGATGCGTTCTGTGATTGTTTTAAGCGGCTGGCCGCTTCTGTGTCTTGCTGGAGGCAGTTGTGGTACATTATTATCAAAAAATGTTGTGACATGGTACTGGAGCAGGTCCCAAAGGTCTTCAATAATTATTTCTGGAGCTCCTGCATTAATGTTTTCAAACAAACGCTGATTGATGCGCACAATATCTCCAAGCTTGTGTGTCAGGTCGTCTTCTGATCGTTCACCTGTTTCAAGGGTGATGCTTGGACGCACAGTGACTGGAGGAATAGCAAGTACAGTAAGAATCATCCATTCTGGTCTGGCAACTGCAGGATTTAAACCAAATAATTCGCAGTCCTGGTCTGGCACACGCTCAAGGCGTGCGCGTATCTCAACTGGCATGATGCGTCTGTCATCTTCAACAAAGCTGGTTGGTTTTTCAATCTTTACTTTTATTTGTTTTGCTTTGCAGTGCGGGCATTTGTTGGTTGACTTAAGGCTTTCAATGACTTGTTTGATTGCTTTGCGTCGTGCTTCTATGCCTTCTTCACGTTCAATGCGTTCAAGGAATTTTTTGAATTTTTCATGTTTTTCCTGAGGAACAAGTATTCTGCCGCATTCTTTGCATGTGGATTTGAGAATCAAGTAAATAACTGGCACAAATTTCAGGTGCACAACTGGACGGGCAAGTTCTACATATCCAAAGTGGCCTATGCATTCTTTGAGCTTGCTTCCGCAAGTTTTGCATCTAAGACCTGGGTCAATCACTCCAAGTCTGATGTCCATCAAACCGCCATCAACTGGGTATCCTTCTTTGTCATAGAGTTCTGGAGTGACTATTTTGGCACTTGCCATTTTCTTGACCATTTTTGGTGAAAGCAAGCCGAATAATATTGACTTGACTTGTTTGAATACATGTCGTGTAATGTTTTCTGCTGTTTCTCTAGACATTCCTTCAGAACGACGAGACACTGCATCAACTGAGCCTGGAAGCAGTGTTTTTTCTGTTCCAGGTTTTTTTTCTGTTTCAGGAGAGGCTACAGCAGGCATTTCAAGAGTCTGCTCTGATTCAGTTTTTTCAGATTTCTTTTTTGGCATTGTCATTCCTCAACTATTCTATTTAATAATTTACTAATACTTTACTAATACTTTACTAATACTTTGTCTTCAACAAAAGTTTAGGATAAATCCCTAAGCTCTTGAATTCATCTAATATAAGTTTGAATGCATAGCTGATTTCTATGTCACTTACTTCTACTCCATCACCACAGATTGGGCAGTATCGTTTTTCTTTTATCTGATCATGAATTGCTATGATACCACAACTTTCGCACACTGGCACAATTGTTTTGTCTGAATCAAAACGTTCTTTGAGCAACAGACTTGCACCGTGTGCAACAAAAGTGTCTTTTTCCATTTCTCCAAGGCGAAGTCCTCCTTCTTTAGCTCTGCCCTCTGTTGGTTGGCGTGTGAGAAGCTGTACTGGTCCTCTAGCTCTGCTTTGAATTCTATTTGCAACCATATGTTTGAGTTTTAGATAATACTGATTTCCTATAAAGATACGTGCCTGCATGCGTTCTCCTGTAATTCCATTATACATTGTCTCTGTGCCTGTCTCATGGAATCCAAGTCTGGAAAGTTCTTTGCGCAAGGCTTCTTCTGGTTCTGCAGAAAATGTTGTTGCATCAATCTGTCGTCCTGCAAGAGCACCTACTTTTGCACCAATGAATTCAAGCATGTGGCTCACAGTCATTCTACTAGGAATAGCATGCGGACTAAAGATAAGGTCTGGAGTCATTCCAGATGCTGTAAAAGGCATGTCTGTTTCTGGCACAATTAATCCTACAACACTTTTTTGGCCGTGACGGCTGATGAATTTATCTCCAATTTCTGGCAAGCGCGTATCTCTAAGTCTTACCTGGACAAGTTTGTTTCCTTCTTCATTTTCTGTGAGCAAGACAAAGTCTACGACTCCTTCTTCTCCGTGTTTGAGAGCAACTGAGCTTTCTCTGCGAACATTGCTTGCGAGAGAGTATTCATCCATACTGCTGAGAAATCGCGGAGGACTTGTTTTGCCAATTATGACTTCTTCTTCTTTTACTTTTGTTTCAGGAGAAATAATACCATCATCTTCTAAGTGTCTGTAGTCGCGTTCGCTTTTATAGCCTTGCACATCTTTTCCTGGAATGCCTAACTCATCCATTAAGCCGCCACTATAGCGCAGCTCTTCAGCTATTGCAGGACGAAAGTATGTACTTCTTCCAAAACCAAGCTGTATGCTGCTTTGGTTGACAATTATTGCATCTTCCATATTGTATCCTTTGTAGCACATGATTGCTATGACTGCGTTTTGTCCATGGGGGTGTTTTTCATAACCTACAAGTTCATGAGTCATTGTTGTAACCACTGGATTTTGCGGGTAATGAAGAATATTTACATCCATGTCCATGCGTTGAAGATAGTTTGCCACATACAATCCTATGGCTTGCTTTTGGTTTTTTCCTCCAATAGCAAGTCTCGCGCTTTGAATAAAGTTTGCAAAAGGCACTAAACTTGTGGTAATGCCTAGCATGGCAAGTGGAGAGATTTCAAGATGTGTGTGATCATTTGTGAGTTCTTCTGTAGTGCAGGCTATAAAACAGTTTTCTTCTTCTGCTGCATCAATGTATTCAATAACACCCTGCTCAACAAGATCATTCCATGAAATCTCGTTTTTTTCAAGCTGTTTTGCATGACGTTCAGTAAATAATGATTGTCCATTTTTAACAATTATAACTGGCCGTCTTGCCCTGCCATTGCTTGATTCAATATACACTGCATCAAGTACTTCATCATGGTACACATTAGTGGTAATAAGAAGTGCTCCTCGTCTTCTTTCTTCTCTAAGTTTTGCGCAAAAATCACTGCCTTGATCAACATCTCCAATATATTTGCCGTTTAAGTATACTTCACTCATGTTTTCACCATTCGTACACCAAGATTTTTGAGTGATTTAATAGTATCTTGTTCAGGTGTTGCTTTTGTGACTGAAACTAGAAGTGCAAAATTTTTCTTAAGCCCAATGTTTGTTCCTTCAGGTGTTTCACTTGGGCACAAACGACCAAAGTGTGTTGGGTGAAGCTCGCGTGCTGCAAAGTTTTCTTGAGTTGCTGATAAGGGGCTGACAACACGCTGCAAATGACTGACTATGTTAAGATAATTAAGCCTTTGAAGACGCTGACTAACACCTTTTCTACCTCCAACCCAGCTTCCTGTTGCCATGCTTGAATAAATTCTGCTAGTGAGAAGTTTTTCGCGAATAATAACTTTAATGCTGGGAAATTTTCCTCGTTTTACAATGCGTTGGAAATTGTACATCATGTCACCGATAAGTACTTTGAGATTGACTCTAAACAAATCAGCAAGCAAATCTCCAGCTAGTTTGATGCGTTTATTCATGTAATGATCTTTATTGTCAACAGGTGCTTCAGCATTGCTTACAAGAAGATATTTTCTCAGCATCTTGCATAAATTATGCGCTTTAGACAGCCTATCTTCTTTACGAAGACCAATGTGAGGCAGCAAATATTTGTCAAGCAATTCTGTGACTCGCTCATTGCGTATTTCTTTAGATTGTGTGATTCCCATGTGTTTTGCTACAGCATCCAGAGCATCGTCTGGTGTTTTAATTCCTACATACTCAAAAAGGTTGACTAACACTTCATCAAAATGACGCTCTTTGCTTACTGAAACCATAATGTCCTCATCTTTAAGCAGTCCAAGAGCTTTGAGAATCACAATAAGAGGCACACGGCGTACTCTGGTAAATGTGAGATAAAAAAGTCCATCTTTCATTTGTTCCAAGCTATGAGGGATTTTATAGCTTCCAGATTCTGAAAAGAGTTTGCCTACAAACTTGCTCGGTCCTGTAGATGCTTTTTCAACAAGAACATGATTGCTGGAAAGGTCTTCTATATTAACAAGAACACGTTCTGTGCCATTAATTATGAAATACCCCCCTGCATCATCAGGGTCTTCGCCTTTTGCAATAAGATCTTCCCTAGTGAGTTTGTTGAGGTGGCAGTAATTGCTTTTAAGCATGATTGGCAAACTGCCGATTTGCGTAGTAAATGTTTCGCGTTGCACCTCATTAATCTGTGCGCTCACTTCAAGGAAAATAGGTGCTGCATAACTTATTTTTCGTAAACGAGCCTCAACAGGGTAGATGTTGCGTTTGCTTCCATCTGCTTCAGTAAGCTCTGGTTTTGTTACCCAGATTTTGTCAAGCTTGATTTTAAATGAATCAACATTTGGCGGGATGATTGTTGGTTCTATTAGTTTATTTTCTTCAATGATTGCCTGAAGCTCTTGATCAATGAATTGATTAAAGCTCTCAATACTTGAGCCCACAAAACTATGCTGATCAAAATACTTTTTGATAAGAAGCCGTGCTGCCTGATTCATGCATTCACCACTCGTCTATAAAATAGTGCTTCGCCTGCAGTCATGCTTTTGCGAGTTATTTTAATCAAATCACCTTCTTTTGCATCAAGACCTTCAAGACCAGGGTCTTTTGCAAGGATTCTAGGCAATTCTTTAATGCCTTGCAAGCCATACTTTTCAAGAAGTTCTTTTTTGCCTTGCTCGCTAAGTTTTTGGTGCTTGGGCACGATGGCGTGTTTTGTGAGGTCTGGTTTTGCCATAGGTTTGCTCGTAACGGGCCGGACGGGACATTCGTTCGTTGGTCGTCTTTCGCTATTTGTCTGCTGTCTTCATTTTTCGTTAGATTACTACGAACTACAAACGACATACGAACAGCGACCTACGGCGTTCGAAATTCGAACCCGCGACCATTCGCTTTCAATCCCTCGTGCGTACGTTTAGACGTCTTTGCAGCAAGTCAGTTAAAAGGCGAATGCTCTAGTACCCGAACTTTGTTCTCCAGGCTGAGCTACCGGCCCGTGAATGATATATGATAGTGAAAAAATATCTGACGACAAACAAAAAGCAACCCAGCTAGCGCTGCGTTCATTGTTGGATAGAACATTCTTGCTAGGCAAAGTCAAAAACCCTCCACGTAATACAGGAATACACCAACAAACTAATGCGGTATTTATAAAGATGACGGTTTCTTTACTGAAGTCATTTTTCAGTAGTTACAAAAAAGGAAAGTTTAAGTATAAGTGGCACATACAAAAGTCATGGCGTTAGAGAAAATTGATCCAAAAACATTAGAATTCAATAAACTGCAGCACTTTTATAGAGCAATTCCTCAAGGATTTGCTGAATCAGCCATATTCTATATGACAAAAGAAAGTGGTCATTCTTGCTATATGGCCCGAAGTGGCAATGGAGGAACATTTGTAACAAATGACTTTCAAAGAAGTTTAGGATACGGAAGTCATTGGAGTGCTATTATGAGTTCTAAAGGAATACCTTTTCCATTTACTGAGTATATTACATTATTTGAAATAGATGTACGACCTTACTTAGATAGGTTGTATAGAGATACTTCTGGTAATGAAGGAATAGTGATAAGGGGGCCCATAGAACTTCAAGATATTAAAGTCTTGTTATCTGCAGATACAAATATTTTAGACAGATTAGAATTAAAGGGGACTCTATTGCCGAGTAGACTTTTGAATGTAAATTTAATTTCATTATCCCAAAGAAAGGCAGACTTATTACACGCAGCAGGAGATTCTCCAGACACTAGCCTAGTTAGAAGATATTATCAAGATAAAAAAAACCTAGTGGAGCAGATCCATGCCTATTTTGAGAGCTTACCACCAATTCATCCTCACCCATCTAAAAATGAAATAGAAAGATTGCTACCGCAAGTTGTTTTTATGTTTGGTGCCTCGCCCAAGTGTAAATAAAAGTATCCTAAAGAATTTCCTCTTTCTATAGAGAACTTTGAATTAATGGATTAAATCGCTGTATGAACTTTTTTATTCGTCATTCAAAGTTCTCTTTGAGGACTTTGACACTTTTTTAATAATTATTCAAAGTCCTCTATAAGTTCAAAGACGCCACCTTTTTTCTTATTTATTGATCAAATTTCACATAAAGAGCCTCTTCTTCACAACATTTATATATGCACATGCACTTATGCATACACATGACCAAAGTTATCTCATTATCAGATGATGCGTACTCGGCTCTGAAACTAAGAAAAACAGAGCAAGATTCTTTTTCTGATGTAGTGCTTAAACTTACTGGAAAAAAACAGTCTATCCTTGATTTGTGTGGCACATGGCCTGCTGCTGAAGCTGATGCTATTAAAAAAGTGCTTGCAATAGACAGAAAAAAGTTTAAGACGAGGACTTATGTACTGCCTTGATACCAACATTATTATTGACTTATTCAAAGGTGACACAAGAGTCAAAGAACATATTGCAGGCTTGGGTGCAGACATTGCAACAACACCTATCAGTCTTGCAGAATTGTTCAAAGGTGCTTTTTTGAGTCATTCAGCTGAACAACGAATACGCCAAGTGTACGAACTGAGCCGTAGAATAGAAGTGCTGCAATTCAGTGTTGCTGCAGCAAGCATATTTGGCCAGTTATTTGCTCACCTCAAAAAGAAAGGTCAGCAAGCACCAGAACTTGACCTTCTTATTGCAAGCATTGCTCTTGCGCATGAAGCAACACTTATCACGCGCGACAAAACTGGTTTTGCGCACATTCCTGGACTAAAAGTAGTGGTTATCTGAATGGTACACGCTTCTTAGTAAAGAAAGACATTTATTTTTAGTCGCTATCGCTGAATACCAGACGCGACTGGCTATCGTTGAAGAAAGAGCCACCGTTGTCGACGTACCAGCCGCGCTTGCCATACTGTCCAACACGACACTGCTGTAGCATAACCAATCCCTTCTTTTTTTCGAATGCTCTGGCAAGATATGCGTAGTCAAGACTTGAGAAAGAGACATCAAGTTCTCTCTCTGCAATATGTAATGCAAAAGTAAGCGCATCATCACCCAAAAACAATCTTACATACTTGTTGTTTGCAAAGTCTTCATGCTTTGATCCTTTCGTAAACTCGAACCTGATTGTTCCATCAGGAGCTGGAAGCACACGACCTTGAGAAAGTTCTTTCGCTAAAGCTTCTTCCAAGCCTGCTTCAGCAGGAACAACGAAATAATCTCTTCCAACACTGTTTGTCTCGTAACCATTCCTAGCAATTTCTTGAAAAACAGGCACTGGCAGACACTTAAGCACTGCCAACTGAAATCCATCAGGCACTTGACTTAACACGCTAAGAAAAGGAAGCCGATGATAATCATAACAAGTACCTATCTCTTCTGGTGCGTGTTCTATTAATCGTGCAAGATCAGAAACATCCATCAAACGAACACTAGCATCTTTTTTCTGAGCTTCTGCAAGAAAATAGAGATGATCAGCAAACGAATATCTGCCTATTTCTTCAGAAAACGCCAACCCAAGAGGTTTTCCCAGACTATCTAGAAGACTACCAAACTGAACTCTCGCTTTCCTTTCTGGAGGAAATACTAATGGCATACTCATTCACCTGCACACACAACACACCGCCAGTTTATAAATCTTGGATATCTAAAAACCTTCATACACATACGGGATATCAACAACAAGTTCCCAGTACTCTGCATTTAGTGCATTTTGTTCTTCACCAGCACCAACCCAGATGTCTTCAGGTTTAGCACCAAAACTTTCTTCAGCAATTTTTCCAATGTTATTAATTACTTTAGAATATGCTTTTTGTTCAGGATCTTGTGAAGGATCTCTGGGAGCAACAATCACAAACTCAAGCTTGCCATGTTTTTGAGAAGATGGTTTAAGAGAGTTTGGCAAAGCCATTAACTCATAGTGCTCAGCAAGTGCAGTATAAAATTCACTTGCTTGTTGCGCCAATAGATGTTCATTCATAAGATTCACTCACAAGTAACACTAATGTAAACACGTTTATATAGGTTTTGACACAAAGTAAGTAAAATAAGCTTAAAATCTGCTGCACACCCATGGTTATTAGGAATTGCAATAGTATGAACGCCTTTGAAACAAGGTCTGCACAAGATTTATAAACCAGTTCTGTCTGGGCTTTGTTGTGAAGAGAGAAAGAAACCGAGGTACTTGTTGTTTATGGGATTAAAAGCATTGCGTCCTTCGCTGAGGGAAAAAAAGCGATATGTTACGTTTGAGATGATAACACAGACGCCTGTAGGTCTTTCAAGTGTGGCGACTGCAATTGAAGATTCATTTCATGATTTATACGGCACCATTGGTCTAGCAAGTGCAGGTTTATTGATAATCAAAGAAAAATATAATTCTGCTCGCCAGAGGGGTGTTGTTAGAGTAACTCACACATCTGTTCAACCACTCATGGCATCATTTGCATGGCTTAATAGTTGCAATGGAGCTCCAGCTATTGTGCATTCACTCAGCTGTTCAGGAATGCTAAATACTGCTGCAAAAGCTATTAATTGAAATAAAAAATAAAGTAAATAGTAAAACATATTATATTAAGGAGGAACAAATCATGGCAAGAAAAGAGGATGAAGCAATGCCCTCATCACCACATCAAATGATGGGTTATGATCGCGCAATCACTATGTTTAGTCCTGATGGCAGACTGCTTCAGGTTGAGTATGCTAAAAAAACTGTTCGCCAGGGCAATACTGCTATTGGAATGGTGTGCAAAGATGGTATTTTATTTGTTGCAGACAAACGTGTTATGGATAAGTTATTGATTCCTGAGAGCATTGAAAAAATGTTTCAGATTGATGAACATATTGGCGCAACTGCAAGTGGTATTTTAAGCGATGCTCGCGTTTTAATAGAACGCGCTCAATTAAAAGCTCAACAACATCGTGTTACATTTGACAGCCCTGTTGATGTTATCAGCGTTGTTAAAGATGTGTGTGCTATTAAACAAATTTGTACTCAAAGCGGAGGCCTAAGGCCTTTTGGTGTTTCATTGCTAATTGCTGGAATTGATGCTGATGGCCCAAAATTGTTTGAGACAGATCCTATAGGCATGTTTTTTCAGTATAAAGCAACAGCTATTGGTGAAGGAGAGCCTGAGATTGAGGCAATTCTTGAAAAAGAATACAAAGACGACCTCACTATTGAGGATGGTTTGCGTCTTGCAGTAAGCGCATTGACACAGGTTCTTGATAAAAACTTTAGTGTTGAACGCATAGACGCAGCATATATTACTACTGTTGACAAAAAGTTTGTCGTGGTAAAACGCGATAAACTTGAACGCGTAGCCAAAGAAGTGAGGAAGAAAATATGAGCGAGTACCGAACCAGGGACAAGAGCACAAGTGAGCACATGAGTCTTGCGCGCTGGAAACAAGGCTCAGATAGTTTTGAGATTGTTGTTGATCCTGAAAAAGCTCTTGCGTGGAGAAAGACAAAACAAGGTGATGTGCGTGATGTGCTTGTGATGCCAAAGATTTTTAGTGACGCAAAAAAAGGAATGATTGCATCAGAGCATCGTTTGCAGGCTTTATTTGATTCTTCAGACCCTCTTGTTGTGGCAGCCAGAATCCTCTCTGAGGGTGATGTCCAGCTCACTCAGGAGTATAAGCATAAACTACTAGAACAAAACAAGGCACGGATTGTGCAATTGATTCATAAGCAGGGTGTTGATCCTCGTACACATGCACCTCATCCTATGTCTCGTATTGAAGCAGCTCTTGCTGAAGCAAAGGTGCGCATTGATGAATTCAAGCCTGCTGAGCAACAGCTTGCTGATGTTTTAAAACAATTAAGACCTATACTGCCTATTAAGTTTGAGGTGAAAGAAATTTCTATCACTCTTCCTGCAGCTCAGGCTTCAAAAGCATTTTCTGCTCTTAAACAAATGAGTAAAATTATTCGCGAAGAATGGCGTCCTGATGGCAGCTGGGATGGAATCGTTGAAATTCCTGGAGGTCTTGAGCAAGAATTATATGATAAGCTGAACAGTTTGACCCATGGCAGTGTCCAGGCAAAGGTTGTTCGTGTAATTGGGTGAACACTATGAATGAAATGTTAATGGTAAAAGATAAAGAGATTGCTGTGCCTGGAGAAATCCTGGCAAAAGGCATGGGTTTTATTCCTAATAAAGGTGTGTTTCGTGATGGTGACCTACTTGTCGCAAACCGGTTAGGCATGGTTTCTGTTGAAGGTAACGTGATTAAACTGATTTCTCTGTCTGGAAGATATATTCCTAAGATTGAGGACAAAATTATTTGTCAAGTGAGCGATGTCTTGCTTTCTGGCTGGCGCGTAGATACAAACAGTCCATATTCTGCTGTGTTGAACCTAAAAGACGCGACAAACGAATTTGTAGCAAGAGGCTCTGATCTTACTCAGTATTTTGCTCTTGGTGACTGGATTGTATGCAAGGTGACTAATGTCACAAGTCAAAAACTGGTTGATATTTCCACTAGAGGTCCTGGGCTGCACAAACTCCAAGGTGGCAGAATGATTGAGGTAAATGCGTATAAAGTGCCTCGTATTATTGGCAAGGATGCGTCAATGATTAGTCTTATAAAAAATTCAACTGGTTGCGAAACCATAGTTGGTCAAAATGGAGTAGTGTGGCTGCGTGGCACACCTGAAAATGAATTAATTGCAGTTGAGGCAATAAAAAAAATTGAGGCTGAAGCTCACCTTCCTGGCTTGACTGAGCGCATGGTAGATTTTTTGAAACAGAAAACAGGCAAGACTCCTGTTGCACAGCAGTCAGTGGAGAGTGAATCATAATGGCATCTGCAAAACGTTTTGCTGGAAGAAAGTTTGATGAGTTAAGACAGATTACTGCAAAAGTAGGCATTATCCCAAGAGCAGATGGCAGTGCTATGTTTCAGATAGGCAAGACCACTGCATATGCTGCAGTGTATGGCCCTCGTGATCTGCATCCTAAGTTTATGCAAAATCCTCAGACAGGTATTTTGCGATGCAATTATAACATGATGCCTTTTTCAGGTCATGGTGAGCGCGTGCGTCCTGGTGGTTCTCGTCGCAGCAAGGAGATTAATATGGTTATGGAAAAAGCCTTGCTTCCTGTGCTTGACTTGAAAGACTATCCTAATAGTGTTGTTGATGTGTTTGTTGAGCTACCTCAAACTGATGCAGGAACTCGTTGCGCAGGCATTACTGCTGCTGCAATGGCACTGGCTGATGCAGGTCTTGAGATGAAAGATCTTGTTGCAGCAGTGGCTGTTGGCAAGGTTGGTGATAAAGTTGTTTCAGACTTGATTTATGATGAAGAAGCCTATAATGAAGAGGGTGGAGCAACTGATATTCCTGTTGCTGTGCTTCCAAGAACTGGAGAAATTACATTGCTTCAGCTTGATGGAGGCATTAGCCCTGCTGACTTGAGAAAAGCCCTTGAACTCGCTCAAGTAAAGTGCAAAGAGATTTATGAAATTCAAAAAAATGCACTAAAACAAAGATTTATGGTGAAAGCATGAACAATGAACAAAAACAGCATTTAATTGCATATCTTGCAAAAGGAACTCGTTATGATGGCAGAGGGCTTCTTGACTGGCGCCCAATAAGTATTGAAAGTGATGTAAGCAAAAGCGCTGAAGGAAGTGCATGTGTTCGCGTTGGAAAAACAGAGATAATGGCTGGAGTAAAGCTTGCAGTAGAAAAACCTTATCCTGATCGCCCTAATGAAGGCAATCTAATGGTAAACGCAGAGCTTTATCCATTATCAAGTCCTAAGTTTGAGACTGGCCCTCCTGGAGAGCAGGCTATTGAGCTTGCGCGAGTGATTGACAGAGGTATTCGTGAAGCAAAAACTATTGACTTAAAAAAGCTGTGCATTAAGTCTGGTGAAAAAGTTTGGTCTGTAAGCATTGACATAGTAACAATCAATGATGATGGTGACTTAATGGATGCTGGAGCTCTTGCTGCAATGACTGCTTTGCAAACAGCGCGTTTTCCTGGAATAAAAAATGATGTTGTTGATTATGGTGAGAGGACAAATACCCCAATACCTATTGACAAGCATCCTGTGACAGTTACTGTGTACTTGATTGATAAGTATTTTGTTGTTGATCCACTGCCTGAGGAAGAAGAAGCTGCTGATGCAAGATTAACTGTTGCAGTTGATGAGAATAGCATGGTTCGTGCATTGCAAAAGGGCGGTGACATGAAGCTAACTGTTGACCAGATTGATCACATGGTGCAAATCGCAGTCAAGAAAGCTCCCGAGCTCAGAAAGCTTATTAAATAGCCAGAAAAGAGGCATAACATGACTGACAAAATAAAATATACTAAATATGAAATTGCACGCATGATTGGTTCTCGCGCATTGCAAATTGCCCAAGGAGCACCTTTTGCAATCACACTTTCTGAAAAAGAGCTTGAAGAAATTGGCTTTAATCCTGTTGAAATCGCGAAAAAAGAGTTTGACGCAGGAGTGATTCCTCTTGATGTTACACGACCAATGCCTAAAGATAAACTAAAGGTTGAAGCAAAGCCTGACGCGAAAGCAAGTGCGTGAGAGTAAGCGAATTTGTTTTGTCAGGTGTTTTAAAATATCCTCCAAAACTGCTGTGTTGCATAACTCTCATTTTTTTATGAGTACGTAGACTTTTTTTCCCATGAATTTTTTTGATGACATTATCATTGCTCCATTGCCTATTGGTTTTATTGTTTCTTCGTAGATTTCGCTTATTTCATCTTCCATGAAGATTTTGTTTTTTGTTAGTTGTATTTTTCTCATAGAAAGCTTCATATGTTTAAACATATATAAACATTGTGGTGATGGAGAACATATGACAAAAACAACAACAGAATTAGGAGAGACTAATTATGCAACACAGCACTCCAAAACTCAAAACACTTCTTTTCCAAGAACTGCGTGTTCTAAGCTGGCTTTTTTAGCGCCATACGCTAAGATAGCAATGAATGCAAACAAGAATAACAGTGCGGGTGTTCCTTGATTTGCTGCAGGATTCCATCCACCAACTGAAGCATGACCCAAGTAGTATGCAACTGCCATCTCAATAACTCCAAAAAATGCTGCAAGACGTGTCAATACACCAAGCACTAACCCAAGACCAATAAGTGTTTCACTAGCTCCAGCATACCAAATCAGTGTTCCAAAACTTGCAGACCCTGACATTCCCCAAAGACCAAATAGTTTCTGCACTCCAAGCATAAGAAATAATGCACCAATACCTATGCGAAAAATCACATAAAGATTATCTTTATATTTTGTTTCAAAAAAGCTCATTGTTGCTGTCTCCGCAATACTAATCCTAAACGTGTGCACTAGGAAGACTATATAAGCTTTTGCTGACAAAAATGCAGGTGGTAATCACTACGAAAAGACAACAAAACCGCAATCTTTATATACTCCTACTACTCATATTACTCTTACTAGGCTGTTCGCGCAGCTGATTTCCCCCATACCCTCAACACTCCCCGTGTTGTTCAGGATTCTCTCGCGAACGCCTTTTTATAATCACCTTAAAAAACAGCTAAAGATAAATCAACACATTACGAGCAAAGACATGCCAACTAACATTCCTCCAACCATATATCATCACACAAACTCTGCCGTGCTCGCACAAATTGCAGAACAAAGACAAAGATTTTTCACACCAAAATTACAGCTAGTTAAAAAAGGAATTTATCCTTTTGGTGGAAGTGTTATTCCAGAACTTATTATTCCACCAATTTCTCAAATAGCACAATGCGACTGGTCTTTAGTGAGTTTTTGTGAAAACCGTAACTATGAACCAGAAAAAGGACTGAAGCGCATTTGTTTAAAAACACCTGATGATTGTAAAAACCATCTAAAATCCCAACGCGCATGGTTTGATAATGGAAGAAAAGATGGAACAAAATATCTGAAACCACTTGCTGATGCACTTTCAATTATGGATTACTATCATAAAGGACTTGTAGATGTTTTGGAAAAAATGAGTGCTGCTGAACGCAGAGAGCTCACACTTGCCATACCAGTTGTACTTGGCGCTGATACAAAACAAATAGGAGAATGCCTCAAAAGAGATGCCTCAAGAACAACCTTTTTTTCAGCAGCTCCATTTCCTCTTGATTTGATTACCAAAGTCTATTGTGTCAATGCTCCAAAGGTCATGGCAACACTGAAAAAACTTGAACTAGAAAAGTATTGGAAAGGCACAGCATAACCTATGGAGGAAGTCTCATCTCAAGCACTTTTCTCATCTCAAGCACAAATTCTCTGCATAACTTCAAATAGTGTTCATATTGTTCTCCAGTAATGCGTGTGATTTCTTTGTGCGTTATCTTCTTGTTTAAATCATAGAATAAATGCATTGTGTCAACATACTTTTTGTTGACCATTCCTTTTTTAACAAGTTTTTCATGCAATAATTCATGCACGTGCCCTGGCGTGGGAGGGACTTCACCGACTTTGATCAGAGCCGCATGTGCTGCATCAATTACTGCCCAGTACAGGTCTATTGTTGCTTGCAATAAATGCCATTCTGCGCTTTGTATTGTCACAGGAGCGCGAGAATAGTAAGTCCACATTGCTTCTTTTGTTGGCCTGATTCTTCCTTGAAACAGCAAGTATTGAAGTGGTTCAAAAAATCCATTGTCATAAACTGGTATGCCATCACGAAGCATGTTGATAACAATAGGATCACCCATGCGAACATAATCCCAAAACGTAGTGAGCTTGAGTGTGTTGATATGGAGGCGAGGAGATATTTTTCCTGCAGTTTTTGACACAATAATTCTGTATGCTGTGATTACTTCTTCAGTTGCAACAATAGTCAAGTCATTGATAAGCAATAATATATCAATATCATGTGTTGGTTTTGACTGCAAGAGCTGTGTTTGTCGTGCTGAACTGCCAAATAATACTGCTGCTTTGAGAAACTCTCCTAATTCTTTGTGGATTTCAGCCCCAAAGTGTTGGGCAATGCCTAATTCATCAGTTTGATACTTAGGCAAATTAGGATGCTTGCGTGACTGTATTTTAAAATCCATTAGTACCTCTTTTTAAACAATCAAACAGGTTTTGTTTTTAAGACTTTCGGCAAGCTGAATATGAAAAAGTTAATGCTTTATTGTTCACTGAACAGCTCTGCGCAGAAACCGTCCGTAAACTCCACTCATCAGACCGTAAACTTTCCGAAATAAAAGCCAAAAAACATTCATTCTTTCGCTTTTCTCGGAAACTTTACGATTTTCTCGGAAACTTTCCGGAGTTTTATCAGAAACACTCTTTAAAACAACTATCTCCTCTTTTTTCAGCCCTTGCTCAGCAGGACAGCAAGCAGGGTTGGTTTAACCGACCTTCCTACTGCCCTGAAACTGAGCAAGGGTTTTAAATCTTACTGAGGAAAAAATGAAAAAAGACTATTTGAGAGGACTATTGCTGGGAACTATATTGCTTGTTGCGCAAGTTGCATCTGCTGAAGTGCTGATTCATCAAGTGTTGTATGATCCTGTGCAAGAATCAGGCAGTGAAGCTGTTGAGCTTGTAAACACAGGTAACGCAATTGTGGACATAAGTGGTTGGCAGATAGAAAGTGACCAATTCAGTCCTGATGCTACACTGACTAATGGTTCGCGTATAGAGCCTGCGGGTTTTTTCTTGATTACAGACAAGAACTGGAGCAAACAAAAAGACAGCAAGAACTGGCCTGATGCTGACTATGAAGAAACTATGAGCCTAAAGAATAGTGTTGGAGGTATTGCACTAAAAAACTCTCAAAACCAAGTTGTTGATAGTGTTGGCTGGGGTGATCTAAACAAATTTGTAAAAGCTAGTGCTGTACAAGATGTTAAACAAGGGCAAAGCATTATACGAGTTAAGGTCTCAAACAATAATAGTGCTGATTTTTCAGCTATTACACCAGTATTTGCAGACAAACAAAACTCAGTGATGCTTCTTGAGGTTACTCTAGCGCAAATCACTATTTTTAATGCATTTTTACTTGCAGATGATGATAATCGTTCTGGCACACAAATTATGCCTTTCACAGCTAATACTCGTGAATTAGTTGTGCGTGCCATTGTTCAAGGAACACCAGTTCTTGAGTTTTTGAACACAAGCATAGCAATGAATTTGTTAAGCAACAATACTTTTGAAGCAATACTCCAGCTACCCTACTTTACTTCTCCAGGCAATGTATCTGCGTTTATACGAGTCAGAAACCAGTCACATACACTGAATTTTGAGGTACTTGCAAACAAAGCATGGCGTGTTGAGCCGCGAAAAATAATGCGATCTGCAATTCAGGGAGAAACTATTATGCAAGAGTTTATGATTCTGAATCAAGGCAATATAGGAGTGAACTTGCGTGTTTCAGATGTAGTTCTTCAAAGCAACAACACACTAATAACAGGAAAGGTGGACGTGAGCACTTTACAGCTACTAGCTGCGCAGCAAACAATTATTCACGCAAGCATATCTGTGCCAGAAGAAGCAATAGGAATGTTTTCTGGAGTGCTTGATGTGCAAGAGGTTGAGAGATGAACAAAATCCATGACAGTGTTGCGCAAAATTTAAATATAATACATGCAATACAAGTAAACACAATGCCTGACACAACAATTTCTCTGCGAATTGAAAAAGCACTGCACGCGCAAATGAAGCGTCACGAAGAACTTAATTGGAGCGCCATTCTTCGCAAAGCAATTGTTGAAGAACTAGACAAAACACACATTGTGAATATTCCAAAAGCACGAGCAGCATTCAAAAGTATTGTAGAACTGAGCAAAAAAATGAACATTCATAAAGGAAAATCAACTACGGAGATTATTAGAGAATGGCGCGACAAAAGAAAATAATTGATGCCTCTGTGCTTGTGAAGTGTTTTACTGAAGAACAAGGCTCTGAAAAAGCAAAAGAGATTGTACAAGAACAGCTGACTGGCGCGAGCCTATTTATTATCCCTGAAACATGCATATTTGAAGTTCTGAACGCACTCAAATATAAAGGAGTTTCTGAACAGCAGCTATGTCAAATAACAACTAATTTACTGTCACTTGGCTTTCACACAGAACCAGCTCAGCAATTTTTTCTTGAAGAAACTATACGCTGTTCCAAAGAACACTCCCTCACCATATATGACGCAGCTTATGCAGCTCTTGCAGTCATGCATGATGCGTCATTAATTACTGCAGACAAACAGCTTGCAAAAGTACCTAATGCAATATTAGTAGTATAAGATAGCAAACTTACTTTCTGTTTCTAAAAGAAATAAGGCAGGAATTTTTTATCCAGCATGTTGGGCAGTGTTCAATCTGTTCATGCTTGATTCCAAAACAAGAATCTTGTTTGAATTTGAGAATCTTCGGAGACATAACTGATAAGCAGGCGCTTGCAGGTATATAAAGGTTTTGCCAAAAACATGCGAGTTTGTCGTCGTGGGCAAGGGACAACTCGTAATCATTCAGTTTCATGAAACGACTGGGTGAGCAAGGGCTGATTTTCGCTATCGCAAAAATGGGACGCCTTTCGCATTCTGCAAAAAATGATGAAGGAACCCTCCTATCTGCAGACTCAACTCTGGTTTCGTAGATTACAAATTGGGACCTATTGCAAGAACATCTGAACTCAATTTGTAATGAACCTCGTCGGGTTCTCACATAAAAAATAGATAATGTTCACCAAATGGCAGACTCAACTCCGGTTTCGTAGGTTTCAACTTGATTAGTCAAGATTGAAACCGTCCCTCGCCCTTGCTCACCCATGTTCAACTGCGGTTTCTCAGGGATTCGCGCTACGCTCAACCATACTCACTTCGGTTCGTTGGTATGCACGCCACGTGCAACCATTACAAACAACTGAATGATTACGACAACTCAGCTGCTCAAGACTTAAAAATATCACTGCAATTAAACGAGAATGTACTCTCAAAGCACAAGACTAAGTATCAGGGGAAAGAACGAATTAGCAAATAATCTCTTCAAGTTATGCGACCCTCAGTTTAGTAAAAAAGAGAATTATCAGAATATGGAATTATTTTTGAGAACAGCCTCGCTGTACAAGTGTTTTATTTCAATGCGCGAGATCAAAGATTGTTTGAGTGTATTGCTCTCCAACAGCTCAGTTAGCGTTCTGTTGAGAGATAGGGCAATGGAAGAACTTGAACACCACCAGCCTCCTTCTCTTGAAGATTTTATTGCTTCAGATATGCTGAAAGAAGGCGATGGGTTTTATAAAGAAGCAGTCAAATTCTTACAAGAATATTTACACAAACGCCAAGAGAAAATAGGCGATATTAAGAAAGAATATTTTAGATTGGCAAGTATTGCCTACAGCAAAGAGAATCGCAAGTTTTGCAAAGTCTTTTTCCCAGGACAATTCTTTTCCCAAGAACAGCAATCACTACTCAACAAGATCGTAATGAATCTCGTAAAAACAAGATCAATAAATATGTGTGTTGCTACAGAAGATAAGAGCTCAAGCTTGCGAATCATAGGAAGATATTGTTGGAAAGGCGATGAATTTTATGCAGCCGCATACACAACTACTCTTCCACCTCTCCAGATCAGAGTCAGCCCCTTCAATGAATCAGGGCTTTGATAACACTCAAATTTCAATTCCTTCTTTTATAGCTTGCTGCACAAGTGTTATTTTTTTGCTTAGTTTGGTGAATGTTTTTTGATCATAGCAAAGAAAGTCTACTGGCAAGCCTATTCTTTGGCGAACATGCCATTGCCAGTATAAATCTTCTGCAGCAGCAATTTCTTTTCCTTTGAATTGCTTGCTTACTACAATAATGTCTATATCACTTTCTTTTCTTGCATCGCCTCTTGCCTGAGAGCCAAAAAGCAGAATATGCTGAATAGAATATTTTTGTGAGAGTTTTTTTTTAAAGTTTTTTACTATTGCTATGATTTTAGGATTTGGCTTGCCCATTTAACCACCTCTTTAGCCAGTTTAACCTTTTCTTGAATATCTTTGAGTGTGTGAATCTCGCTTGCATCAGGATATCTTGTTCCAGTGTAAAGCGGATTTAGAGCCTTGCATGCTTCAAGAAGTTTTATTGGAGCAGAAATTGTGTGTGCAAGAACAAATAGGTCGTGAGTTCTGTCAAAGCGTTTGAGTTTTTCTATCTGAACTGCCTTTAATGCTTTTTCTGCTGCTTGTTGAGAGTAAAATGCAGCAGCAGGTATTTTTTTACCTTTTAAATTGTACTTAGCAATTTCTAAATCTTCTTTGGCTTTTGAGAGCCATGCCATAGTTTCTTCGCGCATTTGTTTTCAAAGCACACTTAACTATATAAACATAATGCAACAATTTTTTACTCCTTCCACCTTTCCAAATCAGAGTCTGCGCCTTCAATAAGTCCTAAGGCTGCAAGACAGTCAAGAATACCATGAGCATAATTTAGTGCTCCAAACGCGCGTACAAAGTCTCCTTGTTGTTCAAAATGTCGCGCATCAGAAAAATATTGCTTTGCAAGCGCAAGAGCATCCTCTCCTGCTTCGTTCACAAGCTGTGCTGCTGCAAGTGCTTTTTCTGTTATAGCAAAGTATTTGGCAAGGTGTTCTGGAGTTATTGTGGAGTTCATAATGAAAAAAAGGGCGTTGAAGTTATTAAAGATGACTATCAGATTCGCTCAACGATAGTTACTGGATAGTAACATTAATTTTATAAACACCCATCTACTACTCGAAGTATAGAGGCGGCATGTATCATGCAGACATATACCATAACTAAACAAATCTCAAAACATGGAAGACAGTCCATTATTGTTATCCCAAAAATACTTGAAAACGAACTACAACCAGGCACAGTTATTGAAATAAAAATGACAGTCATTAAGGAGGCGACATGACTCCTCTCGCCTATCAAGAATTAGAATTTCCTAACTATGTTAATACTAATGTTGTCATGAAAATTCCTTGTAAGAAATCAGACCCTAATAAAGCTGATTCCGGAATTGATTTTATTGCAGAAGCAACACTTTGTGATATCATCTATGCTGCTGAACTTTCACGTTTGAATATGCTTCTCGTAGGAGATACTGGTTGTGGTAAAACACAGCTCGCAAATGATATTGTCTGGCATCATTTTAATGGCACTGGAAAAGAAGGTAAAGCAAACAGAACTCAAGGAAGAATAAATGCTTCTCCAACAGATGATTTGTTTACTAGAGAACGTGTAAATATTGAAAAAGGAGTATATGATAGCAAACTTTGCAGAGAAATTGATCATGATAGAGCTTCTCGTTCACTAAACTTTGTTGATGAGTTTAATCGTGCTCCAGAACCTTTACAATCTTATGCATTAGACCAATTAGATGGAACTTTTATGTTTGGCCAGGATAGTGTTCCACTTGGTACAGAGGGTTATTCATTGTTTATCTGCACTGCAAACAAGAGTGAAATGAATACTGAGCATACTGGTTTATTTGAAATAAGTAGAGCAGTGGTGAGCAGAATGCATCTTACTTTACCTTTAGATCATGAAACTTTTAGTAAAACTTATGAAGATACTGCAAAATATCAGTCAAAAAATCCTGATTGTCGTGTTATCACACCACCACCGCAAGATCTTTCCAATAAGATTATTTTTGCAAACAAAGAAATAACAGCAATAGCAAGAAGTAATATTCCTGAATTTCTTCTATTTGAATACCTTATTTCAAATGGATTACAATACTGTGCAAAAGATGTTTCGAAAAAAAAGCGAGGTGGTTGGCCTCAATACTGTGAAGGATGCACCTTATTCAAAGCAGAAGATAAACTCTGTTCGTTAATAAAACATACTTCAACAAGAACTGCAAAATCAGTAAAATTATTTGCTGTAGGCCTTGATTATTTGATGAAACTTAAATACCAACAAGATCTTTACATAGATCCGCTGGATATTTGTCTTGAAGCTTTCAAATTAACTGCCTACCATGGAAATTTAAATGATGCAGTGCTTCACAATGAAGATAATCAAGGTGCCCCACAAACATTAATGAACACTGTTATTGAACAATTAAAAACCCAAGTAAAAATTATCAAAGATTATCGCTTAGAAAACAGAACTCTTGCAACAAAACTTGTCACCTACAGTATTGGAGCAGAAGACTCAGTTACTATAAATGCAGATGACCCAACAACAAAACAGTGCATTACCCTCTCAGAAAATATTGCTAAAAAAAGAAAAGTCCCATTCAATCAAAACACCCGTGAACTCGAACAAGAACTTCACGCAAAAGGCACAGGAACTGAATGGATAGACTCATATAACAAAAAGGTGTCTGATGCTTAATAGTCTTAAGCCTTTGGGTGGTGGTCCTCAGGATTCTAAGAAAGTGTTGAAAGAATTAGAAGCAGAGCTTGCTAAGTGCGTCGAGCAAACTCCTGTTGATTCAGGTGAAAGAATCAGTATTTCTCCTCCTGAAGAACAACCAGTTCTTGACAAAAAAGAACATAGCATAGTTGATGCGGTTTTTAGTATTGGCAGTATTGAAAAGTTTGGTGTTAATTATCGCTTTATTGACTTACAAGTTCCTGAGGGTCATTGGGAGGAA
>ORJL010110888.1_pt1 | contig 28900 bp, 27 predicted proteins | sample 1779941 | NCBI WGS metagenome assembly ORJL01 (sample SAMEA104232317, study PRJEB22302) | groundwater metagenome | biome: forest; feature: aquifer; material: groundwater | place: USA | collected 2011-08-07 | depth 5.8 m
ATTCGTACATTCGTAGAAATTAGTATTTCGTAAAGATATGACAGAAGTTAAAATTGACGCATCAGGTAAAGTACTCGGCCGTTTAGCTACTGAAGTGGCGAAGTTATTGATGGGCAAAAACTCGGCGTCTTTTGAGTACAGAAAGCCGGGAGAGGTCCGCGTCATTGTAAAGAATTCCGATAACATTCGTGTTACGGGCAAGAAATCAGATCAAAAATTATATCGCCACCACACTGGATTCCACGGCGGGCTGAAAGAGACCCGCTACGCGGATTTATTTGCGAAAGATTCGCGGAAAGTATTGGAACACGCGGTGTCCGGAATGCTGCCGAAGAATAAACTCCGCGTTGTGCGCATGAAGAATTTAAAGATTTATCCAGGCGAAGCGAAGTGATATTGCTTACTAGCCAAATAAAAAGATGCCAGTAAAAAAGAAAGAAGAGAAAAAGAAAGAGCCGGCGAAGCCGGTTAAATCCAAAAGAACCAAACCCGCGCTTCTGGAGCCGGCGGCGGTACCGATGCCCGCGCCGGCCGCGCCGCAAGAAGTTGCGGGGGAGACTTTTAATTTCGATATTCCCAAAACCGATCGCTACTTTGAAGCGGTGGGGCGGAGAAAAACCGCAGTTGCCAGAGTGCGTCTTTACACCAAAGGAGATATGGCGGTCGTTGTAAACGATCGTCCGTATGAGGCATATTTTCCGACAATGGAACTGCAGCGAATCGTGGATGACCCATTGAAAAAGATGAAATCGGAGGGAAGGTTTCGCATTTCCATTAAGGCAAAAGGCGGCGGGGTGCATGCCCAGGCGGAAGCTTGCAGGCTCGGAATCTCAAGGGCGCTTACGGTTTTTAATCCGGAGTTTCGCAAGAGGTTAAAGCGCGCCGGATTTCTCCGGCGCGACCCCAGGGCGGTTGAACGCAAAAAGTTTGGGCTGAAGAAAGCGAGGCGCGCGCCGCAGTGGCAAAAGAGATAGCTCGCGCCCATTCTCAAAAACTTCGAATTTCCCCTCCGAGGAAATTCTCATCGCCGACCTCCTCGCTCGTCCCGATTGCGATCGGGACACCATGGCCGCTCGTCGGTCGAGCGTTTTGAGGAATGGGCGCTTCGCTTGGGGGCTTGCTCACGGTAGCGCTTTACGCCTTTATTTTAGTACTTTAGCGGAAATCACACTTACATCTTTTCCCGCGGTCGCGGGAATAGTGTATAGTGTGGTTAGGCGTATAGTTAGGCGCTTGGGCTATGAGTGATAATACCTCGGGCGATAATCTGTCTAGAGACTTACGCTTGCTTTTTGCGGTATTTATGATACAGTATTTTTGCTCTTACCAAATAACGAAAGGGGGTGATCAAAGTGAGTGTGGAAGCTCTCTGGACTCGCGCAGAGGAAGTAGATCGAGAACTCCAGCGGCAACGGGCGGAGAGCCAGAAGCTGTATGAGGAGCGGCGCCGGGTACAGAGCGTACTCACGCCGTCATGGAAGGTTCAGGAGATCGAAGGGAAGTACTGGGCGATCGAGGGCAGCATTCATTCGCTCGAAACGCTTCAGGCGACGCTACTCGAGGTAATTGAGAGGCTCGAACGCGGTGAAGCAGTCGAGAATCTCGATGTTATTCTCGGGCGCGAAGAAGATCGAGCAGAGCGCAAACTCTCAAAGCGCCGGCTCGCCATGCGGCGCGATCAGGAGTTCAAACCGCTGGATGACGACTTCACATTCGATCAGTTCTTCTTTCTCTACTCACCCGACTTCGCGCCAACGAACATCCGACATGGCGCTCCCGAAACTCGACTCATGAGCACGGGGCGCCGCGCGAAGCGCCTCAAGGGGAACTTCTCGTCGTTGGAAGCGGCATCTGCGTTCTTCGCGGCTACCGTGGACACGCACGGAGGGAAGTCCCGTCGAGGTGCGAAGTATCAGGAGGGCGCCGCCTATCTCACGAAAAGTGGGAAAGCCATCAGGAAACGCTAATCACCGTCACGAGAGAGTAACCTCGTGACGGCGTTCTTCCGAGCAATGTTGGAAACAAGATTGTTCAGAAGAGCGCAATTGTTTATCCATCCGAAGTTCCGACTGGCGGAACGGAGGAGGAGGCGCTCGGTAGTTCGCGAACAATTGAAAGGAGATTCCATGCCAACGTACAACGTCTCGCGGCTTCAGCAGTTCTTTCTTGAGGCAGCTCTCGCGACCTACGCGAGTGGCAAGAAGGCGGAACCGCACTCGGCGCTTTCTGGTGTTAAGTGGTACCGGCGCATGAGAGACGAGTTCATCTACGAAGACGTTTTCCGAGCCAACGGTGAGCACAGCGGTGGAGAGACGGTTATCTATGTTCACGGCAAAGCCGCCTGGCTGATGCAGTACCACGGCTGGTGCAAGAACGATGACCACATCGTGCTGGGGGTTCTCAAGAAAGCCCTCCATGCGGCCTATGAGCGTGGAGATTTTCTCGGCGGACGTGGAGTTCTTGCGCGTGATGAGGTTCTTGCCAACAAGGTTCTCTGCTACCGCAACGAGCCTTGGGGTAGCTTCCAGCACTTCGGTGGACACGAGCGGATCTTCAAAAACCTAGGCCAGGATGTTTTCTGGCATCGGTACCAGGGTCTGCTCCTCGGCGAGGCCGAGTAGTCGAGATCACCAGATGTACCCCTATCAAGTGTGGCCGGTACGGCATACTTGGTAGGGGGCTTTTTGTTTGGCTCTATATTTGAGATTGCGTAATGTGTGGTATGGGCATACTATAATTTGCTATCAGATTATAAACACATGTTCATTGCATCAGCTTCCACTGAACAATTCCATAGAATTGTTCAGTGGAAGCTGATGCTGGAAGCGGGATTGGTTGCCTGTTATTAACAGGCAGATCATGGAATTTTATTTCATTCTTTGCTATTATAAAACGCTATAGCGTATTATAATGTCAAAGTATATTATTCTCTTTCGGCAAATACCTCGCAGCTAGCCGCGGGGAGTACAAATGAGTTTCATCCTGTTTTCAATCGATTAGTCAATCGTAACGCGCTCGATGGTTTTGCCGTCGGTGAGGTAGAAACTGTTAGGGTCGCTCGGGTCTTCGGCGATGAGGAACTGGCCGGTTTTTAATGTTGTGGTGTTGGCGCCGAAACGGTTGTCGGTTTCTGTGATGAAAATTCCGTTTTTCGTCGTGAAAATGATGTGGGTTGATTTTGCGTTAAACCAAATAAAATCGTTGATAAAGACAACGGCGTCAATGATTTGATAGTTTGAATCCCGTTGCCGGAAGGGCTGACCCTTTTCGTTTTCTAAAAACCGTACCGTCAATTTTCCGCTTTCGGTGTAGCCGACTATATCTTTGTTCGGCGAGAATTTTATGCGGCTGACGTTTCCGGTGACAGGGGCTAATTTTTTGGTCCCTGTGTCACCTACGTATATCCCGCCGCTGCTGTCGGTTACGACAATAACGCCGTTCTCGTTTTTAGTAATTTGCGGCGCGCGATCATCATTGATAAAAAATCCCGGGCGGTCTAGAGATTCGGCGTTCGAGCCGTCAAGGTCGGCGCGGTTAAAGAATCCGCTTCGATTGATGAAAAGGATTTCGTCGGGGAATGCCGCGAAAGCAGCCACGCCGTCCGCGACCGGACGCGCGAATAACTCACGGCGATCCCAGCGGTAAAGTTTTTCTCCGTCGTGGAGTAAAAACCCGCCCGGGACGCTTGAATCCCAGACCACTTTTTTAACGTTCCCGAACCGTAAGAGAAGGGAACTAGAGGTTGTTGATGTGGCTGACGCGGCGATAGGGAGAGTTTTACTTGGGTCGAATAACATCTCCGGTTTTTCGCCGGTCGCGTTCACCAGATACCAGTGCTTGCCGTTTTTTACGGTGGCGACTATAAATGCCGTCCCGTCTTGATTCCAGGCGGCCGTTTCGTATCGTTCGCCTCCCGCAAGCGAGATGCTGTTTCGCAGATCTTCGCCGGAGACTCGATTGATGACGCGAAGAGTCGTCGCTTTGCCGGACTCGGTAACCCAAAGGAAATATTTGTTTTCCGGGTCGGGGAGCAGCGCTCGCGGGACGGGAACGGTGTTCGACGCGGTAGTTGTCCCCGTGATGATCAAAGGGTTCAGTGATTCCGAGATTAAGAGGATGAAGGGAAACTCTTGGACGATTTGCTCCTTTATTTCGACGCTTTTTCTCCAAGGATGGAATCCTTCTTTTATAACTTCGGCTGAAATTGTTTCAGGGGTGAGGTTGGCGATAAGCGCTCCGCGCGCGAGAAACCCGGTCTGTCTTTCAACTTTGCCGTTTATCTTTACGGTGATTCCGGTCTGATTGGTTTTTACGAATAAGCCGCCGGTCGCAGTAAGGCTCCGCGATTCGAAATCCGGAATGTAGCCCAAGGCATAGAGGATAATAAAAGGTGTTGTCGTGGCAAAGACAAGCAAGAGAGCGTAAAAAAGTGTGCGGCGGGTTTTCTTCTGCATTTCATTAAGTACCATAACTGGAAATCGGCTTTTTGCCAATTCGTTATATGAAGCCGCCGCATTTAGCGCTATTTTAGGGCGCTGGATAAATTCGAGGATCATGCGTTATGATAAAGCGCGTCATGCTCGGTAGTGAAAACTCGATAGCGCGCCTATGGCGCGCAAGAGTTTCACCCGAGTGGCGCGAAAATTCGTTCAGGGGATAAGATGTCAAGTATAAGCATGAGAGTTAAATAAAATCGAGTTTCTACTACCGGGTATGACAAGTACTGTTTTCCAAATTCGCGGCGGCCGCGCGCTCGGTGGCGAGATTTCAGTCCGCGGCTCCAAAAATGCTGCGCTGCCTTGCATAGCCGCAGCACTTTTGACTAAAGAGCCGGTGACGCTTGAAAATGTGCCGGACATTCTGGATGTTCGTTTGATGGCAGAAATCGCGAAAAATCTCGGCGCTTCGGTGGAATGGGCGACCGAGGAGCGGCGGTTGACGATTCGGGCGGCTAATCTCTCGAGCTTCAAACTTGATGATGCGCCGGCGCGCAGACTCCGCGGGTCGCTGCTTTTTTCCGGCGCGCTAATTGGGCGGCTGCGTGGCGCGAGTTTTCCTTATCCAGGCGGCGACGCAATCGGGGCGCGGCCCATGACGACGCATTTGTCGGCGCTTATGGCGCTTGGCGTTTCGGTGGAGGACAACGGGCGGATTGTTCTTAATGGCGGCAATCTTCACGGCGCGTTAGTAGTGCTGGAAGAAACCAGCGTTACCGCGACGGAGAACACGATTCTTGCGGCGGTTTTAGCGCCGGGGAAAACGGTAATACGCCTCGCAGCTTGCGAGCCGCATGTGCAAGAACTTGTCAAGATGCTCGCGGGGATGGGGGCGAATATTCGCTGGTCCGGCGCTTCAGAGATCACGATTGAGGGCGTGGGGGCTCTTCGCGGCGTGAGGTTTCGCCTAAATCCCGACGATCTCGAAATTTCAAGCTTCGCGGCGCTCGCCGCCGCCACCCGTTCCGAGATCGCCATTCGCGGGGTCGTGCCCGAATACTTGGATGCGGTGCTCTTGCAGCTTGGCAAAATGGGCGTAGAATTTCGTCTATCCGGAGATATTCTTTCGATAACAAAGCCCGAGCGTTCTTATCAGGGATTCCGATTGCAATCTGGCCTTTATCCGAAGCTGGGGTCTGATCATCTGCCGCCTTTTGCAGTCTTGGCGACGCAAGCCGCCGGTACTTCGCTGATTCATGAATGGCTTTATGAAGGGAGGCTCCGCTATATCGATGAGTTGCAAAAAATGGGGGCTAATGCCATGATTCTGGATCCGCACCGGGCGCTGATTATCGGGCCAACGCCGCTCTCGGGGCGCGAAATTTCAAGCCTCGATATCCGTTCCGGTATGACGCTTTTGATTGCGGCCTTGACGGCGGAAGGCGAAACGCTAATCTCCGATATTCACCATATCGATCGCGGGTACGAAAAAATTGACGAACGCTTGAGAGCGCTGGGAGCGGAGATTCAGCGTATAAAATCCTAAATCCTAAGTACTAAATCCTAAACAAATCTTAAATCTCAATTTTCAAGTACCAAACGTTTAGAATTTAAGATTTGGAATTTCGAATTTGTTTAGATATTAGGATTTCGCATTTAGGATTTAAATGGTATGTTTATACGAAAAATCGGAATTGATTTAGGGACGGCTAATACGCTGGTATTCGTCCCCGGCAAGGGCGTGGTGATGAACGAGCCGTCTGTTGTTGCGGTGTCGGTTGGCGACAACCGCATCTTGGCGGTCGGAAACGAAGCGCGGGACATGATCGGCCGCACACCCGATACGATCATTGCCTACCGGCCTCTGCGCGACGGCGTGATTGCCGACTATCGCGTTACGGAGGCTATGCTAAGGCACTTCATCACTAAAGCTGGCGGATGGATCAGGATTTTTCGTCCGGAGGTAATGATATCGGTGCCCGCGGGTGTCACCTCAACCGAGCGTCGAGCGGTTATTGAAGCGGCGGTTCATGCTGGGGCAAAAGCGGCGTACGTTGTAAAAGAGCCGGTTTTGGCGGCCATTGGCGCGGGGATTCCGATTAACGAAGCCGCGGGGCATATTGTGATCGACATCGGGGGCGGGACTACCGATGTCGCGGTAATTTCGCTCGGCGGGATTGTGGCCTCAACTTCAGTTAAGGTGGCGGGTAACAAAATCGATCAAGCGATTGCCGACTACATCAAAAAGAATTTCAATTTGGCAATCGGCGATCGCACCGCCGAAGACATTAAAATTAAAATCGGAAGCGCGGTGAGACTCCCACAGGAAGAAGAGGCGTCGGTAAAAGGACGCGATCTTCTTTCGGGACTGCCTAAAGTCGTCATGATTACTTCGTCGGAAGTAACCGAGGCTATCGAGGGCGAACTGCAGGAAATTATCCGCGCAGTCAAGACTGTTTTACACGATACGCCGCCGGAGCTGGCGGCGGACATCATGGATCGGGGGATTGTAATGACCGGCGGCGGGTCGCTCTTGCGGAACCTCGACATTTTAATCCAGCGCGAGATCGGCATTCCGGCGCATGTGGCGGATGACGCGCTGCTTTGCGTGGCTAGAGGCACCGGTATCGCGCTCGAACACCTCGACGTTTACAAGCGCTCGATAATGTCCAAACGCTAATCTTGTACCTTGCCGATCTCGTTACAACTGCTCGGCTTATGTTTATATTCCCTACTTAAATACTGTACAGTATTTAAGTGGATTGAGGGCGCTATTTTTGGATCGCGGAATCCCAAAAGCAAAGCGGAGCGCTGGTCAGGCGCTCCGAAGTTTTTTGCGGGGCCTCGCCCGCGACCGTTTTTGTTAGTGCGACTAGCGCGGGGCGCTGTCTAGCCCAGCGGACGAAATGCGGGGTCAATGCGCTCTGCGGCGTCGGCGATTTCCTCTAAGGTGCGGTGTCGCAGGTTCTTGAGAACAGTGAGCCCCCAGCGGCGCGGCACCATCACAGGGTGTTCCTCTTTCATCTTATAGTCATTGAAGAAAAACCCTACGGGGGAGCGCGCTATGGGTGGACGTCTGAATCTAAACCTGTTCATCCAGCTGATTTCGCCATTGAGAGTCTCTGGTGACCACGGTTGGAACGTTGCGACGGTTTCGGGGATGACGATTTCCATCGCAGGCCGGAGTATGTGCGTTATCCAGCTACCGGAAGGGCCCCTTAGTGGCGTGATCATAACGGGAGCGCCCAACCTCCCGCCGAATTTCCCACCAATGAAAAGCTTGAGGAGGGTAAGAGGTTCCATCCCATAGGCCATCCCCGCGATCTCGTCGAGATCCACCCACTGCCATCCCCGCATTTTCTGTCTTAGTGGGTGTGTTTCTGGGATCTCCCATCTCGATGTTGGTTGGAACTCTGCCGGCGCGGTTCTTGTACGCCAATTCATTGCCGTCTCCTCCCACCGCTATGGCGGCTGTTTAAGGGTTAGAAACTCTGAAAGAACATCTCATTCCTAGCGCATCTAGCCAGTGTGTGCGAGGGTTGTCAAAATGGTTGTTGTCTGCTAATCTCTGCCAGTATGGTAGTCCGGATGAAGCATACGAAAGGGAAGCGGAATCGCGTGCGATCGCACCACGCTTTGAAAACACGCGTATTTCCCGCGTGCTCCCATTGCGGCGCGGTGATTCCGGCTCATACGATCTGCGCCAATTGCGGCTACTACAAGGGGCGCCAGGTTATAGATGTGCTCGCCAAGCTTGATAAGAAAGAGCGGAAAAAGAAAGAAAAAGAGCTTCACGCTCACGAAGAAGAGGCCGCTAAATCGGGCGAACCGCTGAAAGCCGAAGAGCTGTCGCATAAATAGGAAATAGGTGATAGGTTATAGGTAACAGGGAAATTTTTTCTTGTTGTCGCGGTATCTATCGCCTGCGACCTATCACCCAGCGCCCCAGTTCCTTATGGCTAATAGGCACCTTTCACGAAGTATCGCGATGCAGTCAATATTCGAATGGGATTTTCACGGAAAAGATCCCAACGAATTGCAGACAATCGCCGAGCGCAATATCGCGGAATTCGGTCCCGGACTCGAGGACACGGATTTTATTTGGCGGCTGGTAAACGGCGTCAAAGAAAACAGGGCCAAGATTGACGCGATCATCGAGCGCGCCGCACCGGAGTGGCCGATTGAGATGATTACCGCGATTGACCGCAATCTCCTGCGTCTCGGGCTTTATGAATTGCTTTTCGGCAACCGCGAAGAGGTGCCGCCGAAGGTGGCGATTAACGAGGCGATTGAACTTGCGAAAAGTTTCGGCGGGGATTCATCGGGGCGTTTCATAAACGGCGTTTTGGGGACCGTTTATCGGGAAATTGGCGAGCCGGGCAAAGAGCACCCGTCGCGGCATGAGAAAAAACTTGGTGAGAAACTAAAAGAAGTTTCAGACAGTCAACAAGAAGAACAAGCAACATTGGAGTAATCATGGGAAAATAATATCGCCGGCAGCTAGCGACTGGTCACTAGCCATTAGTCTTTCGACTATAAACTAGGCACTAGTCGCTAGTCGCTCGCATCGCGATGAGCGATTTCTCAAAATTCGAAGATAAAATTGGAGTCGCGTTTCAGAATAAAGACCTTCTGCGCCAGGCCTTTGTTCATCGTTCATACTTGAACGAAAATCCGGATGCCAGACTCTCGCATAACGAGCGGCTCGAGTTTTTGGGCGACGCGGTACTCGAACTTGTCATAACGGAAGAGCTGTATCAAAAGTTTCCCGAAAAGCCCGAGGGCGATCTCACAACGCTTCGCGCGGCACTGGTTAACTCAAAGATGCTTTCGGACGTGGCGCTTGAGATCGGGATGAATGAATTTCTTTTGCTTTCGCGCGGCGAGGCGCGGGACGTCGGCCGGGCGCGCCAGTTTATTCTTGCGAACGCGATTGAGGCGCTGATCGGTGCGATTTATTTGGATCGGGGATATGAAGCGGTGAAGACATTTATTTTGGGTACGGTCTCGCCGCGACTTAAGCAGGTGCTTGAGCAAAATCTGCATCATGATCCCAAGTCGCTTTTTCAGGAGGAGGCGCAGGAGCGAGTGGGGATCACCCCGACCTACGAGGTGCTTCGCGAATGGGGGCCGGATCATGATAAGCATTTTGTTATCGGGGTGTATTTAAAAAATGAACTTGTAGCGGAGGGAGAGGGGCCATCAAAACAGGCGGCGCAGGAGGAGGCGGCAAGGTTAGGGCTCATGGCCAAGGACTGGAATTAAGACAAAAATCCCCGCGTTAGACGCGGGGATTTTTGTCGCCGCCGTTGTTAGTAGTTGCGAACAATGGTGGTGGTCGCGGTGTTATTTGTCCGGTCGGCGTCAGAAATTTGATTTGGCGGATCGATGGTGATGGCGGCGACATTCTCGCCGGTTTTTGTTAGATCTTTAAAGCCGATAGTGTATCTGATCTTGGCACCCGCGGCAATCGGGTCTTGTGCGTCGGAAAGGTAATCTCCGCCGGCGGCAGGAAGCGCGGCGCGGAATTTCCACTGCTGGGAGGCAACGCCGCCGATATTCATAACGTCAAAAACTATTCCGGCGCGCTGATTGGCGTTTACCGAAGTTGCGTGCGAAAAAACGCCGGTGGCTTCGTTAATAATGCCGACATTAATTATTTGAACGGCGAGGTTTGCCGCGCCGCCGCCTGTTGGCACAATGCCGCCGACAAGCTTGACGCTGGTTTTTTCTTGGCCCGGCGTTAGTGTCGCCGCGTTGGGAGCAACGCTTGCGGCTTTCGGCGTTTCTTCTTTCGGAGAAACTATCACGTTAACACTGCCAACTTTGGTCGGGGCGTTGGAACCTTGGGTGATAAAATTTATTGAAATCGGAAGTTCGACTGGCGCATCATTATTTGCGGTCGCAACCAGTTTTGTGGATTCTTTCGACCAGAGATTAAACGGCGCATTGCATAGGATTTCTTCGCCGGTAGGTAGCTTAAGCGTGGCGCCGCCGCATGCATATTCAAGTTCATAAATTCCTATGGAGCCGTTTTTCGGCGCTTGCCATTCAAGTGTAAACGTCTCGCCCGATATGATTGCCTTGGGGTCGGCAACTACGTTCGAGGCCGCGATGCGTTCTTTCGTGAGCGTTATGCCGGAAATTACAGAAGCCAGCCGGCTTATGGCCCCGGCGGGGAAAGGGAGGGTTTTAGTCACTTTAGCGACTCCCCAAACGCCAAAACCCAGAACGGCGATTAGCCCTATGACGGCCAAAATTAATATCAGAAGCTTGATAATTTGCGTCCGGTCAGTCATAAATTTACCGTGGAATTATATTTTGTTTGTCGCCATTTGTCAATAGCTGGAGGATTATCCGCTCGGCGCCAAACTATTGACTTTTTATCTATTTTATGTAAGTGTATATCTACTTTTTGGCGCTCATATCGGACTCGTATTGGGGTCAAAAATTAAGTTAAAAATTTATATGCCCGGTAGTGAAAACTCGATAGCGCGCCTACGGCGCGCAAGAGTTCCTCCCGAGCAGCGCGGAAATTCGTTCATGGAATAAGGTGTCAAGTATAAGCATGAGAGTTAAATAAAATCGAGTTTCTACTACCGGGTATGCCCGGTAGTGAAAACTCGATAGCGCGCCCGCGGCGCGCAAGAGTTCCACCCGAGTGGCGCTAGAGTCTGATATTGGATAAGGTGTCAAGTATAAGCATGAGAGTTAAATAAAATCGAGTTTCTACTACCGGGTATGCCGCAAGAGAAACCGTGCCTACTGCGCGGAACGTCGAAAACGATGCAAGTATTGATTATGGAAGCTCCGATTAAAAGAGAGTCTGTTTATCCGCGGCCGCAAATCCGGAAGTCTAAAGCGTTCATTCTGATTTGGGTTTTGAGTTTTGCAGCACTTTTTTCTGTGTTCTATGCTGTCGGATTTGTTCCCAAGGGCGTTGCCGAGGCCGGGGATGCTGTTATATCGTTTTTCCGGGCGGAGAAAAACTCGGCACGCATAGTAACATCAAGCGCCGCTAAAGGTAACGATTTGTCGCAAGATACTCCGATGGATGCGGGCGCTTTTGCGGGCGAGCCGCGAATTCTGATTGACGACATCAATTTGGACGCGGGGATTGTTTTTCCGAAGAGCACCGATCTCAATATTCTAAATACGGCTTTAACAAAAGGGGTAGTATATTATCCCGGGTCGGGAAAATTGGGCGAGGTCGGAAACGTCTTTCTTTTTGGGCACAGCACGGGGCTTAAAGTGATTTACAACAAGAATTTCGAAGTTTTCAATCGCTTGAAAGAGCTTGAAGCGGGGGATGTGATTCGAGTGCAATCCGACGGCCGCGAATATTGGTACCGCGTGTTGAGTATGACCATCCAGAAGGCTGATGACGCCAATATCAATCTTTCAACAACCAGAAAGCTTTTGACAATCTCCACCTGCCGCATTTTCGGAGCCAAAGAAGATCGTTACGTCGTGGAGGCCGAATTTATGAAGAGCTATCCTCTGCGGATGGCAACATCCGCCGCGGATACTTCTTCGTAATCGTGCGGAGAAGTTGATCTTTGACTAGAACGAAGTGAAACAAGCGATTCCCCGCCGGAAAACGGGGAGGAAGGAGCAACGCGATGCAAATTCTCACAGGGTTTGTTGTGGCGTTCTGGTTGTCATGGCCGCTTTTTACGGCTGGGGCGACGACAGATTACGTCTGGGAGCATCCCGGGCGGGATCCCTACGTCGGGACGATCGACTTCGCCGTCGAGGCGAAGCCGATGCCGAAGGAGGCGAAGGCCAAACTCGTCGAGATGATGAGGAAGGCCAACGTTTCTTTCGATCGGTTCAAACAGGCCGTCGAGGCCTCTGACCTCTCCGCCGAGGAGAAGGCGAAGGTTCTCGATAAGGTCAAGGGGCGGTCTTTCTTCGCGAAGGAGCATCTCGAGGGATACCTCGCAGGGCACAAGCCGCTCTTGGACCAACTCACCAAGGAGATCGACACATCGGTCTACAAGGTAGGCAAACTGAAGGCTGGCGAGAGGTGCGACTGGATGGTCTTCGGTAAGAACGCCGTCAAGTTGTCCGTTGTCTTCAAGCCTGCCAAGAGCGAGTTGCAGGAGCTCGATGGCCACTTCTTCGAGGTGGATCTCGGCGGCGGGTCGAAGGTCATCACCTTCCGCCCGCTTATCTGCAACAATCTCTGTTTTAGGGCGGTAGGGTTCAGCATGACAAAGACAGTGGAGCTGCCCGACAGTTCCAAGCTGGAGATCGCGAAGGCGCTCGCCGCAGGCGGGCCGCCCGAGTCGAGCCACACGTTCATCTACAACGTGTGGAGTCTCTCAAGAAGCACGCCCGAGGGGCGCAAGCTCCTCGAGCAGCTCTGGTCGGGTGTGTCGGGTAAGCAGAGTCGGGATCTGGGCGACCAGATTCTAGTGGCTGCAGCAGTCGGTAAGGTCGCGCGCGCTAATGGCGGCGAGATTTTCAAGACGGAGTTTTTTGATATCCGTCTTGATGCCGCCGAGAGAGAGCGCGTATGGTCGTCAGCGGCCGATAAGGGCCGTCCGGTTATGGTGGATCTTCCGCTTGGCCTGGTGATTGAGTCGGTTGTCTCGAACGGCGAGGGTCGGTTGACCTTTGCCGTCAAGCGCGAGGAGAAGGAGGGCACGGTGAAGTATGCCGCGCCCGACTGGGCGACTAACAGAGTCACTGTCGAAGTTCATGCACCGTATCGCGGGATGGTTTATCCCGCGTCGGGTTCCTTAAAGACGTGCGGACCAGCAACCGCTGGCCGGTGCGGTGGCGAGGTTCAGTCGCCGACGCTGCTTTTCAAGCGGGTTAGTCGCCCCGGGGTGACTAACTTTCACTTCGTAGTTCGGTAGCACCGTCGGAGGGGCGGAGCGCCACGCTCGCGCCCCCCCCCGGATCTTTTTTCTTCACCCCGTTAGAAAATTTAACCAAAGCCGGCAGTTCCGCTTTTGATTCCAACTTGATGATTCGCATACTATGTCCGAAAAGTCTCATGTAAATTTTCTAACGGGGTTCAAATTTTCGGTGTGGTTCAGTCGCCGGATATTGGAACATAGCGAAAGTTCGGGGAAGTCCATGAAAATTATGAAAGAATCAAAGCGGCACAATTTCATCATGAACGCACTAAGGCGCCATGCGATGCGACTGTTGATTGTATTTGGCGCGCTTTTATTGCTGTTCATCTTTTCCATAAGCAGGTCAGAATTATTTAGCGATTGGCATCGCTTCTCATTCAGTAAAGTCTTTTCGTATGTGTACGCGGAGGGTGATGGCGGAGGAGACGGTGGCGGAAGTGCGGGAGGGGATGGCGGCGGCTCGGCTGGGGGCGACTCCGGGGGGTCGGCCGCTGGGGGTTCCGGTGGGGCAGGTGGCGCTAGCACAGGTGGCGACAGTGGCGCTTCTGCTGGCGGCGATAGCTCTACTTCCACAGGAGGTGATAGTTCAACTTCGGCTGGCGGTGACAGTTCCACATCTGCCGGCGGCGATTCCTCAACTTCTGCCGGCGGGGATTCGTCAACCTCCGCAGGCGGCGACTCTGGAGATTCCGCGGGAGGTGATTCAGACGGCAGTGTTAGTGGCGACACCGGAGGCGGCGCGGATATTCCGACACCGACCTGCACACTTTTGGTAACGCCGAGCAGGATCGTGTTTGGCGAGAGCGTGACTGTTTCCTGGACTTCTACGGACGCAACTTCTGGATTTATTGATAACGGAATCGGCGCGGTGGCGCCTAGTGGGTCGCTGACATTCATCCCGCAGATCGCCGGAACGTTTTTGGGCACTGGCACATTTGCCAACAGTCTTGGCGCAAGTGCGGTATGCCGGGCAAATTTGATTGTAGACCAGCCGATTGCACAGGTAGAACCCGCGACGTTACGCGTTATCAAAGTTGTCATCAATAACGATGGCGGGACGCGCGCGGTTGCCGACTTCCCTATGTTCGTGAATGCAACACCGGTTGTTAATGGCCAAACAAATACTTTTGCCCCCGGTGCTTATACGGTTTCCGAGACCAATGTTTCGGGTTACATAGCATCGTTTAGCGGTGGCTGTAACGCCGCGGGCGTTGTGACGCTCGCGGCGGGAGATGCCAAAATCTGTACCATCACCAACGACGATATTGGCTCTGCCGTACAGCCGTCGGCAACTCTGCGCGTTATTAAAGTTGTAATCAATGACAACGGCGGCACCGCACAAGTTTCCGAGTTCCCTCTTTTTATCAACGGAGTGTCTATCACGAGCGGCCAGATGCGCACTCTCGCCCCCGGCGCCTATACAATTGCTGAAACAAATCAAACCGGATACGCCGGCAGTTTTAGCGGCGACTGTAATGTTTCGGGAAGCGTCTCACTTTCAGCCGGAGACAATAAGACTTGCACTATTACTAATGATGACATTGCGTCCCCGCCCCCTCCACCGCCGCAACCTGTGACTCTTCGCGTTATCAAGATCGTAATCAATGATAACGGCGGCACGTCAACTGTCGCCAGTTTCCCGCTTTTTGTGAACGGCGGTCCCGTGGCCAGCGGACAGATCAATACGCTCGCGCCCGGAACATACACAGTGACCGAGACAAGTCAATCAAATTACGCCGCGTCTTTCAGCGGCGGTTGCAATGCAAGCGGGCAAGTAACACTGGCCGCCGGAGAAAATAAAACCTGTACGATTACGAATAACGACAATCCGCCGGCGGTTCCGCCATCGCTGATTTGCGCGATGTCGCTTGATCCTTCAACCATCGCGCCTTCGGCAAACTCAACGCTTTCATGGACTTCCAATGCTCTCGCGGCAGTTATTGATCAGGCAATCGGCGCGGTACAACCGAACGGAAGTACAACCGTAACCGCAACCGTGAATACAACGTTCACCGGCATATTTTCCAACGCAACAGCATCCACCACTTGCCAAGCGGCGCTTGCCATCTCTACGGGCGGCGGAGGTGGAGGTGGAGGCGGTGGCGGTGGAGGCGGGGGAGGAGGCGGTGGAGGTGGAGGCGGCGGGGGTGGTTCTGGTGGCGGCGGTGGAGGATCATCGCAGATTATCACGCTTACAAAGCAAATTCAGCCCCTCTCATACATTAGCTTGAGCCAGATTCCTTACACGGGCGTTGGTGATAATGTGCAAACAATGATCTTTTTTGCGAATCTTGCTCTGCTCTCTTGGTTTATCGCGCGCTGGCTAACAAAGTTTTCTCCCAAAACTCTTTTGGATTCTTGGGGTTTCTATCGTAACGCGCCTAAATTAGCCGATATTTCTGGACCAGTCTCTGGAGCAGCTTTTACTTCAGCGATTTTGCGAGAGACACACAAGAATCAATTTGATGCTCCAACTGCGGCGTATGCCGCAGTGCCTAAAGCAGAGCCCATTCCAGCCGAGGTTCCCGTTTCCGATTCGCTTATTTTTGCTTTCATCGGGGCGCTGGCGAGAAAGGACGCCAATCAGGCATTTGCCTTTTTGCGCCGGCTGCAGATGGCCGGCCGTCCGATCGACCGGTTTATGACAGCCGTCATTCAGGAGCTGGCGGCGGTGTATTACTATCGCATCGGTGAGCCGCATCAAGCTGACCCCGAGGTTGCTCGCTTGCTTTCCGGATGGGAGCGCAGAGATATCGAAAAGATGCTTGCGGCACTTCTTGCGGTTGTTGACGCCAGTTTTGATTCTATCTACACTGCCGCGAAACTTGCGCTTCTTACGATTGCATCGATCGGCGCGCGTTCGTCATAAAAACCAATCGGGCGGATAAAGTTTTTTGTTTGCGCCAACTATAAGTGATAAGCAATTCGGTTATCATTTCTAATTGTTGCAAACTACAACCAAGGCTCTTTGAAAGGAGATAACAACTATGAAGCCGCTGGTATTCATCCCATACATGCGGGTGCTTGGTTTACCGTTCGTCACGACACTGCGAGGCGCGAGGGCGGCGGGTTTCCACGGGGTGGAGATTTCACTCCTTGGAATGTCGAAGAAGGCGGCGAACGATTGCCGCCATATGGCCCAGTCGCTTAAGCTCGCGGTGCATTTCCATCAGGCATGGAGTATTGATGAAAACCCGACGCATTGGTTCAATCATCTGTTCCACTGGCTGGGGCGCACCCAGCCTACGGGTTACACTCTCGCGGAGCATCTGCCGGATGATGATCTGCCGGTCGTAGTCTATGCGGACCGTTGGCGTGAGACTTTGGGTCATCCGAATTGGTGGCTGCAGACCGCCAGCTGTTTCAACGAGCGCCTGGCGCGCCGTATCACCTACGATGATTTTCTCAAGGTGGTTCGGAGGCACAGTCTGCCGGTGGTCTTTGACACCCAGCATTATCTCGAGATGTCTCTCGGGGTTTCGGGGGTCGAGGGATTCCCGGAAAGCATCTCGGTGCTTCGCGATCGTCTGATTCGGGGTTGGCGAGAGCTGGGACCGCTTGTCAAAGAGATTCATCTTTGCGACAGTGATCCCGCGCTAGGTCACTCGGCTAGCCGCAACGTTTTTCTCGGGTGCGGACGTTTGCCGCTCCGCGACTTCTGCCGGTTCGTGAAGGAATCGGGATGGGAGGGCGTGGTAACCCCCGAGGTATCGCCCGCGCATATACTGGGGCGGCGCCGGCGGCTTGAAGAGATCCGGAGGCTGGCCCTCCAGTACTTTGATTAGCAGTGCGTGGCTAGCGAGAATCACGCGGACGGATCGTCGAGAGATGATCCGTTTTCATTTATTTCAGATTCAGATCGTGTTTAAAATAGAGCACAGTGTATTTTTGGTTGACCCCGTTAGAAGTTCAACCAAGTCTTCTTTTGGACGAAAGAATCTAAGGCGAAGCCCCGCCTGCCATCTGCCTGTCTCCCGAACTTAAGAAATTACCGGTAACATGTTTTATCTCCCATACTGCTTACGAAACTCGAGAGAAAGGCTTATGGCGGGCAGGCGCTTCCGCTCTCATTATCGAGGATTTAGAAAGACTACCTTAAAACCTCTAACGGGGTTGATGTGATTCATGATATTCTGGAGTTAGGCCTCGCGAGAGCGGGGAATATTATTGAATGAAGTAATGAGATTATTCAAGCTAGAAATTTCCGGATTTAAATCGTTCGCTAAACCCACTACGCTCGAATTTCCCGTGGCGGTATCCGCCATCGTCGGTCCGAACGGTTCGGGTAAATCGAACGTAGCGGAGGCCATCCGCTGGGTATTGGGGGAGCAATCCATGAAATCTCTTCGCGGCAAGCGCGGAGAGGATTTGATTTTCAACGGTTCCGATAAGGCGGCAAAACTTGGCAAGGCTTCGGTTGTGTTGGTCTTTGATAACGCCGACGGCCGCATCCCGCTTGATTTTCCGGAAGTACGCATCGGCAGAAAGATTTTCCGCGACGGGACGAATGAGTATCTCCTGAACGACTCGGTCGTGCGTTTGAAAGACGTCGTTGAATTGATCGCACGGATCGGGCTTGGCGAAACCAAGCACAATATTATCGGCCAGGGCGAGGTTGATCGGTGGCTTCTGTCTTCTGCGCGCGACCGCAAAGAAATTTTGGAAGAGGCGCTCGGCCTCAAAGTGTATCAACTGAAGAAAACCGAAGCCGAGCGAAAGCTTCAGTCAACCGAGAATAATATGGCGCAGGCGGAAGCGCTGATTCGCGAGATCGCGCCGCACATCAAGTTTCTGAAAAACCAGGCCGAGAAGGCCGAGGCGCGGGGGACTCTCGAGGCGGAACTCGAACGGCTCGAACGAACGTATTTCGCCAAGATTTTGGCGGAAATTGAAAAAGAAGAAACGGCGATCGCCAAAGATGCAAGGCCTTTTGAGAAAGAACTGGAGGCGATTGAATCTAGCATAAAAAAGATCGAGCAAGAGATTCTTGAGCGGGAACGGGGAGCGGTAGAGCGCGAGGATATTTCATCGCTTGAGAAGAGGGTGCTTCTGCTCGAAGAGCGGCGCCGCGAAATCGAGCGTGAATCCGGAAGAGTTGAAGGCAGAGCCGCGGCCGAGCGCGAGAAATTCGCCCAGCCGCTTTTTCGGATCACGGATGCCGGTTATGTCAAAGAAAAAATTGCGGCGCTAGTTTCTCTCCTGCGAGATCGCGGCAACGATTCGTCATCAACGCTCTCGCTGATTCCTAAGATTATTGCAACGCTCGAGAATCTTCTTGGCGACTTAGACAAAGGGAAGATCGAGGTTTTGCCCGATCCCGACTCAAAGAAGGATCTCATCGCGCTTGAAGCGCAGGCGAAAGACTTGGAAGGCAGTTCGCGGGCGACCATTGAGGAGCTGAAAAGCGTGAAGGCGAGTTTACAGGAGAAAGAATCAAGATGGCGCACCGCGGAGTCTGATCTTAGGAAACTCGAACGGGAGCTTCGCGAGGCGGAAGAGAGGCGGGCGCGGCTTCGTTCGCAACTGGAGCGCGCAACATTTGAGCGTGAGAAATTAGCGATTCGCAGGGACGATTTTCTGCGGGAGCTGGGGCTCGCCGGTCTCAAAGAGTTGCAGGTGCGGGAGGTCAGTTTCGCCGACCTTGAAATGCCGATACCGACGCAAGATCTTTCCAAGAAGATCGAGCGGCTGCGCGGGAAGTTGGAAGAGATCGGCGGGATTGATACCTCGGTGGTTAAGGAGTATCACGACACCAAGGCGCGGCATGAATTTCTAACGAAAGAATTGGAGGATTTGAAAAAAGCCGGCGCCGATTTGAGAGAGCTGATCGCGACGCTGGAGAAACAAATCGAAGAAGATTTCGACCGCGGTTTCAAAAAAGTCAATGAAGGATTCAACCATTACTTCCAGTTAATTTTCGGCGGCGGCAAGGCGAAGCTCATGTATCACGAAATCGGACGGCGCGGCGTTGATGAGGAGACGGGCGAAGAAAAAGCCGCTGAAGTTGAATATGGCATTGATATTGATGTTGATATCCCGCGGAAGCGCATCAAGTCGCTTTCGATGCTTTCAGGCGGCGAGCGGGCGCTCGCATCCATTGCGTTATTGTTTGCAATGGTTTCTGTGAACCCGCCTCCGTTTCTAGTTTTAGACGAAACCGACGCGGCGCTTGATGAGGCGAATTCGCAGAAATACGCGAACACCTTGGCGGATCTGTCAAAAAAGACGCAGCTCATCATCATCACGCATAACCGCGAGACCATGCTTTGCGCCGGGATTCTTTACGGCGTCACCATGAGCGACGACGGCATTTCAAAACTTCTCTCAATCAAGTTGGAAGAGGGAGAGAGGTATGTCAGTCGGTAGCTTGACAAGAATTTTTAGATGTGGTAGTAGTAGATTAACAAAATATCCGGCCCATGAGGCCAGAAGGAGGAGATCTTTGCGACAAGCACATGAAGTTTGGAAGGAGTTCCTCGGGCTCCAGATCGAGCAGGTCGCGGTCGCCCTCGAGGTCGCTAGCAAGCGGCAGTTGCTCCAGAGCTGGAACGACAGCATGGAGCGCGCGAAGCACAGCCGCGACGAGCACCGGCGTTACTGGGACTCGAACTTCGCGCTCAAGTGTCAGGGCAAGTACGAGGTGGAGACGCGTGACGCCGAGCGGCAGTTCGGCGCCAACCAGAAGAAGCTCGCCGACCTCAAGGACGAGATCGTCGCCATCATGGCGGCGACCGAGCCAGTGGGGCTTGTTGGGGGTTAGTTCTTCCGGAGGCCGAAAACCTCCCCGTGCCGCAGCGGATACTGCGGCATTATTATTTTATGGCATCAATTGACTAATTCTCTGGATTCCAGTAATCTCCTATAGTTATGTTAGTTATCCGAAGTTATGTTAATCATCCGTTTCCAGCGCGTAGGCAGAAAAAACGACCCGGCATTCCGCCTGGTCGTGACCGAGCACCAGAATCGCCCCCAAGGCAAACACTTGGAGCTTTTGGGTTCGTATCATCCCAAAACCAAACACACAATCCTGAAATCCGAGCGCATCCAATATTGGATATCTAAAGGCGCTAAGCTTTCAGATACGGCGCACAATCTTCTCTTAAAGCAAAAGGTTATTGAAGGAAAAACGCGGCCCGTGGTGCGGTCAATGCGCGCGGCAGCGACCGAGCCGGTTGCGGCGGCAGTCTAAGACTTTTCGTCCGCCAGCTGGCGGATTGATTTTTGAGGACCGCTTTTATATACTCCAAACATTACCGTAGCTCTGATAGGTCGAAGCTACTGCCAATCCGTTATATCAGCATGGAATCAGATCAAGTATTTCTCGAGTATGTCGTGAAGGCCCTGGTTGATGATCCTTCGGCGGTTACAGTTGAACGAAAGGTTGACGAGATGGGGGTGCTCTTAACGCTCCACGTTGCACAGCCGGACATGGGGAAACTCATCGGCCGTAGCGGCGCTACCGCTAAAGCCATTCGGACACTGCTTCGCGTCGTGGGGATCAAGAACAACGCCCGCGTTAACTTGAAGATTGCCGAGCCTGAAGGTTCAACCCATCCCGCCGCGATGCGCGAGCGAGGCAGCGAGGTGCGGAACGAAAAAAATCGCGATCTCGACGAGCTCGTGGACGAGTTAGGGAGTATTTAATCTAGCCAACAATCCAAAATCGTCCCCAGCTACGCTGGGGACGATTTTTGGTTCATAATGGATGACAACCATGCGTTTTGATATCGTCACCATTTTCCCCGAAGCGCTGGAGTCGTACTTAAACGCCTCGATCTTGAAACGCGCGCGAGCGAAGGAGTTAATTAGCGTTCATTTCCATAACCCGCGTGATTTCGCGGCGGACAAGCATAAATCCGTCGACGACAAGCCATACGGCGGCGGAGCGGGGATGGTGATGATGGTGGAACCGATCCTGCGCGCCGTGGAAGCGGCGCGCAAAGGAATCAGGAATCAGGAATCAGGAATCAGGAAAACTAAAGTTATTTTGTTTTCCGCTAAGGGGAAACAGTTTAATCAGAAACTCGCCCGCGACTGGTCAAAAAAATATAAACAGCTGATTCTTATCAGCGGACGCTACGAAGGAATCGATGAACGCGTGCGTCTCGCATTGAAAGCCGAAGAAATTTCGATCGGCCCATATGTCTTAACCGACGGCGAAATCGCCGCCATGACAGTAATTTCCGCTGTCTCTCGTTTAATCCCGGGCGTGATCCGGCTAGAATCGCTTGCTGAAGAATCGCACTGGAATTTGCTTACGAAGCGCGAAGCCGCGTCTGGCGGCAAGGGGCTTGAATACCCGCACTACACCCGCCCGGAAGTATTTACATATCGTGGCAAAAAATACCGCGTACCCAAAGTGCTAATGTCCGGCAATCACAAAAAGATCGCCGAATGGCGGAAAAACAATGCTACCTAACAACAGGTTACATCTATCATACTAGCTAGTATGATAGTATGAAATAGGTTAGGGACTTATGCCGCATCTATCTCGTTCACAACGTATCTACTCCAAGACCGCCGATGAATTTAGCGAACGTTTAGTTGATGCGGCGTTGCTTATGCGCGGCAAAGAAGAGCTCACATCATTCTTTAATGACTTATTAACACGAACCGAGAAAGCGATGCTAGGAAAGCGTCTGCTTATTGCTTTATTTCTGGGGCAAGAATATTCATACGAAGATATTTCGCGGATATTACGAGTTGGCCCGAATACTATAAGTATCGTAAATGATCGATTGCGCGATGGAAGAGGATTTGAATTGATTATTAAAAGACTTGAGAAAGAGAAGCGCGTGCAGAAGATATTGGAGACGGCAAGATCTTGGTTTGATAGTTTGCCTCGCAAAACCGGGCGAGGACGATGGAAGTCTTTATATCCCACGAGATAACAACGCACTATCATACTAGCTAGTATGATAGTGCGGAGAAGGGGGTTATTGTATGAAATTTCAATTTCCACAGGGGTTTTTATGGGGCGCGGCAACTTCTGCTCATCAAGTTGAGGGCAGTAATCATAATGATTGGAGCGAATGGGAATTGGAGAATGCCGAGCGGCTTGCGCGTGAGGCTGAAAAGAGATTTGGCCGGCTTCCCGTCTGGAATCAGATAAAATCGGAAGCTGGAAACCCAAAGAATTATATTTCAGGGATCGCCTGCGATCATTATCATCGCTTTCGCGAAGATTTTGATATCGCTAAATCTCTCGGGCATAACGCCCACCGTTTTTCTATCGAATGGTCGCGGATTGAACCGGAAGAAGGTAAATTTGATGAAAAAGCCATCGAGCATTACCGCGAAGTAATAAAAGCGTTGCGGGAGCGGGGGATGGAACCGTTTGTAACGCTTTGGCACTATACGTTGCCGATTTGGTTTGCAGATCGAGGAGGCTGGTTGCGGAGCGATGCGCCAGAATGTTTTGCGCGCTACGTTCAACGAGTTGTTAGCGCCTATCAGGGAGATGTTAAATTCTGGATTACTGAAAATGAACCAGAAACGTTTGCGCGGCATGGATACCTTGTTGGAGACAGGCCACCGGAGAAAAAAAATATTATTTCAGCGTATCGCGTAATTAAAAATTTGCTTCAGGCTCATAAGGCCGCATATCGTACAATAAAATCAATCAGTCCCGAGTCCCAGGTCGGATTTGCGGAGACCGTAGTTTACTTTGAGCCGTATAAGGGGTCGCTTATCAATAAGTTGGTGATGTGGCCGATTAAATGGTGGAGAAATAATCCTCTCCTTGGCGATTTTATCCGGAACTCGGATTTTATAGGTTTGGAATATTATTTTCATTCTCGGATTCGCTTCAATCCATTTATTTCTCGATGGGGAATTCAGTATAACGAAAACAAGGCGGTAAGCGATCTTGACTGGGAAATCTATCCGGATGGGCTTTATTCTGTTCTTCGGGACCTTAATAGTTATCATAAACCGATTTACGTCGTCGAGAATGGTTTAGCGAATGCGAATGATGCCAGGCGAGCGCGATTTATTGCTGATCATCTTAACTCTGTAGCTCGAGCTATTAATCTTGGGGTGGATGTCAGGGGTTATTTTCATTGGTCTCTCATCGATAATTTTGAATGGAATCTCGGTTTCTGGCCTCGGTTTGGGTTAATTGAGGTGAACTACGGAACGCTTGAGAGGAAAATTAGGTTGAGTGCCCTCGAGTATAAAAAAATCATTGCCATGAATTCAATTGAAATATGATTTCGTGGCTGCCGATTGCGGTCGCGGCGCAAGTTATCCTCGGTAGCGCGGCGATTTTTGATAAACTGCTCTTGAAAAAGCGCTCAATTGACGCCTGGTCTTACACGTTTTGGTTTGGGATTCTCGGCGTGTTTGCGGTGTTTTTGGTGCCGTTTGGATCGGTGGCCGTACCTTTATGGGTGGTTATCGTGGCGATTATTTCTGGAGTGTCATTCATCGTCTATGCCTTTTTTCTGTTTGCGGTGCTGGAAAAGATCGAGGCTTCGGAGACCCTTTCGCTTATTGGGTCCCTGTCGCCCATCTTCACTCTCCTTTTCAGCTGGATTTTTTTAGGTACGCGGTTGGGGGCATTTGATTTTCTGGGATTTATTTTTCTGATTGCTACCGGTTTCTTGCTGTTTTTGATCGAGAAGAAAGATTTCAATTCCAGGGTGCTTATTTATATTTTTCTAAGCAGTGTGTTTCTGGCCATATCGTATGTTACTTCAAAAATTGTATTTAATGAGACTACATTTATTGCGGGATTTTTCTGGGTCAAGATCGGCGGGGTAATTTTTGCCCTTGCGCTGCTTCTTGTCGGGCGCATCCGCAGAGATATTCTGGATAAATCCGAGCATACGGCGGCTCGCAGCCGCTGGCTTTATTTCGCGAATCGCGGTTACGCTTCGTTGGGGTCATTACTAATCTCCGGCGCTATATTTCTTTCGGAGCCGGCGCTGGTTGATGCGACGCAGAATTTAAGATACATCATTATATTTTTGCTGGCTTGGTTCTTGCTTCATGAGCGGTTCGGCGGGAAGATTCTTTTTGGGAAACTGGCGGCAGCGGTGCTTATAACAATTGGGCTTGGGTGGCTTGCGCTTGGCGAGTACGCACGCAATTTACCGCCGGTAAACGCGAGTCGGCCGATTGCTTGGGGTGTTACGTTTTCCAAAATTTTCAGCGAGCAGCTTGGGTTGGATTGGCGGGAAAACTTTGACGCGATCTTAATGGAGTTGCAGCCGAAGAAGCTCCGCCTGATTGCGTATTGGAATGAGATTGAGCGCGAAAGAGATAGTTATGATTTCAGTGAATTAGACTGGCAATTCGAACGAATTCGGCGATCGGCGGTGAAACCGGATATTATCTTAGTTATGGGGATGAAAACGCCGCGCTGGCCGGAATGCCACGTTCCGGAGTGGGCGATTGGACTTTCCACCGAAGAACGGGAAACGGCGCTGCGTAAATATTTGCAGGCCGTCGTCGAGCATTATGGGAACAATCCCGCGATCACGATGTGGCAGGTTGAGAACGAACCGTTCCTGTTATTCGGCGAATGTCAGAAGCGCGGCAAGGATTTTCTTGCAAAAGAAGTTGCGCTGGTGCGATCGCTGGATTCTTCGCGTCCAATTTTAGTCACCGATGGCGGGGAATTCGGATTATGGGCGCCGGTTGCCAAGTATGGTGATATTTTCGGAACAACAATGTACCGCAAGGCTTACCCGCGCCTGATCGGCCCGATATTCGGCGTGGTCGAGTACCCGATTACGCCGAACTATTTCCGGTTTAAAGAAGAAATCACGCGCTCGATTATTCCCAATCCAAAGCAGCCGTTTCTGGTGATTGAGCTACAAGGCGAACCATGGTCTCCTAAGCATCTGAACGAAACGCCGATAGAACGCCAGCTTGAGATTTTTAGTCCGGAGTATTTTCGAGAAACGATAGAGTTTGCTAAGGCCACAGGATTTGAAGAGTATTATCTTTGGGGCGCAGAATGGTGGTATTGGATGAAAACGAAAAATAATCACCCGGAATATTGGGGCGCTGCTCGGAAACTCATGGCCGCTGATGCAAGTAAGGGCAAGTAAATTGAGTGTTCACTATCATACTAGCTAGTATGATAGTGGTGGTAATTTGATGAAGAATTTCTATCTCGGGATTGATATCGGTGCTTCGCGAACGCGCGCGGTTCTCTTAGACGGATTTTTGCCGCAAAGCGTGCGGCCGCGGATAGAGCCGACGCCCGCGAGCCTTCCGGAGTTGATAAATTTGCTGTGTGCCATTAGGGCGGACACGGTAGAGATATTGGCTGGAATCGGGTTTTCAATTGCTGGCGCTGTCGCTTCCGGAGCGGATAGAATTTTGTCGGCGGCTAACATGTCGTTTTTAGACGGTCTGGCGGCGGGGGTCCCCCTGCCGAAAGATCAAGCCGCAAAACGCATTGATAATGATGCGCGGTGCTTTATTCGCGCCGAGACTAGGTGGGGCGCGGCAAAAGATAAGAATGATCTCATAGGGCTCGTGTTTGGTACCGGCATCGGAGGCGCGATTTGGAAAGACGGGGAGTTTTTTCCGGGAGATGACGGCCTTGCGGGAGAGTTTGGACACTCGATTTTGATTGACGGCGTTCGATGGGAAGAAGCGGCCCGCCGTGCGTTTCGCGAATTCGGGGACGCGGCTGATATTTATGCTATGGGGATCGCGGAAGTCGTACGGCGGCATCATCCCCACGCAATTGTCATCGGCGGCGGGCCGATTGCTTCTGGTAAATATGATTTGCCGAATCTGCGGGAAAAAGTGCGGGAAAATTTGGGCGGCGAGGAATTATCTGCCGAGATTGTTTTTGGCACGCTGGGCGATGCGGCGCAAGCTATTGGCGCGGCGCTGCTTTTTGCGGATTAAGCTCCTCTTAATTTCGAGCGATCACAAGTGTCGGTGGGATCCACTACAATACACTAGTGTATTGTAGTGGTGGGGAATCCAACTCTCATTAGAAGTCTTTCCAAAAAGGAGGTGGTTCCGGATGCTCTTTCTAAGAATTGTCCCAGGGGCGAGTTTCTTGCTGGCGGTTTATCTGGTATGTCTGGCTGTCTTTCAGTCGAGGTTCATCGCTGTGCTTGGGGTTTTTGCCGGATGCGTCATCTGGGCGTTTGTTGATCGGCGTATCACGCCCGACGAGCCGCCAGATCCGCCATACGGCGGCAACGTCATCTAGGCCCGTCGCTCAAGTGAGCGCGGGCCTCGTTTTTTATCCCCACACCAGAATCTCGACTGGCGCGTAGCCGAGCTAAACTCGGCGTAGCGCTACCTTAAGAAAGCCCCCCAGCGAAGCTGGGCATTTTTTCTTCATCGGGCTGGCGGTGGGATCCCAGGGTGCTCGCCGCGGGCGAGCAACTAAAAATAGAGGCGTGAAGAAAAAATGCCTAGCGAGCGAATTGTTGTTGACAAACCTATAGCCACTTACCTATAATGGGGACACTTTACCCTCGGTTGTCATAAGGGAAAGGGTTTAGGAGGTTCGGCCGTTTTCAACGTAGAGCCGACAAAAATTTAATATAGTAGTAGTTAGAGCGCATCCACCACTGATCCTGTTAGGGGCTTGTGGTGGGTGTGTTGTTTTGCTCCCTTTGTCCACATCTGCTTGACGGCAGGTTCGGCACCGGGGGGCATGGGATTCTCCTACTCCGTCAATTGACGGATTCGGAGGACAAGAAGAGCGCACTAGTATTTTAATAATTTAATAAGTGTAGCAAAAAATAACTATTGGTTTGCTGGTTCGCTCGCACGGCGAGCTTCTTGTTGGCTAGTTGATAAACTAGTAAACCAGAAAACTAGTAAACTAATAGTCCTGGAAAAATTCCAACTGTTCCGACAATGTCTAAAAAATTGAGCTTGCGAAGATTTTTTAGGTACATTGTCGAGAATCCCGCACCAATTTTGCGATGCTTAGCAAATAAAACTTCTGTGTTTATAAAAGATGTTTTGCGAAAGTAAGCCGCGTGGCCGAATAGGCCAACCCTCGATGGGCGAAGCGGCTTGCCGTACGGCTAGGAGGCAAAATTGGTGTCGGGGTTCCGACGTGTATCGAAATTTTTTGTAGTTCGAAATTTTAGGCGAACGAGAACAAGAGAAAGAAGGGAAAAATAAGAAAAAAGGAGAAATGCCATGACAACGGCCGATGTTGTCCTCGCCATCGTGGGCTTTGCACTGCTATTCTTCTTGTGGAGCGAAGGTTACAAGACATTTGCGAGATGGCTTTCGAGATGGCTTTATCGGAGTTCGCCCACAGTTCGGTGGTTTATGTGCCGGGTGTATCTTAGGGGTATACCCTGCGCAGTGTGTCATGGCAAACAGCTAAGTCGGTGATCTTTCAGCGTGGTGCGGTGCGGCGGCCCAAAGAGGAGGTAGCCATGTCCATTCGTAATAGATTCCAGTTAATGGATCATCTGTCTCGTCTGACGGACGAGCAGCTCATTCGTAGCTTTCGCGCCTCCCGAGCTGTGCACCGTACCCCGCGGGAAAGACGCGGCCGATGGATGACATGGGCAACAAAGCTCAATCTCTATCGCGACGAGTTCACCGCGCGCAGCCTCACGATGCCGAAGTAGCCAGATGGTGCGGCGGCCAAAAAGGGTAGGCCTAGCGGGATACTAGTACCTAGGCCTAGTTAAAAACGCACAGATGTAAATCGTATGATGGGTTTGCCTTTCGGGGTTTCCGTCGTACAGGGTAAAAGCAGAGCGGCAAAAACCCGCTAGTCTGCTCCGCCGCATCTTTTCTTTCGAGTCGCCGCGTCTGACGCGGCGACTCGAACCTTTCTTTCTCTTGTTCTCGAAGACCTCGGCGCTTTACGGCGTCGGGGCAACCAGAAGAGTAGAGTTTTCTAGGCGCGAAGATTTTTGGCAATAGGTAACCCACCTCCGCTCTCGTGAGCTTCGGCGAGGTATTAGCTGTTACCAAAATTTCTTCGCGTCTTGAACGCTCGAAATTTTGGACATCTAATAGAGGATTTGATCCTGGTCCAGGATGAACGCTGGCGGCGTGGATAAGGCATGCAAGTCGTGCGAAGTTATTTTTGAAGAAGTTGCGATTACATCAAGACGACGGATTAAATAGCTTAGCGGCGAACGAGTTAGTAACGCCTTGGAACCTACCCCCGAGATGGGAATAACTAGCCGAAAGGTTAGCTAATACCCAATAGCCTGGCAGCAAATTTCTGTTTGGAAATTTGCTTAGAAGTTCTAAATTCGAAATCCTAAATCCTAAACAAATTCGAAATACAAAATTCGAATATCAAAACGTTTAGAATTTAGTGCTTTAAGTTTAGTATTTCCGAGCGGATTGCAACTAGAAATTTGCTGTCAGTAAACGGAGCAATCCGCTCGGGGAGGAGCCTAGGTCCTATCAGCTAGTTGGCGGGGGAATGGCCCACCAAGGCTATGACGGGTAGGGGGTGTGAGAGCATGATCCCCAACGACGAGACTGAGAACGGCTCGTACTCCTACGGGAGGCAGCAGTCAAGAACATTCCACAATGGGCGAAAGCCTGATGGAGCGACGCCGCGTGCAGGAAGAAGGGCTTCGGCCTGTAAACTGCTTTTCATGAGGAGGAATCCCGGCTTGC
>ORJL011058406.1_pt1 | contig 28896 bp, 23 predicted proteins | sample 1779941 | NCBI WGS metagenome assembly ORJL01 (sample SAMEA104232317, study PRJEB22302) | groundwater metagenome | biome: forest; feature: aquifer; material: groundwater | place: USA | collected 2011-08-07 | depth 5.8 m
CACCTAGGTTCCCCCTGGACCTTAGTCGTCCTCGCCCCCTCCTACGGAATGACCCTAAACTTGTACCCGTAGGCGATTGCCCCTTCGGGCGAGTCTTCGTAGATCTTGCGGAAGACCATCTCGACTTTCGCGCCTTCCTTGACGGCTTCGGCCTTCGAATCGACAATCTGAGTCAACAACGTCGCCTTGTTGTCCAACTCCACCACGGCCAAGAAGTACGGCGTGTCGTGCTCGAAACCCGACGGCGCGACGAAGACTTGCGAATACGACACGATTTTTCCGGTTTCCGGCATTTTGGCTTCCGCCAGCTTGCCTTTGCGGCGGCAGGTGGGGCAGACCTTGCGTTGCGGAAAGTACGACTTGCCGCACGTCTCGCAGCGCGTGCCCAGCAGGTTGTACCGCTCGGGAATGTTGCGCCACATCAACGGTAAAGCTTCTCGCATGATGAATCAGAATCCTCGTTTGAATGCGTGAACGACGACGGTCGCGCCCGAGCCCCCCACATTGTGGGACAAGCCGATTTCCGCATCCTTGATTTGGACCGGTGCCGGCGCGTCGCCCCGCAATTGGCGGACGACGTCGATAGCCTCACGAACGCCCGACGCCCCCACGGGGTGGCCGACTGCTTTGAGGCCGCCGGACAAGTTGGTCGGAATGACGCCGCCCAGATCAGTGTTGCCTTCTTCTACAAAGCGCCCGCCGGTGCCTTTCTTGCAGAAGCCCAAGTCTTCCAACGCCATGATCTGGGCGATGGAAAAGCAGTCGTGGCATTCCAGCAAGTCGATGTCTTTGGGCGTGATTTTGGCCTGCTTGTACGCGTCTTTGGCCGCCACTTCAGTGGCATGCAAACCCGTCAAGCTTCGGCGTTCGTGAAGGGCGAGGGTGTCGGAGGCCTGTGCGGAGGCGGCGATTTCCACGGGTTTGTCTGTGTACTCGTTCGCCTTGTCCGACGCACAAAGAACCATGGCGGCGGCGCCGTCCGTCAGCGGGGAGCAGTCCAATAGCTTCAAAGGCGAGGCGATGTAGCCGGACTTCATGACGTCGCCCACGGTAATGGCTTTACGGAATTGGGCGTACGGGTTGTGCACGGCGTGTCCGTGGTTCTTGACCGCGCACAACGCCATCTGTTCCTCGGTTGTGCCAAAATCGTGCATGTGGCGGCGGGCCATCAACGCGTAAATGGCGGGAAACGTCGCGCCGTTGAACAATTCGGACTCCTGATCGCCTGCACCGGCCAAAGCGACGGCGGCATCCTCGGTGGACACGTCCGTCATCTTCTCCATGCCGCCGACGGCGACCACGTCATACATGCCACCGGCGATGGCCATGTAGGCCAAGCGCAGGGCGACGCCGCCGGAGGCGCACGCCGCTTCCGTGCGGTACGCCGGCAGGGGGTTCATGCCCATCTGGTCGGCCATGAGTGCGCCGATGTGTTCCTGGCCGATGAAGCGACCCGACGCCATACAGCCGCCGAAGAGGGCCTGGACGTCCTTTCCTTCCACGTTGGCATTCTCAAGGGCCTTGATGCCCGCTTCGGTCACCAAGTCGCGCAACGACAAAGACCAGTGTTCGCCGAAGGTCGTCTGACCCACTCCGATGATGGAAACTTTTCTCATGAAAATCACGATTCGATTAAAGACTTTTCAACTTGCGCCGATTCTTGATGTACGTCGCGTAATCGATGTATTCCTTGTGAGCGACGAGGTCCTGGACTTTGACCACGGGCTTGCGTTTGCCGATTTCGGAGGTCACGGTGATGTCGAAGCCGTCGGACCCGGCGCCGGAGCCGTACGACACGCACAAGATGCGATCGCCCGATTTGGCGACGTCCAAAACCGCGGCAAGGCCGATCATGGACGCGCCGGAGTACGTATTGCCGATGACCGGCGTGATCAGGCCCGTCTGCACCTGTTCCTTGGAAAAGCCCAACATCGCACCTGCTCGGACGGGGAACTTGCCGTTGGGTTGGTGGAAGACTACGTGCGCGTAGTCCGTTGCCTTCGTTCCGGCAATCTGCATCGTCTTTTTGGCGCACGAAATGACGTGTTTGAAGTACGCCGGGTCGCCGGTGAAGCGGCCGGCGTGCATCGGGAATTCCTCGTGCTGGCGGCGCCAGAAGTCCGGCGTATCGGTAGTGAACGAGTACGTGTGGTTGATTTCGGCAATGACGTGGTCGCGGCCGACAAGGAATGCGGCGCCTCCGGAGGCGGCGGAGAATTCCAACGCGTCCCCGGGTCTTCCTTGGGCCGTGTCCGCGCCGACAGCCAGGCCCACGTCGATCATGTTGCTCTTGACCAGGCCCAGGCACGTCTGCACGCCAGCAGTGCCGGCCTTGCACGCAAATTCGTAGTCCGCGGCCATCAAATCAGGCCCTGCCATCAAGGCGTCGGTGACGATGGTGGCCGTGGGTTTGACGGCATAGGGCTTGGATTCGGAACCCACGAAGATGGCGCCGATTTTTTGCGCGTCAATTCCAGCCATCTTTACGGCACGGCGCGAGGCCTCGACCGCGATGGTGGCCGAGTCCTCATCAAAGCCGCCGACGGCTTTTTCCTTGACACCCAGGCCGGCGGCGATGTGTTCGCCGTCTTTTCCCCACACGCGCGCGATTTCGGTCGTCTTGATGCGCCAATGGGGGATGGACACGCCGTACCCGATGATACCCGCTTTGCTCATGGATAAGAAAACCTTTCTGACCGCTGACAAACAGGAAACTGGAGCTTGAAAAATCCAGCGTCCGTGCGGAAGGACACGTATCATCGGCATCCGCCTTAAAAAACAATCTTGACTTCGTCAATCATCAAACAGGGTTCCGTCACAAACCGAACGTTTTTGAACGTTTTGGCGCACAAGAATCGTCCTATGCTGTCCAAAGAATTCAAGACCAAGAGCCCGTCCCAACGGCTGGACGAAATCGCAGCCGCCTGCCACTTGACGGCAGACGAAAAGGCGTTGTTCGCCCAATACGGCAGCCTGGACGAGCCGACGGCCAACCGCATGATCGAAAACGTCCTCTCCACGTATGCGCTGCCGTTGGGCATCGCGACGAATTTCAAGATCAACGGCCGCGAGCGGCTCATCCCCATGATGCTGGAAGAGCCTTCCGTCGTCGCCGGCGCGTCGTTTGCCGCTAAACTTGCCCAACCCGGTGGATTCACGGCGACCAGCACCGAACCGATCATGATCGGCCAAATCCAGATGGTCGGCATCCAAGACGTGCAAAAGGCCCAAGCCGCGATTGCGGCCCAAAAATATGCGTTGACGGAAAAAGCCAACGCCAAAGACCCCATGCTGGTGTCGCGCGGCGGCGGCGTCACCGACATCCAGACCCGCGTCTTGGAAACGGGCCGCGGAGTCATGCTTATCGTGCATTTGCACGTCAACTGCCAGGACGCGATGGGCGCCAATGCCGTCAACACCATGTGCGAAGCCATCAGCTCGGATTTGGAAGGTCTCACCGGCGGTTCTGCGCGGTTGCGCATCCTGACGAACCTGGCCATCCACCGCACCGCCACGGCGAGCGCCGTGTGGACCAAAGAGGCGTTGGCCGAAAGCACCAAGAACACGCTCACGGGCGACCAAGTGGTGGACGCGATGCTGGACGCGTACGAATTCGCGAAAAACGATCCCTTCCGTGCCTGCACCAACAACAAAGGCATCATGAACGGCATCGACGCAGTCGTCATCGCCACGGGCAACGACTGGCGCGCCATGGAAGCCGGCGCACACGCGTTTGCCGTCAAAGACGGCCGCTACACCAGCCTCACGATGTATTCAGAGACGAAAGAAGGCCACCTCAAAGGCGAAATCACGCTTCCGGTCGCCGTCGGCCTGGTCGGCGGCGCCACGCGCACCCACCCGTTGGCCAAAGTGTGCCTCAAGATCATGGACGTCAAGTCCGCCCGCGACTTAGGCGAAGTCTTGGCCGCCGTGGGCCTTGCGCAGAACTTTGCCGCCATGCGCGCGCTATCGACGGAAGGCATTTCCCGCGGTCACATGAAATTGCACGCCAAGAACATCGCCGTGCTGGCCGGCGCGCAGGGCGACGAGATCGACCGCATCGCCGCGCAGATGGCTGCCGAGAAGAATGTCAACGCGGCGCGCGCCAAGGAACTCTTGGAAAAAAAGGCGTGAAGACGAAAAAGACCATCCGGCCATGAACGGCAAGTCGGGGATTACGTTTTTTCCAGCCGCTTCAATTCGGCCTTCAGCTTGGCTAAACTGTACTTTGCCTTGAGCCACTCGGCCGACTCGACTTTTCCGATAATTTTGGGAATCAAAACGGCGGCCTTGGTTTTTTCGATTCGCTCAATCCAGGTGACCACGGCACCGCCTTGCTCGAAATGGTCCTGATGGTGTTCGGCGAAATAGGTTCCGCACGCCAAGCACTTCTTCAAGTACGTGAAATCCAAATCGTCGCCGTAATAGCCGAAGTCCTCAAACCGGTTTACGCAATCCGGAAGCCTTTGCTGGGCCAGTACGTCGACGGTGAGCGTGCCTTGAATGTCCGAACAGGCATTGCAGGCCATCAGAACGTGACCTTGAAGTCCTGGCGCGCCTCTTGCGACACCTGGAAGAATTCTTCCCGCTTGTACCCCAATACGTTGGCAATGAACATGTCCGGAATGGATTCAATCCGGATGTTGTACAAGTTGACCGCGTTGTTGTAGAACTCACGGCGGTCGGCAATCTCGTTTTCCAGGCCCGAAATGCGGTTCTGCAACTGTTGGAAGCTCTCAACTGCCCGCAGTTGGGGATAGTTTTCCGCCACAGCAAACAGGTTCTTCAACGCGCCGGACGCCATCTCATCGGCAACCGCCTTTTCGCCCACCGTCTTGGCGTTCAGAAAGGCCGTGCGCGCCGCAGTCACGGCCTCAAGCGTCTTGGTCTCGTGGGCCATGTAAGCCTTGACGCACGCCAGCAGGTTCGGCAGTTCGTTGTAGCGCTGCTGCAGCAAGACGTCGATGTTCGACCAGGACTTGCGGATGTCGTTCTTCAAACCGACCAGGCCGTTGTAAATCAGAACAAAAAAAAGTGCGACAGCGCCCAGCACGAAAAGCGCCACCAAGCCAAGACCCAAAACCACGACAACCATCCTCCCGATTCAGAAAATTTTCCAATGCATGAACAACAACACCAAAGAGCCGACACTGAGGACCAAACCACCTAAGATGCCGCCCCAGACCTGCCACTTCAAACCGTCCAAGACCTGCTTTTCCGGTTTGTCCGATATGTAGAAGAAATTAGATTTGCCTTTCGATATCATGATGTCCCGGTAGCCTTCAACGGTGGAGCCTTCCTCGACGAACGGGTTGTCGCCGGCCTCACCGGTCACGAAAATGGAGTCGCCCGGCGCCAAATGGTACTCGAAATAACGCATGTCCTTGTTGAAGAAAAGCCCCTTGACCGGAAGCTTCTTGCGTTCCATAAACGCCGCGACGCGCTCCGGAGGCGTCTGGGTACCGGAATGACGGAAATCCGGCGGCAAGTCCACGTTCGCGTCTTTGGAATCCACCAGCAGCGAACCGGTGTCGTCCTTGACGAAGAACAGACGGGCATCCTGGCCCGAATCGATCGTGACCCACGAACTGCTTTTGCCGGTTTTGCGGTATTCTTCGACCGTATACCGATAGTAAACGCAGGGCGTGCCCGTGAACGGCGCCTCCAGCGTGCCCCGGGTCGAAGCCACCACGACGCCGTTGACCTCCACGGGCCCCATGGCCACGGAGCGGACTTTCGACGTGGGCGTGTTCTCGATGCGCTGCTTGAAACGCAACGCATTAAACCCAACGAAAAGCAAGAACAGCCCGAACAATAAACCCAGAAAAAAAACAATGGACGGGTCTTGGGACGCCATAGATGCAAACATACGCTGGAGAGTTTTAAAGCAAACGGAACGGACAAAAATCACCCTTCGGCCCCCGGTAAAAGAAGGATTAAAGCGAATAGAACCGTAACGCATACGTCCAGAACATGAAACTCTACATCATCCGCCACTGCCAGACCGCCGGAAACGCCTCCTTCAAACTGCAAGGCGCAAAGACGCCCGGCCAATTGACGGAACGCGGCCGCCTCCAACTGGCCGCCTTGAAACGCTTTTTCTCGCAGGAAAAAATCCAGACGGTTTACTCCAGCCCCTTGGAACGCGCCCTCCAGACGGCACGCGGACTGTCAACCAATAAACCCGTCACCCGGCCGGAATTGAACGAAATCGACTTCGGCGACTTGGAAGGCACAACACACGAAGAAACCAAAGCGCAGGAGCCGGACTTGTTCGACCAGATCTTCGACACGCCCACCAAGCGCTTTCCGAACGGGGAGAGCCTGCAGGACGTACAAAACCGCATTCAGCCCCTCGTCAAGCGCCTTCAGGGCGAAAAAGGTAACCCGACGGTCGTCATCGTGGGCCACAACATCCTCAACCGCGTCCTTTTGGCAACGTTTTTGGACATCCCGCTGGAAGCATGCCGCATGTTCAAGCTGAAGAACGCCTCCATCGCCGAAATCGACGCCAACCCCTTGCACCGCAGGCTCTACTTGCTGCACAACGGCTTTGCCAGCATCGGAAAGGAAAAAGTGAAGGAATAATTAAACAAAAAAATATTCCTAAAAGAATAAATGTATGGGGACACACGAAAAAAACAGATCAATAAAGAGCTAGTCCAAGCTCGGGCCTTTCTTGGCCAACTGGACGGGCCACGACTCGAAACCCCGGTTCTGCAAAGCCTCACGGACCTTATCCGCGGTCTCGGTCCGGCACAAAACGATCAACGCCCCGCCTTCGCCACCGGCGCCGATGAGCTTGCCGCCCAGCGCGCCCGCGCCTTTCGCGGTCTGGATTGCTTCGTCGATGCCCGCCGTTGAGACCGATTTGAGCAAGGCGTGGTTTTCGTCCAACGCCACACCCAGGGCTTGCGCGTCGGCATCGGGATGGCAAAGCGATTGGATCTTGGCCACGATGGCGTCAAACGGCGCCACAATGGCCTTGCGTTCGGCATCCGTCATCTCGACGGGCTTCTTGGAAACGCCATTGGCCTTGGCGAAGACCTCGATCTGGGCGGCCGTAGTGGCTTTGGGCGCGCCGCGATCGGAAGAGACCAGCAGCAACAGGGTGCCTGAAGGCAGCTGCAAGTCGACCGGGTCAAAAACCGGCTTGACCTGTCCTGCCTCGAAAACGCGCCAGAACAACTGCGCCCGGTCGCTCAACACGGCGGCCACGTCGCCGCCGGAACTCTTGCCGCCGTGGTACGCGTTGTCGCCGACGAATCCGGCGTCATACAACTCTTGCCGGTCCGGCACGTGACTGAAATACGCATACAAAGCCAATGCCAGCGCGACAGGAATGGACGCCGAACTGCCCGTGCCTTTGGGGGCGTCAGAAAAATCCAAGCGGGCATGAGCGGACGGAAACGGTTCGCGCAGTTGTTGGCAGACGTACGCGACCACGTCCAACACCGGAAAGTACACGGCGTCGCCCTTGTTCTCACCGTCTTCAAGCCACGCGGAGCCCAAGTCACCGGAAAAACGAAACACGCCTTCGTCGGACGACTGGAGGGTGACGACGTTGCGCTTGCCGCCGATCTCCACCGGCGCCATCAACGCCTTTCCGCCATACACCACGCTATGCTCGCCGCAGATGTGCAGCTTGTTGGGCGCGGATGCGCGAATCGTAACCATAAAAACACCGCTAGGGCTAAAAGAATCCTGAACAACAAAAAGGCTGTTTTTGCGGCTTTAAAGCCGTTTGGGACGAAGGCAGCCGACGAAGAAAGAAGGCAACGAAAACATGATTCTCGCGTGGGACTTCGACGGGGTATTGGTCGACACGCTTCACGAGTGCCACCAGAGCTACAACGGCGCCTTGAAGGAGTTGGGTTTGCCGGGCCTGACGCCCGAGGAATTCTCGTTCGAACGAAAGACGGCGGTCCAAGCCACCGATTTTTTCGCCCAATACTTCGTACGCCAAGCCGGCGATACGCACCACACCCCCGAAAAGACGGAAGCCGCGTTCGAGCGCCACAAGGACCACGTATTGGCGTTGCGCGACGCGTACCACCGCCACCGCGACGCCCACCTCGAGAACGACTTCGACCACAACCCCGTCTACCCCGGCATCGTGCAAACGCTCCAACAACTCAAAGACCGGGGACAGAAAATGGCCGTCGTGTCGGCAAGGGACGACGCCAGCCTCAAGAAATACCTCCACGCCAAGCAACTGAACGGATACTTCGATAAAGTCGTGGGCTCGTCGGCTTTTTTTGCCAAAAGCCACGAACTCAAGCCCCTGCAAGTGGATTCGTTGAAGGAAAAAGACATCATTTTTATCGACGATATGCCCGCCGTGCTTTTCTCCCTGCAGAAACACGCGCGGTTGTTTTACGCCGCGTGGGGCTACGGCCGGCTCGACGAATACGTCGACTTGCCCCACCCCGCATCCCGCCGGCCCCGCAAAGCCGACGTCACCGTGTTAAAAAAGCCGGCCGACATTCTTTCCTACGTCGAAGCCCTGCAAACACACTGAGCGGATTCCATTATGAGCATGCGTGCAACGGTCGAAGCCACTCCGAATATTGCGGTCGTCAAGTATTGGGGCAAGCGCGACGAAAAGTTGATCCTGCCGACCAACCCGTCGCTGTCCTTCACCATGGACGAGACGCTCAAGACCCGCACCACCGTCGTGTTCTCACCTATATTCAAGCACGACGAACTGTGGCTCAACGGCCAAAAAATGGACTTGCACGAAAAAGAAACGGCCGAGCGCGTGGTGCAACTGGACTTGGTGCGTCAAATCGCCGGCATCAAGCACAAAGCCAAAGTCGCGTCCATCAACGGCTTTCCAACGGCCGCCGGATTCGCTTCAAGCGCCGCGGGTTTGGCCGCATTGGCCTGCGCATCAAGCAAAGCCGCCGGACTGACTTTGAGTCCCAAGGAATTGTCCATCCTAGCCCGCCGCGGCTCCGGATCAGCCTGCCGCTCCGTGATGGGCGGATGCGTCGAATGGACGATGGGAAAGAAAACCGATGGTTCCGATTCGTTCGCCGAACAACTTGCGCCCGCTTCGCACTGGCCGGAACTGCGCAATGTCATCGCCGTGGTCGACGCCAAAAAGAAGAAAGTGTCGTCCCGCGCCGGCATGAAGCAAACCATCGCGACCAGTCCCCTTTACGCCGCCCGCTTGGCGTACATCCCCGACCTCATGCGCGACATCAAGGCCGCCGTCCTGGCGAAGGACTTTGCCAAATTCGGCGAATATACCATGCGGGAATCCAGCAACATGCACGCCGTGATGCTGGACACCTGGCCGCCCATCACGTACCTCAACGACCACTCCAAGGAAATAATGCATGCCGTAAACGACTACAACCAATCCGCCGGCGCCATCCAAGCCGCATACACGTTCGACGCCGGGCCCAACGCCCACGTCTACACCACGGAGAGCCAAGTTAAAACCGTGAAAAAAATGCTGGAAAACATCGACGGCGTCCAAAAAATCATCGTCTGCAAAATCGGCAACGGCCCACAATACCTCCAAAGCGGCCACTTGTTGGAAGAAGACGGCACGCCGAATCGCCACGCCTACGTGGAAGGCAAAGGCATCGTGCCGACATAAAAAAAGGAAACAAAACCAACCCCCAAGAAAAAGGAAGGCCAACGCACGAAATGGTCAACGCCAAACCGAAAACAAACCCGACCGCTACGCCCATCCACACCTCCGCCCCGGGTCGCGTCGGCCTCATCGGCGGCTACAGCATCCTTGAGCGCGGCAACACCAGTTACTCGTTCACCGTCGACGCCCGCGTTTACGCCCGCGTCACACCCACCAACGCCATCCAAATCAAAGCCAAGCAATTCGGTTTGGATACCTCCGCGACCTGGAAACCGGTTGGAACCGATCCAACGGCCACGCGGCAGAAGCGTGCATCAACGCTCGAAACGCCAAGAGTCCAAGGTCAACTCGTCCTTGAAAAAGACATTCCGCAAGCCGTCTTTGCCAAAAACGCCATCCAAACCGTTCTGGAATACCTGGAATCCAAAAAAACCAGCATCAAGCCGTTCACCTTGGAGACGCACAGCGACGCCGCGTTCACCCAAGGCGGCGGAAAAACGGGTTTGGGTTCGTCTGCCGCCGCCACGGTGGCCATGGTCCACGGCCTTTTGCTCCACCACGGCATAACCGATTTGAAGATCACCCACCACTGCGCCCAAGTGGCCCACAGCCGCGCCCAAGGCAAGGTGGGCTCCGGCTACGACATCGCGGCATCGGTATTCGGCTCACAGGAATACCAACGCTACACGCCGGAGTTGATTGACGGCTTTCCGAAAAACGCGGAAAAGCCGTGGGACCACTTCATCCGACCCCTACGCGTCGCCCCCTGTTTTTACTTGGCCCTGGCCACGTTCCCCAAAGAAAGCACGTCCACCGTATCCATGACCCAACGGACCGGTGCCTGGAAGAAAGCCAACCCCAAGGCCTACGCCGATTTGATGCAGGAGTTGGACGACGCCAACGTGGACGCCATCGCCTACTTGGAGCAATTGCATACCGAGAAGACGCAGGAAAACTTCGACTTGTTCAAACAGTTCTTCGAAAGCGGCCGTGCCTTGACGCGCGAGCTTGGGGAAAAAAGCGGCGCCCCCATCGAACCGACCGACGTCACTGCCCTGATCGAACAAAGCCTGGACAACGGCGCGTTCGTGTGCAAGGCGCCTGGCGCCGGCGGCAAGGACAATCTGGTGGCGTTGTGCCTGTCGCAGAAAGACGCCGAACGACTCAAGACGTTATGGACGAAAAAAGGCCTCGAACCACTGGACGTACACATCCAAAATGAGGGCATCCGCGTCGAAAAATTGTAGTCGGCAAACAAGAATCAAGCAAACCAGAAAAACAGCGTATAAAAAAGGCCAGTCGCCGTAATGGTTTCAACCATGCTGCAGACCGAGAAACGCAAGGGCGAACACGTCGACATCGTCATGAACCAGCCGGTGGAAACCCGCGTGTCCAACGGCTTTGACAACATCCGCTTTGAACACTTCGCCCTTCCAGAATTGGATTACGACGCCATCCGCCTTGAAACCACGTTCTTGAACCACGCCCTGCAAGCGCCGTTGATGGTCACCGGCATGACGGGTGGCTACTCCGACGCCCAAAAAATCAACACGGAAATTGCCGATGCGTGTGCCGCCGAAGGCATCGTCTTTGCCGTCGGGTCACAGCGCGCCATGTTGGAACACCCTCACTTGGCCGGCACGTACGCCGTGAAGAAACGCAAGACCAACCTGTTTTTGTGCGGCAACATTGGCGGCTACCAACTCAAACGATACTCGCCCAAACAAATCCAAAAAGGCCTCGTCGAGCCCATCCAAGCCGACGCGTTGTGCATCCATCTTAATCCCTTGCAGGAAGCGGTACAGCCCGAAGGCGACAAAAATTGGTCCGGCGTCCTGGACAAAATCGCGGATCTGTGCGACTCGATTTCCGTGCCGATCATCGCCAAAGAAGTCGGCGCCGGCATCAACGCCACCGTGGCTAAGGAACTGCAAATCGCCGGTTGCGCGGCCATCGACGTCTCCGGCGTAGGCGGCACGTCGTGGAGCGCAGTCGAGCATTACCGCCACGGCCACTCCGGCGACGTCTTCTGGGACTTCGGCATCCCCACCGCCGACGCGCTTGCGCAATGCGCCAAAGCCGTGAAAGTGCCGTTGATTGCCTCCGGCGGCATCCGCAACGGCTTGGAAGTGGCCAAAGCCATCCGACTGGGTGCAAGCCTTGGAGGCGCCGCGTCGCCGTTCATCAAGGCCCAACAAAGCAGCAGCACACCAGGCGTGCGCAAGCTCATCCAGAAATTCAAGCACGAAATCCGCACCGCCATGCTGCTGACGCGAAGCAAAGATTTGGCGGCCCTGCGCAAAGCCAAGCTCTTGGCGTAAGTTGTTTAGACGTAAACGCGGTTCGGTAGTTGATTTTCGTTCTACCAAAGCTTTAAGTTTCATCGGTCGGCAAACTGTTTTTGATAAACATGCATGCTCGCAAGACCGCCATAAAAGCCGCGCCGATGACGCCTTACACGGCAATGGCCATTGCCGTACTAGTGATAGGTTCTCTAGGAGGAATTGCGATCGGAATCATTGCCGGAATGGCGGCATATTGGATCGCAAGCAGAAACGAGTGAATCACATGGTCGATTTAGCAATACCGCTAGCCGCAGGCTTGGCCGTGGTCATCTTCCGCGGACTCAAAAGGCACCGCGAAGGAAGCCACCGACTTATAGAAGACGTTCAGAAAAATGCGTTCGCCGACATGTCGGCAGGCGCACTGGTCAGCGTTGGGATTAACGCGATTGTATTCGCCGCAGTTGGAGTCGGTATTTTTCCATTGGAGCCTTTCGACTTACGCTTGTTACTCGCCGTTGGGGGCGTCTTTACTGGGGCGGAAGGAACGAAGCAAATTCACAAAAATCTATTTAGCCAATTCCAAAAGCAAGAATGAAAACTAGCCGACACTCAACGCCTTGGCCGCCTTGACGGCTTGCAGCGGTTCGTTGAACTGCGGCACGCCGTGCCGGTTCAAGTACTGCATGGCCTCGCGGCTGTACTTGCCGCCCAAGAATACGGCCAACACCGGCTTTTTCGGGAAACGCTGCTTCGCATCCACCAGCAGGCGCGCGTTTTCCATGGGTTCCGTCATGGTCTGCAACGTCTGCGCCACGATCAGGCCGCCGATGGACTTGTCCTTCAGCAATACGTCCAGCGCCGCGGCGTAGCGCTCGGCCGTGGCGTCGCCGATGAGGTCCAAAGGGTTGCGGTGCGACCACGTGGCGGGTAGTTTCTTGGTCCGAGCCAGTTTGCCCAATACGGATTCGCTCAAAGGAACCAGGTTCACGCCCAGACGGTCCGCGTAGTCGGACACCAATACACCCACGCCGCCGGCGTTGGTCACCACGGCCCACGCGTTTTGACACGGGGGACACGCCGACAGGGCGGAACTGATGCAAAACAAGTCGGACAACGTGTCGGCCGTCCGCGCGCCGCATTGCCTCAAGACGCCTTCAAACACGGCGGACGACGACGCCAAAGACGCCGTATGGGTGGACGCGGCCCGTTGCCCCGTCTTGGTCTTCCCGCCGTGCAGCACCACCACCGGCTTTTTTTTCTTGGCGGCATATCGCAGCGCGTCGATGAAACCGGGGCCATCCTGCACGCCTTCCGCGTAGATGGATACCACCTTGGTCTGGGGGTCGTCGGCAAAGTGGCGGATCAATTCGGGAAAACCCACGTCGGCCATGTTGCCCACGGAGACGATGGCCGAAAACGCGTAATCTTCCTCCAACGCCCAGTCGATGACCGAGTCGGCAAGCGCGCCGGACTGCGACAGAAAAGCGGTGGAGCCGGGCCGCGGCGTCGTCAGGCCGAACGACGCGTTCAGGCGCGATGACGGCCGAATGAGGCCCAACGTGTTGGGACCCAAAATACGCATGCCGCTTTTGCGCGCCGCGGAAAGGACGCTTTGCTGCAAGTCGGATTCGCCGGTCTCGGAAAAACCCGCGGAAATCAGGACGCAGGCCTTGACGCGTTTTTCGACGCATTGGCGCACGACGTCCAGAACGACAGGCGCCGGAACGGACACGATGGCCAAGTCCACGGGCCCCGGAATGTCCATGATCGATGCGAAACTGCGCACCCCTAAGATCGTCTTGGCTTTTGGGTTGACCGCGTAGACGTCGCCTTCGAATGCCTTGGCCGACGCCGCGTAGAACACGCCGCCGGTCAACAGGTTGCGCAGCACGCCGTGGCCCACTTTGGACCGCTCGCGGCTGGCGCCGATGACTGCCACGGAACGCGGGTTGAAAAAAGCGTCCAGACCAACCGATTTCTTTGCCTTCATGTTTGCATCACGATTCTTGGATCGACGATGACGGCCTTTTTCTCATCGGCCATGACGGGATTGAAATCCAACGACGCGACGGGTTCTTTTTCCATGAGTTTCGACGTCTTGAGCAGCACGTCCAACACGGGTCTTGTCGCGGCCTTCTTTCCGCGGAAACCGCCGTCTTGGAAAAAGACGCGCGCCTTGGTTTCCAGCAACAACGCCTCCGCGTCCTTCCGCTGCAATGGACAGGCGCGCACCGCGGATTCCTGCAGCAATTCCGTCAAGACGCCGCCAAGGCCGAACAACACGGCCGGCCCAAAAACGGGGTCCCGCAACCCGCCCACCATGAGTTCAGCCCCGTGGGCTTGTTCCTGCAGAACGAACGCGTCCAGTTCGAAGTGGCGCGATTTGTACGCCAACCGCTCGAAGGCGTGCGAAAGTTCGTCCAAGTCACGGATGCCCAACTGCACCAGCCCTTTTTCCGTCTTGTGGCTCTGCTTGCGCGACGAGGCCTTCAAGACCAATGGAAAGGCCATGCGGCCGGATGCTGCGGCTTCCAGCACGTCGGCTTTGCGTTCGCACAAAGCGGTTTTGGAATAAGACAGGCGATAGCGGTCCAACAGCTTGAGCGAATCGCGCACGTCCAGCAGCATCCCAATCACAACGAAAACCACGCATTTATAGTTGACCACGAACGCTACCTGACAAAATAGTCGTGGTCAACTATCCAGTAAGCCCCGCCTATTCGTCAATAAATTTGCGGGGCTTACTATAAAGCAACCGCGGCATGCCGGAAAAAAAGGTCCGATCGAAAAAGCCGTTCAATGAAAACGTAGAAACATCCGCGAGACGGCCGGAAAAAAGAAGGCATCCGCCATGGAACCAACGTCTTAAAAGCATTCGGCGCCTCGATTCTCCAGATGAAGATCACTTTCCTAGGAGCGGCCCAACAAGTGGGCCAAAGCGCTTTTTTGGTCGAAGACAGCGTCAAGCTCATGCTCGACTGCGGCATGAAGGTGCACGACGCCAACCAATCCGAGTTACCGCACCTTGAAAAAATCAGGGCGGACGCACTGATTCTGTCCCACGCCCACTTGGACCACTCCGGAGCGGCGCCGGCATTGTACAAGAACCAAGCCATCCCCGCCTTTGCCACGTTCCCGACCATGCCCCTGGTTTCGTTGTTGTGGGAAGACTCGGAAAAAATCGCCATCCTGAATAAGACCGCTTTGCCTTATGGCCGCAAAGACGTCCAACGCCTCACGCAGCACGCCATGCCCATGACGTACGACGCGCACTACCAATTCTACGAAGGCACCCAATTCTCATTCATCGACGCCGGCCACATCCTCGGCTCGGCCCAAGTGCTGATTGAAAACAAGAAAACGTTGCTGTACACCGGCGACTTCAAGACCGAGCCGACCCGCCTGCACGAAGGCGCAAAAGCCCCAAAAGTGCCGGTCGACGCCATGATAATGGAATCGACCTATGCGGGCAAGGAACACACGCCCCGCAAGGAATTGGAAAAACGGTTCTGCGAACAAGTGCAGGACGCCGTGGACCACGACTTGACCGTGCTGGTGCCGGCCTTTGCCGTGGGCCGCGCGCAGGAAATGCTGATGATCCTGCAATCCGGCGGCGTCAATGCCGACGTGTCCATGGACGGTATGGCCAAAGCCGTCACCGGGATCATGATGGATTATCCGTCGTACGTGCGCAACCCCAAAGCCCTCAAATCCGCGGTCAACGACTGCCGCTTCATCGAGACGCACGAACAACGCCGCGCCGCCGCCCGCAAACCCGGCGTCATCATCTCGACGTCGGGCATGATGGACGGCGGACCCATCCTGTCGTACTTGAAAGCCGTCAACCACCACGGCAAAGGCACCGTCTTCTTGACGGGCTATCAAGGCGAAGGAAGCAACGGCGAATCGCTTTTGAAAGGCAACAAGATCCGCTTCACCGGCTACGCCGAAAAAGTCGACGTCCCGGTCCAACAATTCGATTTTTCCGGCCACTCCTCCGGCTCCGAACTTTTGGCCCACGCCAAAGCCGTCAACCCTCAATACGTCTACTGCGTCCACGGCGACGACGAGGCCTGCAAGCTCTTGGCCGACCAACTCACGGCCGAAGGCTTCGACGCCAGCGCTCCAAAAGCCGGCGACAGCGTCCAGATCACGTGACTAGCCCCTAGGGGCATGGACGGCCAAATCCAACCGCAACAGAGCGTTGTACAAAACCAAATGCCTTAAATTAGTGGATTCCACGCGGACCGCGACGTAGCGACCGGCCGCATCCGAATGCATGGAAAACGAAGGCGCAGAGGGTTCACGGGCGACATGCTGCCTCCGACGGTATGAAGAAAAAGCCCGCTGCATGTCGCGCTCGACGTTTTCCGGCAACGGCGACAAAATCCAAGAAGGACGACGCATCCGGGCCGAAAAAATGTAACCGTTTTTGCCACGCCGAATGCGGGAAACCGTAACGTAGGCCTGGCCGATTCGTGGAATGACGCGGTCGGAAACATGCCGCTGGAAAACCCGTGCGACGTCCTCCACCAACCGCAACGTCATAACGCAAAACCAATGCCAACCGCGGCTTTTATGTTGGTACCATCCCTAATGCCCAACAGCCGTATGCGCATCCTCATGCTCAACTTGTTCTTCCCCCCATACAGCGGCGGCACCGAAAAACACGTCTTTGAAGTCGCCAAACGCCTCGCGAAAAAACACCACGTCACCGTGCTGACGGCCCGCCTGCCGGGAACAAAAAAGGAAGAAACCGTGGACGGCATCCACGTCGTCCGAAGCCGCGCCTGGGTGCTCAAGGATTTACCCGGCCCCTTGCCGCCGCCCATTCCCTTCATGCCCGAACACGCCGCCGACTTGCAGCGACTGCTGCCCGACCACGATGTCCTCCACGCGCACAACCGCTTCTTCTACGGCCTCGACTTGGTGCACTGGTCCAAGAAATGCAAGAAACCGCTTTACTTGACGCTACACAACGCCCGTCCGGACGGCATCAACGCGTCCACCGATTTTTGGGGCCAGGCCTACGACGACACCATCGGCACCGCCATCATGAACGCCTGCACCGGCATCCTGGGCGTCAGCCAGAACACGTTGGACGTGACGCTGCCGAAAAAATTCAAAGGAAGAAAAGCCGTGGCGTACAACGGCGTGGACACCCGCATCTTCCGGCCGCAAGCAACGAACGTCAAAAAGAAGCTCGGCATCCAACGCATGGTGCTGTGCGTCGCGCGCTTCGTGCCCCAAAAAGGCCTCGAATACCTCATCGACGCCTTGCAGCACGTGGACGCGGAACTGGTCCTCATCGGCCGAGGGCCCTTGGAAAAGAAACTCCGCAAAAGGACCCAAAAACTCAAACTCCAGGACCGCGTGCACATCTTCACCCAGAAAATACCCGACGCGCAACTCGCGCAGTACTATGCCGCCGCCGACGTGTTCTGCCTGCCCTCGCTGTGGGAACCGTTCGGCATGGTCGCCGCCGAAAGCCTCGCATGCGGCACGCCCGTGGTTTGCAGCAACATCGGCGGCCTGCCGGAAGTCGTCCGTAACGCAAAAGACGGCTTCTTGGTCCCACCGAAAAACTCGGAAGCATTAGCACAAAAAATCCAGGCGCTGCTGGACGATCCAAGAAAAGCCAAGAAAATGGGTGCAGCCGGCCGCATGCACGTCCTCAAGAAATTTACGTGGGACAAGACGGCACAGGCGTACGAAGAAACATACACCACGCAAAAAAGCCGCTTTGAAAAATAAGGAAAAAACAGACGGCGTTCCAAAAGGCATTTGCAGGCATCTGGACAAGAAAAAACCAGACGAAACTTACGCGGGATTCAGCTGGCAGCAAACCAGACTCGGCTTGCACCACGCTCGTTGCGGATCCGTGCCCGACACCGGCAATATGACGGTGTTTTTACACACGTCTTGAGCCGTGCACGTTCCGCGACCCGAGCCACACGACGCGCCTTCATTCAACGTCAATAAATCCGTGGATGGCGCGGGTTCTGCCGGCGCCACGGGTTGAACCACGGTACCGACTGAACCACCATCCAATGCGCCTTCACAGGCCTTGCCGACTTCAAGCGAGAATTTCGTCGTCGACGTCACCTGCAACGGCGGAATGGTCACGTCTTGCGGAATGACTTTCTGGGTATCAGGATGTAAAAAGCCCAAAATCAAGAATTGCGAGCCTTTGTACGTCGGCAGCAAACGGATGTTGCGAACGGCCGATGCAGGAATCTGAGCCAACGGACCCAAAGCGGCATGGGCAGCGGCCAATGCCGGCGGACCGCCCGCGGCAGCAGCGGCGACCTGAACCGGGTTGACGCCGACAGGAATGCGGCGGCCCGGCAACACGACGTCATCGCCTGCAGCAACCGGGACCAGTTCGACTTTGTTCCAACGGATGCCGCTGGCGTCAAGCAAAGCTTCGCTTCCCACCGTCTGTGTGGGCGCGCGCGATTGGATGACGCGGTAGCGGATTTTCTGTCCCTCGACGCCGACGACTTCCCACACTTCGCCAAACGAGTACAAGGCGCCAGTCGTGGGTTTGAGTTGCCGGCCAATCAAGCCCTTCAAGGCGCTGCTATCGGCCTTGCCCGCAGCGAAGGCGGCCCACGCGGATTCAGCTGAAGATGAGGAAGCGGCAATGGCAACATTGTCAATGAACTCAAATTCGTGTCCCAATCCTTGCGGCTTGGGATTCACCGTAACGGTGTAAAGCTTTCCGTCTTCGGCCCGATAAGTAAGGCCAAGTTTGTTCGTGGAAATGCCTTCAATCACGCCTTCACGACCCACGGCGCCCGGAGCGCCGGAACTGGCCGTTATCCGAATGCGGCGGCCAATATTGGCCTCCACAAACGCCTTCCAAGCCTCGGGGCCATTTTTCACGGCGGCCAAGGCATCTTCAAAAACGACGCGCGGCAACGCGCCCGAAGTAGTAGAGGAAACGACAGTGCCTGCAGAAGTGACGAGTTGAATGTCATACACTTCGGCACCAAAAGCGTCAAAGTCTCCCGTCGCCGGACCACCTTTATTCAGGGTCATCCGCTCGGGAGCCTTGGGACCTGCCGTCTCGACGCTATATTTCAGTTTACCGTCCGAAGTTACGCCCGTGATGGTGCGGACTTCACCTTCAAGGTTCGGACCGTTGGGAAAGACAGTGTTGCCGCGTCCTTTGGCCACGACCTTGACCCGTTGGCCTACGAGCGACTGTAAATCTTGAAGAGACGCCTTTTTGCCTAAGAAGGCACGCCAGACCGATTCTGCCTCCGGGGCCGAAGCACGAGCCACGGCGCCTGCTGCCGTGCCTGCAGCCGGGGATTGAATGATTTCAAAAGTGTTGGATCCGCCGGCTTTGTTTGGATTGACCGTAAACTTACGCAATTCCGTTTTACCGTTCGGAAGGGTAACCTCATACATTAGGCTGGTCTCCGTCGGAGCGCCTTTAACGCCAACGCCGCCGGTCAAAACACCTTCGGTGCCTTGGGAACCCGGCACTTCGACGTGGCGAGTTATCTTGATTTTCGCACCCTTGAGCGACGCCACATATTCGTCCCACGTCGAAAAACCGGCAGGGAATTTTCCGGAGGCAGCTTGGAGTACTTCATCAAAGACCACCGTACGCCCAACCGCACCACCCGCGGCTTCCGCGCCTTCCAACAAGATTTTTTCGCCAGAGGCTGTCTCGGCGACCAAGGCGTTGCCCGCGGCTTTCTGGGCTTGGATTTCCGTGTTGACGGCAGCAGGGCCTCTCTTGAATGCGGAACTCAAACGTGAGCCTACACCCGAGCCGGTGAACTTACCCCACGCGCCTTTGAACACGTCGCCCACCGGGCGGCTGGCCGTCTGCGTGACGTACTGGATGGTCTTGCCGATGGCACGCGAGAAGGCGTTGGTGAAGACTTTGTTTTGGAAGAACTTGAACTCACTCAAAGGCTTGCTGCCGGTTGTGCGGTACCATTCTTTCAACGGGTCCATTACTTTTCGGGCAAGGTTGGACGGCGTGCGGGCGAGATTCTCAGCGCCCTTCTCGACGGATTGTGAACCGGCCTTGGACAAGCCCGTCAAAGCAGCGGTGCCTTCTTTCGCCAGTGTGACTTGGCCGGCGCGGGCGAGGGCTTCGAATTCCTCGATTCCCATGGTGACGGCCTTACCGGAGCCGGTCGTGGCGCCTTCGGCCAGGCGGACGACGCGTTTTCCACCCTCCTCGAGAACTTCCTCCACGACGTAGGATTTTCCGGCTTCCAAACCAGCCACGGCGGCTTTGGGCGCGACCGTCGCGCCGCGGAAGACGCTGTGCGCCTCGGCGACGGATGCAGCGGCCGGTCCGGTAACTCTGAGGAAGGTGGCTTTGGATCCAATCTTGGATCCTACGAACGTGGCGGCTTTACCCAGTCCGCTGATAAGGGGACTTAAGGGAATTGCCATCAGCAAGTCCGTATAGGTACCGAGGAACCGGGCGCCTCCAGCATACCACGTCTCGTCGTATTGGAGCTTGCCGGCTTCAAGTGCCTTGAAATAGGCATTGGCCACTTCGCCTTTGAGATAGCCACCTACGCGCGTGGGCTTGCCGGAAGCGTCGTTGGGACCGGTAGGCGAGCCGATGGTCTTCAGCTCGTACGTGGATTCGTACACGGGCTTGCGGGTTTCGTCCGTGACGAGTGCGGCGTAGAGCATGGCCTGCATGCGTGGATCGACACGGAAGTCTTTCTGGATGATGGCGGAGTAGGGCAGGAACGTCCCGAAAGCGGTCACGTCACCGTTGTCCCGTTTTTCAGTTATCTGCTCATTTCGGCGGTCTGCGAATAAGTTTCCGGCCTTGGAGCCGACGATGGCGGTCCTCTTGATGGCCGCAAAGCGTTGGGTGGAGCGATCCAATCCATTGGCGTTGATGGCATTAATCTCATTGGGCTGGGGAAGGTCGGCCGGTTTGATGGTGCCGTCCTTCACCAATTCAAGGAGTAGTTCAACGGCGGCGAGGCGTTCTCGTTCCTGTGCGTATTGCTCAGCCAGGATGTTGTAGACGCTGTCCTCATCACGAATGACCGTGCGTGGGAAAGTGGACTCTTTGATCTCGTACGTCTGCTGGTACTGCTTTCCTGCCCATTCATCGGCCAATTGCTTGAGGCTCGGAACGTATTTGGTGAACCAGGTCTTGTCGTTGGACTGTTCAATGATGGCCTGCATAGAGAGTCGACGAAGCTCGACAGCGGCGCGCACGACTTCGCGGTAGTGCGTCAAGTAGCGCAAGAGGCGATCCTTCTGGTTTTCTTGGACGGTCTGCGATGAGACTTGGACGAAGGGTTCCGTCAGGCCGGCAATCAGTGCCTTGTGGTAAAGCGGGTCCTTAGCCAAGGCGATGGCGGCAGCGCGTTGGTCCGGGGTCAAGAAAATGTTGCTGTTGCCGTTTTCGGCTTCGAACTTCAAGAAGGCCAAATAGGCGTTGACGAAGCGTTCGGCGGATTGTTTGTATGCGGGATCGGTGGATGACAAGGCCTTGAATTGCGAATAAGCGGCGCGGGCAGCTTGCAGTTGCGGCGAGTCGCGCACGTTCGTCGGGGTTTCGGACGTGGAATAGATCGTCTGCAAATCATCGGAGACAATCTTCAACACGCCGCTTTGCGTGTTGTCCGTGCCTTGCGCGTGGTACCAATACCGGCACAACAGCGGGCTTTGGTCATCTTTGAGTTTCAAGACGGCGACGACTTTGTACGCGTTACCGTCTTTCGTGCCTTTACCAATGCCCAAAAATGACAAGTACTTAGGCGTGCCGACGACTTGCGTGAATCCACCCCAGTCGTACGTCTTCTGGTTGGCGCCTTGGCCCAGTGTCTTGAAAGGGCTCTTGGCTTCGAGTTTGTGCAACGACACGTCCGTGAGTTTCAACGGAATTCCCGTGAAGCCCGTGTTGGTGTCGCGGAAATGCAGTTCGACGTCGAACTTGACGTCTTCAGGATTCGCCTTGCCTTGTTTTTGCGCCAATGCCTTGGCTTTGGCGTCCGTGGCCACGATGAAGACCTTGGCCGCCGTGCATAGGTTTTCCGGGACGTAGAGGAACGGCTGGTCGTTTTTCAGCAGGATGTCGGCAATGGCCAAGTCACCGGGTTTAGCCGGGTCCAAGACGGTGCCGGAAGCCGCGCTGCAGGCCGGATCGGGATAGACGTCGCCTTTGATGGCATCGGCCGTGGCGAAGACGCCGAAAACGGAGAGAAACAGGACTGCAAAAATCAGTTTGTTCATGAGGCTTGGCCCTCCGTGAAATCAGAAAAATCATCGCCCGCATCCAGACGCGCCAAGGCGGCGGAATAGTCTTCCGGAGCGCTTTCATAACCCAGCGGGCCGCGGGACGAATACAACTGCCAACCCGCCTGATCGTCGTCAAGACCGGGAACGGTTTGAGTGGAATACTGCACTACCGCGTAATCCAGGTTATAGGTGAGTGTCAGAACGGAAGTCTTTTGGTCAAGGAGTTGGCCGCCGACGCTGCAGGATGGGCCCAAGTTCTGGCCGCGGATGAGTAGCGCGATTTGCGGGTTTTGCACGCGCGCTTTCTTCAGCAACGCCTTGGCGTTTGCGTCGGACCGCAAAGCATCAAAGAAGGCAAAATACGTCTGGGCAGGCGTCTGCGACGCGTACAGATCACCGGCCAAACCCTGACGCAACTGGTTGCACGCGCAGAGGCGGTGCAGGCAGACCGACGGCGAGACCATGAAATCCGGCGTGGAAAACGAAACGGGAAACGCGTGGCCTTCCAAACCGCTTTGAGCCCCCAAGTCAACGAACGAGGACGTGTCAAACCAAGGTTCGTTGGCCAACGGATGGGCGCTCTCAAGCGTGCCGACATAGATGACGCGGTTCTTGGCAATGGTAACGGAGCCTCCAGACACGGCATACGGCAGGTTGTTGATGGCGAAGACGGGTTGGCCCTTGTTGCCAGCGACGACAATCTTCGGCGAGTACAAGGCGTACCCCGGCGCCTCAACCATGATGAGTTGGACATTCGGAATCTTTTCATTGGGTGACAGCGGAGCCTGGAAACGGATTTCTCCAGACCAATCGGAGGATTTGCCCAATGCGCCCGTGAACTGTCGAGTCTTGCTTACATCAACCAGTATGCACAATTCTCCACCGCAGAGGCTGTAGGTCACGGGAACGGAACCGCTTTGCGTGAAGAATTCCGCAACCGGAAGAGTCTGGAGAGATTGCAATTGTCCAAAAAACGATACGGGCGCTTTGAAGTAGGCCAGGCCGGAGAGCGGGTCTACGGAGGCCAGCACTTCCCCGGATGAAGACGAGTAAAGCGTTTCGGTGGCGGATGCGGCGATGGATCCGGAAGACTGCAATGCAGGCAGTCGTTGCTCCAGGAGGAGTCCGGCATTCTTGACGCGGTCCTTCAACACGGCTACGGATTTGTCGTTCAACCGGTAGTTCAAGTCATACGACAAAAGACGCGCATCGTCGTATTTAAGCGCAGGAACTTTTGCGTTGAGCGAGCGGATGAATTCCGTCAAAGCCGCGCGGTCGGCTCCTTGCCAGTCGTCGTATTTGACCAACAGCTGTATTTTGCCGTATTGGGAAGTGCGGCTTTGGGTGACGGTGAATTCCGCCGTCCGGCTTGGAAACACCGTGCCGGTCTGGACCGTGACGGGGTCGTCTTCCAGAACGAAATAGTTTCCGGATAACTCCAGTTCGGAGGCCGACGCCGCATCTTCTTTCGGCGTGATGGTGAACACGGCGACGGTCAGCGGATCCGTTCCGGCATTGGTCAGCGAAACGGTGTCCGTCGTGCCGTCGTCGGAACGCGCGGACGACATCAGGACGGTCGAGTCACCCAGCGAAAGGGTAGCTTGGCCTGGTCCAGGCGACAGGATGGCGGCCGTGGGCGACGGGGTAGACGTAGAGCCGTCGGAAGTGGAAGCAGAGGGATTGTTGAGGAAGAGGTAGGCGACAAAGAGGATGGCGAGCACGGCGAAGGCGGCCAGTATGCGTGAGTTGTCCGACATGCAGGAAACGAAATTTGTTGCGTGCCAATCGTATATAAAGCTAAGGGCGCTGTCACCACGGCACGCGGGGAAAAAGCGCTTACGCGGCGAGACGGAGAAGACGTTTCGAGAATGCCTCGCTGCGGGGCGGAATCAACGAGACGTATTGGCCGTAGAACGCAGCGTCTTTTCCGAAGCGGCGGGACAGACTTTTGACCTGTTTTTCCGATTTCTGCAGTGCGGCGCCGACTTTCTTACGTAAGTGGCGATCATCGCCCAAAGCAATCAACAACGTCAGCACGAAGGAATGCAACACCGGCAGCTTCCAGCCTTTGGCAAAACGGGATGGCTTCAATAGAGTAGAGAAAAACCGTTCAAATGATTGGGCGTCTTGGAACGCGGCAGAGGGAACGCGGAAAGGTCCTTTGAGGTATTTCAGGCGATGCAAAAGCGTGGCCTGTTCGATAAACCGTTGGCGAAAAACACCGGACTCGCGTTGGGCATGGAGGGTTTGACGGAGTGCGGAAAGGACAGCCATAAGCCAAAAACCTCATCAGGATTGAGCGGGTCGACGCGGAAGCGCGCTCCAGAACCAGTCAATCAGTTGGTGCTGGACGTCCAGACGCGGGGAAACGGCGCGGGCAGACGACGCAGTAGGACGCAGAAGGTCCAACGCGCCGTGGGCATGGATGAGCAACGCATTTTGGGATTGTTCGGACCGGTTCGGGTGGTAGGCATACATCGAATCGGCTACGGGCTGGAAGTGGTTCCGTTGGATTAACCAGTCGAAGTGGCGGACCAACGGCTCGGCCCAAGGTCGGCCGCCTTGATGGATTTGATGGCGCCAAATGCCACGGATGAGTGCCGAATGGAAGTGATTCAATTGCGAGTCGGATTCATGGCTGCGCGAAATGCGGGCCAACGCGTCTTGGTAGCGTTGCGGGTCCGCGAAATGATCGCTGAAGTGGAATGACGCCGGAGCCAGGGGATGGACGGTGCGGGAGTAGTAATCCAATTCGGAACCGACGGCATGGCGAAGCGCATCGTCCTGTAGAAAATCCGGGTGGTTCAAGACATCCATCAATTTCCGATTCGTTTGTATCAAAGGCGTTTCGGACGCGACGACGGGGGCCGGAGCCCCGTGTTCGTGTGCTTGGTCGGCCGTCATTTCATGCGTGGCCGCGGGCAACGCAATGGCGCCGTTGATGCGGAAAGGACCCGACGGCGGATTCAAGGCAAGGCGTTGCCCAGAAGGCAAAGCCGGCCTGCGGCGTCTGCGGCCGCGTTGATACGCCTGGTAGAGCCGCTGGTTTCCGTCCATGGCCAAACCCATTTGCCAATCCATAAAAGCATCGCGAAGCGGCGCGTCGGGCGTGGGCGCCACGGGAATCACCGGCGGTTGAACGGGGGGTTGTTCGACAGCGTCTGGAGTCGTTCCGGGCCCGGAGCGCCTTCGGCGGCGAGCATCTTGGACAGAGATGTTCGGGCTCTGGATGCGACCACGGCCCGACGCAGCCTGGGCGTTGCCGACGTTGCTCAAGTTGCCAAAGCCGCTGGGGTTTCCGATGTTCTCGAAATGAGGATTGCCGACGTTTTCGAAGTTCGCGCCGCCGATGTTGGGATTGACGTTGATGACGGGATTGAACTGGATGACGGGTTGCCGCGAGCGGCGTCGTCTGCCACCGCTTCCACCGGACGGGCCGCCACCTCCACCGCCGGGGGGTGTTGGCGACGTGCCGTGGGATGAGTGACCGTGGGCGTCCGTGGGGAACAAATCATTCGGAATCAAATCCAGGATGTCATGCCAGAGCGATTCATCCGGAAGGGAGCTTTTCCGGGAGTTGATGGTGTAAGCGGCGTGTAGGAAAGGATCGATGGACTGGTGCCAGCCGTTGTTTCGCATTTGGCCGACTTCGGCTTCCACCAGTTCCCGCAGGTCCTTGCGGTTGTAGACACGTTCGGCCCATACGGCGCCGATGATTTGGGCGCGGTTGACCGGTTCGCTGAATCGGGGATCGCGCAAATGGTATTGGGGATGTTTCCCATGGATAACGGCGACGCCAGGCGCGTGTCCACCGCTTGCGGGGCGTCCGGGAATGATTTTGGCCCGGCTTTGCGAACCGGGCGCGATGTAACGGAAGAAATCGAAGTGCCCCAGCGGGTGGACTTCGGGAATTTTTTTGGGTGGCTCAGCCGGGTGGCCTGGTGCGCCTCCTGCGTGACCAGGCGCGGGGTGGGCGTCGGCGTGTTCGGCAGGGCCATGGCCAGCTCCAGACATGGCAAATGCTTGAATTTGCCGGCTTAAAAAATGGCGGTTTCAGCTAACCGTGTACGGGAAAAAACCGGTAAGAAAAAGAAGAAACAAAGAGATTGAGAAAGAAAAAAAAATCGCATCAGTGGAAAAACGAAATCGCTGCGTTCATCCGCAACGCGCGGTGTAGAGCGTGTAATCCGCCAAGTCCTTGTCTTGCGCCAGCGAGTCCGGAATCATGGCGACTAAGTGGAGCGAGTAATTACCGCACGGAATCCATCCTTGAACCAAGCGGGCGGATTCGCCGATTTGGTCGGCAGCAACCGTATATTCCAAGCGCAGGGATTTGCGGCCGTCGATCGTGACGGAGGATTCGGACACCAATTGGGCGTCGACTTCGTCGGCGGCGAATTGGAGGTCTTGGCGCGACGCCGTCTCCTCGGTAGCCGTCCAGAGAAACATCTCGGAGATGCCGTTGGGCCCGGCGGCGTAGAACGCGGCGGATTCGCCGTCGGTCGCCTCGAGGGGATAGCCGACGGGGTACCGGATGGAATAGCCCCGGATGGGGTCGCGGTATTGCAGCGTGAGCGGTTCATACGTTTCACGGACCGATTCGGATAGCGTCGGCTCGTTGAGCGACGAAATGGCCGAACCGACGTCGGTGCCGCTGAACACCAGGTAGGCCGTGAGGACGACGGCGGCAAAGACCAATGGAAAGACGATGGAGCGGGGATTCATGGAATCATCAGCCTCCCAGTTTCGCCGTCGACATCAACTGCCGTTCGGCCGCTATGGCCTGCTGCAACAACGAAGCACCTTCCAATTCCTTTTGGCTGTTGAACGCCGTCTTAGCCCGATTCGCCATGGCTTGGACGGCTTTGCGTTGGTCGTCCGGCACGGCGCCTTTGACGCGGTCTTCGTTGAGCCGTTGGATGACTCCGTCGGCAAGCAAAACCTGCGCCTGGCGCGTGACGTCCTTGGGGTCGGCGGCCTGCAACTGGTATTGTTGGAATCCCGCCGCGGTCGTGACAGCGTATTCGATTTTAGCCGAGACCAATTTCAATTGAGCGTAATCCGTATTGTCCAACGGCGCCACTTCCGGCGCAAAAATTGACGACAAAAGTTTCGAACTGGGCGTAACGCCGTCGTTGAACCCGACGACCAAGGCATAGGCGTCCTGGTTGCCGGACGGCCATTGCAACAAGCGCAGGCATACGCTGGACGAGCCGCAGAGTTGTTGGATGGATAAGACGCCGGCCGGCGATTGGCCGCCGGATGTCTTGCATTCGTCGGCCACGCCTTGGATGCAGATGCTTTCGGCCGACGCCACGCCGTTTTCCGTGTGCACGGCGATGATGTGGGCGTTGGTCGCGTGCGAATCGACTTGAATCTGGACGGGGCGGAAGTCGGTGTTGAACAAAAATGCCGACGCCAAGGCGGCAAACGCCGTGCCGGTGCGCACGACGCGGTTAGCTTTTTCCTCGGCCTTGATCGCGGCCTGGACGCCTTGACGCGCTTCGCGCTGCGCTTGCTGGCTGCGGGAAGTTTCGGCGAAATCTTCCGTGATGGGCCGCAGCGTGCCGTCGCGCAGGCGCATTTGCTGGAGGCTGAACGCGCGGCGGAGGCGTTCGCCGAAGTTACGTCCGGGTAATTCGTCCACTTGGAGTTCCATGACGCCGCGCAAGCCTCCAAAGCCCGTTGGCAAGCCAGGGACCGTTTGAGCCAGGCCATTGAAAGGCAAGTGTCCGTTTTGCAGGCGGTCGACGACTTCGTTAGCCACGCTGTCAGCACCGCGAGTGAAGGCATTGGGCGCCAGGCGGAGCGTGGGATCTTCGATCCGGCCGTTGATCTGCGCGATGAAGTCGGCTTGTTGCGGGGGCGTGAACCTCGCGATGTGCTCGCGGAGTTGGACCTGCTGATAGGCGGGGACGCCGCGGATCAGGTTGTTCGGATTCAACGCAAAGACGTTGGGATCTTCTTGGAGGATTTTAGCGATGGCCGGGGACGCGCCTTGGTGCGGGTTGCCGGCACGGAAGATTTCCAACGGGTTCGGATCGATGGCAGGTGCTCCAACAGGGGGATTGCGGGCATACGCTAAGGCATCCCGTCCGGTCAGGAAGTGCTCGTCCACCGGGATGCGTTTGATCTTGCGTCCAGTCAACTTGTTCGGATCAGTCGGGTCTTCATACAATAATTCCTCTTCTTCCTTGAAATGCGCCGGCACCTTGAATTTGTACGCCTGGATTTCCTCGTGAGCAAATACGGCGTCCTGGACGGCGGGGTTCAGGCCGTTGAAGAAACGCTCTAAGTCCCCGTAATTATTCCCGACATCCGGATTGCCTAAGCCCAAACCGGACAGCGCGGCATGTTGGGCGAACGCGGGGTCTTTGCGGGCCAAGTCGTCTGCCAGACTCGCGACGGCACCGCGCGGATTCGCGTCCGCGACCGCTTGGAAGGCATTGGCCTGGTTGCCTTCCAGACGTGAGATGGCGCGCACCAACGCATTGGCGTACGCATCGCCGCCGTGGTTTTCCGCGGCTTGCGCCAGGACGCGGGCGACTTCGCCGGCGGTGCGGCGGCCTTGCGGGCCGTAGAGGCCGTAGGCTTCCAAGGCCTTGGTGATTTCTTCGACGCGTTTGGTGCGGGCGGAGGCCAAGGGGTTGTTGGCGATGTTGATGCGGTAAAGCGCGACGGCGCCGCGCTCGAGGCGGTCGGGGCTCAGTTGACGCACCAAGATGGTGATGGGAACGGTGGGGTAATGCTGCGGCTCGG
>ORJL011380770.1_pt1 | contig 28895 bp, 31 predicted proteins | sample 1779941 | NCBI WGS metagenome assembly ORJL01 (sample SAMEA104232317, study PRJEB22302) | groundwater metagenome | biome: forest; feature: aquifer; material: groundwater | place: USA | collected 2011-08-07 | depth 5.8 m
CCTGTCCGCCATCCAGGGGAAGCTGCTAAGCGCCGTGGGAGTTGCATGACGGCCGCACGAGAGCCCAAACAGATCACGGTCAAGTCTCCGGAGGAGATCGCGCTCATGCGCAAGGCCGGGGCGATCGTGGCGGAGATGTTGGAGGAGACCCGCCGGGCGGCCAAGCCGGGCCTCACGACCAATGACCTGGATGCCGTTGCAGAGGATGTCCTGATGCGCCGGGGCGCTCAGTCCGCGTTCAAGGGCTACTACGGATACCCTAAGGTCATCTGCGTCTCCATCAATGACGAGCTGGTGCATGGCATCCCCGGCAACCGGGTGATCAAGGACGGGGACCTTATGTCCGTGGACGCGGGGGCGGTCTGGCAAGGCTGGTACGGAGACGCCGCCATCACTTTCCCGGTGGGCGATGTCTCCGACGAGGCCAAGAAGCTCATCGAAGTGACGCGCATGGCGTTGGAGGTGGGCATCGCCACGGCCAGGCCGGGTGTGCGGTTGGGAGCGGTCTCCCACGCCATCCAGGCATATATCGAAGGTCACGGGTTCGGGGTGGTCCAGGAGTACGTGGGCCACGGCATAGGCCGGCAGATGCACGAGCCTCCCAGCGTGCCGAACTTTGGCCCTGCGGACAGGGGCATCATCCTGCGGAAGGGTCTGTGCATCGCTATCGAGCCGATGGTGACGGTGGGGGACTGGCACACCAAGGTGCACAGAGACGGGTGGACCGTCTCCACGGTGGACGGGAGCCTGTGCGCCCACTTCGAGCACAGCATGGCGCTTGTGGACGGCGGAGTACAGGTTTTGACTCTGCCGTAGCGGTAACGTTACAATAGAGGTGCGGAGGCGAAACAGCCTCCGTCATGCCACAGGAATCGGCCTGGCACGCGTCCGGATAGGGGATGCGTGACAGAAGGGATTCTTTGTGGCATACTGGGTTTTTGTGTGGGAGGGTTATGGCGAAGAAGGATACGATTGAAGTCGAGGGCACCGTCGCCGAGGCGTTGCCGAATGGTATGTTCCGCGTAGAGCTGGCGAACGAGCACCATGTGCTTGCCCACATCTCAGGAAAGATACGGCTTCACTTTATCCGCATTCTCCCCGGAGACAAGGTCCTGGTAGAGCTCTCTCCCTATGATCTCACCCGAGGACGGATCACGTACCGGTTCCGGACGTAAGAGGTAGGACTACATGCACGTCTCAGCATCTGTAACCAAGCGGTGCGCCAAGTGTAAAGTCGTGCGGCGCAACGGGCGTGTCCACGTTATCTGTGTGACGCCCAAGCACAAGCAGCGGCAGGGCTAAGCCCGCCTGTCCCTACACCAGGGGACGCATTCAGGAGGTACTTAATGGCGCGTGTTGCGGGAGTAGACATCCCCAACGACAAAAAGATCCCGTTCTCTCTCCGCTATATCTATGGCGTCGGCACCACGCTGGCGCAGGAGATCACGGAGCGCGCGGGGATCGACCCTGATCGACGTATCCGCGACTTGTCCGAGAACGAGCTGGACCGCATCCGCGACGTGGTGGAGCGGGGCGGCTACCTGGTGGAAGGCGACCTGCGGCGCGAGATCGCGCTGAACATCCGCCGCCTGGTGGACATTGGCTGCTACCGGGGCCTGCGGCACCGCCGGGGTCTCCCTGTGCGCGGCCAGCGCACCCGCACCAACGCGCGCACCCGGAAGGGTCGTCCCAAGACGGTGGCCGGGAAGCGCAAGACGGCTCGCAAGTAAATAACACCTAGACAGCGGACGTTGCCGGGGGAGGACTGTCCCCCGGCGGATCGATACAAGGAGGCATATGACCACTCAGCCGAAGCGTCGTAGCCGGCAGCGCGTGCGGCGCCGGGAGCGGAAGTCCGTCCCGGTTGGACGGGCTTTCGTCCATTCGACGTTCAACAACACCATGGTGTCCCTGACGGATCCCAACGGCAACGTGCTTGCCTGGGGCTCGGCGGGTACGGCTGGCTTCAAGGGCTCTCGCAAGGGCACGGCTTTTGCCGCGCAGCGCGCTGCGGAGTCCGCCGCCAAGAAGGCGATGGAACAGGGGATGCACCAGCTTGAGGTGCGGGTCCGTGGCACGGGGAGCGGGCGGGAAGCCGCCATCCGTGCCTTGCAAGCCTCCGGACTGACCATCACCAGCATCCGCGATGTCACGCCGATTCCGCATAACGGGTGCCGCGCTCCCAAGCGGCGTCGGGTCTAGGAGAGGACATTTCATGGCACGTTATACAGGCCCTTCCTGCCGTCTATGCCGACGCGCAGGGCAGAAGCTCTTTCTGAAGGGCGACCGTTGCAGCTCACCCAAGTGCGCCATCGAGCGCCGCCGGGCTGTCCCGGGCGATCCCAAGCGCCGCCGGCGGCGCTTGTCCGACTGGGGCGTGCACCTGCGGGAGAAACAGAAGGCCCGGCATACCTACGGTATCCTGGAGGCCCAGTTCCGCAAGCATTACGAGGAGGCGCGGCGCCAGCCGGGCATGACCGGTGAGAACCTGCTGCGCATCCTGGAGAGCCGGTTGGACAACGTGGTGTACCGCCTGGGGTTTGCGGACTCCCGCAAGCAGGCGCGCCAGCTTGTCCGCCACGGCCTTATCGCTGTGAACGGGCACAAGACGGACATCCCGTCCTACCTGACGCGGGCGGGTGAGGTCATCACCTGGACCGAGCGGGGCAAGAAGAGCGACTATCACGAGGTCGTCGCGCAGACGATCCGCCGGAAGCAGATCCCATCCTGGCTCATGCTGGATACGGACAACCTGGCGGGCCGGATCTCGGCCATGCCGGAGCGCGCGGAGATCGATAGCCGGGTGGATGAGCGTCTCATCGTGGAGTTCTACTCCCGGTAGGGAGAGGGAATATGGTTACTACAGTGACGGAGCCCCTGAGCAGTGCTGTTCAGGTCGTAGAGAAGAGCCCGAGCTACGGGAAGTTCGTGCTGGAGCCTCTGGTCCAGGGCTATGGCATCACCGTGGGCAACGCTATGCGCCGCGTGCTGTTGAGCTCGCTGCCGGGCTATGCCGTTACGGCGGTCCACATCGAAAGCGTCCAGCACGAGTATTCCACCTTGCCGCACATGAAGGAGGACATCACCGAGTTCCTCCTGAACGTGAAGCAGATCCGGCTCATGCCGGTGGTGGTCACGGACCAGCCCATCCTTATGCGCCTGGACTGGCAGGGTGAGGGCGTGGTGAAGGCTGGGGATATCCAGCCTGCCGGCGAGGTGCGGGTCATCAACCCGGACGTTGTCCTTGCCACCATGGATAGCGCAGATGCCCGCCTCTCCGTAGAGTTCCGCGTGGAGCGGGGTATCGGCTTCGTGCGGGCGGATGCCTGGGAGGACCGCGATAGCATCGGCGTGCTGCCGGTGGACGCGCTTTTCTCCCCGGTCCGGAAGGTCAACTACACGGTGGAGCACACGCGTGTGGGCCAGGTGACGGACTTTGACCGCGTGGTCCTTGAGGTCTGGACAGATGAGACCATGGACCCGGAGGAAACTGTCCGCCAGTCTGCCCAGATCCTCATCGACCACTTCTCGCTTTTTGCGAATCTCGGCCGGCAGCCTGTCCCGCGGCAGGTGGAGCGGCGCTCGCTGGTGGCCCCGGTTTCCGACGAGCTGTACAACACGCCGGTGGAGGACCTGAAGCTCTCTTCCCGGACGCTGAACTGCCTGCGTCGCGGCAATATCCGCACGGTGGGCGAGGTGCTGGAGCGCTCTCGCGAGGAGCTCCTGGCCCTGCGGAACTTTGGCGAGCGCTCGTTGCAGGAGCTGTACACCAAGCTCCGGGATATCGGCGTGCCTATCGAGACCGACGAGGAGAAGGCGGCGAAGACTGCGACGGCCCAGGAAGCGGAGGCCCAAGCAACGATGGGCGCTTACTCCGCTGGGGCTGAAGAAGAGGAAGAAGAGGGGCCGCCTACCACGACGGGCCGGACTTTCTACCCCGATTAATCTGGAGGACTGGCGTGCGGCACATGAAAAAGGGGCGCAAGCTGGGACGCGAAACGCAGTCCCGCCTGGCGCTTCTGCACACACTGACAACCGAGCTTCTCAAGCACGGGAAGATCACGACAACCGAGCCGAAGGCGCGGGAAGTGCGGCGGATGGCTGAGAAAGTCATCACGATCGGCAAGCAAGGCCGGGCCGCTGCTCTTGCCGCTGAGAGCGGCGGGGACGACGCGCAGGATAAGCGGGCGGCGAGCGTCCATGCCCGCCGGCTAGCGCTGCGCGTGGTCAATGACAAGGACGTGATCAACAAGACGTTCGATGAGATCGCGGCGAAGTACGCCGAGCGTCCGGGCGGGTATACCCGCGTGGTCAAGCTGGGGAACCGGGTTGGAGACGGCTCGCCGATGGCGATGATCGAGCTGGTCTAACGCCGCTTTACGCACCTTACAAAGTGAACGAGGTCTCGACCGGGATCGCGCGGGATGACGAGTGGAAGGTCTGCCTGGTCCTGGAGTACGAGGGTACGCAATACGCGGGGTTCCAGTCCCAGGGGGACAAGCCCACCGTCCAGACGGCGGTCGAGGAAGCCTTCTTTCGGCTCACGGGAGAGAGGCGACGGCTGGCGGCGGCGGGACGGACGGATACCGGCGTCCATGCGACCGGACAGGTAGTGACGTTCCGAACGTCTTCCCGGGTGCCGGTGGAGCGGTTTGTGAACGGCATGAACTTCCACCTGCCGGAGGACATAGCAGTACGGGCCGCCCGGCGGGTGGACATGGGATTCGACCCCCGACGCGATGCCCGCAGCCGGACGTACCGGTACACGATGCTGAACAGCCAGGGACGGTCCCCTCTCCTGCGGCGGACCTCGTACCGGGTGGCGCAACCGCTGAACGTTGACGCGATGGAAGAGGCAGCTGGTAGGCTAGTCGGGGAGCACGATTTTCGCGCCTTCGCCATGGCCTCCGGTGGGGAAGCGTCCACCCTGCGGCGGGTGGAGAGCGCGCGCGTGTGGCGCGAGGGCGACCTGGTCCTCTTCGAGATCGAGGCGAGTGGGTTCCTGCGGCAACAGGTGCGCCGGACGGCGGGGAGCCTGGTGCGAGTGGGAACGGGAGATTTGACGGTGGACGCGTTTGGTTCTATGCTCTGCACGCCGGAGCCTGGAGCGGCGTCCTGGGCGCTGCCCCCGGAAGGGCTGTGCCTTGTATCTGTACGATATGACGATCCAACGATGAAATAAGGGAGCCCACAGGGGGGCAGCCTCTCTGGGTCCGGGAATGACGGTGACATGAAGACGCATAGTACGACGCCGAAAGACATCAAGCGCGAGTGGCATGTGATCGACGCGCAGGAGGAGAGCTTGGGACGGCTTGCCTCCCGCGTGGCGCAGCTTCTCAAAGGGAAGAACAAGACCTACTACGCGCCGCATATGGACACGGGGGACAATGTCATCGTGATCAACGCTGCAAAGCTGCGGCTGACCGGTGACAAGATCCACCAGAAGAACTACTATCGCCATTCGCTGTATCCGGGAGGGCTGCATGTCACCAGCCTTGAGGTCATGCTACAGAAGCGCCCGGAGCGGGTGGTGGAGAAGGCCGTCCATGGGATGCTGCCGAAGAACATCCTGGGACGCCAGATGATCCGCAAGCTGCACGTTTACGCGGGGCCGGACCATCCGCACCAGGCACAGATCCAGGGACAGGAAAACGCAAAGAAGGCCGCGGCTCAGTAGGCCGGACGACAAAGACCTGATAACGGGAAGAGGACGATCACGCTATGACCCAACAGCAGAGGTACCATTACGGGACGGGACGCCGCAAGACGGCGGTGGCGCGCGTGCGGTTGTATCCGGGCTCCGGCCAGACCTTCCTTGTGGACAACAAGCCCCTTGACGAGCGTTTCCCCCAGGCCCTGCACCAGCAGGAGATCGTGGAGCCGCTGCGCGTTGTGGGGGCGCTGGGGCGGTTCGATATCTCGGTGAAGGTCTTGGGCGGTGGGGTGCACAGCCAGGCCGGCGCCATCCGGCACGGCATCGCCCGCGCCCTGGTCGTGTCCGATCCGACCTTCCGGCCCGCGCTGAAGAAGGCGGGGTTCCTCACCCGTGACCCGCGTGAGAAGGAACGTAAGAAGTACGGCCTGCTCCGCGCCCGCAAGCGCCAGCAGTTCAGCAAGCGCTAAAGGGTCGTCTCCTGATGATGGACCGGCCCCGCCATATTGGCGGGGCCGGTTTTATTTGCCGATTGCGGCTTCGCCTCAAATGTCATGACGAGGGGAAAACGGACCCCCACCCCATCCGTTCGAGAACATCCTTCGAGGGCCTCCCCGATAAGGAATCGGGATCTACGACAGGACGAACGGATTTCCCCACCCCAAGGTCTTTTGGGATGACTTCGGGAACCGCCCCGTGCGATGGCGGGGCGTGGGGAAGACTGGCCTGCGGGTGGCTCATGAGCCACCCCTACAAGACATCGAACAAGACGGCGAGCCTGCGGCTCGCCCAGGATGGGGCGTCTCTTCCCCGCGAGGCGAAACTTCATTAGAGCGGGTTTGAGGCGAGTGGATGTAGACAGCTTCTATGCCCCTACAGGGAGGCCTCCAGGCGCTTCGAAACCGCTCTAGGACTTTGAGGCGAGGCTGCCCGTTTCTTTTAAGGACAGCGCTCTTGCTTGGGCCGTGGTCTATCCCTGCGCCAGCCGGGCTTTGAGGGTGTCTATGGGGCCTATCGGCGTGGGGTTGATGTCATAGAGCGCGGCCAGGTAAAAGCTGGTCCAGTCCCCGTAGAAGATGGTGGAGAGGATGTTTGCGAGCGCGCTCTGTCCGCGGGCCTCCACACGCTCGGTGGGGATGTCGTGCGCGCGCAGCAGCTCCTCGGTTGCGGTGAACCGGAGGCGTGTGCGGTCCAGGAGGAGGCCGCTGTGCAGGAAGACGGCTGTGACGGGGTCTCGGACGGCCAGGGGGGCGTCCGCCGCCACCACCGAATTGTGGTCCATCTCAGGGAGCACCTCGTGCGCAGCCCAGACCTTGGCGTTCTCGCTCAACTGGTTCTTCCACCGGACGCCTGCCGCCCGTAGGGGCCCGGCTGAGACGATGATAGGTATGCGCCCGTGCAACCGCTGGGCTGTGGCCTTGGCGGGGTTCCTGTCAGCCGGGGTCTCAAGCGCCAGTTCCCTCTGCAGATCGGCAAGGACGTGCGCCGCTTCCTGGACATCCGGCGTCTTGTCCCGCAGAAGGCCCAGACGGACGCAGAGCCGCGTCAGCACCATGAAAGTGAACCCAAAGGCCGCCCGTGGCGGGGAGACCACGGTGATGGGGAAGACCGGCACACCTGCGGCGCGCGCCTCATCCCCTAGGACGCCCCCGGAGGTGATCGCCACCCCTTTGATGCGGCGCGCCCTGGCTTCCCGGAAAAAGGAGAGGGTCTCCTCCGTCCCACCGGAGTAGCTGGAGAAGATAGCCAGGGTGCGGTCGTCCACCCAGGCGGGCAGGCCGTAGTCCCGGTGCACCACAACCAGGGGGCCGCCCTCCGTGGCGGAGAGGTCGGCAAGGACGTCTCCCGCTATGGCGGAGCCCCCCATCCCGGCCACAACCACCTTGTCCACATTCTTGAGAGAGGTGGGAAGATCGAGCGCGCCGCCCGCTTCCCATCCCTGCCTGCATTGCTCCGGAAAGTCGTGGATGAGGAGACGCATCCCTTCCCGGTCCAGGGTGCGGATGGTCTCGATGTCATTGAGTGCTGCCATGGGTCACACACCCGCCAGCGCGCGCCCGTCTGTCAGGATCTTGCGCACCCGCTCCTGGCTGTCCGCCTCCGCGTAGACGCGCAGCAACGGCTCGGTGCCGGAGAAGCGGATCAGAAGCCAGGCGCCTCCGTCCAGGTGGAAACGGTAGCCGTCGAGCGTGTCCCTCTCCTGGACGTTCAAGCCGCCCAGCGACTTTTGCGTCGCGTTCTTCACCCGGTCCAGGATGACGGGGCGGTCCTTGGGGTTGAAGACCAGGTCCCAGCGGTCGTAGAAGTGCGGCCCCACCTTTTCGTAGAGGTACTTCACCAGCTCCGAGGCGGTCCTGCCGGTCTTGGCCATGAAGTCCAGCAGGTACAGACCGGACAGTACGCCGTCCCGTTCCGGGATGTGTCCCCGGAAGCCGTAGCCGCCGCTCTCTTCCCCGCCAATGAGCGCATCGTGCTCCATCATGAGCGGGGCTATGTACTTGAAGCCCACCGGCGTCTCGAAGACGGGCACCTTGTAGACCTCGCCCAGGCGGAACAGCATGGAGCTCATTGTGATGGATTTGACCAACGCACCGCGCTCGCCTTTCACTTCCAGCTGGTAGAGCGCCAAGAGCGCCATGAACTGGAGGGGGGTGAAGTATTCGCCCTTTTCATCCACGCCGCCCACACGGTCCGCGTCCCCGTCCGTGGCGATGCCCACATCCAGCCTGTTCTTGAGTACGAGGTCGTGGAGCGGGACGAGGTTGTGGGAGATGGGCTCCGGGCGCTCCAGACCGGGGAAGGCGGGGTTCCTCTCGCCGTGTATCTCCTGCACGCGCGTCTTTCCGCCCTCCAGGAGCTCCTTGATATAGCCCATACCCGCGCCGTACATAGGGTCTGAGGCGATGTTGAGGCCGGTCCTCTTGAGCCCCTCGGTGTCCACCAGCCGCCGCACCTGGGCGAGGTAGGCGGGACGAGGGTCGATGGCGCCCACCTTGCCCGCTTTGCGCGCCTGCTCCAGCGGCATGGTGCGCACGCCGTTCCGCCTCTCGGCAAGGACGATCTTCTCCTCCAGCGCCCTGGTTACCTCGGTAGGGGCGCTTCCGCCGTATGGCGGCTTGTATTTGAAGCCGTTCCAGGAGGGAGGGTTGTGGCTGGCGGTGATGATGACGCCGCCAGAGGCCTTCCTGTCCACGATGTTGTAGCTCACCGTGGGCGTGGGCGCCGCGCGGTCACACAGGAGGACAGGGATGTCGTTCGCGGCGAAGACCTCCGCCACCGCTGCGGCGAAGCTTTCCGACGCGAAGCGGGTGTCATAGCCGATGATGAAGCCGCCACCGGCGATGTTCTTCTCGTTAATGTAGTCCGCAACCCCCTGGGCGCACAGGCGGACGTTGGGGAAGGTGAAGTCCTCTGCGATGACCGCGCGCCACCCGTCTGTGCCGAAGACGATGGGGTTCTCCATGAATGCTCTCTCCTCCTGGGGCGTTGTTTTGCTTCGGTCGGGCGGCAGGCGCCGTTGTTCTACTCTATCTTAGCCACTGAGGGGCGTGATGGATCACCCGGTCTTTGGCAGGATAGTGGCGGGGGGCAGGCGCTGCTGCGACTCTACGGTCGTCCCGCTGCCCAACACCGTCCCCGCTTCCACCACGGCGCCGTCCCCGATGCGCACGTCCGTGCCCAGCACGGCCTCTCGCACCCTGGCATCACGCCCGATCATGACGCTGCCCCAGAGGACGGACCCGTCCACCTCCGCCCCCTGGCCGATGGAGCACCCTGGACCGAGGGTCACGGGGCCACGGATGCGCGCGCCGCTCTGCACCTCGCACTCTTCGCCCATCACGATAGGCCCCTCAAGGACGGCCTCCGGGTCGATGACGCATCCCTCTCCGGCGATGACGCCGTCGCGCTCCACGAGGGGGGAGGTCACCACTCCGGTCAGGAGGTCACGGTGGAGAGCCAGGTAGCTGGCGGGCGTGCCCATGTCCATGAAGTACCCTGACCACATATGGCTGTACACCGGCAGGCCTTCCGCAAGGAGGCCGGGGAACAGGTGGTGCTCGAACATCTGGAACTCCCCCTCAGGGATGCGCTCCAGCACCGCGCCTTCAAGGGCATAGCAGCCGCTATTGATGAAATAGGAGGGGAAGTCCGGTCCCGGAGGCTTCTCGATGAACCGCAGGACCCTGCCTGCGTCATCGGTGGGGACGACGCCATACCGTGAGGGGTTGTCCACGCGGTGCAGGGCCAGCGTGGCCGTGGCGCCAGTCTGGCGGTGGCGGGCCAAGAGGGCGGTGATGTCCAGGTCCATGAGGATGTCCCCGTTGAGCACCAGGAAGGTCTCCTGCGCGCTTCCCAGGGCGAACTTCACCGCACCTGCCGTGCCCAGGGCCTTGGGTTCCACGCGGTACTCCATCCGCACCCCGAAGGCGCTCCCATCCCCGAAGTAGGAGATGATGTGGTCCGGGAGGTATCCCAGGGCCATGACGATGCGGCGCACGCCGTGGCTGCGCAGCCGGGCCACCAGGTGTTCCAGGAAGGGACGGTTGACCACCGGGAGCATGGGCTTGGGCATCTCCAACGTGAGCGGACGCAGCCGCGTCCCAAAGCCTCCGGCAAGGACCACGGCGGTCAGGTCCATACGAACCACCTTTCTGTCGCCCTGGGGCATCACCATGCGCTGCGCGTTGTACGGACGCGCCCCGCCATCAGGCGGTAGCGTTGCTGTCCGCGCAACAGCCCGCTCTCCACTACGCCTCGGGAACCAATCACCTTCGCCAACCGGTGACCGACGCGTTAGAAGTCATTCTATCCCACGGTCGAGGCGCGCAAGCAGGTCCCGGACGGCACTTTCGGCGGGCCGGGCCGTGTCTAGGCGGAGGAGGGACTCGGGCGGGATGTCGTCGGGTGGCTGGAACGTGGCCTTCTGCCGGGCGTAGAGCTCCCACCGCCCGTCCGATGCCCCTGCGCCTTGCTGGACGCGCTCCGTCAACCGCCGGCGGACCACGGCATCCTCCGCCTCGCAGAGGGCGAACAGGAAGGGGACGCCTTTCCCCCGCGCGAGGGTCAGGAACTTCTGACGCTCCCCGGCTTCTCGGAACGAAGCGTCCACGACGACGGACCGGCCTTGGTCCAGGAGCGCCGCGGCCTCCTCAAGAAGGGCCTGGTACGTGCGCGCGGTGGACTCGGGGCCGTAGATGTCCGCGCCGAAGGCCACATGCCGCCGTTCTTGCGGCTCCATGCCTGCAAGGCGCTTCCGCGTCACGTCGGAGGACAGGTGGGCAAACCCCTGCTCTCGCGCAAGGGTCTCCGCCAGGGTGGTCTTGCCAGTCCCCATAAGACCGCCAATGAGCACGAGCACCGGCCCAACGCGGCTGTGAGAGTACTCAGCCGCAAGCGCGTAGTAGCGCCGCCCACGCTCCTCTGCCTCTCTCCTGACAGCCTCAGCGGCGTCCGGGTCCCGCATGCGGTAGCCTGCGACCTTCCCGCGCACACAGGCACGGTAGGCTTTGTAGAAGGGCAGGAGCTCCAGCCCTTCCCAGTCCTGTGTCTCATCCAGGTATGCCTGTACGAACGCATGGGAAAGGTCCGGCCTGCCGTAGAAGTCCAGGTCCATCGCCATGAACGCCAGGTCGGAGATGGCGTCCCCGTAGCGGAATCTGTCGTTGAACTCGATGCAGTCCAGGATGGTGATGCGTCCGTCGTGGAAGCAGACCTGCGCGGCATGGAGGTCTCCGTGGCCGTCCCGGATGCGCCCTTCGGCCTCCCGCTTGCGGAACAGCGGCGCGCGGCGCTCCATGAAGGCCCGGCTGAAGCTCTTAGTGCGCTCCCACGCCTCATGGTCAGGGTGCAATCCGGGGAACTCCTCCCCATCTCTGAGGTTCCCCTCAACAAACTGGCGTGTCGTTTCCAGGCCGCCCTGGCGGGCGATCTCAGGGCCGGTGGCGGCCCGCTTGTGGAATGCGGCGATGTCTTTTGCGAGGCGTCGCACCATGTCTTGGTTCGCCGCGCCCCTTTGGAGCAAGTGGTCCAGCATCCCCTCTTCCGGGAGCTGCACCATCTTCACGGCGTATTCCACCACCTCTCCCCCGCCACCGACGCGCAGGCCATGAGCGGCGCGCGCAATGGGGACCACGCCAAGATAAACGTCAGGCGCCAGGCGACGGTTCAGCGTCACCTCCCGTTCGCAGGCGATCTTCCGGCTCTCCAGAGTGGTGAAGTCCAAGAATGAGAAGGTCAGAGGCTTCTTGATCTTGTAGGCATACGCGCCCGTCAGAAAGACAACGGAGATCTGCGTCTCCCGCGCCTCCACGTGCGCGGGGTGTTCCGGATAGGCGGCGGGGTCCAGGAGCTGTTGGACCAAGGTGGTGAACTGCGTCATCTTGCCGAAGACCCGTCTTCATCTCCAGAGGCGCTCTTCTTCAAGGCCAGTCTACCAGCGCGAGCAAAGGAAAAGGGCCTCGCTGCGGCGAGGCCCTTGACGGTCCCTGTCTCTGGTCCGGCTACTTGACGACATAGGGCAGCTTGGCGGTCTGCCAGGCGTCCATGCCGCCTTCCACGTTGTACAGGTTGGTGTGGCCCAACGCCGCTGCGTACTCCGCCGCAAGGGCGCTGCGCGCGCCGGCCTTGCAATAGAAGAGGACGGGCTTGCCATCCGCTGGGAGCTCGTTCGCCCGGGCCAGGACGCTGTTCACCGGGATGAGCTTGGCGCCCTGCAGGTGGCCTTCGTTCCACTCCTTCGGCTCGCGCACGTCGATAAGGTGCGCCTGGCCGCTGTCGATCATCTCCTTGGCCGTTTTCACGTCGATGCGCTTGAACGGCTCGCTGGCCTTCCGTGTGGTCATGTAGTGTGCTCCATAGGTGGAAGAGTTCTAGGTCACTATACAAACACCCCTCTTGGGCCGTCAACGCGAAGTCGAGACACCAAATGTTGGCCTACAGCTTTGACACTGTGACTGGCGGGCTCTAGCATGGGCCTATGACGCTCTCATTGGCGGATATCCTCACTCTGGAAGGGCCGGGCGGACAGATCGCCCACGTGGCCCTGCGGCTGCCGTCGGCCAACCTGGTGACGCGGGAGCTTGCCGCGCTGCTGCGGACCCTCCCCGAGGAGATCGACCAGGGGCTGCCCCATGTGCGGGCCGTTGTTCTCTCTGGACCTGCCGGGGGGCCCTTTTGCGAGGGGGCTGCTCAGTCCTTCTATGACGAGGCGAAGGGCTTGACCGGCGCGGATGCCCTGGCGCACGTGGCTGCCTATCAGGTGGCCAGCGCCGTCGCCGCCATCCAGAGGCCGGTGATCGCGGCGATCGAAGGCGCTGCGTACGAGCAGGGCTTTGAGATAGCCCTGGCAGCCGACCTCCGCGTGGCGGGAGAGTCCGCTACGTTCCGCCTGGGCCAGGTGGGGCAGGGGCTCATCCCGTGGGACGGCGGAACGCAGCGCCTGCGTCGCATCGCGGGGCAGCCTGTGGCGCTGGACCTTATCTTGACGGGCCGAACAATTGCGGCGCGCGAGGCCCTGGACCTGGGGCTCGTTGACCGCGCGGCGCCGGCTAGCTCGGCGCTGGCTGTCGCCATGGACTTAGCCGCGGCCATCGCCAGGGGCGCGCCCCTGGCGGCGCGCTACGCGAAAGAGGTGGTTCGCTCCGGCCTGGACATGACGTTGGAGCACGGTATCCTCTTGGAGACGGACCTGACCATGGTGCTGCAGACCACGGCGGACAGGGCGGAGGGCATACGCTCCTTCCTGGAGCGGAGGAAGCCGGAGTTCACGGGACAGTAGGGAAGGACCTGCGACACGCGATGACGATGTACAACTTCTGCCCCGCCTGCGGAACGCGGGTGCAGCGGGACTGGAACTTCTGCGAGAACTGCGGTCGGCGCTTGCTCCCCGTAGCTGGGGAGTCAACACGGGGGCCTGCTCCCGCAGCGCAGGCCGTGGCGTCCGGCGTTGCATCAGACGCCGTCGCGGAGCCTGTCACGGGCGCGCCAGGCCACGAGGTGCAGGTCACACACCCCGCTGGCGCTGAGCAGTCCACTCTTCCAGATGCCGCTACCGAGGCGGCGGCGCCTCAAGCGGCCCCCCTGGATGCGGCTGGGGCAGCGTCCGAGCAGACTCCGGCGCAATCCGCGCCACCCGTATTCGCCCCGCCGGTGGCCGTTGCGCCGCTCCGCAACCGGTTGGCCCTAGAGCGCGTGGCCATCCTGATGCTCCTGAGCAACGGGCTCTATGCATTCTACTGGCTCTACCTGACATGGAAGCAGTACCGAGACCGCACGGGAGCCCGGGCAGAGCCCGTGTGGCACGCGCTGACCCTGATGGTCCCTGTTTACGGGCTGTTCCGGGTGCACGCTCATGCACGGGCCTACCGTGACCTCATGCTGCGAGAAGGACTGCCCACCAGCATCTCTCCCGGACGGACCGTCCTGGCCATGCTGGCGATCCAGGCCCTAGGAGTTGTGGGCCTTGGGCTGAGCATGCGGCCGCCAGCGCAGGAGAACGTCACCGCCATGTTCGGCATTGGGGGACTCTCGCTTGTGCTCATGGCGTGGCTCCTGGCAGGTCTCCAGCGCAACCTGAACGCCTATTGGGCAAATGTGGCAGGGGACGGGCTAAGAGATGCTCCCACGGGTATTGGCGAAGTCATCCTGGCCTTCCTGGGCATCCTGCTGTGGCTGGACGCGCTGGACATGAGCTCGCCGTCCGTCTTCCAAGACCTCACAACGGATATCCGTTAGCTATGTCTGCGACGACGTCATGACCACCCCTTCTACGTGTCCACGCTGCGCCACGGAGACCGCGCCCGGTGTGCGCTTCTGTCCCCGGTGCGGTCAGTATCTAGCAGCGGTGCCCCTCCATAGGCAGCCGCCTGCGCCTATAGAAGAGCCACCCTCGGACCTCACCTCCTTCGCCGATCCGGTGGACCGGTACCGCTGTCGCATCCCTCTCCGGCGCATCCTCGTAATGACCGTCCTGAGCTACGGCCTGTACCTCTTCTACTGGGCCTTCCTAACGTGGAAACGCTATGGCCAGAACACCGGGGAGGGCATATCCCCTTCGATGGAGGCGCTCAGCCTTGCCGTCCCGGTCTTTGGGTGGGCGCGGGTGGCCGCGCACGTCCGCGCCCACAGGGCGCTGGCGCAAAAGGCCGGCGCACCTTGGAGGGTTGGCCCGAAGAGGGCGGCGCTGGCCTTCGCAATAGTGACGGCCCTGGCCTGGACGCCTCTGGTCTTGCGTCTGGACGGCGCCATCAGCTTCATGGACGCCATCGCCTTTGGCCTCCTGGGGGTCGCCATGGTCGCCGCGGTCGCAGGCCTGTTGTGGAGCCTGCAACGAGACATGAACGGCATGTGGTCGAAGGTCCAAGGGAACAAGCTTCTCGACGCGCCGGTGTGGGCGGGCGACGTCGCGACAGGACTAGCGGGCTGCCTTGTGTGGGCGGATACTATGTTAACGATCCTGAGCGCGCCATACAGGGCGGGCATCTAAAAAGGCCGCAGGCGCTGTGGGAAGGGTGAGATGACAGCAGCACGGTTCTGTCCCCGGTGCGGGGCCCCGGTCCCCCCCGATGCCAGCTTTTGCCCGTCTTGCGGGAATGACTTGCGTCCTGTCCGCTCGCAACCCCTCGCCGCCCCGCCCCCACAGCCCGCGCCGCAGCCGGCTCCTTTGCCGCAGACCGACCCCGGGGCGTCCGGGCCTGGCCAGGGGCAGCCTGGCTCTGGCGCAGCGCCGACCCCGCCGCCTTATCCCGTGACGATGCCCCGTGCGCGTAGCTTTGAGCAAGACCAGCGGCTCTGGGCGACGCTGGCGCACCTGTCAGCGTTCCTTGGGGTAGCCTTTCCCTTTGTGGGGAACATAGTCGGCCCGCTCATCCTCTGGGTGCTGAAGAAGAACGAGATGCCGCTCGCGGACAGACACGGGAAGGCCGCGGTCAACTTCCAGATCAGCATGACCATCTACGCTCTTGTGGCGTTCTTGCTGGTCTTCCTGGTCATAGGGTTCATCCTGCTGCCCGCCCTGCTCACCTTCGGGGTGGTAATGGTCATTGTGAACGCCATCCGCGCCAACGACGGACGGGAGGCCAGCTATCCCCTGGCCATCCAGTTCTTGCGCTAGCGCCGTCCATCGGGTCGTTCCGGGATGCCCACGGCAGCGTGGGTGCGGGGTGCGTCATGACATAGTCCAAAGATGCCGGGAGGGCCGCGCCCGGCTCGGAAGGCCTATCTCGGGGCGGATGCGCCCTCCTGATAATTTCTTGACAATCCAAACGGTATACTGCGATGTCACATAAACGTTTGAAACGCGGGAGCGTTCTTACTACTGAGGCTTATGTTCCAGACCGTCCTTTACGACAAGCGTGATGCGATCGCCGTGGTGAGCCTCAACAGGCCGCGCCAGGTGAACGCTTTTAACGTCCAGATGCGAGACGACATGTGGGAGGTCCTCTCAGCCGTCAAGGCGGATGACGAGGTGCGCGCGGTAGTCTTGCGTGGGGAAGGGGAGAGGGGCTTTTGCTCCGGCGCCGACCTTACGGAGTTCGGCACCACGCCCTCTCGGGTCATCGCGCGGGAAGCCCGCTACGCGCGGGATGTCTGGGCGCTCCTCCGCAGCCTGCCCATACCTGTGGTGGCGGCCCTGCACGGCCACGTCATAGGGTCCGGCATCGAAATGGCTATGTGCTGTGACCTGCGCATCGCCTCTGAGGATGCGGTGTTCAGCCTCCCTGAGGTGGGCCTGGGGATGCTGCCTTTTGCGGGCGGCTCGCAGACTGTGGCGCGGGCTATCGGCCAGGCGAATGCCCTGGACCTGCTGCTGACGGGCAGGCGCATAGGCGCGCGAGACGCCTGTGACATAGGCTTAGTCCACCGGGTAACAGCGCGTCAAGAACTGTCCGACGCAGCTATGTCCCAGGCGCAAGAGATGGCAGAGCGGCCACGCCTAGCGCTGGCGGCGGCGAAAACGGCGGTAATGCAGGGCGCCGACCTCGATCTTCGTAGCGGATTGCGCCTAGAGGAAATACTGGTGGCCTCACTCATTACGACAATTTATGGTTCGTGATACTTGACACAATCCCATTGGATTTGCGAATATAAATGTGCACAGTGTCACAATGTTGTTGACCGTATTCGGTTTCTCAATACAACATTGTGACGAAATTACTCGACAACATAATGGTATGGGAGGCAGTAGTCCGGTGAACAAGCACATTCAGGGCTTTCTGACTTATCTGACGACGGTCAAGGGGTTTTCCCGCAACACGACCGAAGCATATGGGAACGACCTTTCCCAGCTTGCTCAGTTCGTGGCAGGCGTCCGTGGCGTCACGGTGGAGACCATTGACTGGGCGTCCGTTGACCGTGGGCTCCTGACGGAGTACACGACGCACCTCCGGGAGAAGGGCAACGCGGGCCGCGCGTATGCGCCTGCCACGGTGGCCCGCAAGATCGCGGCCATCAAGTCGTATTTCGCCTACCTCTTCGAAGAGAAGCTGGTAGCGGAGGACGTGACGCAGGGGATGAACTCCCCGAAGGTGGGGCGGTCTCTTCCGTCCCTGCTGTCCCACGCGCAGGTGGAGACCCTTCTGGACCAGCCGCTCAAGCGGAACACCCGCGAGGCGAAGCGCGACAAGGCTATGCTGGAGCTCCTGTATGCCAGCGGCATGCGCGTGACCGAGCTGGTTTCACTGAACGTGGAAGACCTGATCCTGGACGAGGCGCTGGTGCGCTGCATCGGCAAGGGCAACAAGGAGCGGATCATCCCGATCTATCCGGAGGCCGCTCGCGCGCTCCGGGCCTATCTGGAGCAGTCCCGCCCGAGCCTCATCCGCCGCTCTGCGGAGAAGGCCCTGTTCCTGAACCGCCGCGGCGAGCGCCTGACGCGCCAGGGGTTCTGGCTGATCCTGAAGAACTACGCGCGCCAGAGCAAGGTGCGCGGCACGATCACGCCGCACACCCTGCGGCACAGCTTCGCCACGCACATGCTGCGCGGCGGCGCCGCCCTGCGGCACGTGCAGGAGCTCCTGGGCCACTCCAGCATCTCCACCACCCAGGTCTACACGCAGCTGGCGGACGACCATCTGCGCTCTGAGTACGAGCGCGCCCACCCGCGCGCCTCGTACACCCGCGCCGGGTAACCTCACCCGCCGGCGATCCGTCCGATACTAGTGGGGGCGTCCCGATCATGGGACGCCCCCACCTCTTTGGGGAGGACGCACATGCGTATCGCCGTGGGCAGCGACGAGAGGACGCCTCTGACCGACGCCGTCATCGGGTACCTCAAGGACAAGGGCTACGATGTTACGTTACATGGCCCACTTGCGGGCGCGCCGCAGACCTGGGCGCAGGTGGGGCTGGAGGTGGGCAGGGCGGTGGCCTCCGGCCAGGCGGATGAGGGCGTCCTGTTCTGCTGGACAGGCACAGGCGTGAGCCTGGCCGCCAACAAGGCGCCAGGGGTCCGCGCCGCCCTCTGCCAGGACTCGGAGACCGCGCGGGGCGCGCGCCGCTGGAACTATGCCAATGTCCTGGCCCTGAGCCTGCGTTCTACCGCCTGGCCAGTGGCGAAAGAGATCATGGACGCCTGGTTCTCCTCTGACAACGACCCTAGCGAAGCGGAAAACATTGCCATGATAGAAAAAGCGGACCGCCAGCGCAGCGCTCAGGACACAGTCCTGTAAGCGCCCAGAGGCCTCAACAGGCCTCTGCCTTGGACCAAAGTCTTGCGGCTCACACTTTTGAGGCCCTTGTCAGCGGGCCAGAGATAGTCCAAACTCCTTTGTGAGAGACCGTCCCTTTTTTCGCAGCTTCAAGGTAGGTGATACCTATGTCCGAACGACGCCCCAGTCGTGCCGAGCGCCGGCGGTATGCCGAGCGCACCGGCCGCCGTCCAGTCCGTGAGCGCCCGCTGCGCCCCTTCGAGCAGGGGAGCACCGTTGATGCCGCATCCCAGGAAGGGAGTTCCGGCGCCGCTGGAATGTCCACGGTCACGCCGTCGGGAGTGCGCGCCCATGAGCTTGCCCCCGCCTCTGCCCGCTCCGTTTCCTATCTCCACCGTCGCCAGGAGCAGATTGGCAAAGACCTGCGCGGCCTGGCCGTGGTCTGGGTGGCTATCATCCTCGTGTTTGTCGCGATCGTCGCGTATATGAACTTCCTCTAGCCCCTTGCGGTGCGCTAGAATCAGGGCGGCGTACAAGCCGGCTCCTGGTACCGGAGGCTTGCACGCGGATAGGAAGCGCGCCAGGGCGTCCGTAGCTCCCATGCCGAGCACTACCGGCGCTTCCGTCCCGTCCACATGCCCTCGGGAGGGTCCGCTCGCCGTGCATCATGCCACCGCGACACGCAAAGGAGAGATGCGATGATAGAGACACGACCGGGAAAGACCAGGAAAGAGACCGACAGCATGGGCGAGGTCCAGGTTGCGGCAGACCGCTATTGGGGCGCCCAAACTGAACGGTCGAGGAACAATTTCGCCATCGGCGTCGACCGGTTCCGCTTCAGCCGGCCTATCATCCGCGCGCTGGGCGTCCTGAAGAAGGCGGCGGCGCAAGCCAACGGCGAGCTGGGGCTGCTGCCGCCGGACAAGGTGAAGCTGATCGTGCAGGCGGCGGACGAGGTGATCGCCGGGAAGCTGGACGACCATTTTCCGCTGGTGGTGTTCCAGACGGGCTCCGGGACTCAGACGAACATGAACGCGAACGAGGTCATCTCAAACCGGGCGATCGAGCTGGCGGGCGGGGCGATGGGCTCGAAGAAGCCTGTGCACCCAAACGATGATGTGAACATGGGCCAGAGCTCCAACGACACCTTCCCGACCGCGATGTACATTGCGGCGGTGGAGCAGTTTGAGGATGTCCTGATCCCGGCGGTGCTTGAGCTGCGGGAGACGCTGCACAGGAAGTCCGTGGCCTACATGAAGGTGGTGAAGGTGGGGCGGACGCACCTGCAAGACGCCACGCCCACCACGCTGGGGCAGGAGATCGGCGGGTGGGTGGCGCAGCTGGACGACGCTATCGCCGGGGTGCGGCGGACGATACCGGGGCTGTGCGAGCTGGCCATCGGCGGGACGGCGGTGGGAACGGGCCTGAACGCGCACCCGAAGTTCGGAGACCTGGCGGCGGCGAAGATGGCCGCGGAGACGGGGCGGCCGTTCGTGTCGGCGCCGAACAAGTTCGCCTCGCTGTCCGCGCATGACGCGCTGGCCACGGCGAGCGCATCCCTTCGCACCCTTGCCGGCGCGCTCATGAAGATAGCGAACGACGTCCGCTGGCTGGCGTCCGGTCCGCGCGCGGGCCTGGGTGAGATCCTGATCCCGGAGAACGAGCCGGGCTCCTCCATCATGCCGGGGAAGGTCAACCCCACGCAGAGCGAGGCCATGACCATGGTGGCTGTGCAGGTGTACGGGAACGACGCCTCGGTGGCGTTCGGCGCCTCACAGGGCAATTTCCAGCTGAACGTGTTCAAGCCGGTGATGATCCACAACGTGCTGGAGAGCGTGCAGCTGATCGCGGACGCCTGCCGGTCCTTCAACGAGCACTGCGCGAAGGGCATCGAGCCGAACACGCCGGTGATCGAAGCCCACTTGCGGGACTCTCTGATGATCGTGACAGCGCTTAACCCGCACATCGGGTATGACAACTCCGCGAAGCTGGCGAAGAAGGCGCACAAGGACGGGACCACCCTGAAGGAGGCCTTCCTTGCAGTGGGCTCCGTCACTACGCCCGATGGGCGCACCGTCCAGCTCACCCCGGAGCGCTACGATGAATGGGTGCGTCCGGAGAAGATGACCGGCCTGGGCGCCTGACGAGCAACGTCGGGGGTATTGCGTGCAAGCCGGGGTCGCACCTAGGTGCGCCCCCGGCCTCTTTTTGCGACGCCCCTAGAGCTTCCGCATCTCCTTGAAGACGGCCACCCAGGCGAGGGTGGCTACGGTGCCGGTGATGGCAATGAGCATGACCGCCTGCGCCGGGCCAAGGATGTCGCCGAGCACGCCGAGGAGGACGGACCCGAGGGTCTGCGCGCCAATGGCCATGCCGAGGATGCCCATGGCCCTGCCGCGCACCTCCGGCCGGACGGTGAGGAGCACAAGAGTGGACTGCATGGTCCCGAACCATGCATTGCCGATCCCGCTGGCGAGGAGCGCGACGAACGCAAGGGGGTAGTCCTGCGCGGCGGCGAAGATGGCCAGCAGCCCGGTGGAGATGACGCTTCCCACCCAGTAGAAGAGGGACTTCCGGGCGATGGTCCCCCGCGTGGCGAGGAAGATGGCGCCGACAAGGGATCCTATGCCCTGCGCCGCGCCCAGGAGTCCCAACGCGGTGGGCCCGGCGTGCAGGACGGATATGCCAAAGGCAGGTATCAGGGTGCGGACGGGCGGCGACACCAGGTTCAAGAGGACGGTCACGCCAAGGACCCCAACAAGCGCGCTGCTGGCGGCCACCACGCGCAGGCCCTGCGCCACGTTGCCAGCCGCCGTCGATAGACGGAGCGGGGATGTCTGCTGCGCCCAGTCCTTTCGTACGAAGAAGAGGAGGGAAGCGGAGAGGAAGAAGAAGGCGGCGATGGCGCCATATACCCAGGCCGTGCCGCGCAGGGCGTCGCCGGGGGCCATGTCCAATAGGCGCCCGGCGATGAGCGGTCCGCCGATGGCCGCGAAGGTGAACGCGATGTTGTCCAGGGCCATGGCGCTGGGAAGGCGGTCCGGTCCCACGATGTCGAGCGTGAACGTGCTCCACGTCATGGCGATGGTGAAGAACAGGCCGACGACCAGACTTACGATGAGGACGGTGACCGCTGATGCTATGCCCGTGAAGGATAGGGCGGCCAGAGTCACTGTGGCGATGCCCATGAGGACCTGGATGGTGATCAGTGTCCTGCGTCGGTCATAGGCGTCCACCACCGCGCCGCTGAAGATGCCGAGGAGGAACTGGGGCGCGGAGAACGTGACGTTGACCATCTGGCTGAGCAGGCTGGAGCCGGTGAGCGCATAGACCAGGTAGCTGGACGCGAAGATCCACATCATGCGGCTGGTCCAGGCGGCGGCCAGAGCGGGCCAAGCAAGGCGGTAGTTCGTGACGCGCAGGACGGCGCCGATGCCTGTCGGACGCTGGGGGCTGGTGGTCTCGTCTGTTGGCATGGAGGGAGCGCTGAGGCCCTTTCTGGTGAAGTCAGTGAGAGCGAAGAGACGTGGGTCGTGCAGCCGTCACGCGGTATCCTCCCACACCACCTCGCCGTCACAGACCGTCATCCGGACGGGGAGGGAGGCGACCTCCTCCGGTCTGACCCGGCGCGGGTCCTCGCCGAGAACGACGAAGTCTGCCTGCATCCCAGTCCGCAGTGTCCCGCGCTCATTTTCCGCAAAGGCGGCGTACGCCACCCCCTGGGAGAATAGCCGCCAAACATCCTCCACGGCCATGCGGGACTCTTCCACGATAGCCCCCAGCGCCTCCAGCGGCGCCAGGCGGGTCTGGACGAACGGTGCGTCCGTGCCGCCCGCCACGTGGACGCCGGCGTCCAGAAGGCTTTTCGGCGTGATGGCCCGCGCAGTCCGCTCCGGTCCCAGGTAGGCCTCCATCCGCGCTCTGCGGCGCGCCTGGATGGAGGCCACGGCGCCTATGCGCGCCATGCGCTCTGCAAGGTCCGGCCCCACCACCGCAGCGTGTTCGATGCGGGGCCGCCAGCGGGCGGTGTCCGGCCCCAGGACTGACTCGAAGGCGTCCAGACAGGCCTCTACGGTGGCGTCGCCAACGGCGTGGATGAGGGGTTGCAGGCCCTTGTCCTTGACACGTGACACCAGGTCGCGCAGGACCTCCGGCGGGTAGTTCATGTGGCCACGAGAAGTCGGATCGTCCGCGTAGGGCTCGCGAAGGGCTGCCGTATGGCCAATGAAGGTGCCATCCGCAAATATCTTCGCTCCGCCCAGCCGCACGCGGCGGCCCGCCTTGCCAAGGTAATCCGGCGGCAGAGTCTCCAGGCTTTCCACGGACGGGACAAGGTAGCAGCGGAGCGGAAGCTTGCCCTCTGCATCTAGGCGATATAGCGCTTCGGTTTCAGTGGGGATGTTCTCAAGAAGGATGCAATGGGCCGATGTCAGGCCTGACCGCGCCGCGTCCCGCCCTGCTTCCAGAGCGGCGTCTATGAAGTCCTGGACGGTGAGCGCGTCCATCATCCGGTTCCATGCCAGGTAGATGGCCGCCTCCAATAGCTCGCCCGTGGGCTGGCCTGCTGCGTCCCGCGCGATGACGCCGCCGGTGGGGGAGGGTGTGTCTTCCCGGATGCCTGCCTCTGCCAGCGCCCTGCTGTTCGCCACACACAGGTGTCCGTCCCGCCGGGCCAGCAAGACGGGATGGCCGGGCGCGGCGGAGTCCATCTCGGGGAGGGTGGGGCCACGGCGCTCGGCCAGAGTATTGGGGTCCCAGCCCCGGCCGTATATCCACATGCCCGCAGGCGTGTGGACCGCTCTCTGGCGCACCAGGGCCAGGACCTCCCCCACATTGCGGCAGTCCTGGAAGGCCAGCCAGCCGGAGGTCATGCCGTAGTAGACGAGGTGTAGGTGGGCGTCTCCCAGTCCGGGCCATAGACTCCGACCGCGCAGGTCTACCAGGCGTGTCAGGGGGCCGCGCAAGGGTGTGACCTCACCATCGCCGCCGACGGCCACTATCCGGCCCTCCTGGACGGCCAGGGCAGTGGCCTCCGGCCTCTCAGGGCTCAAAGTCACGATGTTACCGTTGACGATGATGAGGTCAGCTATCTCCGTACGCATGGCCTCAAGCGTAGTCGGTTCCAGGCCAACGGGAAAGGGCCTAGAATCGGATAGCGCGAGAACAGGGCTGCGGTAGTCGGCAGGAGGAAAAGGATACGTGGGTCTTGAGAGAGTGGCCGTCCGTGATGCTGAAGAGAGTGACCTCCCCGACATTCTGGCTATCACCAACGAGGTGATCGCAACCACCGACGCCATCTGGACAGAAACGCCGCAGACCCTGGAGGAGCGCGCTGCCTGGTTCAGACAGCGGAGGGCGCGCGGCTTTCCGGTGCTGGTGGCCGTGGACGCCTCCGGGGTGGCGGGGTTCGCCTCCTACGGGCCGTTCCGTGACTACCCCGGCTTTCGGCTGACGGTGGAGCATACCGTCCACGTGCGGGCAGACAGGCGGAACGCAGGGGTGGGCAGGGCGCTGGTTTCCGCGCTCATCGCGCGCGCAGAAGCGGCGGGCGTGCATGTCATGGTGGGGGCGATCGACGCCGGCAATGCCTCTTCGATCCACCTGCACCGTTCGTTAGGCTTTCAGGAAGTGGGCCGCATGCCGCAGACGGGCATCCGCTTTGGGCGCTGGCTAAACCTTGTCCTCCTCCAGCGCATCCTTGGTGAAGACCCCCTGGATTGACAGACAAGAAGCGGGGCAGGCCGATACCAGCCTGCCCCGGGCTTTCTCACAGGGAAGGGTCTCTTACTTGATGGCCCGCCGCTTGTTGGAGAGGTAGTCCACCAGCATGTACTCGCCCAGCTTGTCGGGCGTGGTGAAGAAGGCGCGGCCACGGTTGATCTGCGTCATCTGCCGCACGAAGTGCACCAGGTAGTAGGCCATCTCCAGCATGAAGACGTTGATGACGATGCCTTCCTGCGTGCAGCGGCGCACCTCCTTGAGCGTCTCCTCGATGGTCTCCTGGCTGGGCGGGTAGCTGAAGAAGGGGACGCCGCCCTCCAGGTGGGCCGTCGGCTCGCCGTCCGTGATCATGATGACCTGGCGGGTGCCGATGCGGTGCTTGGACAGGAGGGAGCGGGCGAGCTGCAGCGCGTGCTGCATGTTGGTGCCTGGCGAGTAGCCGCCCCAACTGGCGTGGAGCAGCTGCTCCTCCTTGAGCTCCCAGGCGAAGTCCGCAAACCCCACGATATACAGGTTGTCCCGTGGGTACTGGCTCTTGATGAGAGAGTGGAAGGCCAGAGAGACCTTCTTGGCGGCATCGAAGCAGCCGCTAATGGCCATGGAGCGGCTCTGGTCTAGCAGGATGACCGTTGCTGCCTGGGTCGTGTTGTCCTGGCGCAGCACCTCAAAGTCGTCCGGCTTCAGCTTGAGCGGCGTCCCCGGCCCGTTGCGCAACAACGAGTTCTTGACCGTCTTCACCATGTTCAGGTGGAAATGGTCGCCGTACTCGTACGCCTTTGTGTCGTCCTCCAGCATCTCGCCAAACAGGCCCTGCTTCCGCATGTCATGCAGGCCCAGCCGGTCGTGCTTCAGCTTGTCGAAGATGTCCTTTAGGGCGTTCTGGCCGATCTTGCGGATGCCCTTGGGCGTCAGCTCCAGCTTGTCGCCGTTCTGCCGGACGTAACCGGCCTCTTCCAAGCGCTTCTGGATCTCCTTGAGCTGCTCCAGGTCCCGGCGGGCGTCCTCGCCCAACAGCTGCTCCAAGCGGTCCTGGTCGATCATGTCCAGGTTGCCTTGCCGGTCCGCTGCGCGGATATCCCGCTCCATCTCGTCTAGGCGCTGAAGCTCCTCCATAAGGCGCATCGCTTCGGAGAAGGACAGTTGCTCGTCCCCGCTGAACGGGTATTGCTGGCGCAGGTCGTCCATGGGGTACATGTAGTCCATGAGCGCTGAGAGGCGGGCCATCTCCTCCCGGATCTCCGGGTCTTGCAGCGCCTGGTTCATGGCCTGCATCAGTTCATCCCGCATGTTCGGCGGCAGGCTGTCCATAAGCGACTGCATCTGCGCCATCTGGTGCATCAACATATCCATCAGCTCATCCAGGTTCTCCGGCGGGCTGTCTCCAAAGAGGGGGCCCCACTTGTCCATGAACTCTTGGAAGTTGGGCTCCCCGCCGTCCATCTTTTCCTGGAGCATGTCGTTCAGGTCACGCAGGAACTCCTTGTTGGCCTGCATCTGCTGGGGAGACATGTTCTTGATCTGCTGATTGAGGTTGTTGAAGAGGCTGGTGCGCGCGCGCTCCCGGAGCATGTCCAAGAGCTCCTGGAACTTGGCGCGCGCGTCGTCTTCCATGAAATCGTAGTCGCTGAGGGCCTGGATAGCCCCGCCCATGTCTTCGGGCAGGGTGTTCATGAAGTCCATCTTCTTGGAGAGGATGTTCTCCAGGAGCTTGGAGAGGTCCTCCGGCGATCCGGACTGGCCCTGTTGTCCGGCCTTGCTTTGCTGGCCTTGTTGTCCCTGGCCGGGCTGCGCCTTTTGGCCTTGCCCCTGCTGGGCAGCCTGGCTGCCCTTGCCCTTTTGCTGCGCCTCCTGACGGATGCGGTCCTCGATCTCCTTGAGGAATTCGTCAAGGTCCTGTGAGGAGTTGTCCTGGGCAGTGCTATCGGAGGGGGCGGTATCTTCCGGGGAGAGGGGCTGTTGCTGCCCCTGACCTGGCCGCTGGCCGTCGGCCGGAGGGTCCTTGTGGGCCTCTCCCTGACGGCGTTCCAGGCCCTGCTTCTCGATGTCGATGACCTCACGGAGCTTCTCTTTGAGGTCGTTCATGATGGAGTTGAGGTCATAGCGGTCCAGGTGTTGCTGCCGTTGTTCGCGCAGTTTGCGGGCCATGTCGCGCAGGCCCATCATGTTGCGCTGGCGGTCTCCCTGCTGAGTGCGCATCCCCCGTTGCATGAGCCGTCGGAGCGCCCGCTGGACATCTCCATGGGCCATAAGGTCGTCCGAGATCTCGTTCATGACCTCTTCATGAGTCAGCTCGAAGGGGTCTTGCGAGCCGTCCCAGAACGAGTAGCGATACAAGGTGGTCTCCTCTTCCCAAGCTGTCCGAAGGCCTGGGGACCTGCGGCGCTTAGACGTGGTGGAGGGTATGTGGCTGTCAGGCAGGGCGCAAAAAATAATCCGTCACGGACACTCTAAGTCATGATACTCCCTGCCGTTCAAGACGGGCAAGGAAAAGGCTTCTAGGCGCTTGTTCTGCTCGCAGGGCTGAGAAACCAGCTCCAGCCAAGATGAGAAGGCTCGCCAAGGGGCGCTTTTTCTCCATATTCCGCCGACGGACTGCTCGCGATGCTACGCGCCGCCTGACTCCGGCTCCCTGCTACGCGGTCGCCTTCCGCACGGCTCTTGACGGCCATGCCTGACCAACCCGTCTGCCCAGCGTGGGGACACGCGAACAGCTTTCCCCTTTCCAGATCCGGGGGTGCGTAACCGCTCAAAAAGCCGACCTGAAAGCATAAAAGGGAAAGACGGGACAGCCCACAACTTGATAAACTAAGGAAAGGCCCGCGAGGAGGCGATATTCGTGGCGAAGACTACAGTCAAGAAACCCAAGTCCTCAACAGCGACGACAAGGAGCTCAGCGGCAGCCTCTGCCGCGAGCAACAACCGCGTCCGTCTTACCCGTGAAGGGTACGACAAGCTCCAAGCAGAGCTGGAGCAGTTGCGCACGGAGGGACGCGCCGAAGTTGCGGACCGCATCCGTGAGGCGAAGTCCCACGGCGATATCTCCGAGAGCGCGCAGTACGAGGCGGCCAAGATGGACCAGGCCTTTCTGGAGGGCCGCATCCGCACCTTGGAGTCCCAGATCAACAACGCCGATATCATCGGCCCGGCCAAGAAGAGCGGCGTCATCACCATCGGCTCCCAGGTAGACGTGACGGACGGCGCCGGCAAGAAGCGCACCTTTACCCTTGTGGACCCGGCGGAGGCCTCCTCCGCGCAGGGCCGTATCTCCGTCCAGGCCCCCGTGGGCAAGGCCCTCCTGGGCCACAAATCGGGCGACAAGGTCAAGGTCAAAGCGCCGTCCGGCCTCATCGAATACGTCGTCATCAGCGTGGAATAGCCCACAGGGAGGCCTCCCGCGCCCTGGCGCGGGAGGCCTCCCTGTGTCTGTTTGCACCACGTGTCTGAACCTAAGGAAACACCATGGCCATTTTCATCACTGAAGAGCAAGTGCAGCAGCTCGCGACCATGAAAGACGCCCTGGAGTCGGTGGAGGCCGCTTTCCGGCACTGGGGCGAGGGCAAGGCGGCCAACGACCCCCGTCGCCGGCTCGTCACTCGCGCCGGAGGCATCCAGGTCATGGCTGCGGTGGATGCCGCTGCCGGCATTGCGGGGCACAAGACGTATGGGGGGCGCAACGGCAACCTCTGTACGCTGTTCGATCTCTCCTCAGGGGACGTCCTGGCCGTGATGGCAACGGGTCGCCTGGGCCAATTGCGCACAGGTGCGGCCAGCGGCGTGGCCACGAAATACATGGCCAAACAGGACGCCACCACCCTGGGTGTCGTGGGCACGGGCTTTCAGGCGGAGACGCAGATCGAGGCCGTCTGCGCGGTCCGCCCCATCAAGCGCGTCCGCGTGTTCGGGCGAGACCCCGAGAAGCGCGCGGCCTTCGCCACGAAGATGCGGGAGCGCGTCGGCGTGGAGGTCGTCCCTGTCGGCTCGGCGGAGGAGGCTGTGAGCAACGCGGACATCATCTGCACCATCACCAGCTCCCGCACTCCGGTGGTGCAGGGCATCTGGCTTCGGGATGGCCAACACATCAATGCGGCAGGCTCCAACTCCCTATTGCGGCAGGAGATAGACGACAATGTGGTGAGCCGCGCCCATGTGATAGCGGTGGACCATGTGGCCCAAGTGGACCTGGAGGGGGGCGACCTCCTGAGCGCGCTCCAGCGCGGCTTTGTGGCGCGGACGCAGCTCGTGGAGCTGGCTCATGTGGTGTCCGGGCGCACCAAGACTCGGACGGACAACGCGCAGGTCACCTTGTTCAAGTCCCACGGCATCGGTCTGGAGGATATCGCCCTCGGCCACGCCATATATAAGAAGGCCAGGCAGCAGGGAATCGGAACGGAGTTGCCCTTCTGACCCTTTCGGAAGGCGCCCACTCCAGACCTAAAAGCTGCCTACAGGCTGGGGGTTGGTGTCCCGTTGACGTCATAGCCGCAGGCAGCCATGGCCATGGACAGTGCAAGCAGCCCAGCAAGGATGGCGGCGACCTTCCACGAATGACCTACACGGTACATCGTTCCTACCCCCTCTAGCCAAATCAATGGCTACAAAGTGTGGTGTGTGCCCGGTGGAGCGGGTGGGGTCTTGCGGGTCCGCTGTCACCACTCATACCCTACGCCGCTCATAGGCTGGTTGTCGTCACGCGCACTGGCTAAACAGTTCACAGGCCCAAGGCAGCCAGGTGTGCTGTCGGGATTAGCCAAGACGGTAGATGACAGCAATGTCGTCCATCGGGTTTCATGCATTAGAGGCAGCATCGCCGACCCTGGGGGGCTTTGCCTCAAGAGTAAGGAGAAGGGGACTACGGACCCCACCCCATCCGTTCG
>ORJL011785854.1_pt1 | contig 28858 bp, 32 predicted proteins | sample 1779941 | NCBI WGS metagenome assembly ORJL01 (sample SAMEA104232317, study PRJEB22302) | groundwater metagenome | biome: forest; feature: aquifer; material: groundwater | place: USA | collected 2011-08-07 | depth 5.8 m
CCTGGATCACGTGGGGGAGAAGCACCCCTACGAGCTGTCCGGCGGCATGCGCCAGCGCGCAGCCATTGCGCGCGCCCTGGTGCTGGAGCCCAAGATCCTGTTGATGGACGAGCCGTTCAGCGCCCTCGACGCGCAGACCCGCACGCTGCTCCAGGACGAACTGCAACGCATCTGGCTGGACACCCGTCCGGCCGTGGTGTTCGTGACCCACAACCTGATGGAGGCGGCGTTCCTCTCGGACACCACGTACCTGTTCTCGTCATCGCCGGGGCGCATCGTGCGCCGCTACGACGTGGCGGTTGAGCGCCCCCGCGATGAGTCGGACCCGGCCCTCGTGGAGATTCGCCAGGACATGCTCGACCGCCTGCGATCCGAGGTGGATGACGCGGCTCGCCGCCACATCGACGCCGCCGGGGTGTCGGCGTTGTGAGCACGGTCCGGCACATCGCGGTGCAGGTCGTCCGCAAGGGCTGGTTCATGGCCCTTCTCATCCTCGCCTGGTGGTTCATCACCGCAGTCGGTTGGGTCGACCCGTACAAGCTGCCATCACCAGGTGATGTGCTGTCAACCCTCGGCACGCTGTTCGCCGACCGTGCGCTGCTGTCGGACCTCGGTGCGACGCTGCTGCGGCTCGTGGAGGGGTGGGTGATCGGCGTCGCGGCCGGGGTGTTCCTGGGTCTGCTCACGGGTGGGGTGGGATTGTTGGAGGACGGCGTCCGCCCCGTCATCGCCGGGCTGCAGTCCGTGCCGACGATCGCGTTCCTTCCGTTGGCCATCCTGTGGTTCGGGTTCAACGGCACCGCGGTGCTGGTGATCACGGCCTTCGGAACCTTCAAGCCCATGGCGCTTGCCACGTACGCGGCGATGCACCAGGTGCCGCCCACGCTCCGAATGGCAGGGCGGGCGATGGGTGCGCGCGGCCTGTTCTTCCAGCGCACGCTGGTCTTTCCCGCCATCGTTCCAAGCCTCGTGACCGGGCTGAAGATGTCGTGGTCCTTCGCGTGGCGTGCGCTGATGGCGGCCGAGATCGTGGTGACCGGCGCGCAGGGGCTGGGCAGCGTTCTGGAGCTGGGGCGCGAGATCGGTGCCATCGATGTGGTGATGGCCGTGATCCTCGTGATACTGGTCGTCGGCATCCTGTTCGAGCAGTTGTTCTTCGCGCGTCTCGAGCGCTGGGTCAACCGGCGCTGGGGGCTCGAGGGTGCGCGCTAGCCGGCGCACCCTCACGCGCCTCATCGCGTTGGTGCCTCTGCCATTCGCCGTGATGGCGATCCTGGCGGGGTGCGGCGGTGGGTCGGGCACCCCTGATGCCGTACGTCTTGGGCTCCTGCTCAACGTGACCCATGGCCCGGCGATGATCGCCCTGCAGCGCGAGTTCGCGCACGGGCTCGCGGGGCTTCCCGTGGAGGAGCAGCTCTTCAACAGCGGGCCCGAGGAGGTGAGCGCGCTCATCGGGGGCTCGCTTGATGCCGGTTACATCGGGCCCGGCCCGTATGTGATGGCCGAGAGTCGTGCGCCCGGGCGCCTGCGCCTGCTGGGCGGCGTCGTCACCGGCGGCCAGGCCCTCATCGCGCGCCCCGGTTCCGGTATCCGGTCGGTCGCCGACCTCCGGGGCCACGCGGTGGCCGTGCCCTCGCACGGCAACACCCAGGACCTGACCCTGCGGCTTCTGCTCTCACGTAAGGGACTGAAGGGGGATGACCAGGGGGGCGAGGTCCGCATCATTCCCGTGAAGAACTCGGCCCTGGGCGATGCCTTCGCGGAGGGTTCCGTGGACGCGGCCCTCGCGCCACAGCCCTACGCGGCGAAGCTGGTGGCATCGGGCGATGCCGTGCGCGTGGCGTCGGCGAATCGCGCGATTGACGCGACGCACATTCCCGCGACGGTGCTGGTGGTGACCGAGGACTTCGCCCGGGCCGCGCCGGCAGCCGTTCGCGCGCTCGTGACCGCCAACGCCACGGCCGTCGTGCGGGCGCAGGCTCATCCGAGCGCGGTGGTCCGCGCCTTCAACGCGCGGATCGCCGAGACGACGGGAAAGAGCGTTGACGAGGCCGTTCTCCTCGAGGCGCTTCGTGACATGCGGGCCACCACGCGGATCGCCCCGGGGTCCATGGAATTGATGGTTCAGGCTGCCGAGCAGGCGGGGTATCTCGGGGGCCCCGTGTCCCCATCGGCACTGGTTCCTCGCCCCGGTTGATCCCTTCGGGGAAGGAGTCCCCCTCCGCGCGTAGAAACGCAGAGCGGCTTCGAACGTCGCGAGGAGGGCCTCAGATGGCGCGTACCGCGCGCATATTGGCTATGGCGAATCAAAAGGGTGGCGTCGCAAAGACGACGACGACCCTGAATCTCGCCGTGGCACTCCGTGAGAAGGGCATGAGGGTGCTCGTCGTGGATCTCGATCCACAGAGCAACCTGTCGATGAGTCAGGGGATCGATGTCGAGAATCTCGATGTCGGCATGTTCGACGTGCTCGTGCGCTCAATGCCGGTGAGCGAGATCGTGCAGGTGCGCGAGATCGATGTCGCTCCCGCCGGCATCGAGTTGGCGGGTGCCGAGATGGCCCTCTCCAGCATGATCGGACGTGAACGCGCTCTGTCGCGAGCACTGCAGCCGCTCGTGAAGTCGTACGACTACATCCTCATGGATACGCCGCCGTCGCTCGGCCTGCTCACCATCAACGCGATGGTGGCGGCACAGGGCGTGATCGTGCCCGTGCAGTGCGAGTACCTGTCCCTTCGCGGTCTCGCCCAGCTGCAGCAGACCCTCGGACAGGTGCGAGAGCACCTGAACCCCAAGGTCGAGATCTTCGGCATTCTTCCCACCATGTACGACGGGAGAACCATGCACTGTCGCGAAGCCGTGGATGTCGTCACGGACAACTTCGGCGACGTGGTGTTCCGCACCCGCATCGGCAAGACCGTGCGCTTCGCGGAGGCCCCGGTACAGGGACTCAGCGTGATCGCCTACGACTCGGGTGGCCAGGCGGCTCGGTGGTACCGGATGCTCGCCCGTGAGGTGCTGGAGCGTGACGGCAGGTGGACCCAGGATCTGGAGCACATGCGACGTCCGCGTCGCGACATCACCCCGCCCGCCCGCCCGATGCTCAGGCTCGCATCGTGAAGCGCCAATCGATGAGGGAGGGGCCGCTCGCCGACCTCTTCCGCAGCACCGGGGCCACGGGCGGCCAGGGGCTGCAGTCCGAGGCACTGTCGGAATCCCGCGGCGAGGAGATCCCGCAGCGCATTGAGGGCCACGCCGTCGTGCGGGTGGTGGGTGTGGGTGGTGCCGGCTGCAACGCCGTCGATCGCATGGTCGAGGCCGGCGTGCGTGGAGTTGAGTTCATCGCGCTCAACACCGACCGTCAGGCGCTCGACGCCAGTCGCGCGGACGTGGTCATTCCCGTGGGGGCCGAGGTGACGCGTGGTCTCGGCACCGGCGGCGACCCGGCGCTCGGTGAGATGGCCTTCCGCGAGAGCGAGGAGCATCTTCGTCGCGTCCTCCGGGGCAGCGACCTCGTGTTCATCGCCTCGGGTGAGGGTGGTGGTACCGGCACCGGCGGCTCGCCGATCGTGGCCAAGGTGGCTCCCGAACTCGGGGCCCTGGCCGTGGCCGTGGTCCCCCGCCCATTGGGGTTCGGGGGTTCCCGCCGCGCGGGTACCGCCGATCAGGGGATTCAGCACCTGCAGGGCGCGGCCGACACGGTCATCGTCATCCCGAACGATCGCCTGATGAACGTGCTCGAACGCGGCACCAGCGTGGTGCAGGCCTTCGCCGTGGCCGACGACCTGCTGCGCCAGGGCGTTCAGGGCATCTGCGACCTCATCACCCTTCCCGGCCTCATCAACGTGGACTTCGCCGACGTGCGCACGATCCTGAAGGGCGCGGGCACGGCGCTGCTCGGCATCGGATACGCCAGTGGCGGAAGTCGTGCCACGGACGCCGCCATGGCGGCGATCTCGTCGCCGCTGCTCGAGACCCCGGTGGATGGTGCGCAGGGAATCCTGCTCGGCATCACCGGTGGGCCCGACATGTCGCTGATCGAGGTGACCGAGGCCGCCCAGGTGGTGGCGGATGCCGCCGACCCCGAGGCCAACATCATCTTCGGTGCGACGATCGACGAGGACCTTGAGGATCAGGTGTGGGTGACCGTGGTTGCCGCGAGCCTCTCGGGCAGTCCCGCCCGGGCCGGCGTGGGTCCCGCCGAGCGCTCCCGCACAGGAGCCACCCGTGTGGAACGTGGGCGTCGCGCCCGTGCAGAGGACACCGGCACGGGTCGCGCGGGCACCCCCGAGATCGCGGAGCCCCCGGAAGCCCCGGATCTCTCCGCGGACGTCCCCCCGCCGCTGGTGCGGAGCACCCCTCCGCCCGACGAGCGCCCGTCTGCATCAGATCGCGTGCCCGCAGAACCTCAGGTGGACGATGCCGCTCCCGATCTCTTCTCGGAAGCCGAGGAGCCCGCACCTCCCGCACCGCGCGGCGACTCCCCGGCGGTCTGAGGCGCCGCACCCGATGGTGACGGGCGCGGTCGCGGCGGGCAGTCCGCTCGCGGCCCGGGCGGGCGCCGATGCGCTGGCCGCAGGGGGCACGGCCACCGACGCCGTGATCGCGGCGAGCCTGGTGGCAGCGGTATCGGAGTGCGTGCTCACGGGGCCGGGTGCGGGCGGATTCCTCCTCGTGCGTCCACCCGGTGGCCCGGCAACGCTTCTTGACTTCTTCGTCGCCGTGCCGGGGCTCGGGCCCACCGGGCGCCGTCTCGACCCGTCCGAACTCAAGCCGTTCACCGTTCCGTTTGGAACGGCGGACCAGGTATTCCACATCGGTGCGGCATCGGTGGCCGTGCCCGGAATGCTGGCCGGGCTGGACCTCGCGGCTCGACGCTTCGGGCGGCTCCCGCTGGCGGATCTCGCGGCACCGGCGGCTCGGTTGGCACGCGAGGGGGTGGTGGTCAGCCCCGAGGCCGCGTTCCTGCATCGCATCCTTGCCGACATGCTTCGACACACGCCGGCATCTGCGGCGCAGTACATGCCGAGTGGTCGGCCGACTCCCGTCGGGGGTGTGCTGCGCGTGCCCGACCTGGCGGACACGCTCGAGCGCTTCGGGAGAGAGGGCGCCCGCACCCTTTACGACGGCGTGATCGGCGAGGCGCTGGTGCGGCACCTCGAGGCCACGGGGGGCCTCGTGACCCGCGACGACCTCGCCACGTACGCCGTGGTGGAGCGCGAACCCCTCGAGGTGACCTTCCGGGGCGTGACCGTGCTCACGAATCCGCCTCCATCCAGCGGCGGCGCGCTCATCGCTGCCGCGCTCGGACATCTGGACGCGCGCCCGGTGCCCACCGATGCCGTGGGCTTCTACATGGGGTTGGCGCACGCCGGGGCCGCCGCCAACGCCATGCGCGGGCGGGCCTTCACCGCTGGCCTGTCCGACGAGGGTTTCCTCGAGCGCTTCTGGGCGGCCCTGCGCGCCGCGGAGGGCGACGATGCGGCGCCATCGCGCAAACCCACGGGAACCACCCACGTGAGCGCCATGGATGCCGAGGGGGGCATGGCCAGCCTGTCATCGTCCAACGGCTCCGGGTCGGGTGTCGTGGTTCCCGGCACGGGGATCCTCCTCAACAACATGCTCGGCGAGTCGGACCTGAACCCTGCGGGCTTCGGCGCATTGCCGCCGGGGATGCGCATGACATCGATGATGGCGCCGACCCTGCTGCTGCGCGGCGACACGCCGATGGCGGCACTCGGATCGGCCGGGTCGAACCGCCTGAGATCTGCCATCCTCACCGTCGTCGCCGGGATGGTGGACTCCGGTGCGGGGCCCGCCCCTGCGGTGCGTCGCCCGCGCGTGCACCATGAGGGTGGCGGGCTGGATGTGGAGGCCGGGGTTCCGGCCGCGGCCATTGAGGCCCTGGACGCGGATGGGTTCGATCTGCGGCTGTGGACAGAGGAGAATCTGTACTTCGGCGGGGTCTCTGCGGTCGGGGTGGCCGCCGGTGGGCTGGAGGCCGCGGGTGATCCGCGGCGCGGCGGCGGCGCTGTCGGCGTGGATGCGAACGGAGAGGTGGTCGAACTGTGAGCACACGCACCGTGACATCGGGTGGCACGGAGTACGAACTGCGGGCGGAGGCGGTGAGGAGTTCGCTCACGGATTCGCCCCACACGCTGTGGGGCTTTCGCATCGACGTGCTGGCCCATGGCGCTGTCGTGGCGGTCAAGACCTGCTTCGTGGGACGGGTGAGCGTGCAGGCGCGGCACCCGGAGGCACTGCAGGGAACCGCCGAGGATCTGACCGTGGCGATTCACGGCCTGGGCCTGGACAAGGTGGTGGAGGGGCTGGAGAAGGGCGAGGAGGTCGAGGACGGCATCATCTTCGCCTGATGCCTGATTCCCCGCGGTGGGGCGAGGTGTTCGCGGCCCGCAACAGCGTGCTGAGGTTCGGTCGGGATCCCCGCACGACCGGCACACGTCGGTGGTCACTCCACTAGGTGGTGGCGCGGCCCCCGGCGGCGCGTCGCATGGCGCCGATCTCCACCGCCACGGCCACCGCGGCGGCGCGCTCATCGTCCGGCGCGGTGTCCGCCACGTGCCAGGCCTCGCGGGTGAGCCAGGTGATGCGCTCCGCCTGGTTCGGCGTGCCGCGTGCCTCGGCGGCCTGACGTACCAGATAGTCGAGGATCTCCGCGCGCTCACGCGGTGACCACTCGGCCTCGCCCGGCCCGCCACCCTGACGCATCAGGATCCAGAACACGACCGCCAGAAGCGGGATCTTGATCGCCAGGAACACGATCATGGCGCCCAGCGCCAGGGTCTCGGGATTCGTGGCTGCGCCCACGAACGACGCAATGAGGGTGCCGAGCACGACGAGGAGGGCAAGGCCACCGACGGTGATCATGGCGCGCCCGGCGCGCAGGTCACCGTCGCGGTCGTAGTAGAGGCGGACGATTGGCGACTGGCGTGCGGCCCGGGCCCGTGCTGTGCGCTGCATGCTCATCCTCGGGCGACGCTAGCAGCAGCCCGACGCTCACCCGATGTCCACAGTGCCGCCAGCAGGGGATTGAGTACATCCGCCGCGCGCTGCGCAGTGTGGCCGCCGGGGACGTGCGCGACGCGGGCTCGGGGCACGCGGGCGGCAACGACATCGAGCACCGCGTCGAATCCCGGGTCATGCGTACCCGAGACCAGCAGGATCGGGAAACGTGCCGCCGCGATCGCCAGGAGGTCGGGCGCGGCATCCCATGGAGGGCGCGCGTGCGCGAGCGCTCGCGTGCAGCGCGAGAGCCGCGGCGAGAGCAGTGAGGGCACGGGGGAGGCCTCGCCGATCGCGTCGAGGAACCGCTGCAGGAACTCTCGCTCATCGATCGATCCCGCGTGGGCCTCCGCGAGGGCCGCAGCCATGGTCGCCCGGGTCCTCCGGGCGTCGGCATCATGGGGGGCGAGGCCGAACACCGGGGGTTCGATCACGCACAGCGATCGCACGTGGTGCGGAACGCGTCCGGCGGCGAGAAGCGCGGACACCGCCCCGTAGGAGTGCCCCACCAGATGGGCTCCGTCACCGAGCATCGTGACCACGTCGTCGGTGTCCGCGTCCCAGTCCTCCCCCGGATGAACGGGATCGGGACTCGCACCGAACCCGCGGCGGTCGGGCATGACGAGCCGGAAGCGCGAGGCGAGTGGGCGCTGCGGTGCGAATCCGGTGCGCCCGTCCATGAGCGATCCGTGCACCAGCACGACCCTGGCGCCCGCCCCCTCCTCGTGGACGGCAAGCGCGTCGCTCATCAGGGGTTGGCGATCACCCGGCACTCGCCATCGGAACCGTCCGCCGTGAGGGGGTCGCCGTCCCGCACCTCACGGCGGATCATCGCGAGGCCGGTCCAGCCGCGCTCGGGAACGTCGGCGATGCTGGTGAGCGCACCGGCCTCCCGGCCGTCGGTGGTGCGCAGGGCCGTGCCCAGCGGGAGCGGGGCGGGCAGCGCGATGCGGGTGAGCCTGCGGTTCGCCCGGCCGCGGTAGTGCAGGCGGGCCACGGTCTCCTGCCCCAGATAGCACCCCTTGGAGAAGGACACCGCGTCGTCGAGCCCGGCCTCCTGAACCAGGGTCGTGTCGCCGGTGTCCACGCCGATCCGCGGAACGCAGGCATCAACCCGCAGGGCCTCCAGGGCCTCGGCCGATGCCATGGGGATGGCCAAGTGCGCCACGACGGCCTCGGGGTCGTCGGTGACCAGCGCCACCGTTCCCGGCACCACCCCGGGCACCACGACGCCGTCTACCGCCCTCACCTGCTCGGCCGCGGCCCCGCCGACGATGAGCACCGGCATGTCCTCCGGCCCCAGCACCTCGGCATCCTCGGACACGTGGTGGGCGCGGATGACCTCGAGTGCATCCGGCGCGGGGGCCGGGTCGAGCACCAAGGTGAAGGCGTCCGGTGCATCGCGCACCACCCGCATGCGTGCCACGAGGTGCCCGTGCGTGGTGAGGAGCAGCGACTCGGCCGAGCCGCCCTCGGGGATTGCCGGGATGTCGGCGGTGAGGAGTCCCTGCAGGAGCGCCTCGGCGTCGGGTCCCTCCACCCATGCCAGGCGGCAGGCGGTGATGACACCGGCCCCCCGGCCCCCCTCCGTCATGCTGGCGTAACCCTCCGTGCCGGGGAGGGCCTCCCCGGCGGTCACGGCAGTGCGACCTTCCCGTTGGTGCGGGCGCGGGCAGCGGCGAGGCGCTCGCGGTCGGCACCCTCCAGCGCAGCCGCGAGGATGTCGCGAACCATCGCCAGCCGTACATCCTCGTCGCGGCACTCGAGCAGGTCCTGCTTGGGCTCCGCAGGCATCTCGATCATCCCGGCGATCGCATAGGACAGCGAGACGTCGTCGCGAATGTGGGGCGGGGGGGATGACCCGGCCACCTGCTCCACGAGTTTGGTGAACAGGGAGCGGACCTCCTCCATGCGCTCGACCGATCCGCTGACTGCATCGTCGCCGAGCGCCTCGACCCAGGCGGAGAGGTACATCCGCCCGGATGTCTCCTCAAGCACCCTGACGACCTTCTCGCCGGTCACCGATACGTTCAGGCGTCCATCGGCGAAGCGCCTCCCCAGGCTGGTGAACCTGGCCGTGCAGCCAATGGACGACGCACCGTCCCCATGCGCCTGCAGAACCACGAAGGCCTGCTCCTCCAGGACGCAGTCCGCGAGCAGCTGGCGATAGCGGGGTTCGAAGATGTGCAGGGGCGCGCGCTCACCCGGCAGAAGCACGAGGCCCAATGGAAACAGCCCGAGGTCGTCGAGATCCGGCATCGGCGGCGAGTGTAGCCACGACCGGCCCCGGGGATAGAGTGCGCCGCGCGATGCCCGATGCGCCCCGACTTGATTCCTCGCTGGTTCGGCCCGCGCTCGCCGGCGTCGATGCCTACGTTCCCGGCCGCCCGATTGATGAGGTGCGGCGCGAACTCGGCATCGACGAGATCGTGAAGCTGGCATCGAATGAGGGGCCATTTCCTCCCATGCCCGCGGCGATTGCGGCCATCGAAGCGGCTGCGCGTGGGCAGAACCTGTATCCCGACCCGGGCGCATGGGCGCTCCGTGACGCCATCGGCGCGTCCCTTGGGCTTGACCCCGGGTTGATCGTGGTTGGCAACGGAGTCGACAGCCTCATCAAGGTTCTCTGCATGGCGCTGCTCGATCCGGGTGACGAGATGGTCATGTGCTGGCCGTCCTTCCTGTCGCACCGGCAGGGCGCGCTGATGCAGGGCGCCACGTGGACCCCCGTTCCGCTTCGGGCCAACGGCGCGTACGATCTTGAGGCCCTGGCGGCGAGCGTCGGGCCACGCACGAAGCTGGCAGTGGTGGTGAGCCCCAACAACCCGACGGGGGGCGCGGTGGGGCGGGCGGAGCTCGACACGTTTCTCGATGCCCTTCCGTCGCACGTGCTGCCGGTGCTTGACGAGGCCTACTTCGAGTACCTGTCGGATGGGGGCCATGACGGTGCGGCCCTGCTCCGTGATGGGCGCTCGCTGGTCGTGATGCGCACCTTCAGCAAGGCCTATGGGCTGGCGGGCCTGCGCGTGGGGTGGTTGGCGGGCCCCCCGGGCCTGGCGGAGGCGCTCGCGCCCGTCAGGAACGCGTTCGATGTCAACGCCGTGGCCCAGGCCGCCGCCCTCGCCAGCCTTGCCGACGCGCCCACGCATCTTGGCGAGCGCATCGCACTGTGTCGCTCCGAGCGTGCCCGCATGGATTCGGGCCTCCGTGGCCTGGGGCTTGACCCCCTGCCGTCGGAGGGCAACTTCCTCTTCGTGGAGGTGGGAATCGAGCGCGCCGCCGCGATCAACGCCGCGCTCACATCCCGGGGCGTGATCGTGCGTCCCACGCGCGCCTTCGGCGCTCCCGGGGGTCTGCGGGTCTCGGTGGGCCTTCCCTCCGAGACCGATCGCCTGCTCGCGGCCATGAGCGACGCGCTCGCGTGAGGACGGACGATGTCATCGCGGGCGTTCGCGCTTGCCGCCGCCGCGCCATCGGACGGGCCATCAGCCTGGCCGAGTCGCGCGGTCCCGAGGGTCGCGCGGTCATGGCGGCGCTGCATCCGGAGAGTGGTCGGGCGATCCGCGTGGGCATCACGGGTTCACCGGGCACGGGCAAGAGCACGCTGTCCGGTGCGCTCGTGCGGCACCTGCGTGATCTCGGGAAGACCGTGGCAATCGTGAGCGTCGATCCCACGAGCCCATTCACCCAGGGCGCCGTGCTGGGCGATCGCATCCGCCTGACCGACCACTTCCTGGACGAGGGAGTGTTCATCCGCTCCATGGCGAGCCGCGGGCATCTGGGTGGGCTGTCCGAGGCCACCGGCGACGCCGTCACGATCCTTGATGCCGCGGGCTTCGACGTGGTGCTCGTGGAGACCGTGGGGGCCGGGCAGAATGAGGTCGAGATCCAGGCTCTGGCCGAGACCGTCGTGCTGGTGCTCATGCCCGGCAGCGGCGATGCCATCCAGGCCATCAAGGCGGGCCTCATGGAGATTCCCGACGTCATCGTGATCAACAAGGCCGACCGACCGGGCGCCGAGATCCTTGTCGGGGAGGTCGAGGGGGCGCTGTCGCTGGTGCCCACGGAGGGCTGGCGTCCGCCGGTGCTGATGACCCAGGCGCTCAACGGATTCGGCGTCGGCGATCTGTGGGATGCGGTGGAGGGCCACCGTGCCGATCTCGCCGCGTCCGGTGGGCGGGATGCGCGTCGCCGCGACGGCATGCGCCGCCGCCTGCGGACTCTTGCCCGCGAGCGCCTGGTACGCGACCTCGATGCGCGTACCGATGTCGCGCAGGTGGATGCTCTCGCCGACCGGGTGCTGGCGCTCGAAATCGATCCGTCTGTCGCGGTGGACACAATGCTGGGTACGACAGCCCCGCCAGCCCGTCCCCCGGTGAGCCCATGACCGATCAGGAGGCCCCATGAGCAACGAGCAACACCCCGCAGGCGTGCGCAAGGAGCGCAACAACAAGTTGATCGGTGGCCTTGTGGCCGCCGTGCTGCTGGTGTGGTTCATCCTCGCCAACTCCCAGCAGGTCGAGGTGACCCTGTGGGTGTTCGGTACCACCACGAGCCTGGTCGTGGTGATCATCATCTCGGCGCTCCTCGGTGCGGGGGTCACGTTCTTCCTCACCCGCATGCGGCGCAGCGGCAGGAGGTGAGCACCTCTCCGCGCCGGGCACCGCGCTCCGGCACGGCGCGGCCACCGCTCTTGTGCCCCTCCCCGTTCGGCCGGCCCCGCCGCGATCAGGGGTGGGTCAGCAGCATCCCGGCAGGCGCGACTGCGCGGTGATGCTCATCGTCCGGTCACGGTCACGTCTCCGGCCGTGGCGCTGGCGGTGATGACGTGTGGCGAGGAGCCGTCGCGGGTGATGCCCGTGATGTTCACGGATCCGGCACCCGCACTGGCGTCCACCCGGTAGGACCCCGGGGGAACCACCACATCGACATCCCCTGCGGATGTCGTGGCGTCCACGCGGTCCGGCGCGATCATGGCCTCAACCCGTACGTCGCCCGCCGTGCTCGACGCGCGCACCCGGGCAGCCCGGGACCGGAGCACCGCCACACCACCGGCCGTGCTCGTGGCCGTGACGGGTCCGGAGATGCCCGTCACCATGATCGAGCCCGCGGTGCTGCTGGCATCCACCGTCGCGGTGGCCGGTGCGACGATCGCGAAGTCCGCAGAGCACGCGGTGATGACGCCCACCAGCGGGCAGTCGCCCACAAGACGCACCGCCCCTGCCTGCGCGGTGCTCTGCACGTCGGGTCCCCAGAAGGCATACACGCGTGTAATCCGCGCCGTGAGCGCGCCATCGGCGCCGGCATCCACCGTGATGCCGCCCGTGTCGGCGTTCACGGTCACCTGATGAATCGGGCCCGGGGCCGTGAAGACATCGGTCACCTCGGTGCGGGCGACGGTGCGCATCAGGAGGATTGCCACCCCGGCGGCGGCGGCCATCAGGACCACGAGGATGAGCAGGCGCTTCATCGGATGCGCGCCACCCGTGCCGCCACCTCGGCCGCCAGGCGCACCCCGTACCCCGTCGCATGGTCGCCCCGCATGGCGGTGCCCGCGACATCCACGTGGCACCACGGAAGGCCCTCGGTGAAGTCACGCAGGAAGCGGGCGGCGTACACGGCACCCGCCTGGCGCTTCTTCGCCGAGTTCGAGAGATCCGCGACCGCGCTCTTGACCAGCGGGTCATACCCCGGGTGCAGCGGCATGGGCCAGCACAGGTCGCCGGTCTCCTCGCCGGCGTCGCGCACGAGGTCGGTGAAACCCTGGTCCGACCCGAAGAGACCGGCGTACACCTCGCCGATCGCCACGACGATCGCGCCGGTCAGCGTGGCCATGTCCATCAGGCGCGTCGCGCCGTTGCGCGCCGCGTAGGTGAGGGCATCGGCCAGGATCAGGCGGCCCTCGGCGTCGGTGTTGGTGACCTCGATGGTGCGGCCGTTCATGGCGGTGAAGACGTCCCCCGGCTTCATCGCCGTGCTGCTGAGCATGTTCTCGGTGGACGGCACCACGGCGATCACCTCCGCGGGCACCTCCATCTGCGCGATCAGGCCCATGGCGGCGATCACGGCGGCGCCACCCGCCATGTCCATCTTCATCTCCTCCATGCCCGCGGACGGCTTGATCGAGATGCCGCCGGTGTCGAACGTGACTCCCTTGCCCACGAGGCCGAGTACCTCGGCGGTCTTCCGCCGGGCCTTCGGGGGGCGGTAGCGCATCACGATCATGCGCGGCTCCTCGGCCGACCCCTGGGCCACTGCGAGGAGGGCACCGGCCTTCAGGCGCTTCAGGTCACGGGGCCCCAGCACCTCGATCGACAGCGCGCGCGACCCCGTGGCCACCAGCTCGGCCCGCGCGGCGAGGATGGAGGGGGTCATGTGGTTGGCGGGCGTCTCCGCGAGTTCGCGCGCCAGCCTGATGGCCGCAGCCGTGGCGTCGACACGAGCGGCGTCGGTGGGGCGGAGAGCCCCGCCGGCGACCACGACCTCGGACGGTGCCGCGGGGGATGCGTCGTCGCTCGCGGACCGAAAGGAGTCGAGCCGCCATGCGCCGGTGGCCAACCCCTGCGCCATGGCGCGGATGTCACCGGCGCCCGGACCGGGGCCCGTGAGAAGCGCCACGCGCTGTGCGCCCAGATCACGTGCCACCGCGGCAGCGGCCGCGCCGGCATCGCGCCACGCGAGGCGATCAGGGTCCTCGCCCACACCGACCAGGAGCACGCGCGGCGCGGGCAGGTCTCCGCGGGTGTGGAGCACGGTCACCGTGCCTGCACGTCCCGATACCTCGCCATCCGCGATGACAGAGGCCACGAGGCCCCCAAGGGCGTCATCCACGGCGGCCAGCGGACCTGCCGGGTCGCCAGGCGGTCGGGACACCGGAAGTACCAGGAGGTCGGTGGTGATGCGGGACGGGTCGGCGGTGCGGGTGCTCGAGACGTGCATGGGGCCTCATCGGTCGGGGATTCGACGTCCCGCCGCTGCCCATGATCGACCACTGATTCATGGTTGGCACGGGTTCACGCGTCGGGAAGACGCCCTGAGGATAGGGGCGAGTCCGGCCGGTGGGCGCCGCGCTCGGGTGCATGGGCCCGCGTATACTCACGCCGCCATGGGTCGCCCGATTCGCGTTGTCATCGCAAAGCCAGGCCTCGACGGCCACGACAGGGGTGCCAAGATCGTGGCGCGGTCCCTTCGCGATGCCGGTATGGAGGTCATCTACACGGGCCTGCACCAGACGCCCGAGCAGGTGGTGGCCACCGTCGTGCAGGAGGATGCCGACGCCGTGGGCCTGTCGATCCTGTCCGGCGCACACATGACGCTGGTGCCCCGGATCATGGAATTGCTCGCCGCCGAGGGCGTGGATGACGTGCTGGTCGTGGTGGGCGGCACGATCCCCTCGGACGACGCGCGCGAACTGCGGTCCCTGGGCGTCGCGGCCGTCTACACCCCCGGTGCGCCCGTGGACGAGATGATCTCGTTCCTCGAGGCCGCTGTCGCGGTCTAGGGTGGGCATCCTCGTCGAGCGACGTGGCCCCGTCGAGGTCCTGACGCTCGACCGCCAGGACGTATTGAACGCGCTCTCGCCGCAGATGATGGACGCCCTGGCGTCGGCCCTCGCCGCCGCGGCAGTCGATCCCGCGGTGCGTGCGATCGTGCTGACCGGCGCCGGGCGCGCATTCTGCGCTGGTGCCGACATCCGCGCGATGCTCGAGATGGACGTCGACGGTGCCCGCGTGTTCGCCGAACGCGGTCATGCCCTGGCGAACGGCATCGAGGCCTCTCCCGTGCCGGTCATCGCGGCCGTGAATGGTTACGCGCTGGGCGGGGGCTGCGAACTGGCGCTCGCCTGCGACATCCGGCTGGCCTCGGATTCCGCGCGCATCGCCCTTCCCGAGGTGTCCCTGGGAATCCTTCCCGGGTGGGGCGGAACACAACGCCTGGCGCGTGCAACGACCATCGGCTTCGCGAAGGAGATGATCCTCACGGGCAGGCAGGTGACGGCGGACGAGGCCCTGGCGCGCGGTCTCGTGAACGCCGTACACGGGGGCGAGGATCTCGTCGACCAGGCCGTGTCGGTGGGGGAACGGATCGCCACGCGCTCGCCTGCCGGGGTTGCGCGGGCGAAGCGCCTCATCGACGGGGCCCTGGGCGATTCGGGGCCCGGTCTGCGGCGCGAGATCGATGAGTTCGCAGCGGCGTTTGCCTCGCCACAGCGTCACGAGGGGATGTCGGCCTTCCTGGAAAAGCGTCCCCCGGACTGGTCCGCGGCCTGAATCGCCGGACGGGCGGCGGTGCGTGGGCCAACCGCTGGTATGCTCGCGCGCGGCCCGGGGCGGCACGCAGCCGCCTCCGAACCAACCCGCCCCTGATGGGGCGGAGCGCCCGGCACGAGTCCACTCCCAGGAGCCCGTCTTCGTGAAGATCGTCGTCTGCGTCAAAGAGGTGCCCGACACGACCGCTGAGAAGCGGATCGACCCGAGCACCTTCCGCCTCGTCCGTGACGAGGGCGACCGCATGCTCAATGAGTTCGACAAGTACGCGGTCGAGGAGGCGCTTCGCCTCAGGGAAGCCGGGACCGCGGACGAGGTCATCCTCGTCTCGATGGGCCCGGAGAAGGCCGTCGACTCACTGCGCCAGGCCCTCGCGATGGGTGCCGATCGCCTGGTGCTCGTCTCCGATGAGGCCGCCGCCGGTGCTGACTACCTCGGCACCGCGAAGGTCCTCGCCAAGGCCATCGAGGAGACCGGCGCCGAGCTGGTGCTGCTCGGTTCGGACGCCACCGATGCCCGCGGCGGGGTTCTTGCCGCCACGCTGGGCGAGGTCACCGGACGCGCATGGGTCACCTCAGCCAACAGCCTCAGCGTCTCGGGGTCGTCCATCACCGTCGAGCGTCAGAGCGACGATGGCGTGGACACCGTCGAGGCGCCGCTCCCGGCCGTGGTCTCGGTGACCAAGGCCATCAACGAGCCGCGCTACCCCTCGCTCAAGGGCATCATGGGCGCCAAGAAGAAGCCGCAGGACGTGAAGTCGCTCGCCGATGTCGGAGTCGCGGCGTCGGACACCGGTGCGGCCGGTGCGAAGACCAAGGTCGTCGGCATCGAGACTCCGCCGCCGCGTGCAGCGGGCGTCAGGGTCAAGGATGAGGGTGACGGGGCGCAGAAGATCCTCGACTTCCTCGTTGAGCAGAAGATCCTTTGATCGCCGAAGATCGAACCGGTGCTCCCCGCGTCGCGGCGAGTGACCGCAGAGGGCCGCGCTGCCTGAGGCACATGGCGACCGACCTGCTGTTCATCGCATCGTTGCCCGAGACCGAAAGGACATAACCCAAGTGCCAGGCATCCTCGTCGTCGCCGAGAACCAGAGCGGGCGCTATCGTCGCGTCAGCCTTGAGGTTCTCTCCAAGGCACGTGAACTGAAGGAGTCCATCGGCGGCCCGTTGGCCGTCGTCGTGGCGGGATCGGGCATCTCCGCCGCCGCCGCTGAACTCGGCGAGTACGGTGCCGAGAAGGTATTCGTGGCCGATCACGAGGTGCTCGGAACGGGCCTTGCGGCCCCGCACGTGGACGTGATCGCGAGGCTCCAGGCCGAGAACGACTTCTCGGTGATCCTCGTGGGCGCCACCGCGCTGGGCAAGGACATCGCCGCCGCCCTGGCCGCACGCCTGGGTGCCGGCCTGAACGGCGACTCCATCGAACTGAGCGCCAACGGCGCCTCGCTCCGCGCCCGCCGCCCCGTCTTCGGCGGTCAGAACCTGGTCGACTCCGAGTGGAACGGTGGCCCGCAGGTGGCGCTTGTTCGCCCCAACTCGTTCGTGGCCTCGGCCAACGGCGGCGGCTCGCCGGAGATCGTCTCGGTATCCCCCGACTTCTCCGAGGCCACGCTGGCGATCAGGATGACCGGTCGCAAGCCGGTGGAAGAGGGCAGGATCGGCCTCGAGGAGGCCAACATCATCGTCTCGGGTGGCCGGGGTCTTGGCGCTCCCGAGAACTTCGTCGTGGTCGAGGCCCTCGCATCCGAGTTGGGAGCGGCCGTCGGAGCGTCCCGTGCGGCCGTCGACGCCGGTTGGTACCCGCACCCCAACCAGGTGGGCCAGACAGGAAAGACCGTGTCCCCGAACCTGTACATCGCCTGCGGCATCTCGGGCGCCGTGCAGCACAAGGTGGGCATGCAGACCTCCGACGTGATCGTGGCGATCAACAAGGACGAGGAGGCCCCGATCTTCGGTTTCGCCGACTTCGGCGTGGTGGGGGATCTCTTCGAGATCATCCCCAAGCTCACCGAACTGGTGCGCCAGCGCAAGGCGGGCTGAGGCAGCACGTCCACCTGCGCGGCCGGCGCGATGTCCCGGCCGCGCTAGCATTCCATCTCCGCGGCCACCCGAGCCGCGCACGCGACAATCCGAGCACCGAGAGGGCCATGAAGACCGACATCCACCCCGAGTACGTGGTCTCGCAGGTCACCTGCACCTGCGGCAACGAGTTCACGACCCGCTCGACGACGCCTCAGATCCGTGTGGAGATCTGCTCCAACTGCCACCCCTTCTACACGGGCAAGCAGAAGCTCGTCGACTCCGGCGGGCGCGTGGAGCGCTTCAACCGCAAGCGCCAGCAGGCCCAGCAGTAGTTTCGCGGGGCACGCCCCGCGAGTCGTCGGGAGTGATGGCGCCATGACGGGCGGGGTCCTGAGGCTGGTCGAGCAGATCGAGCGCACCCGCGCCGAGTTGTCCGACGTGCTCTCCGACCCACAGGCGGCGTCCGATCGCACCCGGTTTGCAGACCTCACGCGGCGGTACTCCGGCCTTGGCGAGGCTGCGACGCTCGCGGCTCGTTGGCGCGACGCCGATGCCCGTGCCACGGAGGCGCGGGAGATGCTCGCGGACGATGAGGACGATGACGTCCGGGCTCTGCTCCGTGAGGCCGACGCCGAGGTGGCGGAACTCGAGCCGCGCATTCGCCAGGCGATGGTGCAGCCCGATCCCAATGATGGGCGCGACGTCATCGTCGAACTTCGGGCGGCGGCGGGTGGGGAGGAGGCGGCGCTGTTCGCCCGCGATCTCCTGGATGTGTATCGCCGCTACGCGGAGTCGCGGGGCTTCACGGTGGAGTTGCTGGGCGTGAGCGAGGCCGATGCCGGCGGCGTGAAGGAGGCCGTGTTCGCCGTGAAGGGATCCGGCGCCTTCAGCGTGTTCAAGCATGAGGGCGGTGTCCACCGGGTACAACGCGTACCGGCCACCGAGAGCCAGGGGCGCATCCACACGTCGACCGCCACGGTCGCGGTGCTGGCCGAGGCGGAGGAGGTCGACGTGCGCATCGAGCCGAACGACCTCAAGATCGACGTGTATCGATCGAGCGGCCCCGGCGGCCAGAGCGTGAACACCACCGACTCCGCGGTGCGCATCACCCATGTGCCCACGGGCATCGTGGTGTCGATGCAGGACGAGAAGAGCCAACTCCAGAACAAGGAACGCGCCATGCGCGTGCTGCGCGCTCGCATGCTCGAAAAGGCCAATTCCGAGCGGGAGGCGGCTCTCCGGACGACTCGACGGTCCCATGTGGGAGGGGGTGATCGCGCCGAGAAGGTGCGTACCTACAACTATCCGCAGAATCGCGTCACCGACCACCGCGTGGGGCTCACGGTGCCGCTGAAGGAGCAGGTGCTGCAGGGGCAGTTGGCGTCCCTGACCGATGCCCTGCAGGCCGAGGAGCGCCGACTGCTGCTCGAGGAGCAGGAGGGCGAGATGGGTTCGGGCTCCGCGGGCGCCTCATGACCGGCCCGGGGGCGCACCTCTGAGCGAGGCTCCCCTCACCGTCGGCGTCGTCGTGAGACGGTCGTCCGACTGGCTCGCCGGGCGCGGGTCGGACACGCCGCGTCTGGATGCGGAGATCCTGATCGGCCACGCCCTGGGTCTGCCGCGCATCGCGCTCTACACGGAGTCGGAGCGTCCGCTCTCGCCCGACGAGACGTCTGCGTGCAGGGTGCTGATCTCACGACGTGGCGAACTCGAACCCGTTGCCCACATCACCGGGCGCCGGGCCTTCGGCCGGCTCGACCTTCGGGTCACGCCCGACGTGCTCGTGCCCCGGTCCGACACCGAGGTTCTGGTGGACCGTGCCGTGGAGGCGGCGCCCCCGGGTGCACGGGTGGCGGATTGGGGCACGGGTTCCGGCGCCATCGCGCTGTCCCTTGCCGACCTGCGGCCCGACGTCACGGTGACGGGCCTCGAGGTGAGCCCCGCCGCGCTGGCCGTGGCCGAGAGCAACCTGGCGGCCAACCCCGCGCTGGCCGAGCGCGTGCGATTGCTGCTGTCCGACGGCCTGGCCGCGTGTGGTGGGGAGCAACTGGACATGGTGGTGTCGAACCCGCCGTACCTGGTGCCGGCGGATCTGGAGCGCTATCCGGCTCTGCGACATGAGCCCGAGGGCGCGCTGGTCGCGGGTCCCGTGGGCACCGAGGTGCACTCACGCGTGGCCGCCGAGGCAGCGCGGCACCTGAGCCAGGGGGGCTGGCTGGTGATGGAGGTGGGGGAGGGCCAGGCCAGCAGCGTGGAGGCGATTCTCGCGGCAGAGGGATTCGTGGAGGTGTCCTCGCGTCCCGACCTCGCGGGAATCCCTCGCGTGGTCTCCGGCCATATCCCCGATGACCGAACCCGTGCCGACAAGTGACCGGTGATCCCTCCCCGATGGCCGAACCCGTGCCAACGACCCATCGGTGATCAACCCCCGGGGGATCGGGGTGTGAATCAGAGGGCGCCGGGGTTTCAATCGGAAACCGGCGGGCCGTCACGACGAGGGGCGGGGACCCCGCAGACCCCCGCGGGCGCGGCCGGGGGCTGGGCTAGCATCCGGTCGTTCCCCGCCATGCGACCCGCCGGAGCCCGCGAGTGAGTTTCTTCGACGACGAGAGCCATCTTTCCCAGGACATCACCGAGGCCGACCCCCAGGTCGCACGCCTGATCAGGGCCGAACTCGAGCGCCAGTGCGAGACGCTGGAGATGATCGCCAGCGAGAACTTCACGAGCCAGGCGATCCTGCAGGCCGTGGGTTCGGTCCTCACCAACAAGTACGCCGAGGGCCTTCCCCACAAGCGCTATTACGGCGGCTGCGAAGTGGTGGACGAGGTCGAGGACCTCGCCATCGCCCGCGCGAAGGAGCTCTTCGGCTGCGAGCACGTGAACGTTCAGGCGCACTCGGGATCCACCGCGAATGAGGCCGCCTACAGCGCGCTGCTGCAGCCGGGAGATCGCGTCATGGGAATGTCCCTCGCGCACGGTGGTCACCTGACGCATGGCCTGAAGGTGAATTTCTCGGGCCGCATGTACGACTTCCACGGCTACGGCGTGCGCCGGGGTGACTGCATCCTCGACATGGACGAGATCCGTCGTCAGGCCATGGAGGTGAAGCCCACGTTGATCGTGGCCGGCGCCAGCGCCTACCCGCGCACAATCGACTTCCCGGCCTTCCGCGAGATCGCCGATGAGGTGGCTGCACGCTTCATGGTCGACATGGCACACATCTCGGGCCTGGTCGCCGGTGGAGTGCATCCCAGCCCCGTGGGGATCGCCCATGTCGTCACGAGCACGATGCACAAGACCCTTGGCGGTCCGCGTTCGGGCTTCATCATGTGCGACGCGGACCTGGGGAGCGCGATCGACCGCGCCGTGTTCCCGGGTCTGCAGGGCGGCCCGCTGATGCACGTGATCGCCGGCAAGGCCATCTCCTTCGGCCAGGCGCTCACCCCCGAGTTCCGTGAGCGCCAACAGCGCACGGTGGACAACTGCAAGGCGATGGCCGACGTGCTGATGACCGGCGGCATCGATCTCGTCACGGGCGGCACCGATACTCATCTGGTGCTCGTGGACCTCTCCCGCACACCGCTCACCGGTCAGGACGGCGAGCATCGCCTTGAACGCGCGGGCATCACCGTGAACAAGAACGGAGTGCCGTTCGACGAGCGCCCGCCCACGGTCACATCGGGCGTGCGCATCGGTACGCCGGCGCTCACCACCCGGGGGATGGGCCCGGACGATCTGCGTGAGGTGGCGGCGATCATCGTGGCGGCATTGCGCCCCGAGGCCACCGACGCGGACCTCGATGCGCTTCGCGCCAGGAGTCGGGCGCTCGGCGAGCGGTTCCCGCTCTATCCGCGCCTTCTGGCCGAGTCGCCCGTCGGCGCGGCCTGAATCGATGCCCGTGAGCCCGCGGGGGTGGGCGCTCGTGACGGGCGCCTCCGCGGGGATCGGCGCCGAGGTCGCTCTGCGCCTGGCCCGCCGAGGCCACGATCTGGTGGTGGTCGCGCGGCGGGGCGATCGCCTGGCGGCATTGGCCGACCAGGCCAGGTCGTGGTATGGCGTGCAGGTGCACGGGGGGACCGCCGACATCGCGCGCGAGGACGGCCTGGCGGCGGTACGCGGTGCGGTGGATGCGCTGCCGGGCCCGTTGGATGTTGCGGTGCTGAACGCGGGGATGGGCACCCAGGGGGCGCTGGCGTGCCTGGACCGCGCGCGCGAAGCCGACCAGGTGCGACTGAACTGCGTGGCGGTGACGGACCTCACCGCACATGTTCTTCCGGGCATGCTGGAGCGGGGGCGGGGGCATCTGGTGGTCGTGTCATCGGCTGCCGCGGCGCAGCCCATCCCCTACATGGCCACGTATGCGGCGACCAAGGGGTTCGAACTGGGGCTGGTCCGTGCGCTCCACGAGGAGCTGCGCGGCACCGGGGTGCGGGCCCTGGCCATCTGCCCGGGGCCGGTTCGCACGGCCTTTCACCGCCAGGGGTGGGGCAGCGACCTGCCATGGTGGATGCCGTCCGAGTCGGCGGGCTCATGCGCGACCCGCATCGTGCGCGCGCTCAACCGCCCCGGTCGCGGCCCGGTGGTGCGCACCGGTCCGGTCGCGCCGATCACCATGCCACTGGCGCGCATCCTGCCAGTGGGGCTCCTCACGCACGCCGCCGGGCTCCTGCATCGCGCGCGGGAACACACGTGACGCGGACTGCCGACATGCCCGGGGCCCCGGCGGCCCCAGGGGCGGGTTCGCGTCATGCAGGCCTCACCCGGGTGACCGGAGAATCGGTACTCGGCGCGGCGATGCGGCTGTTGCGCTCGACATGACGACCACCCTCATTCCCATACTCAGCGCCATCGCGGCGGCCCTGGTGGTCCTCATCGCCACGCCGCTGTCCATGCGACTGGCCGTGCGCGTGGGGGCCGTGGACCGGCCATCGGCCCGTCGTATTCACACACGGCCCGTGCCGCGTCTGGGGGGCATGGCGATCCTCGCGGGGTTTCTGTTGCCCGCCCTCTGGTTCCTGCCCGCCGACCCCGCCACCCGGGGGCTCATCGCCGGTGGGATCCTCGTCGCGACGCTTGGGGTCGTGGATGACATCCTGGGCCTCTCGCCGGCACTCAAACTCGTCGGCCAGGTGGCATGCGCGGCGGTGCCGGTGGCCGCAGGGCTCACCATCGACCACATCACGCTGCCGTTCGTGGGTGCCTTCGACCTCGGTGTGGCCCAATACCCGGTCACGCTGCTGTGGTTCGTGGCGATCGTGAACATCATCAACTTCACGGACGGCATGGACGGCCTGGCCGCGGGGGTGGTGGGAATCGGCGCGGGCACCTTCGCGGTGATCGCCGCGTCGCTCGACAGGGCCGACCCGGCGATCCTGGCCGCTGCGCTGGCGGGCGCCTGCGTGGCCTTTCTCCGGTTCAACTTCAACCCCGCACGCACCTTCATGGGCGATGGGGGGTCGATGTTCCTCGGATTCATGCTGGCGGGCATCGCGATCAGTGGTGTGATGAAGAGCGCCGCCGCCGTGGCGATCGTCCTGCCACTCGTGGTGCTGGCCATCCCGATCCTCGACACGTCGTTCGTCATCCTGAAGCGCCTCAAGCATGGCCTGCCCGTGTATTCCGCTGATACCAGCCACTTCCACCACCGCTTCTTCGCGATCGGGTGGAGTCAGCGCCGCACGGTGCTCGCGCTGTACGCCTGGTGCGGGCTCATGTCGGCACTCGCCCTGGCCATGACCTTCGTGCCGTACACGGACGGCCACGGCAACTGGAACGCCGGATGGACGGTGCTGCTCGCCGCCATCGGTGCGGCGGGCATGGTGGCGGCCGTATACCTCATCTACATCCTCGAGATCCTCAAGTGGCGTCGCACGCCGGTCGTGCAGATCGTTCGTCGACATCGTGCACGGGACCGCGACGAGGCCGTCAAGCGGAGCTAGCGTCGCAAATCGCGGGACGACCGTCCCTGCGGATGCCGCGGGGCGTTGGTCGCGCCCTCGCCGTATGGGTATGCTGCCCCCGTCGCCGCGACTCCTGCGCGGCACGCTGACCCGCCCGGAGGACACGCATCATCTCAGCCGCCCCTGGCCAGGCTGAAGATCTCGTCCGGCCGGCACCCGCATCCAAGCCGGTGCCGCGCCGAGTACAGATCATCGCCACGGTCGCCAGCATCGCCGCCTGCCTGGTGGCCCTTCCCGTCGTGCTCATCCTTGGCAAGCCGCTGAACGGCTGGGTGCTCGGTACGGCGCTGTGGTTGGCCAACTGGAGCGTTCAATTGGCGACCGGCAAGCATGCGCTTCGCATGTCGCAGACCGCAGCCGTCGCTGTGACCGGCATCTCCTTCGTGATCCGCGCCTGGACTGTTGCCGGGGTTCTCTTCATCACCGCGCTCAGGTTCTCCCAGCCCGTGGCGCTGGTGGCGGCCGGGGTCTTCCTGGTGGCGTTCACCGCCGACCTTCTCGGCCGTGGCCTGGCCTTCACGGCGCGTGAGCGGGCCAACGCTCCTGCACGGCCGGGGGAGGAGACGCGATGAGCGATCTCATTCGTCGCATCCGGGCCTTCCTGCTCGTGGCGTTCGGCCTGACCCTCGTCGTCCCCGCGCTGGCGTCGGCAGCCGGCGCCTTCGACCCCGCCGAGGAATTCGCCATCGGCGAGTGGGTGCCGATCCATCTGGGTCCGCTGGACCTGAGCATCAACAAGGCCGTCTTCTACATGCTGGCCTCCAGCGTCCTGATCATCGTCTTCTGCCTCCTCGTGGTACGCGGCGGGCTGAAGATGCGCCCGGCCAAGGGCCAGAACGTCGTGGAGATGGTCTACGAGTTCGCCGAGACCCAGATCGCGGGGGTCACCCTTCCCGAGCGTGTGTTCCGGAAGTGGTTCCCGTATCTCGCCACGCTCTTCCTGTTCGTGGGGGTGAACAACCTCATCAGCTTCATTCCCCTGCCGACCGGGTCGCACACCGATACCTTCCGTGCGGTGGGCGACCTCGGGCTCTACTCCGCCACAGCCAACATCAACGTGACGCTGGCCCTGGCGATAATGACCTTCGTGGCCTTCCTCTGGGAGGGCTTCGGCACCCACGGCTTCGTGGGCTACTTCAAGACGCTGGTTCCCCCGGGGGCCAGCAAGGCGATCTCGCCGTTCATTTTCGTACTCGAGCTGCTGTCCCAGATGCTGAGACTCGTCAGCCTCTCTGTGCGACTCTTTGCAAACATGCTCGCCGGCCACCTGCTCATCATCATGGCCGCGGGTTTCTCGATCCTCGTGGGTAGCCTTCTGGGCGTCCTCGGGATTCCTTTCGCCCTCTTCTTCTACGTGTTCGAGTGGCTGCTGGTGGCCGGATTGCAGGCGTTCATCTTCGCCCTGCTGTCCGGCATCTACATCGGTTACGCCGCGCAGTCCGAGCACTAGGCACCATTCCCAAACAGGAGGCCACGTGGCACTCGAAGGAAGCATTGTCGACGCATCCAAGGCACTCACGCTCGGTCTCGCGACCGGCCTGGGCGCAATCGGTCCGGGCATCGGCGTGGGCTACATCTTCGGCAAGACCATCGAGTCGGTCGCACGCCAGCCCGAGCTGCGCGGTGATCTGCTCTCGATCACCTTCCTCGGCCTCGCGCTGACCGAAGCGATCACGTTCTACGCCCTGCTCATGGGCTTCGTCGCCTTCTTCCTGGTCTAGGTCGATGGGTCCCCTCGCACACGTCCAGCCCGTCGGGGCGAATCCGCTCCTCGAGGTGAGTCCGGGTCTGATGATCTGGACCGTGGTCGTGTTCCTTCTCACGCTCCTGGTCCTGAAGCGCTATGTCTTCACGCCGGTGGGCGCGATGATCGAGAAGCGCCGCGCGTCGATCGCCACCTCGATCGAGGAGGCCGAGTCCAGTCGCGACGAGGCCGTTCGCCTGCTGGAGGAATACAAGGTCAAGCTCGCCGAGGCGCGCCGCGAGGCCGACGAGCTGCGTGAGGGCGGACGGCGCGAGGGTGAGCGTCAGAAGCAGGAGATCGTCACGCAGGCGCAGGAGCAGCGGGAGCGCATCGTGGTCGACACGCAGACGCAGATCGACGCCCAGGCCCAGGCGGCCGTGGCCGGAATCCGCGACGATGTCGTGGTGTTGGCGCTGTCCGCCGCAGAGAAGGTCACCCGCAAGAGCCTTTCGGGTGACGACCACCGCAGGCTGGTGGAGGAGGCGCTCGCCGACGCCGACCTCAGCGGGCTGCAGAAGGCCTGATGAGCGTCGCCGGAACATATGCCGAGGCCCTCTACGAGGCCGCAGAGGCACAGGGCGCCATCGACGTGGTGCGCGACCAGCTCGGTGAGCTGGTCGCCGCCATGCAGGAGACCCCCGACCTCGTCGCGGTCCTCGCGAGCCCCGAGATCGAGACGTCGGCCAAGAAGGCGGCGGCCCTCGAGATCATGGACGACGCCCACCCGGTGTCGATCGGACTCGTGCAGGTGCTGCTCGACCGCGGTCGCATCGGTGATCTGTTTGTCGTGGTCGCCGCCTACGACCGTCGCGTCGACGCAGCCGAGGGTCGCGTGGTCGTCGCGGCCGTCACCGCCGTTCCGCTTACCGCAGAGCTTCGTGAGTCCATCCGCGCGAAGGTGCGCGCACAGACCGGCCGCGACGCCGAGCTCGAGGAGGACGTGGACCCGGCCATCATCGGCGGCCTCATCCTTCGCGTCGGCGATGTCGTCGTGGATGCATCGCTTCGCACGCGTCTCGAGGAGATGCGCCGCTCTCTCGAGCACGCTCACGTCGATACCGCAGCCGCCGTCGGCCCGTAGGGCCCCGGCCCCCCGCCGCACCAACCGAGAAAGGGAACAATCACCCGATGAAGCTTCGCCCCGACGAGATCACCAAGGTCCTCCGTGCCCAGATCGAGCAGTACGAGGGAGTGGTGGAGGCCGACGAGGTCGGGACCGTGCTCCAGGTGGGTGACGGCATCGCCCGCGTGCACGGCCTTCCGTCCGCGCTGGCGCTCGAGATGCTCGAGCTTCCGCACGGCGTGACCGGCCTGGCACTCAACCTCGAGGAGGACAACGTCGGCGTCGTGCTGCTCGGCGAGGACGTCCTCATCAAGGAGGGCGACCCGGTGCGCCGCACCGGCAAGGTCATCCAGGTTCCCGTGGGCGAGGCCCTCCTCGGGCGCGTCGTCGACCCGCTCGGACAGCCGCTCGACGGTCGCGGGCCCATCCAGTCCGACACCTTCCGTCCGGTGGAATTCAAGGCACCGGGCGTCGTGCAGCGCCAGCCGGTGACCGAGCCCCTGCAGACCGGCATCAAGGCCATCGACGCGCTCATCCCGATCGGTCGCGGTCAGCGCGAGCTGATCATCGGCGACCGCCAGACCGGCAAGACGACGATCGCGATCGACACGATCATCAACCAGCGCGGCCAGGGCGTGATGTGTTTCTATGTCGCCATCGGCCAGAAGGCCTCGACCGTCGTGCAGGTGGTGGAGCGCCTGCGCGCCGCCGGCGCGATGGAGTACACCACCGTCGTGGTGGCCAGCGCCGCGGCATCCGCGCCCCTCAAGTATCTGGCCCCGTACTCAGGGGCCGCCATGGCCGAGTACTTCCTGTACAGCGGCCAGCACGCGCTCTGCATCTACGACGACCTCTCGAAGCAGGCCGATGCCTACCGTCAGATGTCGCTGCTGCTTCGGCGCCCGCCGGGCCGCGAGGCGTTCCCCGGCGACGTCTTCTACCTGCACTCCCGGCTTCTCGAGCGTGCCTGCAAGCTCTCCGATGAGATGGGCGGCGGGTCGCTGACCGCGCTTCCGATCATCGAGACGCAGGCCGGCGACGTTGCGGCGTACATCCCGACCAACGTCATCTCGATCACCGACGGCCAGATCTTCCTCGAGGCGAAGCTCTTCTACTCGGGCGTGCGTCCGGCCGTGAACGTGGGTATCTCGGTCAGCCGCGTGGGTGGTAACGCCCAGATTCGCGCCATGCGCAAGGTGGCCGGTCGCCTGAAGATCGAGCTCTCCCAGTACCGCGACCTCGAGGCCTTCTCGCAGTTCGGGTCGGAGCTGGACGCCGCCACGCAGCAGACGCTCGCCCGAGGCGCTCGTCTGGTGGCATCGCTCAATCAGCCGGCGTTCCAGCCGTGGCCAGCCGAGGAGCAGGTAGTCGTCATCTTCGCCGCGGGCCGTGGTTACCTCGATGCCGTCCCGCCGGCGGATGTTCCGCGGGTGAACGACGAGATCCGCTCCGCGCTGCGCGAGGAGAACTCGATCCTCACCGAGATCCGCGAGTCGAAGGACCTTCCGGACGACCTGCAGGCGCGCCTCAGCACGTTCCTTGAGGCACTGATGAAGCGCATCGTCGGTTCCCCCGTCGAGGACGCGGCCTGACGGTGATGCGCACAGCTTCGCGAGCGGACGACCCGAGGCCCTGACGTGGCGAGCCAGCAGGACATCAAGCAGCGCATCACGTCGGTGCGGGGGACCAGCAAGATCACCCGAGCCATGGAACTGGTGGCGTCGGCGAAGTTGCGCCGCGCCCAGGTTCGCATCGAGGCCCTGAGGCCGTATGCCAAGGGCATGCAGAGCCTCATGGCCCAGGCCGCGCGTCAGGCACGCAACCTCAACGGCATCTCGCTGCTCGAGGAGCGGGAGGAGACACGCCGCGCCGCTGTCCTGGTGATGACGGGTGACCGCGGGCTCGCGGGGGCCTTCAACGTGAACGCCATCCGCCGTGGCTTCCATGTGGCCGAGACCCTCATGGCCGAGGGCTACGAGGAGATCGTCTACACGGCGGTGGGCAAGAAGGGCGGCGGAACGCTGCGCTTTCGCGGGCTCACCGTGGACCACCACTTCCAGGGCTTCTCGTCGGAGCCCACCTTTGACGATGCCCACCAGGTGGCCGAGTTCGTGTGCGGCCGGTTCCTGGAGGGAGAGGTCGACCGCATCGTGCTGGTGTACAACCAGTTCAAGTCGGTGATGGAGCAGCGCGTGACCGACGAGCAGCTGCTGCCCGTGCCCCGGCAGGTCGTCGAGGACGACGACAACGCGGAGACGGAGCCGGAGTTCTCGAACGCGCTTGCCGAGTTCGAGCCCGAGCCCGAGATGCTGCTCTCGGCTCTGCTGCCGACCTTCATCGATACAACGATTTACCGTGCGCTCCTTGAGAGTGCTGCCGCCGAGCACGCCGCACGGCGCGCGGCAATGAGAAACGCATCGGACAACGCAGGGCAGCTCATCGCTGACCTGACGCTCGCGATGAACCGTGCGCGCCAGGCCGCGATCACTCAGGAGATCCTTGAGGTGGTCGCCGGCGCGGACGCCCTCAGTTAGCGACTCTGGACACCCTGAACTGACACCGAACGGGACGGATCACCGACGATGACGAGCAACGGGACCACCACGGGGACGATCCTCGAGATCAAGGGCGTCGTTCTCGACGTGCGCTTCGGGGACACGCTCCCCGGTATCTACAACGCTCTCGAGATCACCCGACCCGATGGCACCACCCTCGTGGCCGAGGTGCAGCAGCACCTGGGCGACGACAAGGTGCGCGCGGTCGCGCTCGACACCACCGAC
>ORJL010247101.1_pt1 | contig 28844 bp, 20 predicted proteins | sample 1779941 | NCBI WGS metagenome assembly ORJL01 (sample SAMEA104232317, study PRJEB22302) | groundwater metagenome | biome: forest; feature: aquifer; material: groundwater | place: USA | collected 2011-08-07 | depth 5.8 m
CAGGGCAGAAACCCCGCCAACGGCTCCAAACCTTGCGTGAATTTCGTGTTGAGAAAGACATCCACGGCCTCCTTCGCCATCCACTCGCCCCAGATCATCTGTCCCAGACAAAGCACGTTGGCGTTGTTGATCACGCGCGACATCTTCGCCGCAAACACCGATTCCACCACCGCCGCCGTGACCCCTTTGAACCGGTTGGCCACGATGGCCATGCCCATGCCGGTGCCGCAGAAGAGAATGGCGTGCGCGGCTTTGCCCGCCTGCAACGCCTTGCAGACTTCCTGAGCGCTATCAAATTACGGGATCTCCTTGCCCTTCACCGCGCCCATGTCCGTGACCGCGTACCCTTTGCCCTTCAGATGTTCCACAATCGCGTCTTTAAGCGCAATCGCGAACGGATCCGCCGCCACGATGATGTTCTTGTCGTCCATTGTTTTTTCTCCTCAGTTGCCTGCGCCGCTGCGTCCACAACGATCACGGCCGAGCCGGCCAGCACAGCCCCAACGACATCCGCCCGCACCATGAAATCTCTTCGAGAAACGACCGTCGGGCATCCGCCCTCCGACGCTGCTCGCACGGGCGAGACCTGGTTATTGCTCTCATTCATGTTCCGTCAAAGCCGACGCTCAGAGACTTATAGAGGCCCCCCGCCCGCATTCAAGGATGAAGTCGCCCAGGTTCGCGAATGCGCGCACGTCTTGACAGAGGCTCAGCGGCTTGAGGCATGGCGAAGCGACATTCGCGCCTGCCGGCCTGTGCGCTGGAAGCGCGACAACTCGCCAACGCCGGTGCGAAAGGAGCCCCATCGAGGACGAATCCAGTTGGCGCACGAAAGAGGGGCGAGGCACAAACGACCTGTTCCAACACTGCACCAGAGTCCCTTCGTCCGCTGAGGTCGCTGCTCAGAAGTCCGGCTCCTGGACATGGAGAGAAGCTGGGGATCGGGGACGCGGGCCGCGTACGGACGGAGGGGAATTAGATTAGGCAACCGTGGTGGTTTCCTACATGCAGCGCAAAGCACTTCGACGGTTCGCTCCGCCCGCCCGCCAAATTCGAGAACCACTGCCATGCGTTATGGCCTTGCTCTACAGCGCGAGGGCGAGTTATGCTTCCAACACTTATCCTGAATAGCCTTATGGAGAATATGCCGATACCTGATTATCTATACGAAGGGGCTGTCCTGTGCCTTATCGCTATAGTGCTCCCGAAAAACTGGACAGGTGGTTGAGGTTGAGCAGTGCCAATGGGATTGCCGCAGGAACTTGAACGACTGATGACGCCAGAATTGCGCGAGCAGTTGAAGCACTCGGTTAGCCACTGCACTCTGGAGGGACGCCGACTATTGGTGAATCCCATGCAGACTGAAGACCTCTTCGAGGTAATCGCGGGGATGGTCCGGTTCATCGTGGACACGAACTCCAATTGGAAAGCAGAGTCGCGAGCCCCGGAGAACAAGGGCGTGGCATTCATCCTCGGCAAGACCGTGACCATGGAAGAGGACAATCTTAAGTCGTTGTACTTCAGCCAGAAGGTGGACATCAGCAACAACAACCTTTTCCACCTCGGTCTCGAGGAGTTGGGTGGTAACACTCTCGTCGTATTGGAGCGCCTGGACAAGCCGTATGCTCTGATTTTCGACCAAAGGAAGCTGGTGGAGGAGTCAATGCCGCGCGCGCAACGGACAGACCCCGAGTTCCAGTCACGTCAACGCAGGCAATTGCTCGCCGTCGATGAAGAAAGGCGCTGCATTCTCGATCTTCTCCATGTAAAGCGAATCGGCGACCTGCCCCTTCGGAACAAGATCGAGGCCGTCGAAGCCGAAATTCTCGAGTTTGTACGGGATCGCGCCCCTCTGTGCCGCTATGATTGGTGGAGATCGGTCGAAGTCGCACGCCGGTGTTACGCGTTGCTTTTGATCCAGAAGGGGGGAATAAGGACCGAGTTTGCTGACCCCGCGTACAGGCATGTTTTCGGTGACGTAACGCTAGTTCAGAACGCGCTGTTCCTACGGGCCGGGATTCTCAGTAACGATCATGCCCCGAAGCGAATGGCAGGCTACACGGGTCTACGTGAACTCGTCTGCCGAGGATCAGTACAGTCGGCCATATCTCGTTAGTACACACTCATGAAAACCGAGGACTACCTGGCAGGTGATTTCACAGGCAAGCCGTCCTACGGCGACTTCGGTGAGGAAAGCGACTGGCTGGACTTCTGCGAGTTGACGCTTCGCTCCCCCAAGTTACATATAGTCGATCCCTGCTACGCAGCCGATCCTCAGGAAGGGTGCCTCGTTGCCCTGCCACCCGGGCTCTATCGCGTCCAAGCTCGAGCGATGGCCTACGGCAGGGACGTGCGGATCTCGCGCTTGCGGGCGATTCACCCCGATGCTGTTGCGGTAACTGGCCCCGAAATCGGACACACCGGCAGTGATACCGCCAATATCGGCATTTACGATTTTGACGTCTTCGCGCGGGCGTGGGGAACTGACGGCAACGCGTCCTGGGAAGTGATTTGTCCGACGCTGGAGGCGGCGGCCACCCATGGAATCGCGGTGCTGGACAAGTCGGTTGGTGCGGTGATGCCCTTCGTCAGTTCTGGCTTTGGGGACGGCGCATTCCCCGTTCACGAGTTGCAGACGGACGGTTCTCGCGTTGGTTTCGAGGTGACTTTCCTGCGCACAGACCAGAGATATCCGTTTTGAGACCATGAAGCGCATTCTCAAAGTCATTGGCTTTACCCTGGCATTTCCACTTCTGGTCCTGATTGGTTGCATCGCGGCTGACCAAGTTCCCGTTTCGCGCGCAACACCCCCGAAAAGCGTCACTGATGTTGCTTCCTGTCTGCACTGGCTCAAAGCGCCGAAGGGAGCATACCGCATCACGACGGAACGGGGCGTTTACTACCAGATCACGGGCCCAGCCGGTCGCTATATCGCATCTGGTCCGGCCGGATACTCCTTCGACTCTCACGGTCGCTTCATTGGTTGGTCGTCCGACATTGGAGATTTCAAGAGGCCGCCGGAGGTATTTGCCCCCGACGCACAACGCGTCAGAATCACTCTGGACGAACTGATGCGGAGCCTGTGACGGGCGCATCTACAACCGAGGTTCAGGCCATGCGCCCTTGGCCCACTTATCCAGACTTCACCGGGATTGAGGATGGGCATCATCATCCTCCATGCGGTCTGGCATCACCGCGCCGTCCAGCGCGGCCTGGTTGCACAGATCAATATCCTGGTTTTGGGCGGCGATTTCGACCAATCGCCGGCGCACCAGCCGCAATTCAGCCTCGGTCAGCTTGGGCAGTTCGTTGATGATTTCCTTCGCGCTCATGGTGGGAAGTTAATTCGTCCGGGCACGCTTGTCGGGTCGAAATATCACCTGTTTGCACGCCCGTCCACTTTCACCCTCCTGTAAGGTGGCCCGCAGGCGATCACGTTCAGGTGTGGGCGGGTTGAGCGCGGCGCCAAAGGCGCAACAACTCGCCAGCCCCGCCTGCGGCACACCCCTCCATTTTCTTCTCGAATCTCGCCAGATGATCCTTCATCGTCACACGTATATGAAATCTTCTACTGGCAATTACGGAATGACTCGACGGCATTTCCTCGCCGCGGCCGGGGCCGCGCTCGCGACCCCAGTGCTCATTCCCTCCACCGCGCTCGGTTCGGAAAACCGCCCCGCCGCTTCCGACCGCATCACTATGGGCGTCGTCGGCTGGGGCATGATGGGCCCCGGCAACACGGACGCTTTCCTCAACCAGAAGGACTGCCAGATCGTCGCCGCGTGCGATCTTGACAAGGACCATCTTGAAAAGGCCCTCAACACCATTAACACCCGCTACGGCAACAAGGACTGCAAGCCCTACAGCGATTACCGGGAAATGATGGCCCGGAAGGACATCGACGCCGTGATGCTGGCCGTGCCGGACCATTGGCACGCGCTTGTGGCTGTCGAGGCCGCCAAACAGAAGAAGGATATCTACGGCGAGAAACCCCTCGCCCGTACCATCGCCGAGCAGCAGGCCATGGTCCGAGCCGTCCACAAGAACGGGCGAATCTGGCAGACCGGCTCGTGGCAACGGTCAGTCGAAAACTTCCACAAGGCCTGCGAGATTGTCCGAAACGGCATGATCGGCAAGGTCACCCATGTCGAGGTTGGTCTCCCCGCGGGCCACACCGACTTCGCCGGAACCGGGAACAAGAGGTCCATCACCCCGCCACCCGCCAACCTCGACTACGAGCGCTGGATCGGCCCGTCCAAAATGATGCCCTACATCGAGTGTCGCATCCACATGAACTGGCGCTGGAATTACAACACCGGCGGTGGCCAGCTCCTCGACTGGATCGGCCACCACTGCGATATCGCTCATTGGGGGCTCGATTTTGACAATGTGGGGCCGTCCGAAATCGAAGGCGAAGGCGAATTCCCGCCCGAGGATGCCATATGGAATACTTGCACGAAGTACCGGATCAACCTGAAGTACCCGAACAACGTCACGATGACCATCGCGGGCGGACACCCGGACATCCGCGGCGGCACCAAATGGATCGGCACTGATGGCTGGGTCTGGGTTGACCGCGGCGGCTTCGATGCCTCAAACGCCGACTGGAAGGATATCTCCCGCCTGCCCGAGGACCAGCGCAAGGTCAAGCTCATCAACTCCCGGAATCACCATCGGAACTTCCTCGATTCTGTCAAATCGCGCAAGCCAACCATCACCCCGATCGATACCGCCCATCACTCCGCCATCCCCGGACACCTGGGCCTCATCGCCATGAAGGTCCACCGCAAGATCAAGTGGGATGCGAAGAAGGAAGTGATCGTGGGCGATCCGGAAGCCAGCAAACTGCTCACCCGCGCCTACCGCAAGCCTTGGAAACTCGGCTAACCCGCCATTGCCCATGCCTAGAATTGAAGGCGCGTGCCGCGATGTCGTCGAGAAGTCCGAATGGGTGGCCATCGCCACCACAGGGCCGAACGGCCCCCACCTGGTGGCAACCTGGGGCGCCTATATTCGCGCCTCGGGCGTGGAGGGTGAGGAACTCATCATCCCCGCCGGGCGGTATCTCCAGACCGAGGAGAATCTCAAGCTCGATCCCCGAGTGGAACTGCTCTTCGCCAGCCGTAAGGTGAAACGCGAAGAGGGCCGCGGACAGGGCTGTTGCGTCGCGGGCAAAGGCCGCGTCGAGACCTTCGGGGTGACCGCCAACACCCTCAAGTCCAAATTTCCCTGGGCCCGCGGGGCGCTGATCGTCACCATCGAGAAGGTCAGCGCCCAGCTCTGATTAAGGCGGCGGTAACAAGAAAGATGAATCTTTTAAAATCTCCCTTCCATCCCCTCGGCAAGGCCCCCGGCAACACGGTAGGACCCCGGTCGGCAGGGTTTACCCGAGCCGACCTCCTGACGCTGCTGGGGCTACTGGGCCTGATAATGCTGATCCATAGGCCGGTGCAGGCCAACTCCAGATCCGCGGGACAAACCGTCACTTGCCTCAACAACCTCCGCCGCCTCACTCTCGCCTGGCTGGCCTATGCGGAGGACTATTCCGGGCGATTGCCCGGGAACACCGACGACGGCAGCACCGCGGGCCTCAACTGGGTGGGCGGGAACGTGACATCCTCGCCCGCGGACTCATCCGTAGCACTTCTGATCGACAAGCGGTACGCCCAACTCGGCCCCTATACCCGCGATGCGGCCATTTACAGGTGCCCGGCAGATCCGAGCACGACGCGGGTCGGGTCCGTGACCGTCCCCCGCGTGCGCAGCTACTCGATGAATGGCGCCGTCGGATCGAATGGTTATAAAGCGGGCGCAGCCGCTCCTGTGGACGGCGCATGGCTGGATGGCAACCATAACCACGTGGCGAACAAAACCTGGCGAACGTTCGGCAATCTCACTTCCATCATCGAGCCTCCGCCCGCCAAGCTCTTTGTGTTCATCACCGAAGATGAATACAGCATCAACGACGGGTGCTTTGCCATGGCGATGACCGAGCCACCCAAGATGATCGATTGGCCGGAGACGCGGCACGATTATCAAGGCACGCTCTCCTATGCTGATGGCAGGGCGGAAGCGCACCGATGGCAGGACCTGCGCACCCGGGTTGCCTATGGCCAAGTTGGGTCGCAGATCATGCCGGACAACCAGGACCTTCGCTGGCTCCAGGCCCGAACCAGCGCGCCTGTCCGCTAAACCCCAACCCTTGGCCCTGTTGGCTTCATGAGCCGCGGCCAACGGGCGGATCGGATTGGGACCTGGCCCCGTCAGCGAACAGACCCTCAACGCCCCTCGGCGTGGCCCCGCTCTTGGGCGTTCGTGCAGACCGTCATTTGCAGGTGCTATCGAATTCGGAAGAAGCACCATCCGGAATATGTATGGGTCCAATGACTCTCATATCTGCCGGGGCCTGTCTCCTGGATCGATGATGGCACGGTTTGCCAGTGAACCAAATCCGCGCTCTTCTCAATGAGAAACGTGCCTTCGGGCCTAGCCGTCCAAGACAGAACTATTTCAGAGACGACTAAAGGCTCGGCCGAGGGTTCTTCCCGATTTGATGTGAGCGAATCAACACGCTTTAGTAATGTGAAGGAATTGACCTGGCGTAGAGCAATGTCGCCAATAAATATCCCCGCGGACAAATCAGGCAACTGGTCCACCGTAACGACATTCACTTGTTGAGTGACGGACAGGCTATCCAAATCAAAAGCAACAATTTGAACCTGTGATGTGGAGTTTTGTGTGTTGAGCAACCGCAGGCTGCTTGAGAAGTCGTACAGTTGACTGTGCATGCCGCTCATATCCATGGCGTTGAGCATGAGACTCTCGGGCAAAACGGCTGAGCTGGATAAAAAGACAGGGCCGCTGTCAGGCGCGAGAGCCTTCGCCTCAATAAGGGCCAATGTGGGCTGATTGTTCACAGTAAGACGAGCAACCACCTGGGCGTATGGGCCAAGGTTGTCGAACCACCCGGGATAGAACGCCGTGTAGTTGCTCACAAAGCCATACCGGCCGCTCGTCCATGCGGTGGCGCCTGGATCGACCACGGTTGCCGCAGATAAGGGATTATTGATGCTCCCTGTATCGTGCAGCCCGAAAGGATCCAGCAGGCTTGCATTTGCGGGAGCACTGGCGGCGCCGGCAAAAGAATCGCCCGCGGCCAGTAGATAGGCAATGCCGCCGCGTCCGACAAAATCCAACAGGGCCTGCTTCTCCGCAACTGTGAGCGGTGTGATGGCCGACCCAGTCATCGCGCTGGGGCTGGCAAGCATCACCATGTCAACCGTGTCGAGAAAAGAGGCCGTCAGCTCCGGCGCGGCCGCGAGTACGGCCAGCGGCATGTTGTTCGTAATGCCCGCCCGGGCTTCGGCGGCCAGGGAACCGTCGAGCAGCGCCACTTCGCCCGCGCGGGACTTGTCAAATCCACCAACCACCTGAGCATAGCTGACCTGGTCGCCTTTCTTCCACCGCAAGCTTTGCCAATTGGTTGTTAGAGGCAAGGCCGAGACCCTCAGGCCCTCTATATTGCCGTCGGTGTCATGAGCGGTAATAGTTATGTTGGTGGCCATTCCTCGCAATATATAGACAGTCGGCATCGCATCGAGTACCGGAGGACGATGACTATTATTAGGATTGCGCAACTGCACGTTCAAGACCAGCTCTCCGACTGCCGCGGGCGTTTCGTTGCCCAGACGCGCGCTGATCGCTATTCGAGCCTCGTGGGCGTCGCCCGGGATCCGCAGAAAGGCGATTGCATTGGTTGGCGAGGGCGATACAGGCACATCGACCGGCGCGTTCGTGTTGAGGATAAAGCGGAATGAGTCCGCGCCCAGCCCGGCCTCGTATTGCGCCGACACCTGGATCTGCTGGCCTTGGACAACTGAAGCGGCGTTTGTCGGGTCCAGGCGCAATATGCCGGCCGTGGTAAAACTCAAGCCCAGACCGTTGTCAGCAATAATGCTCCCATCAGCGCTTGCGCAGGGATTTCCAGCCTCGTCAGTTATGCCCGGCATGAGATAGACGGTATATGCCTGTCCGCTCTTCAGCGGTCTCACTGCCGGCGAAACACGAATCCATTGACGCGCGGTGTCAACCTCAAAGCGAGCGGGCACGCTGTCACCTGTCGAACTTACAAGGCGGAACGAGTTGGAAGTGATGGAACCAAAAGCCAATGGTTCGCTAAAGAACAAGGTCATCCCGTCAAACCAGAGGGACTGACCCTTCGATGCCGCTGGCGGAGTTGTGGATACCAGGCGCGGAGGGGCAAGGTCGGCCAATTGGAACGAGCGTTACACGACCACACTATTTGTTTCAGAATCCACAGCCACTATCTCGACGTGAATCGTTCCACCGTTTGTGGGCGCCTGCAAGAGTGGGACTATCCATACATTGGTTGCGGCCTGATTTGAGATTAACTTGAGCGATTGGGTTCGGACCAGGGCCAGTGGATCGCTCAGAGCCAGGCGCAGGCTGAGCTGCGAACTGTTATCCCGGGCGAGGTATAAGAGGTTCAATGGATCTCGCGGACTCAATATGGCCCCCTCCACCGGGCTAAGAATCTCGAGGTCCGGAGCTGTGCCATCCGCAATGGCAAACACGAGGCTAACAGCAGGAGACAATGCTCCCAGATTATCCTGGGCCTGGGCCGTGAAAGTCACTTCCTGCCCGGCAATGGTTTCCGGCGGCACCGAAAAGCGCGCATCGACGCCGGCGGTTGCCGCAATGTTCGTTGCGCTCCGCCATGCTCCCGAAGTCGCGACAATGAAGTTGGTAATTCCTGAATCATCAGTACCATTGATGCGAAGTGTCAGATACGCGCTGGAGAGAATGGGGCCGTTTGTTGGATCCAATAATGCGATGCTGACTGTGGGCGGCTGATTGGTGAGAATTGTCAGCGTAAGCTCGGCCAAAGGTCCTTCATTGCCGTACATATCCGTAGCGATAGCCCGATAAATGACCTGGCCATTTGGTGGCAGCGCGGTCGGCAGCCGATAAGGCGCGCTCGTGGCGACACCGATTTGGGTTAGGTCGCGCATGAATCTCACAGAGGCAGCAGGTTCGTCTGAAACCAAAACCGCCTCCAGGAAGACGGTGCTTTCCGCAACTGGCGGCTTACTGTCGGCAAGCCTCAATGAGGCAATGCTGGGCCCGAGAGTATCCAAGGTCGCGAAGGTGGAAACGATTGGCTGGTTGGTCGCCAGATTGCCCGCAAGGTCTCTAATTCCACTAAGAGTCATGGTATAAAGAGCGTTCACGTCTAACGCGCTCAGCGGTGTAAACACGAGAACCGTGTTCCTTAATGCCAGGCTCGTTGATCCAGGCATTTCCCCCGCGGGGCCGCGCACCGTGAAGGTGAAGTTCGATTCCTGGATGGGCTCGTTAAAGGAAAGGCGCATCACAGCCCTCGGGTCAACCTGCACCGCCGAAGGTGACGGGAAAATGGAAAGCATGACCGGTGGATCGGAATCTATGGTTGTAAAGCGTGAAATAAGCGGGAGGATACAGATTCTGCCCATCAAGTCAGTAGGCCCACGAGCGATGACCCCTCCCAGCGCATCCTGTCTATCGCCATCAATGACAATGATTTCATATACCGTCAGACTTTTCAGCACTTGGTTTGGAATAATCCGCACCAGACGCATAATCTGGTTGGTTGGATCCGGCAATAGCACAACGTGTGCTTTAACGATTCCAGCGTCCGAACGCACGTAGATTCCGTCCGCATTAATACTGGTGCCCGCCAGGGCTTCGCTAAAAAAGAGATCGATCTGAGTGTTGACGGCAACGTTAACCGCCGTCGCCGATGGTGACACGCTAAGCACCCGCGGATCCTCCTCGTCCAACGCAATGCTTCCGATATCAAGCGCTTGTCCATTCGTTGACAGGGTCAGTTGCCGGCGGATGAGGCCATTGAAAGTGGGCGCAACCGCCTCGAGATTCACACTGCCAAGGGGGATCATCCCGCATTGAAAATCCCCGTCCGCATCGGTTTTGGAAACCGCCTGTCCGGGCAGTCCGCTTCGTGAGATAAATGAAAGAACTACATTGATCGCAGGAGCTGGATTCGTTCCATCAGCGCGCACCAGGCGGCCTCGGATTGTTCCGCTTGCCGCAAGAACGAGCTGCGCTGTGTCGACCTGGCGGTTTGTTAGAAGCATGCCATTGTAACTTGCCGCCAATGCCCGTGATTCGGCTGTTATACGATAGGAGCCGATTGCGAGGTTGCCAACAGAAAACCTGCCGCCGTTATCGGTCACCGCCTGGTCTGTCTGGCCTCTGAATAGGTCACTCAAAAGCGTCAGCGTCACAGTGGCTCCGTCCGCGGGTGTTTGTCCATCGCTCATCAGTACTTGCCCATTGACCTGGCCGATTCCGGCCAGCGCGATCATAAAATCCGGGGCGACTCCCGCCGTTGTTAAAGACACGTTTGTCGCGCCCGCATTATGGTTCTGCGCGCTCTTGCGCGCGTTGGCCACAATATTATAACTGCCAAGAGGAAGATCACTAAACTGAACTCGGCCATGTTCATCTGAATCTCTCGCCAGGGTAATCGTGCCATTGCGCATCAACCGGACGGTCGCATTGGTTGCGGGCGTAATGCGATCCTCCAAATAGATGGTGCCAGATAAAACAGCTAGAGCTTCCAGCGGAATATTCATTTGGAAGGAGTTCGTGCTTTCAGGCAGCACACCCTGTCGCGAGCTTTCAAACCGCCAACAGGATCTATGGCCGTTATCTGAAAGCCGCCCGCCGGACTTCCTGGAAAACTAAACACTCCATCCGGTCCCGTGCTCACCGTGCGAGCGCCCGTTATGCCATCATCAAAGGTCAAAGTCACTTGTGCTCCGGGCACCACGCCTGTCCCATAACCATTAATGACCGTGCCGGTGATTTCCCCTCTGGCTTCTTCCGTCAGCGCCACCTCTGCCGTCTCGGACGGAAACGTTAACGTTATCCACGCGCTTGCGCCTATGCCACTGACAGGGTCCTGGCTTGTCAAGCGGTATGTTCCAAGTGGCACTCCATCCAATTGAAACAATCCGTTCGTGTCGGAGGTCATGAAACCGAGGTTACTAAGCGCGATTTGCGCGAACGTCACAGGAGTTACCCCGTCCAGCATGACGTAGTTGCCGCGAATGTTCCCTGTGGGCGTCAGGTCTATTGTCACGGTGTTGGTTTGACCCGCCAGGACTTTGATTCCCGCCCGTCCGTAGATGGTGGTGGCTCCGCTGACCGCGGTGGCACCAACAGCATACATTCCCTCAAATATATTTTCAACGCGCGCCAATCCGTTGGCATCCGTTGTCGCCTGGTAGTTGTCAAACGGATAAGATCCCTGTCTGATCTCCAGAGCGGCTTCAATCGCGGGTGTGCCACTGGCCTGGCGCACCAGGATGTCCATCGATCCCCTGGAAAGCAAGGTGACATGGACGGCATTGGTAATACCGGGTTGCAATGAAATAAACGCTGTCCCGCGCAGTCCGGTCGATGGATCCTCTGCTTCAACGTGATAAGTGCGCGGCCCTCCTAGCTTGTTGTCACGGGCCGTTTCGAAGGCAGGCAGGGCGATCTGCGTGTCAAAAAAACCATTGGTGTCGGTGCGAATGACGTAATCGTTCGCAAAACTGATTCTTACGTTGACCTCGGCACCGACGCGGCTGCCATCCGGATTATGCACAAACCCAACCAGACGCCCGTTTAGATCCGCGACAGCCGGAAACGCCAACACAATATTCGTGACATCGGTCGAAGTGGAATAGGTTTGTCCGCTGAGGGTAATTACCAGAGGATAAAACGGCGTGGCCGCCTGCAATCCCCACGGGCCGGCAAAAGCCTGGTTTGCAAACTCAAAGGTACCCAACGCGGGATCGCTGTCCTGCTCGCCCCGCAGGACAGTTCCGGGCATTCCGCTAGGCAATGGCCCCAAACCTGTCAAACGCACCCGTGCGCCAATAGGGACTCCTTGCCCATTGACGACTACGCCGGAAATCGTTCCTGTGCGAAGGTAGCGGATATCAGCTACAGCCGTCTGTCCGTCAAAGTTCAAATTGACGTTGCTGAAACCCCATGCGCCGGGATTGAAGTTTGAACCTTCGCCGTTCAGATACGGATCCGCCGCCCCGGTGAAGATGGAGAAGGCTTCGCCGATCGCGGCCATAATTTCATCCTCACTACCGCTGGTCCTGATGGTTTCAACAAGTTTGCTTGTGTCATTATTTACCGCAGGTCCTGATGGAGCGCTCACTGTCGATTGGCCTAAACCGAGGTTATCAAACTTATAATATCCGTCTCCGTCCGCGTTAACCCACTGGAAACCGTCAGCTTCAGGCAACGCCACCCTAATGCCGCCCACCGGTTTTCCATCTGCGTCAAGCACTCTTCCGACAATGCGTCCCATGGCGTTTAAACGGACGACGACGAAGTTGTCCATTCCTGAAATCACACTCACCCCCGCGCTGCCCAATCGAGGGAAATCAAAACCCGCATCCGGATTTGGCTCAACTCCGACGCTGATGGTACGTTGTCCGGTGGGAACTCCTGTCAATGTAAACCCGCCGCTCGCATCTGTGCGAACCAGCGCCTCGCCGCCAGCCACAATGGCATTCGTCACAGGTACCCCGGTGCTGGTTTCGACGCGGCCGATGACCCTGGCGCGGTTCTGCAATGCAATGGATACATAATTATCTCCAGTGCCGGTGACGGGTGTTTTGCCGCGTTCGCCCTTCCGTTTTCCGTCCAGTGATACAGCGACTATGTCATACTGGTCCGCGGGCACATTCTGAGCCAGAAAGGAGCCATCCTGTGAGGTAGTCGCAACAGCTACGACGTTCCCAAACGCCCCTCCATCGCCATAATGACCGAAATACACAGTCGCCCCGCTGTGCGGAGTAGCGTTGTCCGCTTCCAGTACCTGTCCTTTGACCTCCACGCGAGGAACAATCACCGGACTCAAGACCAGTTACATGCTAAGAGTCTGCCCCGTGTGATCCAGGACGCCTGCGATTGTGCGGAACAGGCCTGATGAACATTGAGCCTGAATGGTGACAACCCCCAGAGGCACGCCATAAAAGGAAAACTGACCGTTGGCATCGCTGAACACTCCTCGCCGCAATTCCCGGGAATCGGGCGCCGGGAAAAGGTTCACAGCCACATTTGCGGCCGGGCTGGAACCGTCAGGGTTCAATACTTGTCCAGTGACAGCGCCACGCCCGCGGAAACGCAACGCAACAGGCACCTCAGTTCCTATGCGGCTTGAGGCAAGAGGAATAAGATCACAAAGCAGGGCTCGATCCAGCCCCTCTGCCATGGCGATGGCTTCAGGCATCGCCCCGACGGCAAATGCTCCCAATAATGTGTTTTGGACACCGGGCGAGTCTGCGAGAGCCAGGAGTTTGTCCCGCACAATCGATGATTCCGTGGAAGATTCAAGAATAACTTTCTCAGCCTCAGGAGTGAGTCCCGCCGTATCGGTTACGGACACGGAATAGGGAACGGCAGCCAAGACAAAATCGATTTCGAAACACCCGTTGGGGTCGCTGGTCGTCTGACAGACACGAACAATAAACGGATCGCATGTTTCCAGCATGCGGTCATAATTCTGGTCGTACATGGTGAGGGTCACAGGCAGGCCGGCGGCGGGATTTCCATTGGCCCTGGCAACTCTGCCTCGCAAACACGCTCCATCGCGCACATCGCTTTTAACCGGCTGGGCAGCCTGGAGCAGGGCGTTGTTCCGTGGATCGGTCACATTGCTGACTGTCATGATACGAGGGCGCAATGAGCTGACAGGAAGACTCATATTTAGAAGCGCCACACGTCCGCCCGGTTGGATTTGGACCGACATGGCGGTGTTGCCGTTATCAAGTTTATAGGCGGACGGCACATTGACTCGATCCTGCGTCATGGGCTTGGAGAATAGAATCGCCAGTACCGTTCCATAGTTGCCGAATTGTGAAACCAGACACCCAGGATTTGGCGGGCGCCCTGCTTGGACGGTGATATCTTGAAGGACGCCTAATAGTTCGGGTGCTTGTTCAGTTACAGAGGTTGAATTCGCCAGCAAGGCTGTGTCGAGGGCGCCATCGGCATTCTTATCCACCAGGAGAACACCCGCCTGATTGGTGCTTGAGAAAAGGCATGAGGTGTTGAGTTGAACATTGGCGAGAGACCATCTAAACTGGCGGGCTGTTCCGTTGGTATTCACGCATAAGACGGCGAGTTCAGCCTGGGGCAGCGCGTTCGTGAACGTCCAACGAAACGCAATTTCATTCGTGCCGGATGCCGCAACCAGCAACTGTCCCCATGCGCCGCTGTAGCCTGCGGCCCGAGAGATTTCACTCTGGTTTGCGGTCGTTGAGTTGCCCGACGAGGTGATCGAGAAACTAATGTTCGTGTGATCCGCCACACCTATAATCCACGCCTCCCCTCGTCCGGCAATATCCGCGCCTCGATCAACCAGTCGCTGAATCGAACCAAATGAATCCGCATTACCGATCTCCACCGCCAAAGCATCGCGAAACTCCCGCCCGGCGTCGGTTTCACGCAGGATTTGATCGAAGCCTTCGTTAAACTCGCGTCCCCCCTGCCAGTCCAGCAAGACGTCGGTCAGAACGCGGTTCATGGAATCGCCATAGCGTAGTCGTTGTCCCGCTTCGGCGAGGTCGAGGACGCGACGCGTGACAATGGCGCGCCCCGTGGGTTTGACGTTGGGAGGCAACTGACCGGCAGTGGCCACGCTTAAAGCCTGCCCAAGGACGCGATTGGCGGCAAGAAGCAGGTTGGTGGATAGTTCATTCACGTAATCCGGCATTCCGATCGAGTCGGGCGACAGCGGCACACCACGCTCGTCGATGCCCATGTGCAATTGAAAGCGTCCAACGAGCGCGTTCTCACCGGTCGTCAGGTTGGAAAAGGATATGGCGCCGGTTCGCTGGGAGCGGACGCGGAACTTAGCCGTAGCCGTCTGCCCTGGCTTTATGGTGCCGAGTTCAACGGTGGGCTCGCTTTCGAGAATGCCTCCGCTCAGGCTGGCTGAAGACAATGTCACGCTTACCAGGTTTGCGGGGCTCAACGACGTGTTCAGGAGGGTGACGAATGCATCGTATGGCTCGCCTTCGCGGATGGTGGGCGGGGGGGGAAAAGCCATGGAAAACGTCGGGTTGCCCACAAGACCCGAACCGGCAGCCTTGCCTTTTACCTTGACCACGCCCGCCGCCAATCCCTCCAGATCCGCGGTAAGATTCAAGTTCATGATATGAAGGCCCTCCTGAAGACCTTCCACCAGGAACTCAGCCTGCCCAGATTCTCCAGGATAAAGCCTGCCGATGTCGTCGGGAGTGCCAACAATGCCATCGGGTCCGGGCCTGACCACCGGCTGGGTTGACTGGATACTCTGGCCCACGCCAATCCGCGCTAAACGAAGTGGATCATCTCCAGGCTCGGAATAATTGGTGCTCATAATCTGATCGGGACCTGGTGGCAGAATCAATTCAGCCTGGATGTTCTTGACGCTCAGCCCTGAATCGGAAGGTGCGCCATTCTCGGTGAAAATCTGAACGCTGAAGAATTGATGCAGGAAGCCAATATTGCCCGGGATGACCATCAGCGCTGGAATTGGTGGGATATGGAGACTGAGGTCCACTTCGGCCGCATCCACTTGTTGGAAATTAACGGCTTGGAGTTCAAAATTGAGGTTGGCCGCTCTCAATTCGGGCGGCAGTTCGGCTGATGCCGCGATGCCACGATTTATTTCATCCGCTTTTGCCAGTTTCGCCTCCAACTCCGCCGCGGGAATGATTTCAGTGGATTGCTTGAATGTGGGCGCCACCACAGGAAATCTGACGGGAATCGTCTTTCCATTCAAAACAAACCCGACTTCAAATTCAACCGCCCGGAAATTGCTTTCATCGATGACGATGCCTTTCTCCTTGATCTCATCATAGGTCAGAGGTCGTGAAGTCACCCTCGATACCAGTACTTCATCAAACACGTGAACAGGCACACTGCCGGGGTTCCCTTCCATCCGGACAGCACCCGACGCGGCGTCGATCAGCCGGATGTTATCGAGTTGGTAACCACCCACCAGGTTGAGCGGCGGCAGCGACAACGGCGCATTGAGTTGTCCTAAGAGCCTTCGCGCCTCAAATGCCGGACCTCGCAGCGTGCCTTCGACGTAAGCGCCCTCGGCTAGAAGGATTGAGTTCGTGTTCGCTGTTTCGCCGCTCCTCAGCTCGACAAGAACCGACCCTGCGATGCCCTTCGGCACAGACAGAGCCGCCGGGGAAACTCGCAACTGCGTCCCCACGATTTTGTATTGCAGCGAGGCAAGCGGATCGGCTTGAGATGCGGAGAAAACTCCCGTCACCGCAAATATGAGAAGGCTCCACACCCGAAGAAGCCGCCTTTGGTTCCCACCCAGAGCGCCAGTTTTCATAATAGTACTCATCTTGTCGGTTATAGCCGCCGCGTTAATGACAAGGGATTTCGATGTGGAAAGCCGGATCTTTCGGAGGCAAAATGTAATCATGGATAAGTCCGGAAGCTTTCGAGTCTCTCAAGGCGCGAACAAACGCGTTCGTATTGCTGATGGACAAAGGCGTTACATCCATGGTGTCGTACACTTCAGCGCAATGATTGCTAACATGGCATGGCCCGACATCGACATCCTTGATCCTCTGCTCCATGGCGGGTATGATTTGGTCGCGGGTCTCATGATTGTTAAAATGGGCCACATAAACATCGATAACTTTATTCCCCGGCAACCCGTATAGAGCCCTTTGTGCGTCAACACTCGTCCCTATAATGTTCTCATACATAACCCGCGCCTGATTAAATGGATTCCTCTTTCCGCTCGTTATTGTGGCATTGGTCAGGCATTGTGACATCAATACGCGCTTGAGCACGTTGACGGCACTGGGCGTGATAACGACTTTGTTATTAAGCGCGATATCGGGAAGGGGGCATGACGCGGCTGTCGGCGCCGTTATCACCACACGCGATCGCGGCCCCTCGTTGACCGCGAAATAGTCAGCGCCATTATAATAAAACGAGCGCGAGCTGCTCCCCGCATTCGGTATGGACCCCAGAAATCCGGGATGCTCGCCAGTATTCGAACTCCAGTCCAGATAGGCGGGATCCATCATCAAAACCGATTGCGTGCCCGAAATGGCCACCCGGGCCTTCCTCCCCTCCTTCGCCGGATAATAGATGGCCGATTTGGGTTCTCCGATCGCAGAGGGCACCAGGAACTCGGATAAGCGAGCTGGCACATAAGGATCGGTGATATTCAGAACCGTGATGGCCCCGGGTTTGCCTCCGGACACCATCGCCAGATTCAAGATTCGCGGATTATCCTTTCCCACCGAAACGCCGAACATGAGCGAAACCCGGTCCGGCTTCCTTGTAAAGTCAAAATGCCCCTCGGCCAGGGAAAGCGATTCTCCATTCACGGCCAGGGTTCGATAGGCGGCCTTGACCCCGGACGCCGTGTCTTCGGCATGCGTGACCGCCGCAAACCGCCCGCCAAAAGCCAGACCAAAATCGGTGATTTGCCCTAAATAGTTTGCGCCCATCGAGTTGGTGCCCAGCGTGTAGCCGCCCACCAAGCCCCCGTTGAATACCCCGGCACGCAACATGCGCCCGATCGGACGAGGTAGCGTGTCCAAATTGTCGGTATAATCGCCATCTCCGCTGAAATCGATCCCAACTTGCCCGCTTGGAGGCTCATTATCGTAGTTGTCGAGCCCCTGCGGGTAGATCAAAAGCTGCAAGTCAATTAAACCGATGCTGTTGACGCTACTGGCATCATATTGAAGATATCCCAACATGGGCGGCGACCACGCCAACTTGACAACCGCGACTGTAGGCGAACGTATGATATACGTCTGCACCTCGATGTCAGGGTTTTGCGGATTTGAGACATCCAGGAGCCACAGCCATTGGCGGCTGGTTTCCGCTCCGAAGTTTCCGCCCACAACGGCCACGAAATCTTTCTGATGCTTCCGCAGATGAGCGTCGTAATAGGAAAAGGCGGGAATGAAAACGAGGTCCTCCCCGTGCTCGGGCAAGCCGCCGACTGTCGCGATGAGATCCGCTCCACCGCTGGATTTGCGGTAGATTCTTACGCCGCTCTCACTCCCGGACATCCGATCCAAGGCGTACAAAATAGGTCCGTTGCCGACAACGCCAACTCCGTTCCTCATGCCGGCTAGGCCTTGGCCCACATCCGCCCACGTTGTGAAATTGCAGGAAAAGGCCGAAACCTGCGCCCCATCATCGGGGATCTGATCGAACGGATTGCCATCCACGTCGGTAATTCCATTACCAATGGTCAGCTTGTAACCGGTTCCGGCTTTCATGTCGAGGCAGCTCACGTAAACCTCGCGCTGATTCCGTCCGAGTTGAATGCTAGGCGTGCCCGCCGCCGGCGATAGCCGGAGCGACGACTCGATCGCGTTCGCATCAGAGGTTAGCGTCTCGCTGAATTTGACTACAATGGGGGAAAACCGATCAACGTTTTGATCCCCATCGGCAGGCACGCAATCATCGACTTGAGGTCCCGCCGTATCAAGCGGATCCTGGCTGGTGGGATAAACCTTGCCCACCGCGATGAAGTAGGTCGCCTCATTCGGGTTGCCGCTCTTATCTAAGGCACGAATCTTAAACTTGAGTGTCTGAAAAGCTTTCGAGCTCTTCACCCTGTAATTCATTCGCATGGACTGCCCCACAGTCTGCGGGCTGCCGTCCGCGACAATAGTAGCCGTGCCCTCCTCGAGAGTTGCTGTCACGCTGTCCACACGCAGATTATCCGTTACCAGAATCTGCAAGCTGATGTTTTCATCTTGATGAGGGTCAGCCGGGCTGTGCGTGACAAATATCTCCGGAGGCACAAAATCAGGCTGAGCCGCTGTTCCGCTCCGCTCGATATGGATGTCGCCGGCGGCGAAGGGATTGGCCAATGATCCCGGTTCTCCGATTGGATTGGCGGTGCCGATCCCGATTTTTCCCGGAAATAGCATGGAGAATCCAAACATATAAAATGATTCTCCATTAAACCACTTCGAGCTCGGTACATCGGCAGTAATGGAAAAGGAGCCATCGTTCCTGGCTGTTGTAACAATAGCGCCTGACGGCAACTTATGATCCGAAAGCCCGCCCTGGGACGATGGATTCACAAATACGGTTCCTCCAGGCACGGGCCTTTCAGCCGTGTGATCGCTGTTCCAGGACAAGAACCGTCCGCTCAGCTTCATCCGTCCGGCGAATCCCATTTGAATAGCCGTAAACGTGTCATAGTCCCCACTTTGAGGTGAGGCCATCGCCAAGGCGCCCAGGGCATGCGATTTGGCCACATGAGATCTGTTGCCAACCACAAGGGACTTCGCGGAGCGTGCCACAACGGAGCCTTGTTGCACCGACCCGCTATTTGTAGTGCCACTGGCGCCGCCCGACTCCAGGAAACCCGATTGAAAAATCAAATCATCCCTGAACTCGAAGACCTTGACTCCGTCCACGTCACTTGGGGTAGCCAGCGCATAAACACCATCAGCAAGCGTTTTTCCCGGGGGCGCCTCCAGACTGGAGGGAGCGAGAGGCATTTTGAATTTCGCTGGAGCCTTGAGTGGATCACCTTCGGTTTTGATTTTGAAACCGTTCAAGACCTTGCCCCCGTTCAGGGGTTCGACGCCTCCTAAGAGGCTGCTAATTTCAGCCAGAGACATTGCCAGCAGGTTGAACTTCGTTTTGGCCTCTATAGCCCCTGGCTCGATAATCACTTGAACGGGACCGCCATCGCTTTGCGCCTCCAGAATGCCGCCGCCATTGAACAGACCCACACCGCCGTCGCGGAACAATTGTTGACTCACGGGGATTGTGTTTCTGGTTCCATTCTTGTTCGCTATCGCGGCGCTCAGGTAGTCGTCCACGCCAGCCTCGATGAAGTTGTCAAAGCTGCCGTCCGGCTTAGATAGCACCGTCGCCGTTTGGCCGCTGGACTTGTTTATGAGAATCACAGGTGATTCCGGCTCCGCAATCCCCGGCGTGCCCATCAAGCGCGCCACGCCGTTAGTGGGTTCGTAACTGATAACCTGAGCGGCGGGTCGATCGAGCTCGGAGGGTTCTGTTGTGAAAGTAAAAGCGATCGGACCAGCCAGGTGAAGGCCGTTCGTGCCCGTCAGGTTGGTCGAAAGGAAAACAGTGTAGAGTGTGTTTGCCGCCAGTTGCGCCAGGGGTAAAAGAGTTGCCTTAGTGTTGTTAAGATTTAGAGAGAAGCTGCTGGGAACAGCCTCAATCCAAGCGGATGGCAAGATCCTGATTGGAGGGCGCTTTGACAGCCTCGACGGGCAGTCACGAACCAACCTCGCCCGGCTTAACCCGGACGGCTCGCTCGATTTGTCTTTCAATCCCAGCCCAGACGATTTCGTGAACAGCCTAGCGGTGCAACCGGACGGGAAGATTCTCGTCGGAGGGGACTTCCGCAACTTGGGCGGACAGCCATCCAGCCGCATTGGTCGCCTCAACCCTGACAGCACCACGGACAACACTTTCAGCCCCGTGGTCTTCGGCTTTGGCCATGTTTACAGCCTCGCACTCCAGGCCGACGGGAAGATTCTGGTGGGCGGAGATTTCGACTCCAGCCCCTATCTTCTGCGCCTGAACCCGAACGGCACGCTTGACTCGACCTTTCATCTCGCACTAGATTATGCTGCAATTGGTCCCGTCAGGTGCCTGGCCGTCCAAAAGAACGAGAGGATCCTGGTCGGCGGTGATTTCACCAGGCTCGGCGGCCTGCCCCACAATTTCACTGCCCGGCTCAACTCGGATGGCACGCCTGATACCAACACGACGCGCGTAGTAACCACTCTCGCCGATAGCGGCTCTGGTTCCCTGCGGCAGGCCATCGCGGACGCCTTGCCTGGTGACCCCATTACCTTCGCCACCAACGGCACCATTACCCTCACCAGCGGCGAACTCCTGCTCCCCTGCAATCTGGCCATCAACGCCTCCGCCGCCCCCGGCCCGGTGACCATTGACGCACCCCACGGCTCCCGGATTTTCTACGTAGCCAGCAACGCCGAAAAGGGGTTCGCCCATAGTTTGGTTCGTTGTGTCGTTGGTAGGAGAGGGGACCCGGAGCAGTCAGGGCGCGCGTGCCGCGACAGATTTGAGTAGAATATTTGGGTCCCCTTCGCGGCCTGAGCTGCAAAGACCGGCGCAAGGATGTTCATCTGGCCGACGTGGATCGGCAGGGGATTCGCGGAACACCGGCCGCTGGAGGCGCATAGAGCGTAAAGGGGTCCTACAAACGACAATGAAAGGGTCACCCCTTTACGCAGCGGTCATCTTGGCTTCTTAGCAGACAGCGCCCATTGATGGCGCGGACATGCTCCGGATTCCGAACGCTGGGAAACAAATCGTCGATTTGAACGCTAGCCATACCGGGCCAGCTTGCCCGGTGCTCAGAAAACCGGACAGGTTTGGGTCCGCACGCTGATACCTCCCAGAATCTGAAAAACCTCAGGAAACCGCAGAAAAGCTCGGGGTATGTTAGGAATTCTGGACTCCCGACTGTCAACGAACACGGACTGTTCCGGCACTTTGATCAGTTTTTCATCTTGCTTTCCAATAGGAGCATAGTAGCGTCTCTTTCATGAGCGGCAAACCTGATGTCTGGCAAGGCACGTTGGCGTTGATGATCTTGAAGACGCTTGAGCGGGCCGGTTCGTTGCACGGCTACGGGATCGCTCGGCAAATCGAACGGACAAGCGCTGATCTGTTGTCGGTCAATTACGGCACGCTCTACCCGGCTCTGCTCAAGCTCGAAGAGGAGGGATACATTACTTCCGAATGGGGGCTATCGGACAACAATCGGAGGGCGAAGTTTTACCAACTCACGCGAGCAGGCCGAAAACAGATCGAAAGAGAAATCCAGGAATGGGAGCAAACTACGGCCATCCTCGCTCGTTTTCTGAGCCCAAAGATCGCATGAGAAGGAGGTTTTCCGTTTGCAGGTGCTGTTTGCCCTTATTCCTATTGGTTGTTCGTTTGGGCATTCCGCTCGAAGAGGCGCGGCGCCAGGCGACGATCAAGTTGGGATGAATCGAATCTATGAAAGAGTCGTATCGTGATCAGCGGAGTTTGCCCGTACTGGAAACGCTTTGGCAGGACATTCGGTACGGAGCGCGGATGTTGCGCAAGAATCCGGGCTTCACCATGGTTGCGGTGCTCACCCTCGCCCTCGGCATCGGCGCCAACACCGCCATTTTCAGCGTCGTCAATGCCGTCCTGCTCAGACCGCTGCCCTATCGCGAACCCGGCCAACTGGTGCAGTTGGGCATGGATCAGTCGGGCGAGGCCAGCACCTTCATCGACAGCGCCACGTTCGTTGAAGTCAAAGCCCAGAGCCAGTCGCTGGCGCGCATCGCCGCTTACAGTGGCGGCGACATGACTCTCACAGGGGCCGGACTGGCGGAACGAATCGTGTCCGGCGCAGTGACGGCGGATTTTTTTCCACTACTCGGCGTCCAGCCGGCCGTGGGACGCAACTTCACCCAGGAAGAAGACACGCCTAACGGCCCCCGGGCGGCCATTCTCGGACACAGCCTTTGGCAGAGCCGATTTGGTGGCGATCCACACATTCTGGATCGGACGATCACATTGAACCAACAAAGTTACACCGTCGTGGGCATTCTTCCGGCGCGCTTTCAATATCCAGAATGGTTCCAACTTTGGATTCCGCTGGCGCTTGGTCAAACAGGTGCAGGAGGGGGGGGAACCTTTGCGAAGTATGGTGAAGGCATGTGGCTTCTGAAAGCGATCGCTCGATTGAAACCCGGTGGGACGCTCCAACAGGCGCAAACCGAGTTGCGAACAATCGTGCAGCGTATTCAGCCAGGAGGACCGACGGCGACTCGGGGCGACAGTCCGGGGCCGCGGCGCGGCGACGGCGAGGGTGTTTTGACGCTGATCGGCCTGCACGAGCAGGTCGTCGGCGATGTGAAGGGGCCGTTGCTCGTGTTGGTGGGCGCGGTCGTGTTTGTCCTGCTCATCGCCTGCGCGAACGTGGCCAACCTCCTGCTCGCGCGCGCGGCGGCGCGGCAACGGGAGATGGCCGTCCGTGCCGCGCTCGGAGCCGGGCGGCTGCGGGTTGCCCGCCAGTTGCTTACCGAAAGCGTCCTGCTTTCCCTGGCCGGTGGCAGTTTGGGTTTGTTGGTGGCGTTCCTGGGCGTGCAGGCGCTCCGACAATGGAACGACGCAAGCCTGGCGGCGATGCACGGGATTGGCATCGACGGCTGGGTGCTCGCGTTCACGCTCGGGGTGTCGATGATCACCGGCTTGACCTTTGGACTCGCGCCGGCAGTTCGAGCCTGGCGCACAGACGTCAACACCGCGCTCAAAGAGGAAAGCCGCGGCGGCACGGGCGGGCATCGCAACAGGCTCCGGCAACTCCTGGTCGTCTCGGAGGTGGCGCTGGCCCTCGTGCTGCTTGTCGGAGCCGGGCTGTTGATCAAGAGCTTCTCGCGGTTGCTCGACGTCAACCCGGGCTTCCGGACCGAGGGCGTGTTGACGTTCCAGGTAACTCTGACCGAGGGGAGGTCCTCGCCGTGGAAAGTCAACTTCACAGAACAAATCCTTGAGCGGCTGAGGGCGCTGCCCCGCGTGCAGGCGGCCGCCGTTACGGATTCTCTGCCGCTCACTCCTTTTTCGCGCATAACGGTGGTGGATGTCGAGGGCCGGCCACCGATCGACTTCAGCCGGGCTAAGCCGGGCGAGGTGACGCCGGTTTCGAGGCCGACGGTTACCCTCGATTACTTCAACGCGATGGGTATTCCGTTGAGAAACGGACGGGCGTTCACTTCGGAGGATGCGCGCCCCGGCGCGGGCGTGGTAATCGTCAACGGGGCATTTGAGAAACGCCACTTCCCCGGCCAAAGCGCGGTCGGCAAACGAATCCGCTTCGCGGGGCCGAGTGCCGGGGCGCCCTGGTTGACGGTGGCGGGCGTCGTCAGCGATGTGCGGCAGGACGGATTGGCGAAAGACGTCACACCCGAGGTGTATAGCCCGCTGACTGAAGACATGGGAGGCGAGCTGAGCTTCGTCATCCGCACCGCCGGTAAACCGGACCATCTCATCCCTGCCGTGCGGGCGGTGGCGGCGGAAGTGGAACCGAACGAGTCGCTCCACAACGTGATGACAATGGAACAACGTCTGATCAACACCACGACCTCGCGGCGACTTAGCACGGCCTTGTTGGGCTGCTTTGCGGGATTGGCCCTGCTGCTCGCGGCCGTGGGCATCTACGGCGTGATGTCGTATGCGGTGACACAACGCCGACGCGAGATCGGCGTGCGCATGGCGTTGGGCGCGCAAAAGAGCGACGTACTGCGTCTTATCATCCACGGCGGGTTGCGCCTGACGCTGTTGGGCATCGTGATGGGACTCGCCGGGGCGTTTGCCCTGACGCGATATCTATCCAGCCAGCTCTACTCCGTGAAAGCGACCGATCCCTTGACTTTTCTTGGTGTCGCGGTGGCGCTGACGGGAGTGGCCCTGCTGGCCAGTTGGCTGCCCGCCCGTCGCGCAACGAAAGTCGATCCGATGGTCGCGGTTCGTCATGAATGAGAGTTTCCCATGAGAAGACTTCGCGAATGGATTTTGAGATTTGGCGGCTTGTTCAACAAGCAGCGATAAAAGGGGTTCGCCCATAAAAGGGGTTCGCCCATAGTTTGGTTCGTTGTGTCGTTGGTAGGAGAGGGGATCCGGAGCAGTCAGGGCGCGCGTGCCGCGACAGATTCGAGTAGAATAGTTGGGTCCCCTTCGCGGCCTGATGAGTGGCAAGGACCGGCGCAAGGACGTTCATCCGGCCGACGTGGATCGGCAGGGGATTCGCAGAACTCTTGGCGACGGCGGACAAGAGGCGCGCCTCGAAGGTGGTGGGCGGCGTCGGATACTGCAATCGCTTTCACCACTTTCGTTTCGTTCTGGACACACCGCAAACCCACCTGGCTGCCGGCCTTCGGCCGGGATCATGTCCAGTCCGCCGGGAATCGCGAGAATTCGGGAGTTAATCGCCACACTTTTCACCCGCCATGGCCGGATGATAGTGAGGCGATCCAGACGCCACACGACCAAAGTGCCCCCCTCCCAGCCCCCGCAGGCTCCAGGTTGTTCACCTTTTGCCATGGCGGAGAGCCTCCAGTTTCTTCTTCAGTGGCAGCCAGTATCGCCGATCCTGTTCGCGCTCGGGGGTCTCTTCCTCCAGTAGCCCGCGTTCAAGCCCTCCCGCATCTCGTGTCAGCGCCTTTGCCAGCAACGACCGAGCCGAGCTCAGCCGTCGGCATGCCGCGGGATAGCGATCGACAACCTCCAGCAATAATTCTGGCGTGCGGAGTTCACGCAGCCAGAAACGGATCTGGGCGGGATTGGGCTCTGTTTGATATGTCCACCCGCAACCGGGCGGCTTCCGGGTGTTGGCATCGGAAGTGGATGGCGTGTCCGGCGCGGAGGTGGTTCAAACCGAAAGGAGGGACCGCGATCGGCTCGGCTTGCAGATCGTCGAGAGCTTTGCGCAATCGGGAAAGGTTGGCTGGTTCCGCCAGAATGGCGAAGCCAACTTCGCGACTAAATCGAGGCTGAAAATCGTAGCGTTTCTTCCTGAATCCTGGCCCCAGCGTTACTTGCACTTTGACTGCACACTGTCGTAAGTGCTTGATAATGAATGGAGCGGGTGAAGGGAATCGAACCCTCGCCTCAGGCTTGGGAAGCCCGCATTCTACCATTGAACCACACCCGCGCTAACTAGTTCTATCTCTTACCACCTCCGCCGCCCGGTGGCAAGCAGGGATTTTTGATGCATTCTTGAGCAATCGAGGTTCGAGATCAGGTTCGAGATCAGCGTTGAGTTTGACGGTGAACCCGGGTAGTATGAGCTTGTGCATTGCTTAAGGACCTTATTGCTCGCGGTTTGCCTCGGTTTGGCGGGCGCGTCACAGAGCGCCAGTGCCGGCGGCTCCAAGATCGTCAAAGTGCTCCCACATTACCTGGATAAGGAGGGGCACGCCTCGGTTTCGCCCAGTCTCTACGAACGGGACGCTTACCAGGCTCAGTTACGCCGTAATCTGAAGGAATGCTCCGGTCTGCGCTTTGACGTCCAGTGGAAGTCCCCGCCGTCGGCAGGCGCCAACCTCAAGCTGCGAGTCGAGGTACTCGGCGGCGAGCCCAAGTCCGCAGGCGCGACGGGTCTCGGCAAGAGCATCCAAGTCGCCCGATCGCCAGCCTCGGGCGAGATGCGAGCGACCAAGGCCAAGCCGGTGGTGGTGGAGACGGCAGTCCGGGCGAAGACGGGCTGGAGCCGCTGGACGCCGGTCTTGTTGGCGGGGGAAGGGTATCAGAAGGCGGGGGAGGTCAGCGCCTGGCGTGTGACGCTCTGGGATGGGGACCAGTTGCTGGCGGAGCAGAAGTCGTTTCTTTGGTGAAACGGGAGGCGTGAAACGTGAAACGTGAAACGATGACTGATCACTGATCACTTGACGGTGCCACTGGGGTCCTTTAGGTTGCAGTTCAGTTTTGAGTACCGTGACTATGAACAATTTCCTGGTGCCGATGGTCGTTGAGCAGACGGGCCGCGGCGAACGTGGCTATGACATCTACTCGCGTTTGCTGGTGGACCGCATCATCTTCCTGGGCACGCCCGTGGATGACGCCGTGGCGAACGTGATCATCGCGCAGTTGCTGTTTCTGCAGATGAGTGATCCCAAGAAGGACATCCACCTCTATATCAACTCGCCGGGCGGCAGTGTGACGTCGGGGTTGGCGATCTATGACACCATGCAGTTTCTCACGTGCGACGTGAACACCTACTGCATCGGTCAGGCGGCCAGCATGGGGGCGGTGCTCCTCGCGGCGGGCTCACCCAAGAAGCGCTACGCTCTGCCAAACGCGCGGATCATGATCCATCAGCCGTGGGGTGGCGTGCAGGGTCAGGCGACCGATATCAGCATCCAGGCCAAGGAGATCCTGCGTTTGAAGGACCGCTTGAACGAAATTCTCGCGCATCATTGCGGGCAGTCGGTGGATTCCATCGGACGGGACACGGACCGCGATCGGTTTATGTCGGCGGAGGAAGCCAAGACCTATGGGCTGGTGGATGAGGTGGTGAAATCCCGCAAGGAAATACCCGGTCTCATTACCCCCGCCGGGGATGAGGTGAAGACCCCCATGATTTAAAGCCGCCTGGCGGGCGTTCGGTCCGCCCGGCAACCCATTTTAGTAGAGCAAGCGAATACGATGGCCAGGCCCACTCAGATGACTCTGTGCAGCTTTTGCGGGAAGTCCCACGCGGAAGTGAAGAAGCTGATCCAGGGACCTGGCGTTTACATCTGCGACAGTTGCATCATCCTGTGCAAAAGCGTGCTCGATAAGGAGCTGCGCACAGAGGTGCAGCGCGCCACGCCGCGCCTGAGTGTCCCGCGTCCGGCCCAACTCAAAGAGCTGCTCGATCAATCTTGCATAGGCCAGGAACACGCCAAGCGGACGCTGGCGGTGGCGGTGCATAACCATTTCAAACGGATCCAGGTGGAGAAGGCGCCCCCCGAGGGCGGAGCCGATGCGGGTCCGCACGCGAACGTGGAGTTGGAGAAGAGCAACATCCTGCTCATGGGCCCCACAGGTTCGGGAAAGACCCTGCTGGCCCGTTCTCTGGCCAAGGCCTTGGACGTGCCGTTTGCCATTGCCGACGCCACCACGCTTACGGAGGCCGGCTACGTGGGTGAGGACGTGGAGAACATCGTTCTTCGACTGCTTCAAAACGCGGATTACGACGTCAAACGCGCGCAGATCGGCATCGTTTACATCGACGAGATCGACAAGATAGCGCGGAAGACGGAGAACGTGTCGATCACGCGGGACGTGTCTGGCGAAGGGGTGCAGCAGGCGCTGCTGAAAATCCTGGAAGGGACCCTCTGCAACGTGCCCCCGCAGGGGGGGCGAAAACATCCGCAGCAGGAGTACATCCGGGTGGACACCACCAATATCCTGTTCATTTGCGGCGGGGCGTTTGTGGGGCTGGACAAGATCATTCACCGGCGGCTGGGCAACCGGGTGATGGGCTTTGGAGCCGCTGATCAGGGGCTCAAGGCGGCGAACATCGAGATGCGCGAGATCCTGAAGAGGGCCGAGCCCGAGGACCTGCTCGGGTACGGATTCATTCCCGAGTTCATCGGGCGGCTCCCCATGGTGACGGTGCTGGACGAGTTGACCGAGGATGAGCTTGTTCAAATCCTGGTCGAGCCGAAGAACGCCCTGACCCGGCAGTATGCGAAGCTGCTGGCGATGGAGGGTGTGGAGCTGGAGTTTTCGAGCGACGCGCTACGCGAGTTGGCGCGATTGGCGATCACCAAGGGTACCGGCGCCCGGGCGCTTCGCGGGCTGATCGAGAAGCTGATGTTGGACGTGATGTTCGAGATTCCCAGCAGCCCGGAGGTGTGCGGCGTCACCATCACCGGCGCGGTTGTGCGCGGGGAAACCAAGCCGATCCTGCGCCTCAAGCAGAAGGAAGCGGCGGCCTAACGCGACAGCGACACTTCCTCAGCCCGTAGCCTTCAGCCCGTAGCAGCGGACGTGAGTCCGCTCATTTGTTTCCCGGCTCGGGAGTTAGAGCGGACTGACGTGCGCTGCCACGGAGACAAGAAGCAAACGTTCGTTCCGAGCCCTGGCATGTAACTGTCGGTGTGGCGCAAGATCGCCGCGCCGCCTGGCGCAGGGGGGGGGGACAGGCGTGTCACCAGGACTGGGGACTGGCAGGGGGCGCCCGGGGGGGGGTCCTGGTCTTGTGTTTGGGGCCCAAGTTCTCC
>ORJL011536792.1_pt1 | contig 28835 bp, 4 predicted proteins | sample 1779941 | NCBI WGS metagenome assembly ORJL01 (sample SAMEA104232317, study PRJEB22302) | groundwater metagenome | biome: forest; feature: aquifer; material: groundwater | place: USA | collected 2011-08-07 | depth 5.8 m
ATGGTCGAGATGAATGAGGCCGCGGAAATCCTCAACAATTTGACCAAGCGCAGTTTAATTATTTTGGATGAAATCGGCCGCGGCACAAGTACCTACGACGGATTGAGCCTCGCCTGGGCGATTGCCGAACACCTTCAGAAAACAAAGGCGCGGACGCTGTTTGCCACCCATTTTCACGAATTAACGGCGTTGTCCTCAAAACTAACGGGCATTAAAAATTACAACGTGGCCGTCAAAGAATGGAAAGACGAGATTATTTTCTTACATAAAATTGTTCCCGGCAGCACCGATGACAGTTACGGGATTTATGTGGCCAAGCTCGCTGGAATTCCCGCTGATGTGATTGAGCGGGCTAAAAAGATTCTCACGAAATTGGAATTAAAAAACGATTTAAAAGAAAATTTAAAAAATACCTCGGGCGAAGAGCAGTTAGGATTATTTTCTGCTAAAATAGATCCAACAATGGAGCAAATGAAAACAGCCCTTGAGGCCATCGACGTTAATACGTTAACGCCTTTGGAGGCGCTGAATAAATTGCAGGAGTTAAAGGAAAGAATTACCCATGTCCAAAATTCACATCCTCCCTCCCCACATTGTCAGTAAAATCGCTGCCGGCGAGGTGATTGAACGCCCGGCCTCGGTCATCAAGGAATTGATGGAAAACGCCCTTGATGCCAAGGCCACGACCATCGAAATCCAGCTCAAAGAAGCCGGTAAAACATTGATTAAAATCAAAGATAATGGCAGCGGCATTGATGCCGAGGACCTTGAAAAAATCTTCCTGCGCCACGCTACGAGCAAAATTGAAAGTGTCGATGATTTATTTGCCATCCAATCCTTAGGGTTTCGCGGAGAGGCGCTTTACAGTATCGCCGCCATTGCCGATGTTGTTTTACGCACCAAAACATCCTCCCAAAATGCCGGATGGGAGATTCACATGCGCGGCGGGGAAAAAAAGAATTTACGCCCCTCCAGCCTGGCGGATCACGGCACGGAGATTGAAGTGCAGGAATTATTTTTTAACACCCCTGCCCGGCGCAAATTCTTAAAATCAAACACAACCGAATTAAATCAAATCCTAAATATTTTTCTTCCCTACGCCCTGCTTCGCCCCGATGTCCGCTTTCGTTTAACGCATCAAACCGGCAATCGCGACTCCTCTACCCTTTTAGACTTGCCGCCGACATCTTCTTTGACGGATCGTATCGCGTGCGCCTTACACGTGAACGAACAATATTTGATGGAGATCAAACATGTTACGGCGGAGAAAAAATACAGTTTTCATCTCATTTTAGGCGATGTGAACATCAAACGGCCGCGACGGGACATGCAGTTTATCTTTGTGAACGGCCGGCCGGTGCAGAATAAAAATATTTCTTTCCACATGAATCAAATTTACCGGCTCATTATGCCCGAAGGATTCAACCCATTTTTCGCGCTCTCCATTAATCTGCCGGCCGAAGATCTGGATGTGAATATTCATCCAAGTAAACGCGAGATAAAAATTAGAGATGAACAAAACGTCTGCATGATTTTACGACGGGTCTGTGAACAGACGTTGATGGGCGCGGGTACGATTAAAAACGTAGGGGCCGGCCCCTGTGCCGGCCCAATAACGGGCGACCACGGGGGGTCGCCCCTACAAATATCCGTCAATGAACCTGCCTGGGATGAACCCGCCTCGCAAAATTACGCGATTCCCGGGCCGCGCGGCCCCGAGGTTCAAGATTTCTTCCTCCCCGAGGAAAATCGTTTTCCTCAAAAACAAGATGATTTACATAAAAAATTAATCAACGCTCGTTACCTTGGGAATTTTATTAATAAATTTCTGTTATTCGAAGTAAGGAACAGGCATGCCTGTTCCCTGCTTGTTATTGACCAACACGCGGCGGCCGAACGGATTGCCTACGAAAAATTTATCACGCAGATGGAAAAAGGAACCGTGGAGGTCCAGCATTTGTTAAGCCCGATTCTTTTAAAACTCATCCCGCAGGAACTGCTCCTCTGGGAAGAATCGCAGGAAAGGCTCGAAAAGGCCGGTTTCTCAACTTCCAAATGGAACGCCGAAACCATTGCGGTTCACAGCGCTCCCCAGCTTTTAAGGAATGCCGAAAAGGCTGTCCGCGAACTTCTCGCGGGGGAAAATATGGCCCTGGCGGATCACGAAACGCTCGCCCGCCGCGCCTGCCGCTCCTCGGTCATGGCCGGGGATCACTTAAACCCTCAAGAGGCCGAATATCAAAAAGAACAGCTTCTCAAGTGCCTGGATCCTTTCACCTGCCCGCACGGCCGCCCGACGGTGATCGAAATCTCCGAAGGGTTTCTCGACAAGCAATTCTTGCGTACGAAGTAATTGACAAACCAAAATCATCGTGCTACATTAAAATCATGGAATCGGAAAAGATCGTCGATATCCGTAAAAAATTTATGCGCGAGTGGCTGTTGATTGCCGTGGATGAAATGGACAAGGCGACCACCAAACCTATCTCTGGACGCCTCCTCGCCCACAGCCCCAATCCTCAAGAAATCGTGCGGAAATCCTTAAATCCTTACAAAGGCCTCATGTTTATTGATTATTCTGAACGGCAAATTCCTAAAATGGATTTTTCTTTCCGCCATGCCCAGAAATCCCAGGCCGTTTAAGCCCAAAGATAATATTCTGTTTGTCGAAACACTTTTTCTCGGCAAAAAAAATACATTCATGCTCACCATGCTCCTTGATACGGGGGCCTTTGTGACCACCATTCCTAAGGAAGTCGCGATTGTTTTAGGCTGTAAACCCTCGCAATCGCGCAAACGCATGAGCATTGTCACCGCCAGCGGCAACCGATCGGTTGCCATCGTCACGATTCCTAAAATTCAATGCTTCGGCTATGAATTAACGAATGTAGAGGTCGCGTGCCTGGATTTAACCTCACAGAGTGTCGCCGTCGGGCTTTTAGGGCTTAACGTCCTCGACAAGTTCAAACTCACCTTGAACTTCCCCCACAAACGCCTTAAGGTGTCGCGGGGATAAAACATATTGACGGTCGAGGAAAAGTAAAGTATATTTAGTGTAGAGGTGAGACGAAATGAAATCACAAAAAATCGAAACAATTCGCAAACGATTCCCCAAAGAATGGCTTCTGATAGAAGTTACCGAAACGGATAAGTCTACGGATACGAGTAGCAAAGGAAAGTTAATTGCCCACGACCCCCAGCGGGATATTATCTACAAAAAAATGATTTCGGTCAAAAGCAAACGCCCCCTGCTTGTTGACTATGGCCAGCATCGATTGCGCAAAGATATGGCCGTCATCTTTACTTATGTCCAAACATCCACTTAAAATTGATTCTGGAGTTATCGTTGTTGAAGTAACTCTTACAGGGAAACTTAAAACCATCCCTCTTAAAATGGTCATTGACACAGGAGCGAGCATAACGACCATTCCTAAAGAAGCAGCCCTGGCTATTGGTTGTGATCCTGTGAAATCCAAACGAAGCGTTGAAATGATCACGGCAAGCACGACCGAATACTCTCCTGTTGTTATAATCCCAACTTTACGATTCCTTAATTTTGAGCTTAAGGACGTAGAAGTCATCTGCCACACTCTTCCACCTCAGGCAACCGTCTCTGGCCTTCTCGGCCTCAATGTCCTCAAAAACTTCCGCAACGTCCTGGATTTTCCCGCGAAGTTTCTGGAGATTATCAGACCGTGTTAATTATTGCAAAAATCCTTTATATGCCTCTATATGTGAGAAAGGCCTCACTTTCCTGACGGTCTTTTTCATCTGCGGCCCATTCTGGATCCTCCCAAGCCGTTTGAACTCTTCTCTTTCTCTCTTCAAAAACCACGGCAGAAAAGAGTTCACTTTGCGTTTGATAAAATGTCCCAACCGTTCCGGTATAAATTTCCCAAGCGTCTTTTCTGTTAAGATGCTCTCTCAGTGCTTGCGTCATTCTCTTAACCTCTCCATAGTCTGCCTGATCTTCCAGGGAGATCTGGGTCTCGATATTCTCCAATGATCTTAAAGATTTGATAACCATCCTCTGCCAGATGCTCCTTTTCTCTGTTAAAACGCTGGGCCCCCAAGTCAGCATCTGATCAACAAAATCAACCATGAGAGCCGCCGCATCGTAAAGCTCATAAAGATAGGAATCAAGCGGTGGCTGCGTTTCTTGCTGAATAGGAATGATGGAATGCGGGGCCGCATTCCCTGGTGACGGCGCATGGCGATTGGCCTGCAAACGTTCCAACAAGGCTGCAGCAAATTGATTCTCCATAGATTGAGCAAATTGATCCGAAGAATTATTTTGATTATGGATCTCAGCCAATTTTACTTCGGCCCTTTGTTTTATGGGCGCATCAAATAAAGAAACGATTTCCACAACTACGCTTCTTAATTCTGCTTCTTGCGGTCTTCTGTCTAAGAGGACCTCAAGCCTTTCCCAAACTTTGGACTGTTCTTGGACCGCGAGGTCAAATAATTCACGGCGGTTTTTTCGATACCAATCTTCGAGTTCCGATGTTGTCCCATGAACGGGCAGTTCATCGATAAAGGCAGCGTTTTGTCTTATCTGATCCAAACGATGATTCTGTTTACCATTTCCAGGCTCCTTGCCTAAAGCCCGATTTAAAACGGTCTGAGCCATTGGAAATTCGTGCCGTTGGGCAAAGTCTAAACACCGCTCCAGGGCCATACGGCTCTCCTGATCCAGTCTTTCCTGCGAAGTTTGAAGAACTTCAGCGACAGCCAAGATAACTGGTTCCCAAGAACGTTTAGGGGTATAGTGCTGAGAGTTCTCAATAACATGATCCAACTTTTTTAATAGATGTTCTAAATTAATTTCTCCCCCATTTTCATCGCTTGCTCTCAATATTGAAAGGATAGCTTTGGGAGAAACTAATCCTCGCTTATACAAGAGTAATTTCAAAAGGATCTTCAAATAGAGAGGAGACTCAGGATGTTCAGAGGCCTGTTGGAGTTTTGTGTGAATTCTCTCAAACAACAAAGGGCTAATCAGCCAGTAGGCTGCCGGATGGGTCAGAATATAAAAAAGATAGCAAAGATGATGGGGAAACGATTTAGGAGAAACGTAGGGATCGGTCATGACCAACAGTCCCTCAAATTCTTTCCGGGTAAATTCGACTCGATCAAGGTAATCGGCTAATAAACCCTGCCACGTAACACATTCATCGCCTTGAGATCGATAACTGTGGCTGATAATCGTTTTTAAGGTAGAGAAAACTTCTCCTCGAATACGATCGTCGAGTCTGGCTAGGGATGCTGTATTTTGATTCAAACTGACCGGCATGGCCAAAACCTGTAAAAGCCGTTCGGCCACAAGATAACTATTGCCATGATTGCGGAAATATTGTCTTTCCCAAAGTCCGGGGCATCGGACTAAAAGTTGAACCAACTCTTCTTGACTAAGACAATAGGCTGAATAAAAATCAAAAAAGTATTCTATGAGAACTATCGCGGCCTGTTCTCCATCCCATCCGTGTCCCAACAACCGCCCAATGGATACTCTAAAATGATCCAGAAACATTTGGGCGGCCGAACGCGTTCCCATCAATTTTAATAAAGCGAAATACACAACAACGATTAATTCCCGACCCTGCCCTAACAGAACTAAAGGATGTTTATAGAGATTAATTATTTCGCTGGAAACCGCATCAAAATGAAATGGAGCATGGTAGGGATGAACATAGGCCTTAGCAAAATCCCAGGTTAAAGAGTCGCCCCGGGCAGGAAAAAGTTGAGACACATACCGGATTTGAATCGCTAGATTAGCCAATTTTTGAACTTCTTCGCGATCCATCTTGGTTGGGTCCCTTCTGAGAAGCTCTCTGGCGGGAGGATCCTGGATATCGGCTCCCCAGCCTTTACCAATCGTATCCTTATTGGGACTGTAGCGAAGTGGCCTTTTTCGGAAAATTTTTAAAATTCTCTCGACGATAGGTGCACTCCTATTTCTATCCTGTTCTTGTTTGGTTAAAGAGGGGTAATCGACAACTTTAAGAACCAATCGTCCCACTGAATTGGGTAAAATGGCCACAGCAAATCGGTGGGCTTGTGATTTTCTCGCTTCGCTCTGGGCCTCCCCTATTTTAAAACCAGCCATCATCACGACCGGGATTCCCAAGTGTACTAAATATTCACGGATCACGTAGGAGATTTGAACGCATTGGCCGCCCCCAATGAAATCTCCATCGGCATAGGCATGAATGACCCGCCAAAAATCTCCAGAATCTAATTTTTTTTGACGAGCACGCTTTAAAAATTGCTGACACCTCCGGCCTGTTAGATCATCAATATACAGATAATGTTCTTCCACAAAATTCCTAACCTTCTCAATAACTTCTTCTACTGGTAAAGAAGAACCTTTTAACTCTGAGATAAGCCTTTGAGCTTTATCCGAAAACATTTCCCGGCCAACCGTTGGAAGAGTCAAACGTTCATACAGGGCCCTCTGACCTGCCCGGGCAAATATATGAGGTAATTCTTGTAAAGAAACAATGCTAGGCCTGAGAGTTCCTTCCATATTGTAAAGCTGGAAACGATACCTTAAATGCCCATCGGGTGTGGCCGGTAACTGAGCCGCTGTTCCCCAGGAATAAATCGGGACGGAGAAGGCTGGTGTACCATCTTCTCTATAAATAGGGACAAGGGATTCAACTTGAACATCCACCGAAGGCCTATTCTCTCGGATAGCTAACAGGCCTGAGGCTTCAAGCCATCCGGGTTGACTTTGAATAAATGCCGCTGATGCCGGTTCAAATCTATCAGCGTAAGAATACACCAAATAAATAGCCTCGCCCGTTAACCCTCGATCTAACCGTAAGAGAACTGGATCATCTTTGCCTGTTGGAATCCGGCCGGACTCTGGGGTTAATTCATTTCTGACCATAAAATTAGTCGATTTTTCCCAAGGCCATTTTCTTTTTATTTTTTGTTCTTGAGGTGATGGAGCAGGTAATTCTTCTGTTAAAGGTTTTGTTTCTGGGGTGTCTACCTGTGCTGTAGGAATAAATTCACTAGTCCTGGTTGCATCCTCTCTCAATTCTTCTAAAACAAAATCGCGGGGGGCATCGGGATGAATAAATAATTCAAGGAAACGGTGCTGATTTAAAGATACATCGAGCTCATGCAGACAAACGGCCAAAATGGGACGGCCAGGGAAGCGATCTATGGGATGGTTAGCCCGCAAGCGCGAAAACCGCTGACCCTGATACTCTCGTTGTAAATCCGTTAATTCTATCGAATCCACGGGGACAGGGGAAACCAATACCTCTCTAAGAATCCTTACTGAATCAACCGTTGGAAGATGATCGTTTAAAACCCCACCGTAAACAGCAAACGCAACGAGCCGTTGAATAGTCCTAAATTCCTCTTCCGTCAGAAGCTTTTCAAAATAATCATCAAGGGCATGCATAGAATTAATTTTTTCTTTCTCTCCAAGCGCGGCTGAGTCGCTTCTATCCGCCGCTGGATGGGCTTTGACAGGACCGTCTGCTCTAAAATTTTCTTGCGTGTATATTACTTCCAATTCCCGCCCGCGGGCGGAAATTGCCCGGGGTCGACGAACCGGTTGTTTTATTTTTATTTGTGTTGGGAGAATCGAAAGGAGCCAAATCCCTGGAGCCGCTGGAATAACAGATTGATCTATTGGAGTAACTCCTAAAACCATCTCAACTATCTTTGAAAAAAGAGGATTCCCGGCAAGAATAAGGAAGGAGCCTATTAACCAAACTGCAATAATAATCCAAAACTTATAATAAAAATGCGCCAAAGTTATCGAATTGATTTTTTCCTTAATGGAAGACCCTGTTTTGTTACCCTTTGCTTGTCCCAGAATTATCATAATAATCCCGGCCACAAAAATAATTTTCTTTGCATCAGGAATCGTAACACTTCTTATTAAGGGATCTTGCAACAATACTCTGCAATAGTTGGTTATTAATCTAATTGAAGCCCTGCTTTCCATTTGCCATATAAGTTTGATGTGATTAAAAAAAGGATCTCTTTCCCATTCTCTGTTTTTCAAAATATCTAACAGTTTTATAAAAGGACCCAAAATAAGACTGGTGGCAAACATAGGGAAAAAGAGTATTTTAAAAACAAGAACAAAAATAATAGGAATGACTTGAACGTAAGGTTCCAATCCACCCATCGCCGCCCACGCCGAAGCGGGCGAGGCCAGAAGCGCCAGGATAATTACACCGACCCATCGCCAGCCGAGAAAATTGCCTTTCGCCAATTGTGGCCCGCGGGCCCTGTACCTTTTTGGTACAAGGCGGGCGGAAATTGCTCGAAGCCAGCGACGGAAGTAAATTCCTTGACTTCGCTCAGAGTTAGATTTATACTTTCTTTGTAAGGAGATCAAGGCCATGAAAAGAATCAAAGATAATGGTAAATTTGTCACAGCCAATTTTGAAGAGATTGTTGGGAAATACGCCCGCCAATACATTGCGGTCAATAATTGTGAAATATTCACCGGTGCAAACGCTCTTGAGGAAGCGGAAGCAAAACATCCCAAAACCATCCCCCTATATATGCGTGTACCAAGCCCCCGGTTTCTTTCCCAGCACTTTTTATTATGAAACATTCTAAAAGAAGACTGATCAAGTTCCCCTACAAGGAATTTAAAGGGGCCGACCATCCTATTATTAATATTACGCTCAAAGGAACTAAAAGAAATTTTATTGCCGAAGCGTTTGTCGACAGCGGTGCCACTGTTTCGATTTTTGACGCCGCCATTGCTTCCAAGCTGGGAATCAATTACACCAGGGGCGAACGGCGTTATATCCTGGTTGGCGACGGCAACCACATTGCAGTCTATATGCATACCATTCCCGTTAAACTCGGCTCCGTGAGTTTTCGGGCTCAACTTGGTTTCTGCGCTGAACTCGGTGCCGAAATTAACCTCCTCGGGCAAGACGGCTTCTTCGACCGCTTCGACATAACTTTCAGCCGGGCTAAAAAAGTTATCACTTTTAAACCGGTGTGAAACTTCACTCGCCCACGCCAAGGCGGGCGAGGCCAGACTTAACAGAATTGTGAATAGAATAAGTTGCGATAGACTTCTAAAAGATGGCGCTGGAAGCCACTGGGGTAATTTTAATTTGAAACCGCGCACCGCTTGCCACTTTTCTTTGAGGACATCTTTCAGCGGCCGCCAGTCATCTAAAGGAGCAATCCACGTCGGAATTGGATAAATAAGCGGGGCTAAAACTCTTCTTATCCGTGGTTCTTTAAAATAAAAAACTCCTCCAGAGGGAAGACCAAAACTTGTGGTTATGCCTCTGGCCTTCTGTTGAATGGGCACCATCGCATGTATCCCATTCTTATATCGTTCTTCCCAGAACAAACAGGGATCACCCCGAATATCGTCAGAATGCTCCTGAATATGCTTTTTTACTAAATTTTCTGCGCTTCCATATTCTACCTTAATGAATATAGCGAGCATATCCGTCGACCATCTCAAAATCAAAATAAGAATAATTCTTGCAATCATATTACCGGCCAGATACATAGGCAGTGTCATATTACCAAATATAAAAGAACTGATTGAGAAAGACACATAAGCGCATTTTGCAAACCAGATCAAAAAAACCAAGAAAGAGCACAAAGGACTTTCAAAAGTAGATAGAAGATATGTAGAATCTTTTGGCAGCCTTTTCTCACGGCTCACAGAAAAAGACTGTATTATGCGTCTTACTTCGTAAAACGAGGTCATGCCTATGAAGATAGCCAAAACGAAGGACCAGCAGATTAAAATATCGAAGTTAGAATTTGTTCTAACACGGCGCATTATTTTAAAAAGAGCTTCCGCTGATTCCAAACTCCCTTGCAGAAAAGTATTCTCCGCCCACGCCGAGGCGGGCGAGGCAAGAAGCGCCAGAAGAATCACTGCGATCCCCCATCGCCAGCTTCGTAATCCCGCCAATTTCCGCCCACGGGCCCTGTACCTTTTTAGTACAGGGCAGGCGGAAATTCCTACAGCGGCGGAATCGCTTCGTTCCTCTTCCCGCCCCTCCGGACTGCCTCGCCTGCCCTGGTTTCCTTTCCTGGCAGGCCAGGGAGCGAAGCCGAGGGGATGGGATTTGGTATCTTCGCGGACGCTGGCCTTTTTATCTTTTTCCGCCTGGAGCCGAGCAGGGGCGTCATCTCGGCTCAGCCCTATCCTCACCACCTGTCCTATTAATTCACCTTCCATAAAAACTTCACCTTCCATAAAAACTTCACCTTCAATAAAAACTTCACCTTCAGAAAATGGGACCTTCAACAATCGACCGATCCTCAAACCTGAGCGCTCCATTGTGGATTCATCGTCTAAAATATCTTTCACGCGATATAAATTATTCCCCAGCCCGATTAACAATGCCCAGCCAAATCCTCCCTCTTTGAGTTTGATCATCACACCATTAACAATACCCTTAAAAATACTACAATCAAAAATGCGTTCCTCGAAAGGACCATCATCAGGAGAAATAACATCTCCACTTTCGATAACATCTTCTTTGCTTTCCCCTGTCATCTCTGGTAATTCCACGATCATGCCAACATTATCCACGCCTAAACTTCCCATATTTTTATGCGGATCAAGATCCGTGTACACAACCTCGGCAGGCACCCGCGCCGGGCCTTTAACGCCCGACGCGGTTTCTCTTGAAAAATTAAAAATGTCTTCCACGCAGCGTGGATCAAGGGAATCAAAAAATTTATGCAAAATCACTAAATCCGCCTCATCGTGTTCTCCGGGATGAACCAGCACAATCTCGCCTAAATTCGAAAGAGCTTCCACGTTATACATACCGGCTGGTTCCAGCAAGGCAATCAGACCGCCACGCGTTGTGCTCCGATGGGCCTCCAAAATCGCCGCCACATGTTTGCCCTGGCCATGAAACTGATTCATTCCAAAACCGATCACCGTGACATCGAATCGAGCGGCAGGAAGCGGCAGTGCCGCCACATCCGCCATCGCTTGACGGATTGGTTCTGTGTACCTTCGTTCCCGATAAATTTCCCGAGCCTCAGCGAGCATCGCCCGGCTGATGTCTATGTCTAAATCCATAACAGAAAGACGATTGACTACCTTACGGACGGCCTCGTTATCTTGGGCCTCATCATGCCAGGCGACAAGTAACACGCCCGCGCCCGAGGCTAAAGAAGCCACGCGCAGAGGCCGATCCTCAGGTATTAACCCCTGCTCTGCTATCTTTCTGGCCAGAGCCTGAACTAATCTTCGGTGAGCGTGATAACTGTAACCCACGCCTGACCTTACTCTGTTAGCGACACGTTTAACCAAAAATCGACGCAGGAAGTCCCGATATCGTCCTGTATCTTTAATGCGCTGGGCCCTTCCCCACAACAACCGCTCGATCTGGGTATCAGTCAACCGTCGTCGGGTTAAAACATGTTCGACTTCTTGACTGGTCATCCCAACGCTGGCTCCTATACCCTTAAGAGGATCATCCTCCTTAATCACTTCCGGCTCTTTAGCCAATTCTTCACTAATGGTCTGATCAATTCTCTGAGCATCTTCTCTTAGCCTTTGATATTCCTCATCAGAAATCCATTTGTAACTCCACGCCCCTTTCAAACGCGAATGCGGCACAATACGATGATGAACAATGGCCGGCCCCCCATCCTCTCCGCGGATTGTGTCAATAATATATTCTCCCAGAACAAGATCAAAATAGCGCCTAACAATAACCCTGACTTTTTTCTTAACGCCGCTAACTAGAAACGCTGTTAAATATCTTTCCGGGCCCTTCCCGGCTAATCTCTTGTAATTGATATTAATTGAGCCATTGCCTCCTATTGTTTCCATGGGTGATTCTAAATCCGCGTAACGTCCGGGCTCATGCGGGTTAGGACTGCTGATTTGTTCCCTCAAAGCCATTTTGACTTTATAACCTGGATAATAATTATGAAAAGAATAATAGCCGGGATGCTGCAAATGGTGATCAATAACAAAGTTATATTCCGTTTCTTGGCCTTCTTGGATAAGCCGTACATAAACGCGGTAATCCCCAGGCGCTATTTCCTTTCGTAAAACAGTAACTTCTGTTGGTTGAGTAATCCCGGGAATAATGAGGACAGCCGAAATCCGCGGTTTTTTACCGAAATCGGTTAAATCGATGCGGATGATCCCCTGGCTGTCCGTTATTGTTTTAAAAATCAAATCGGCAAATGCTTGCGGCTTAAATGGATCATCGCTGAGCAGTTGATCTCTTATGTCCAGCAACCTTTCCCAGCCTAATTTATACCCTCGATGCCCTTTCGGATGCCGCCCCGATGGATCCCCCACCGCCGCCCTGTCCGGGCCCGAAAACTCCTGATTCCAGGCAAGGGCGGGGTCGGTATTTTCTCGATTGCGCGTGGCGGGGTGGGACCCGTTGGTTACTGTCTCTACAATATAATCAATATCGGCATGAACATTATCTTTTAAAGCGAAATCTCCTTGAGCAAGAGCAATTTTCTCTTTTGAAAATGCAAAAGACAATTCAGCTAAAGGCAGTGATGCCTCCGAGGAGTCAAATTCCGCGATTAAACCTTCCAAAAATTCTTGCGGATCATCGATAAGATTGAATTTACGCATCGCCTCCGGGTAACTTGCAACCACAATCCTATCTATATATGCTGGATAAAACTGTCCTAAAGCGGCATCAAAATATAAAACCCGCCTGTTATTTCTAACGACGGCCACCCAGTAATGCGGCATAAAACTATTTCCATCCCGGCGCAATCCTAAGACAATTTCTAAACGATCGGAAGAGTTACCACCTAAACTATAATTAAACCTTCTTGCTAGTATCCTAACTAAAGCAATTGAAGAAAATTTACAGATAAGACTTGGGTATTTGACCAATCTTTCTTTCAGTAAGGATAGATACAACTGTTGGATATTGTGTATAAATTCATCCATAGCGTAATCTTGCGATTCAAATTTTACCGTTAAACCCATCGCCGCGGGGTCGGCAAATTTTTGATCCCGCCCCGCCGGATGGGGTATGGCGACTGTCGATCCAAAAGTGTAGACCGAAGCGCAGACTGGATTCTTGACAGTATTATTTACATCTGGTATAGTTACATTGATGAAATTGACATCTAAGCAAGAAGAGAATTTAGGAAAAACCTTCCTTGACATCGGTAAAATTTGCGTGGCAACTATGGTTATTGCGCCGTTGATTTCGGGGTTTAAACTAAACGTATTCGTTGGAGGCGTGACTATCTCGCTACTGTTGATTATTCTAGGCCTCGCAATCGATAAAGGAGATGAAGAATGATTATTCAAGGACAAGATGCTTTGCTCACTATGTTCGTGATTCTGGGGTTGTTCGCGATTATTTCTTACTCGATCGTCCGACATTCCCATAAATCCAACCATCCCGTTCATTCCAAGCAGTAAAAGGATTCCGCTTAATCTCAACGCCTCCCTTTCCCTTATTGTCTTTTTGTGGCTATGTGCATCCCCCAGCGGATGGCGATCGGCCTCCTCAATATTCCCCATCGCCGCGGGGTCGACATCTTTAAGAGCCGCGAGGTAAGGGGCGAGTTCAGCTTCTATCTGTTTGCGCGAGGGAGCGATAAATGTCCGGCGGTTGGGCCACTCGTCGCTTAAATTCCGCCCGCCGGGAAGCCAACCGGGGCGAGGCATCCAACGGGGGATTAACCTAAACGGCATCCGCAGAAAGGCAACGCTTAAAAAGTAGAATTTTTCTAAATAAAAATTAATAAAACTCAAATCTTTTTCCTGCCGAATCTCCTCTGGGATATACGAATCGTCGTGACTGACCATCAAACGCCATTTTTCTGTAGAGGGATCATAGGATAAAACAGATATTGTTCCGTTATGATTTGGCCCCAGGTGCTCATAAACGGCACGCAATTTTCTGAAGGGAATTTCAAGAGCCGCCATAACGGCCATAAACATTTTTAGTCCATGCGTGGAAATCATCGCGGTTTGATAATCAGCCTCGGGAATAGTTTCAAAAAATAATCTGCGCGCCGAGGCAAGCTCCTCTTGCATGCTAAATCCCTTGTAAGCGTAATGCTCGGGGTCGAGAAAAAGGGCCCTTCTAAACAAGGCTTCCTCTTTTTCCACGATATATCGAGGAAATCCGCCAATAGGAAAAGAATGAATTTCATACATCTCAGGAACAATAGTGACCGGTTTTCGCTGCCGGCGGGCTAAAAATTTAATCGTAGTAAACGTTCGCAGGCATCCGCTGCACATAAAGACATCGGGATTAATCCCAAGCCTGGTAAAAAATCTTTCTAAATACCTGGCCTGACGCAGTCCCTGCCATATCGACGGCGAATACTCTGTTCTGCTTTGCGTAATTTTGAAAAGATTAGAAGCTGCGCGCACGTGGCGTGCCAGAATCACAATTTTTTCTTCCGGGTTTCTCTTAAGCCAATCCGCCGATCGAACATAAACCCTTAATGAACCATACTTTGGCTTTAACCGGCCACTCTCCTCGGCGGTAAGATCTTCTGAATTTAATCCTTCTCTATTTTCATCCATCCACGGCCTTCCCAGCGCGGCGGGGTCATCCTCATCTGCCAGATCGCTTTCAGTTAATTCTCGAGAAGCCTCATAGCTCAAATGATAACCTAACCCTGCAAGCAGATGCCTTAAACGGCTGACCTTTAATTCTTTTCTTGGAACATCCTGGGATATTAACCAGTCTATTAAAGTCCCGGCTGAGAATGGCGGGGATTCTAACATATCCTTCAATTCCTGAATTTTTCCCCTGCGTTCTAACCTTTTATAAATGACAAATCCTAAACTTTTGAGCGCGAACTGTTGATACCCTAAACCAACTAAAAAGGTCTGCAGATGGACAGGAGAATATAACCGAGAAGGGATCCCCGCGTCTGTTAACCATTGTTCCAATCTAGACATCAGTGGAAAGATTTTCATCCTGTTGGTCTCGGTATCCAATCGACGAACGACCGCTTCTAACTTTCCCTCCTGCTTTAATTGAAGATAAACTTCATACCCCATATTCATATAGCTAAAATCTTCATAACCCAACCCCCGTAAAAAATTCTCCAGTTTAGCGGGCGTCAAATCTTCTTCGGGAATTCCGGCCTCTCGGAGCCAGCGCTCTAAACTGGCATATAATTCTAGAGGCCTTTTTATCCCCGCGCGCGCTTCATCGACCCAGCCATCAATTTTTGTGATAAGATTGCTTATTCGCCCGTCCCCGGCTAATGCTTCATAAATACTGTAACCCATGTTTAGCCATTCAAATTGACGGAATCCCAGGCCCACAAGAAAAGCTACCAAGTGGACGGACAAGACATCGTTTTCGTTCATCAAATCGATAATCAGCCAAGCTTTTAATCGAGCCATCACATCAAATGGCCGCGTTGAAGAGGTAACCCAACCGGTGACCATCGCTGAGAACTCTCCTAAGCGACCCTGACTTTTTATTTTTTTATAAATCGGATAAACAGACCCCATGGGTTTAAATTCATCAAAACCACGCTTATAAAGAAGGCCCGACAACCTCCCGGGCTCAACTTGTCCTTCAGTCAAGTCCATGGCCTCATCAAAAATCTCCAATAGATGTTTTCGATAAAATGTCCTTGAAAATACCCTGACGAATAAAATGGCCCGACGGCTGAGAAGCTGATTATAAGTTTCCGACCGCATGGCCTTGCTGATTGTTTCAGGGTTTTGATAGTTTTGAAGCTGGAAAATAAAATCCTGAATATCCCGCGGCAGGCTCCTGGCATCTATTCTTTCGCGGTTTCTTTCACGCTGACTTGTTTCAAAATACCAGGGGGTGGGCCTGGGAGAACAAGATTTTCCTGGATAAAGGGCATAATAGGCAAAATTCTCTCTATACATTTTTCGTGCCGCCCGCCGAAGTTTCTTTAAGGCCACCCAAACCAGTACAGCCCTGGGTGGAGCTTGATCGCCCGCAATCGCTTCCCCGCTAAAACCTCTGACGACGACATGAAAGCTATCTTTCCTGTCCTGCGTAAAATAAATTTCTTGCCGGTTATCGCCTGGCTCATCAAGCCAGGTTAAAACCTCATCAAGATGGGAAAGCTGAGCCGATGCAGCGACTGCCCCTCCTAAAATCGTGACCATCCCCATCGCCGCAAAGTCCCGAGGGGCAGTATCCCGCCCGCCCCGGCCTTCGGCCGAATCGGCGGGCCGGGAAGGATGATTTTCCCGAGGGGCGGGATTGGCAGCACCACCCTCAGGAGTCATATCATTGCTTGCTGGTGGCAACGGTTGCAAGATAGTTATTAAACCGAATAAATCAGAGTTGGTGGACAATGAATCCGTTTGAACAAATAGCCCACTCTTAAAAGCTTCAATCTCAGGCTTATGCCAATGCACTTCCGTTTCTAATAAATAACCTTGCGCGGAAACTCGTCTACGCATCAATTCCCAAAACCTTTCCGTTTCCGCCAATGTACCAGAGTATCCAGGAAAATTGACATAAATCACCTCAAATATCTTCTCATAATCGAAAATATCCCGGACTAAAAATTTGATCTCTATAACTCTGCCATTCATCCAGGGTGCATGCTCAATATTTTCCTTAAAGACTATACGCAGCCACAGCTCCATGTTTTCTCTTTCAGCTGAAATAATGTTCACTGAACTGCTTTCTTGATCAATAACCTCTTGACCATATTTAAATTGGGCTAATTTCTTTATCATTTGGCGCTGGAGTAAGGGCATATCTTTGGATCCATAATATCGATAGCTTATGAAAATTCCTGCTGGATCGTCTTCCCCTGGTTTAAAAATAGTTGCTGAGTTCATCTCATCTGGGTCTAAAAAATCTACATATACAAGTTCCTTAAGCTTTGGAAACAGTTTGCCCAGCAGGATAATACTTTCCAGGTCCAGCTCACTGGCAGGATAGTAAATTGGTCCTTCAAAATTAGCAAAAAAACGCTCCCTCTCCCCCATCGCCGCCCGGTCATCCGCCTCGGCGGATGCCGAGGCCTCGCCCAATGGGCGGGCGGGGTCGCGACGGTCATAATTTTTTGTGATCCCCCTGCTTCCATTCCCTCCCTTAGTTCCCATCCCAAAATGCCGGCGCAATTCCCTTGCTAACGCGGAAAAAGTATACCAGCCTTCATATATCCCGATTCTAAAAAATATCCCGCCCCAGGGAAGGGCAAGCTTAAGATAATTTTCCCACCAGCCAGAATTATTCCAAATATGCCCTCTTTTTACCGCAAAACCCTGGCTTGCTTTTAAGATAAACTCCTTCTCATGGTTGAGGGCTAACAACCGATCCGGCCACAACAACTCAACAGAAGCGTTAATTTTTTCAATCTTATCTAATATCTCCGCCAATCTCTTTATTGTTCCTTTTTCTAAAGAAACTGGCATTTCTGTTTTCTCTGTCCAAAGAATACGCCTTAATTCAATACACAAAGAAAGCAGCTGGTTGACGGCCCGCGCTACTTTTTTGTTATCAACCGAACGCCGCGTTCCATCTTCCTTATCAAAAGGCCTATCGGTTTCTATTGGATCTTGCTTAACCAATGATATTGTCGCAACGCGTAACAGCCGTCTATTGAACGCCTGGGCCACGGCGCTCTCGAGGGCCACAACAACCGTATAATTGCGACGCAAAGCCGTCCTTAATCGACGGATGGTTTGCCCGCCCTGAACCCCCGCGCCATATTTTGTCTCTACAAAATGATATTCATCTTCTCCCAATCCAAGGGTATGAACAAAAAACTGCCGGCGGGCTGGTTCATCGGCAAGGCCTGAATAAATCCCTTCGGCAGCGCTCGAAAGAATATCTTCAGAAAGATTTGCTGTCTCTATTTTAGCCAAAGCCAAAACCGCTCTGGCCCTTCTTAAAAGAGGATTATCCAGGCCTCTATTTAAAGCCGCGAGGCGTGAAGCCTGATCTGGATTTAAAATAGGCGACAAACTGTTATGCAGTAAGAATTCCACAGCTTCTTCCCATGTCCACAACTCTCCCGCGGCCAATTTCCCTTCGGTGTGACGCAGATACCATTCTATTCTTCGAGGATAGAACCATAAAATGGTAAGAACACGCTGTAATCCATAATTAATAATCTGCCGAGAAAAGGAAAGTCCCGTTAAGCCGAGCGTTTCTGTCGGGCCAGCCAAGGGATGACTGAACAGAACGCCAATTAACCGCCGATCCCATTCTTCAGGTGGATATCGGCTAAAAAGACACGGATCGGCCGCAACCGCGCGTTGATAGGCTGTCTCATATTCTTTAGTAAACGTTTCCTGAACCTGTCTTCTTTCTTCTCCATCAGCAAAAGAAGCTAAATAGCCCCTCATTCGACCGAATTCAAAGGGGCCGGGCTCCCTTAAAGGAAGTGTGCCTTCCTCATTACCGATAAGCCGTTCCAGAATAAATGGATGAGCTGCCAGATGCTTGCTGGCCCGTATAACTTTATCGGCATCAGTACTACCCCGCGGCGTGATTTCTCCTTGTGGAGCCCCACGAGCTAAAGCCCGTGCCTGCACGCCTGCCTGCCGGACAGGCAGGCCGAAGTGCGGCGTTTCGGCACGCAAGCGTGGCACCAAATTCTTTCCGCCCGTGGGGCGGAATCCTGCCCGTCCCGCCCGAAGGCGGGACTGGCTGCAGGGTAAATATTCAATGAAAACTTGGATGTGCCGCGGCACCCCTTGAGAAATTTGATAGTCAACGGAAACTCCCCCTGTTTCCAAAAAGCTGTGCGGCCCAGGCAAATGAGGATAATCTTCCCTGACAATACGCTCAAAAAGATCCCTATCCGTCGTGTAAAGAGCTTCCAGCAGACGTCTGACTAATTGCCCCAGCATTCTCGCCGTATATCCGCGCGCCTTTAATTTAGCTAACTGCCATTGATAACCACGGACAGCCCGGCGTATTTCTTGAACGCGGGCAAAATAAACCAGATATTTCTTTACCTGAATATGATCACTGGTAATAGGTTCTAAAGAAGAGCCTCTTCTCTCTGCCCTCTGTCTCACCAAACGTATTTTAAATTCCCCCCGCGCAATGCTCTCAACAATAGCGCTAATTTCGCCAATAATATAACCGAATCGATTAAAATCACCGGGATTAACCGCCGCGGGGAAGACTTCCAGCCATCCTCTCATTCTGGCCTGCGCCTGAGGGTCTTTCCATAAATGATAAAGAATCCAGGAAATTTCCGGCCAATCCTCAAAAGACAAATCATCAGCTAACGTCCGCGGATCATAAAGCTGACGGTGAACCTCCCGGGCTTCTTTTAAATAAACCCGGAAATATCGCCCGTACGGTGCCCGCGATCCCAGAAGCTCTAAAGACATCGCGTGAAACTTTTTGACCAGCGTTGGGTAGGCCATATCCAATTCAGCGGCCTGTTCGCTGTAGCTAAGATTACGCTCGTCGACAACATTCTCCAGGATGCTTTGAGGAAGAGGAGCTTCAGAGTAATGATTTTTCACCAGCCCAAATAAATGCGGATGCCTGCGCGCCATGGCGCGCAGCGCCCACTGCATCCGATAGAGCCCTTCCTGCCCCTCAACCACAATCTGATCGCTGTTTCCTTCTTGCTCCATTTCCTCTCCCACCGCCGCGGGGTCCCGAGGGGCAGTATCCTGAGGGGCGGGGGCGGGGAGACCCTTCATCTCAGGATTCGAATCCCCCTTCTTCCTCTCTTGCATTTTCTTAAGCAACCGTAATATCCGCGGCCTGTTTAACCTCTGCACCATTACGGGATATAAATTGCATGCTATATTCCACACCATAAATAGACTTATATTAAAAAGCCCTACTCTGTTAGGATTAAGCATAGCCGTACAAAATGTAAGAACAACCAGAAATATAATAAATAAAATTAAATGCAGCCGCTCTAATTTTCTTGTGACATCCAATAAAAATCTTAAATCTTTTTCTGTGATGAGAACTTTATAGCCAAATTCTCTACGCAGACTATCAATGGAATAGGCGGGGTCTGCTTTAAGAAGATATCTTTTAAAGAGCTTAGCCCCGAGTTGCTTGTAAATACGACCATCACGTTCAAAGAGTCTTACTTTGAAGTAAGACTCTTCTAGTCTTTCAAGAAAAGGGTGCCAGTGGTGGGCTAAGAAGGAGAATAACCAGACTAAACTTAAAATAACGGCTGCGGCGCTTAAGGAGGCTACTAGGACGGAAATTGCTCCTACCAGAGGTTCCCAAGCATCAGGGGGATGGTTTACAAACTCAATCCAAGAATGGATAAAATTAAGCTGCACTCCAGCTACCTTCCACATACCATACGCTATACGCTCTACGCTGTACGCTTCCTCCCCCATCGCCGCGGGGTCGATGGCGTTCCTGTCCCTTGCTCCCTTAGCCCTTGTAGCCTCCCATTGATGTAACAGTCGTCGAAGATATTCAGATGTCCAATAACCTTTTCCCTTAGTCCTTCGTTCTTTCCCGTCATTAACCATCCCTAACCTTTGTTCAAGCTGTGTTAAATAATCATAAATCTTATCTGAGAATCCAGTTACTCTCCTAAGATTGGGCACAGAGAGATCCTCTGGAAGCTTTGCCGCTGCTTCAACCATTTTATCTAACTTAGGATTAACTCCTGCTAGTACTCGATAATTTTGTCCAAAGGCAAAAAGTCTGCCTTCGCCGCGCGCCTTCGCCGCCATGGCCCGATTTTCCTCAGTACAGCGCATATCCCGGTAAATCGTCTCGACACTGACACCCAATCCTGCGGCAATAACACGAGCGGCCAAAGGTTTTGCTTCTGGAGGATGATTCGCTAAAATTCGCAGAATCTCTCGACGGCGGATGCTTGGATCCATGAGATCAAGTCTTCGTGTCCCCGACCTGCCAAACCTTCTATGGGAAGGAATCGCGGCCCTCGCCTCGGCAATGACAAGACTATCTTTTTCTCTCCTTTGCAAGGTTATCCCCGAGACACCCGATACTCTGGCAATATCTTGCCTTCGGATGGAAGTTTTGGTCGTAAAAATAAGTGTGAAGATCGCCGCGGCGATTTCTCGGACATTGCGGCGATTAATTTCTTCTAGATGCCGATCAAATAGCGCGTTGACCATAGGATCTATTTTAAGATCTATATCTCTTTTTATAAAGATTTCTGACCAATCATCGGCCGTTTCAAAACCAAACCACTGAGCCAGCTCATCCCAACGCGCCAAGTCTAATACGCTTGGCGGCAACCGACCTTGCTGGACCAATCCATTGAGCTTAAGTCTTGCGGATCTTACAACGAAGGCTATTCCCGGCATAAAATCTTTTGGTTCAATGTTAAAAATATTTTTCCGATGAGTTAAAGTAATCTTTCTTTTAATTCTTCTACTTATTCGCAAATAAATCTGACTAACACGTCCTTCACTCACATTTAGATACACGGCAACCTCTTTTCCAGTCATTCGGGCAAATCGGCGGATCAAATAAGCTCTTTGATCTCTTTCACCCATCGTACTTAAAACTTCTAAAACTCTGCTATGGACCGTCAGTTTATCCAGATTCTCATAAGGCATGAGCCCGTGATCCTCAATGGTATCAAGAAGCTCTGGCGCGGACCCGTCATTAGGATTGATCGGCCTATTCAACGAAATCAAGGAACGGCCTTCTAAAGCTTCGGTGCTTTTTACCTCCTCTAGAGATATTTCCAGATCATCGGCAACCTGCAGAGAGGTTGGTTCCTTTTGCAATCTTTGACGTACGCGGTCTTGGGCAGCTCTGAGTCTCTTAACCTTCTGTCTCTGAGAACGCGTTAAGGTATCTTTTCTTGTTTTTCTCATGTCTTCGATCAATATTCCGGCCAGTCTGCGGGTGGCAAAAGATTCAAAAGATACTCCCCGATCAGGATCAAATTTTTTCATTAATTCTGTAAGATAACCAGGGGCACCCAGGGCCATCTCTGTCCCCTCTTGAACATTGACGATTCGCAAAGCCTTGCGCACAATAGGGCCGCTTTGACCTGGCCCGACCGGCAAATAATAACGAACCAATTGATCGAATAAGTAAAAATCGCTATACCCGCTAGCGACAAATTGTCTCCATAATTCTTGAATGTCATGAATTTGGTCAAAATCGGAAAGAATGGCTGTTCCCACCGCCGCGGGGTCGCCTGGGTGGCGCTTGGCAGGAGCGGCTAAATTATCATTGACAATTAATGAATCGTTTGATAATGTATTAACTGTTTCAAAGGGTGAAATGGTTCCGGATTCGGAGGACGCTACCCGAGGGGTGGACGGGACCTGGTTGACTCCCAGGTGGCCTGAAAAGGTCAGGGGTTCGACTCCCACGTCCTCCGTTTCATTTTCTTGAAAAAAATCTTGCTTGACAATTCCATCTTCATCTGCTATCTTTGAATCGGGAGTCAACCAAGCCCAACCCAAGTTCAATCGGGTAGCATTTAAAGCGAGGTTAGTAGCAATACTAGCCTCGCTTCTTTTTTGTTCTTGTCCCGCTGGATAAGCGCTGGCTTTAAGACCTCCTTCTTCCTCGTCAAACATGGCTTTAGCTTGTTCGTATTGTGCTAAATTACAAACATACAATAATCCTGTATTCTTCATTTCATAAATGGCCGCTTGACGCAAAATTTCCCGCACTTTCTGTAAACTAGATTGCTCTCTATTCCCCACCGCCGCCCTGTCCGGGCCCGAAAACTCCTGATTCCAGGCAAGGGCGGGGTCGGCGCGCCCCTGGCGGCGCTCAGAATATTCTCTGGCTAATTCTATAAAATCAAACATTGTCTTCTGAAATCGCCCCGGATACTGAATATGCGGGACATGGGTGGCGATACCGGAATGGTTGGAATTATTTAAAGGCCCTTCCCTGTCCCAGCTCGTGGCATCGACGAGAACAAGGCCGTGTTTTTCGAGCGATCTGCCCGGCGAGCGGGCCTCTTCATCCATAATTCTTTCAAACGCGGCCCTGACACGGTCGGGAAGTCCGGCGATAATGTCATCGTGGCGGAATATCCAGCAAACCGGGACCCCGGCCTCCCGAAAATGAGGCAGCGGTAACTCCTCCAAAGGAAGCCGTTGCCGTAACACCGCCCGAAGTTCACCCGCCGCTCTTTGGGCGGGCAGAGACCTTAACACGTTCATCATATGGGGATGTTGAACATCCGGAATATCCTGACGCTCAATAATCTTCTGTTCCACGAAGCGAAGAATAGCGTCCCAAATAAAGGGTTGTTTGATAAGAAGATTGGCCAAATCGCTGGCCAGAATTCCCGCCAGCAATTCCACATTATTTTGTACCACAGACATTCGCCTGAGTCTTTCCAACCCGCTGTTTAATCCCTCGCCAGCGACAAAATCTCGTAAAGACTTTAGACGGGCACGATAAGAAGCGGGGACCTCCTCCTCCTGGATAAGGCTTAAAATTCCTTTAACAGCGTGAACCACCTCGCTGGCAAAAAATCCATTGGCGACAACCATTCCCCGGACTCGCTTCATATAAGGGAACTCATCCAACCGTCTATCCATGCGCGCCGCGTATTGACATCCCATCGAATGCCAAAGACCGACTGTTTCATATCCTTCATCAATATAACGTTTAAAAGGGGCTCCCTGATTATGGGCGTAACGCGATATCAGACGATCACCTGTGAGCCCTGCGCAGGGGCCGCGATGGACTACTCCCAGAGCGGAGCGAGGAGAATTCATGCGCACCGTCGTCTCAGCAAAAGTGGCTAATCCCAGAAGCCATCCATGGACAGCCAGAATAATAGTTCTCTTGGATTGTCCGTTAGATGCATCGAGATATTCAGGGAGATCGACTTTCGCCATTCCCCTGATGGTATATGTCAATCTCTGAACCGGCCTTAAGGCCTCTTCATCATAGATAAGGACAACTCCTTTCTGCCCGTGAAAAAGGCGCACGGGAGTTTGGGCCTCGCTTTCTTCTTGCATTAAACTGCGCGTTAAGGACAAATTCTTATGCGATCCCGACATCAAAACAATCATCCAGCGGAAATTTCTTAAACGATGTTTGGTCATGCTCATCCAAAGCCTTTTGACGGTGGGATTAACGCCGACATGATCGCGGGAATCGCCGAGCAAAAGAGGGGAATTCGGGGGCAGTCCAATAATTTGGCCATTGGTTCCCACACCGATAACACCGCACTCAACTTCTTTCTCCCCCCAGGCCTCCTCGAGGAGCTCATTGTAGCGGCGGGTCCTTTCATAAAAATCTTTTATCCTTAAATCCGGCCGTAAGATCTGATGGCCCTTAATCCATCCCTGTTCTTGCAGCGGTGTTAACAAATATTGATCGGCAATAACTTCCGTGTCGCGCTCATCCGGATATTCCATGGAATTCGTGAAAGAAAAGCGTATGTTTTCCCATATATGGCGATGAATCTTTCTGATATCGCGGGCGGATCCAACGATTCCTTGATACATACCTATCGGTGTAAGACCCCCGGATAAAGGCATATCAAAATACACTTTCTGGCCGCTTGAATTCCTCCATTCTCCCTGGGTATATTCTTTATCTTTAAGCCACTCCTGCCAACAAGCGGCGAGAAACCACACAGCCGCCTTTTTTAAATCCAGCGGGTCTCGAGTGCCCAGGGTCGGTAAATAAGTTTTATAATTAATCCTCCATGGCCCGCTAAAATCAACGCCTCCATTCCCCACCGCCGCAAAGTCCCGAGGGGCAGTATCCCGAGGAGTATCCCGAGGGGCGGGGTCGGTGTTTTCATTTTTTTCTACTAACACGCAGATATCTTTACCAACCAATGGATGAAGGATAATCTCTTCTCCCACAAATCGTAACAATGCTTCCATGGAAGAAAATTTCTCACGATCCAATGGCAGAGAAACCTCAAGCCCTAGAGTTCTCTCCGAAGCTGATCTATTAATGCTTAATTTATCTCTTAATTGTGGCAACATTTCCTCAGGACGATAAGCAAGTCGCGAATAGTCTCTTAAAGGATTTCGTCTCCTGATAAGATTCAAACGACGAACAACCCAATCGAAGGTACGTAGATCTTCTTCTCTGGTATGCTTTTCTTTACCCCAATAATACCTTTTATCGTGAACAGAATAAGAATTAGTTCTTAAACGAAAGCCGGCGGCCTCAAGCAGGCTGATCAAAGACACATAATTAAAATGGAATAAATGCTCTGCCCATTCAAACGGCAGCTTCGAGAACTGGTCGCGATGTTCTCGAATTAAAAATTCCGTATTGGGCACCATTAAAACAACTAAAAGACCACCGGGTCTCAAAACCCTTTCAATTTCTTTTAAAACGGCTACCGGATTCGTGAAGTGCTCAATCACTTTAGAAAGGAGCACCATATCAAATTCTTCATCTCCAAAGTCGCTCAGTTGACGAGTTGATAATCCGGATAACCCTTGTTGACGGCCGAAGTCAATAGCTTCTTCAAATTCGTCGATACCAAATAAATTCCTGGGGTCTATACCATGTTGTTTCCACAAAGAAAACAATAAATGCCCAGAATTCGCGCCTACATCAAGAATTCTCGCTGAATGTAACTCGGCTCTCACCCTTTGAGCCATATCGACGACTAAATCAGCTAATTCGTTATTTTGATCTGAGTTATACCTGTATACGAGTTGAAATGCTTGCTTCAAAATAGGCTGTGGATTTGTCATGATCAAACCGCAGGAGCATTGTGCAATTCGAGAAAAGTTGACGTGATATAATAATTTCGTTTTCGAAGATCCGCAGTGAGGACAATTAATACGCCGCCATTGCGTGGGCTTCAATCGTTTTCTATTGGGAGGAATCCTTCTCCATGTATACGATGGCCAATCACCCACGCCAGGATAAGAAATACTGATCGGATAAAAAGGGACTCCTTCTAATCTTGCCAATCCCCATGGCCCTATTGTTCGAGCAAAAACAGTATAAAGAGCTATCGAAAATCTCTCCCCCACCGCTGCGAAGTCCCGAGCCTGTCGAGGGGCGGGGTCGGGAGGTTCTCGAGCCACTCCCGCGGGATAGGATTTGCGGTCAAAGTAATCAGAAATATTGACATACCCTGAAATGCCAGCTATACTTAAAAGAGATCGAGGAGGTAATCGCATGAAATCTGTCTTAAAAAATCTAGCCGAAGAAGAAATCCTCCTTATTAAAAATGCTAAGAATTTCAGGCTACCTATTTCTTTCCATGGTATTCTCAGAGTCGTAGATAAAACAGGCGGCACTGTCGGCGTTTTTCTGGATAAAGCAACGCTGGATGAATTAGAAGAAGATATAGAATCCTCTAATCCCGCTTTTATTGCCGCGCTTGAAGGATCCCGCTCCTCCGGCCGCGTATTAGGCAGCTCTGTCAGGGACAAAGCTGGTTTATGATTCCCTACGATTTTACCAAGGACGCGGAAAAGTAATTCCTCAAACTCCCTCACGATATTCAAAAGCGTATCATAAAAAAGATCGAATTCTATCTGGGCAATCCTGATCCGTTGGCTTTCGCTAAGCGCCTCGTCGGAAGCTCTCATCCGCCCGCTTATCGTTTCCAAGTCGGCGATTATCGCGTCCTTTTCGATTGGGAGGCCACGAGTATTCTGATCACCCGCGTCGGCCACCGCAAAGATGTGTATACATTGATGCCTTAGGCCTGACGGCATCTCTGCCCAATAATTCTCCCCCACCGCCGCGGGGTCAGGGATTCCTATTACCATAGATAAAAGGGGCTCATTCGTATCAGGAGTTCTCGGATAATCATCGGGACGTAGTGGTAGTCTTAACGATAACCAACCGTGACGTCTCAAAATATCTTGCGCTAACTCTGTTAAAGGTTGTAATGTAAATTCTCTAAATTCGTTAGCGGCATGAGGGACAATGACAATCATAGCTTGCTGAGCCATGATTGTGATTGTCGCTTGCAACATTGATGATAAAGACTTAGGCTGAGGAGCATGAAGGGTAGCGACTTGAAATCTCAAGCCTTTAAAACTTTGGGCATACTCTTCAATCGTTGCTCTAACTAACCTTGGTGGGCGATGCAATGCTCCTCCATGTGAATCAATGCTACTCATAAGCTCAAAACGTCCAGGGTAAGCAATGCTCATGCCACTAATAAAACAAGCTCCGTTACCTCCCACATCAATTAACCTCAAGGGTTGAGACCCAAAATAACTATCAAGAATCACTTTGAAACTTCTTCTCTCCCCCATCGCCGCGGGGTCCCGAGGGGCAGTATCCCGAGGAGCGGAGTCGGCAGATTGGACTACGCTGTAATTATCATCACAAATATTGACATTCCAACCAATGACAGCTATACTTAAAATGTTATGAATATCGAACATTACATCGAAGTCAATCCCAGAATCTGCCATGGCCAGCCATGCTTCAAGGGCACACGCATCATGCTTTACCTTGTCATAGAACTTCTTGAAGCCGGCATAAACGTCAAGGAAATATTGACACGCTATTATCCCCGCCTGACCCAGAAGCACATCCAGGCGGCCCTGCATTACGCCGCCGAATTGATCAAAAACAGTGAATCTGTCCCCTTCGCGCATGTCTAATCTTCGTATCATCATTGATGAAAATATACCCGAAGAGATCGCCTCAATTATTTCCCGCAGAGGACATGATGTTTTAATCCCGCCACGCCGCCTTGATGATGTCGAAATAGGCAAACTCGCCCAAAAAGATCGCAGAATTATCCTGACGCAGGATAAAGACTTTACGAATCCATTTATCTTTCCTCCGAAGGAATTCCACGGAATTATCCGGATGCGTATCCATCCGCCGATCATTGAGGATATTATCGGCGCGCTCGATGAATTATTCGCCGGCCGTACAATGAAATCCATTGATGGTAAGCTTATCATCGTAGAAAAATCGGGTTCACGAGTAATCGAGTAGACTCCCGCAGGGTAGGAACTGGAACTACCCATCGCCGCGGGGTCGGATTGCGGCTCTTTAAGGTTCCCCTGTCTTTCTTTTAACGGTGGAGTCTGCAAGCTCTCGCCTAGAATCAGGCCAAAACGCCGTTTTCTAATTTTATCCATAAGCTGACCCATGGATTGGAAGGCAATTTCTTGAGATAAACGCGCGGCTAAACCACTTTCTTCAACCTCTCGCCAAAGCTGAATAAATCCGCTGGTACGGGCGTCGATAAACCTCCTCTTTAATTGAACGAATTCTTCCTGCCTGCCGAAATTGTAAAGAACTTCTAAAACCGCTTTTAATTTTTTCTTAGGGCCCTTAAGCTCTTCGATATACCGCAATTTCCACATAACAATGTTCAAAATCTCAGCCGCGGCATTGGGCACAACTTTCACGTCAAAAAATGAGGCGGCCTCCAGGGCGCACAAATTTATTTTTTGAATTTGACCGCTCTGGCCTTTAATAGAAACCTTTGCCTTCGATCTGGCGGTTCGGGCTAAAAATTCCCGATGAATTTTTCGTAAAACTTTTTTGGAAGGCCAAATCTCGGAGGTAACGTTTAAAATAATGTCGACATCACTGACATCCCCGCGATGAATCCACCCTTCTTCATCAGTCAAAACAGTTACTCCTCCCCAATAAAAAATATCCGCCGTTCCCCTGACATTGTTCGCCTCAAGCGTACGTGTCGCTAAGGTCTGTAGATAACGATGTAATCCCTTAATATAAATGGAAACAGCTGAAGACTCTGTTATCCTGTTAATCTGCCCCAGGGCGGCCCTGTCCGGGCCCGAAAACTCCTGATTCCAGGCAAGGGCAGAGTCGGTGATTTCCCTGATCCGTTTGACCAGCGTAGGGTTCTCGGCCAGCCACTTCAACCAATCCGGAGTGTAAGGCACAAATTCCGGTGGACGTGTATCATCTTGACCGGCAAACTTCTCGTGGATCATTAAACCAACCTCAGGGCCTCTTTTGACGGGATTCAAAACTTCTTCG
>ORJL011088791.1_pt1 | contig 28833 bp, 30 predicted proteins | sample 1779941 | NCBI WGS metagenome assembly ORJL01 (sample SAMEA104232317, study PRJEB22302) | groundwater metagenome | biome: forest; feature: aquifer; material: groundwater | place: USA | collected 2011-08-07 | depth 5.8 m
ACCTGCTGCCGGGTCACTGTACGCTCTGTCCGGGATAATGCTGGCGGGGCCGATAAACTTGGGGAGTGCTCCGAAGGAGACCACGATGGAACGTGCGGCGTTGTACACGCGGGTCAGCACCGACAAGCAGGTGGAGAAGTATGGGCTCGGCGCGCAGGCGACCGCGCTCCAGGAACGCGCCCAGCAGAAGGGCTATCTGGTGCTGCCCGGCGGTGAGCAGGAGTTCTTCGTCGACGATGGCTACTCTGGTGGCACCCTCGACCGTCCCGCGCTGAACCGGTAGCGACAGGTGGTTCGCAGTGGCCAGGTCCGGGTGCTGCTGAGCTATGCTCCTGACCGGGTGTCGCGCAAGTTGCTCGACCTGCTGACGCTGGCCGCTGAGTGCGAGCAGCCCGATGTGCGGTTGGAGTTCATCACCCACGAGACCGATGGCTCGAAAGCGGGACACCTCTTCTTCGCCATCAGAGGTGCCATAGGCCAGTTTGACCGTGCAACGCCCGCGGGAGTTTCCGGAGGAAGAGCAGCCGCTCATCGAGGGCTTTCATAAGGCGGACTACCGGGAGGAGCAGCTGCAGCAGGAGTCAGCGAAGATCGGGAAGGAACAGGCCTCGGCCGAACCGCGCTTGGCGGAGGTGCGGCGGCACCAGGTGTTGCAGCTACGCGCTGCGGAACCGAAGACCGGCGTCACCGCCTTTGCTGCACGGGTGACCGAAGGGTTGGACCAGTCGTCCTTCGCCCACCGTCAGGAGCTGCCACGGTTACTGGTGGACGCCGTGGTCTACTTCGACGACGTACCGGCACCATCAAGACGGTCGTGCCGTGTGATCCATTGCCTCCTGCTTCCCAGCAGATGGATGGAGGGTCCAGCGCTTTTGGCCTTTGGGCGCCGGGCCACAGGAGACCGCTACCAAGTGCGCCTCTCCATCGCCGTCGAGCTTCCGTCGGTAAACGCGGCGAGTTGCACGCCGGCTGAGGGCGCCCTTCAGGCCCAGTTGGACGTACCGCTAGCGCGCTCGGACGTCCTCGAAACGACCAAGAACACCCTGGCTCGTGATGGCGGGGTCCGTCAATGCCGGGCCCTCCGGGCCACGGTCGGCCTTGAGCCGCGTTGGCATATCCTTCGTGAGCGTTACCCGAAACGCGATTGCGTGCACGTCGTCACCACGAGCGGTAATGGGAGGCTCCGAGAGCGGGCTACTCGCCCCGCCGGTCTAACCCCCATCTAGCTTCCTTCTAGGCAGGGGGGAAGAACTTGAAGCCCCGCGCGTAAGAACGACACTAGCACCATATGTGCGTACCACTCGGTGCTGGCCAGCAATGCCAGCCAGACCGCCACGGCGATAGGGAAGGCGCGCTGGCCGCTGAGGGCGCGCAGGCCGAGCGCGGCGAAGACGGCGGCGGGGACCAGCGCCACGAAGAGGTAGCGGCCCTGGGGTTGCAGGAACTGCAGGTTGTAATAGGTCAGTTCGCCGAGGGCGAGCAGCATGAGCGCGCCGAGGATGGCGAGCTGGCGCTGCTGCATCGGCGTTGCCCAGGTGCGGACCGTGCGGAGCGCGACGGCCGTGCCCGCGCCCAGCATGCCGGTGGCGGCGGCCAGCAGGCCGTAGGCCCACGGCTGGGCGGGCATGGTCATCCAGCCCAGTTGCATCCAGGTGCTTTGGAACAGCGTGGTGGCGAGGGTGCGCAGCTCCGGCAGGCCCCAGCCCAGGGCGGCCGATTGCCCCACGGCGATGGCGTTGTGGCGCACCAGGCCCATGAAGTCGAGCCCGCCGTACGCTGCCAGGTTGCGGGCGAACCACATGCCACCGGCGACGACGGCGATGCCGAAGGCCAGCGCGAGGCCCTGCCATGCCCGCGGAGGCCGGCCGGCGGCCCGCCAGGTTAGGCCGAACGCCAGCAGCGGCAGCGCCAGCACGGCGTAGGCGGTGGTCTTGGTGAGCAGCACGGCTGCCATGGCCAGGCCGAGGCCAGCGGCGATGCGGCGGTCGGTCCAGCGAGTTGGGTCGGCGGCCAGGCGGAGACTCAGCACCAGCACCAGCGCTGCCAGTGTCCACGACAGCGCGTCGTTGTTGACGGCGGCGGCAAGGGCCACGTGCTGGGGCAGCAGGGCCGGCAGCGCCGCAACGGCGGTCGCAAACCAGCGATCGGTGGGGAGCAGCGAGCGGGCGGCCAGCCACGCCAGCACCACCACCGGCGCCCCCAGCACCAGCGACAGCAGCCGCAGCACCACTACCTGCCGGAACAGGGTGTCGCCCGCCAGCGGGGCGTCGACGGCCGCTCCGGCCAGGTAGAACAGCGGGGGCTGGTGCCCTTCGTAGCGCACCCGGTCCACCGGCAGTCCGGGCGGGAAGTGTTCGGCCACCAGGCGGTCCTGGTACGCCTGGTCGTAGTCGCCCATCTGCAGCACGGGAATGCCGCCGCCGGTGGCGAGTTGGTGTACGTAGTTGAAGTGGGCGGGCTCGTCGGGGTTCTGCCACAGGGGGGTGCGCAGCGCGTAGGCCACACCCAGCGTCAGATAGGCCAGCACCAGCAGGGTGGGCGCCACGCCCGGTGCGGACCGCAGTCGCCGCAGGCCGGCCATGGGCGTCAGCGCTGCGAAGGTTGGGTGGCGGCGGGGCTGATGGTCGGCGTGCCGAGATGCAGCAGCCGGATGGACAGCAGGTCGCGCAGCACCACCATGCCCTGCTGGGGCGTCACCCGCATGCGCGACCCGCCGATGTTCGACCAGCGCACCGGCACCTGCTGGATGCGCAGGCGGCTGCGGCGGGCCAGGTACAGGATCTCGGTGTCGAACACGATGCTAGACAGCCGCTGCGCCCCGAACAGGTAGTGCGCCGCCTCGCGCCGGAAGGCCTTGAACCCGCACTGGGTGTCGCGGAACCCGCCTACCGCCAGCATGCCCACCAGGGCGTTGTACAGCCGGCCGATCACCCGCCGGTAGCCGGGCTGGGTGCCGCGCAGGTCGCTGCCGCCGGGGTGCACGCGGGTGCCGATGGCGAGATCGGCGCCGGCGTCCAGTTCTGCGAACAGCTTGACCGCCTCCTCAATGGGGGTGGCGAGGTCGGCGTCGCTGAACAGCACGTAGCGGCCCTGGGCAGCCACACAGCCCTCCCGTACCGATGCGCCCTTGCCCTGGTTGGGGGCGTGTCCCAGCACGCGCAGCGTCACGTTGGTGGGGGCGGCGGCCACTGCGGCCAGCGCCAGGCTGCGGGTGGCGTCGGTGCTGCCGTCGTCCACCACCAGCACCTCGCTGGCGTCGGGCAGGCTGCCCAGATAGGCCAGTACGCGCGTCAGGGTGCTCCCGATGCGGTGTGCCTCGTTGTAGGCGGGGATCACGATGCTGTAGGCAACAGGCGGAATACGGCGCTCCCTAGCGCGTCAGGATGGATTCGATGTAGGCGTCGGGCACGCGCTGCAGCGAGAACACGCCGGCCCGCTTGGCCCACATTTTCGGCGCCGCCCGCAGGCCGGCCCACTGGCCGCGCAACCGTGCCCGCGCCGCAGGTTCGGCCAGGTGCCATAGCGAGTGCAGTGCAAACCGGAACTGGCGGGCCAGGATGCGCCACCAGTGCCGCCGCAGCAGCGCTCCCGGCATGTTCTTGGCCACCACGCCAATGAAGTTGCGCCCGCAGTAGAAGCTGGCGAAGGCCCCCCCGCCCGTGGCGCTCAGTTGATGGTACACCCTGGCGTCGGGAGCGAACACGCAGCGGTAGCCGGCGAGTTGGGCCCGGAAGGCGAGGTCCACGTCCTCGCAGTACATGATCAAGTCCTCGTCCAGCAGGCCGATCTCATCGAGCATGCTGCGGCGGTAGGCGCAGGCCCCGCCGCAGGCGCTGAACACGGCCCGCTCGGCGTCGTATTGACCGGCGTCTTCTTCCCACACGCCGCGGTTGCCGGGCACGCCGTCCAGGCGGAAGTAGTCGCCGGCGGAGTGCAGCACCGTGCGGTGGTCCCACAGCAGCAGCTTGCTGGCCGCCATGCCCGCGGCGGGCTGCGCCTCCAGCGCCGCCACTAGGTTGGCCAGCCAGTTGGCGTCGGCCTCGGTGTCGGTGTTGAGCAGTGCGACGATGGGACCTTCCGATTGCTGGATACCGGTGTTGACCCCGCCGGCAAAGAACAGGTTCTGCGGCAGCGCAATGACGCGCACCTCGGGGTAGCGCTCGCGCATCAAGGCTACGCTGCCGTCGCTCGATCCGTTGTCGACCACCACCGCCTCGAAGTCGCGGTAGGTCTGGCGGCGCAGAGCGTCGAGGCAGTCGGGCAGCAGGTGCTCGCCGTTCCAGTTGGGGATGATGACCGAGACGTGCGGGCTCACGTGCCGGTGGTGCGCGCCCGGGAACGGCCGCAGGGACATGAGGTGCAGTGGGGACAGATGGTGCCGCCACAATGGGCGCATTTGCGGGCGCCACGCGGCTCCACCATGAAGCCGCACACGCCGCAGCGGCCGAGCGAGGTGGGGGCGCGCTGGCGCTGCACAGCGGCAGCGGCCTCGAGCTTGCGGGCCCGCTGGGCGAAGTAGCGGCGCCACAATAGCCACAGGCCCAACCCGGCCGTGATGAACGGCAGCGGCAACGCAATAACCCCAATCTGCGCAGCTATCACGCTCCAGACTGCCGTCGTGACCACGGTGCCCATTGCGACCGCTGTCACGTAGTTCACCTGCACTGGTTTCCATACGGCATGAGCCATGACGCGGGGCGGCGGCCGCTGCATGCTCGACTGCGGGGAGGACGCATCGGAGCCGTAGCTGCCGGCCGTGGCCCCACCGGCTCGCTGCGGCTCGGGCCGTGCTTGTCGCACCTGCGTTGCCGCCGCCGCCCCGCAGGTGCCGCTCACCGTCACGTACACCCGATCGCTGCCGTTAGAAATCACCTCAACCGCCTGGGGCGACCGGAACTGACCCTCGCGGTTGGGCTGGAAGCGCACGACGATGTCGGTCTCGTTACTGTTGAACTCAGTGGGGGTCACCTTGAGCCATCCGACCCGGCACACCACCATGCCGGACAGCATGCCGCCACCGGTGTTCTGGATGCGGACGTTCACCGTGCGCGCATGGCCCGGCGGCAGGTTGCCGAAATCGATGGTGGTGGGGATGACCTGCATCTGGGCGACGGGCCGCCCCGTGGCGCCCGCTGGACTGCCCATTGGGACGCTGACGCCGCCCCGGCGCTGCTTGTCGTACGCTGCGCGTTTGGCGGGGTCGCCCAGCACGGCGTAGGCCTGATTGAGCTGTGCCATGCGCTGCTGAGCGTCGGCGCTCGGGTTCACGTCAGGGTGGTATTTCTGCGCCAGACGGCGGAAGGCAGCCTGCACCACCTCCGCCTCGGCGGCGGGGTGTACCTGCAACACTTCGTAGAGGTCGGCCTGAGTTGCCATGGCACCCTGACGGACCGTGAGCGGCGGCCCTGCTTCCGTAGTATAGCGGAACGATGTGCGAGGGGCAGTGCACGGGGAAGGCGAGCCATACCTGAGTCCCCCTCACCCTAACCCGCGGGGAGAGGGGATCGGACGCGCGTGTTGTCCCTGTTTCCCGTTCCCGCTTCCCTTGTTATGATGTTGCGCAGTACCCGACCATCGCTAAGGAACGCGTATGAAGCTCGATCTCATGGAGATTCTGGCCTGTCCTATGTGCAAGGGCACATTGGCGTTGACGGTCGAAACGCAGGAGGGCGATGAGGTGGTGGCGGGCGCGCTCTTCTGTGCGACGTGCAACGAGACCTACCCGATCACGGACAGCATCCCCAACCTGCTGCCACCCGCGCTTCGCAACGCCTAGCTCCATGACCTGCGCCACAGCCCCAGGGGCCGGCCGCTCGTGAGCCGCAGCCGCTTGGTCGGTGTCCTCCTCTGCCTGCTTTCCATAGGGGGCACGGTGGTGTTTCTGTGGGGTCTGATGACCCAGTCCTACTGGGCCATCGCCATCCCTATCGGCGCCATGATTGTGGTGGTGATGACGCTGTTGTTTTGGGTGGGGTGGACGTTCGTGATGACCGACACCAGCGTCCCCATCGAGCGCCTGCCCGCCCGTCCCACCCGCCTGACTCAGCGCCCTCGCCAACCGGACCCGCGCGACCGGTAGGCCGCCGGACGGTGAGCGTTGGTTTCGTAGGGCAAGGGCTTGTCCCCCTGCCGCCGCCGTCATGGTCAAGGACGTCGTGTATCGGCCAGCGCGGCCTGTTGGGCGCCGGTTTCGGCGGGCGACGGGCCCTCGCCCTACGGGGTTCCCACCCACTCCGGCCCCTCACCCCGTACCACCCCCGCGGCATCCACTGACGACGCTCCTTCCCCAACCGTCCGCCCTGTGCCCGGAATCCCCGCGTCCGGCGCGAGTTCAGCCAGCGGCGCCAGCGCAAAGGCCCGCTCGATCAGCCGAGGGTGCGGGATGGTGAGGGTGGGCGTGTCCACTACCTGGTCGCCGTAGAGCAGCACGTCGATGTCGATGGTGCGGGGGCCCCAGCGGACGGTGCGTTCGCGCCCCAACGCTGTCTCCGCGGCCTGGCACCACGCCAGCACCACTGACGGTGGGGCGCCGGTGTCGCAGGCCGCCACGGCGTTCAGGAACGGCGGCTGGTCGATGTACCCGACGGGCGCCGTTTCGTACAGGCTGGATACGGCGATGATGGTGAGGTGTTCCCGCAGCAGGGCCACCGCCTGGCGCAGGTAGGCGCGCCGGTCGCCCAGGTTGGAGCCGAGGCCCAGGTAGACGGCCGTCACGCCGGGCTAGGGCAGGCCGTCGACGAAGGAGCCGGCGTCCAGCGGGTAGATGGGGCGGCGCACCCGGTGGAAGTCGAGGGTGGAGTAGTCCGACGTGCAGACGCCGGTGCCCGCGCATTCGACCACGGCCTTGGCGATGTCGCCGAGTCCCGCCCGCCAGTGCACCCGGCTCTTCAACATGACATAACGCTTGGCCGCCGGGTCGATGCCCACCGCCTTGAAGCAGGCGATGTCGCTGGGCTCCACCTGGCGGGAGATGACCACGATCTCCACGTTGCCGGTGTCGAGCACTGCGGTGGGGCCCATATCCACCAGCATGCCGCGGCCCATCGGCCCTTCGTTGGTGAACAGGCCGTCGACCAGGCGGGTGACGGTGCCGGTCACCTGCCGTGGCTCGCCCTTCAGCCCGATGCTCGGCATATCGAGTTTGCCGCCCAGCGAGAGGGTGACGGTGGCACCGGCGCCAGCCTGCTGCATCTGCGCGACCGCAGTGGGGTCGCAGACGGCGAACGCCGCGACGTCCTTGAGGCCGGCGTCCAGGATGCCGCCCAGCACGGTCATGGTGTCCATGGTGCCGCCCGAGGCGCAGTTGTCGCAGTGGTCCAGCAGTACGACGGGACCGTTGGTCAGCCCGCGCGCCCGATCCAGCGACGTAGCCAGGGGCTCCACGTGGTAGACGAAGGCCTCGCGGCTGGCCCACGCCATCTCCAGCAGTTCGTCGCGCCACTGCGCTGCCTTGGCGGGGTCGCCGTCGGTCACCACCACCGCCGAGAGCCCGGCGTAGGGGATATCGGCATGGGGGAAGCCCACGAACACGGTGGCTGAGAGCGCCCCCGCCCGCTCCATCGACCGGCAGCGGGCCTGGATCTCGCGGTTGGGTGTGTCGAGGCTGGACTGACGCATGACGTGGGGCAGCATGGGCCGGTGCCCGAACGCCACCGACGGCCGGACCTCGCCTTGGAGTTGCGCCAGGATGGGGCGGCCCGCCCGCACCGCCGTCTCGTACATGTCCACGTGTGGGTAGGTCTGGTAGCCGGCGATGGTGGTGGCAAGGCGGGCCATGCCGGGGAACAGGTTGGTGTGCATGTCCATGGCCACGCCGATGGGGACCTGGCGGTTCACCTCCCGCAGGCGGCGCAGCAGTTCGCCCTCGCCGTCGTCGAAGGTCTGGGTGATCATCGCGCCGTGCAGGTCGAGCAGCACGGCGTCGCAGCCGCCGCGCACCGCGTCCACAATGCGGCCCGCCATGTACTCGTAGGCGGCGTCGTCCACCGGGCCGCTGGGGGCGGCGTTGGCGGCGATGGGGCAGGCGATCTCGGCCCCCGCCTGCTCGGCCAGGTCGATGAATGCCCCGATGCCGGTGCCGGTGCCCCGGTTGGCGTCGATGGCGGCCCGGCCCTCCAGCGGTTGCGGGCGGCCGGCGGCGAAGCGCGCCAGCGGCGTGGGCACCGGCGAGAAGGTGTTGGTCTCGTGCTTCATCTGAGCGATGACGATGCGCATGGGGGTGGCTCCGGGAAATCGGGAAGTGAGGGAATCAGGAGAGTCGGGGGATGGACGCTTCACCGCACCAGGGCGTCGGTCATTTTGGCGACGCGGGCCATGGCCTTCACGTCGTGCACCCGCACCATGTCGGCGCCTTTGGCGATGCCGATGGCGATGGTGGCGGCGGTGCCCTCGACCCGCTGGTCCACCGGCAGGTCGAGCACGCGGCCGATGAACCCCTTGCGGGAGGTGCCCAGCAGGACCGGCCGGCCGAGCACCTTCAGTTCGTCGAGCCGGCGCAGCGTCTCGATGTTTTGATCGAGCCCCTTGGCGAAGCCGATGCCGGGGTCGACGATGATCTGCTCCCACGGTACGCCGGCGTCGAGCGCCACCCGGCAGCCCACCCGCAGCCGGGCGATGATGCCGGGCAGCAGGCCGTCGGGATAGCCCCCCGCGTTAGGCTGGCCGGTGGCGCCGCCCGGCAGGTTGTGCATGAGGGCGATGGCCACGCCGCGCTGCGCCGCCAGCCGGGCCAGCGCCGGCTCCCGCAACAGGCCCCACTGGTCGTTGATGAGGCCGGCCCCGGCGTCCAGCGCCGCCTCGGCCACCGCCGGCTTCCAGGTGTCGATGCTGATGGGCACTGAGACGGCGGAGCGCACTGCCCGCAGCGCCGCTAGCACCCGCCGCAGCTCCTCCGCGACGTCCACCGGCGCGCTGCCCGGGCGGGTGCTCTCGCCGCCCAGGTCCAGGATGTCGGCGCCGTCGGCCACCATCTGCACCGCCTGGGCTACGGCCGAGTCGATGGTAGCGCCGATCCCGTCGCCGCTGAACGAGTCGGGGGTGAGGTTCAGGATGCCCATGATGTAGGTGCGGCTGCCCCACACAAAGGTGGCGGCCCCGCAGCGGGTGACGCCGAGGTTGGCGGTGGTGGCGCTCGTCATGGTGTTAGCTTAGCGCAGGACGGCGGTGGTGGGCATTATCGGGCGTCTTGGCTGAGATGGGAGCTTCGACGTGCGTGGGCGGGTCCGTAGGGCTTACCCCCATCTAGCTGCCCCCTAGACATGGGGAAGAACCTGAGTTTCCCGTAGCTGCGCAATTCATTGCGCTCCGGCCGGAGCGCAATGAATTGCGCAGCTACGAGGGGAGGCGGAAGCCTTGCGGCAAACAAAAGGCCCGGCCGAGCGGCCGGGCCTCATTCGTCTCGTGCGGTCGCTAGAAAACGATGACGCCCCGGCCGACTCCGTCGCCCTCGAGTTCGTCGTAGGTGCCGCAGGCCGCAATCGGAAGTTGGTGTGCTACCGGTGCCTGCAATTCTACCGATACCGCGCGATTACTCTCTCGTAAATACTTGTACACTGCCATTCGTAGCAGTGAGTTTAAGCTCGTTGCTAGAAAGCGCGAACTCCCGAACCTCGCTGGAACCTGGGAAATCGAAACGCAAATGGTTGTCGTCAATTCGACTGTATCTTCCTGCCACACCTAGTAATGTTACCGTTCCCTCTGGGAAGAATTGGAGAGTTTGCGCAACCGGGGGAGGGAACTTGTTGGTGCCAAATTGGGTAAAACTCAGGTTCCATTTCGCAATAAGAGGGGAAGAAATGGAGGGGGCGGGCGGTGAGGCACCTATCGATGCGCTGCTTCCGCTTTGGCAAGCCGGGAGCACCGCGAAAACGAACATGACGGATATGGACCCAATCAGTGCGCTTAGCGCACTAGGACGGCACGCCCACATCTGACCCTCCTCGAACCGAATGCCGACTTAGAAAACGATGACGCCGCGGCCGACGCCGTTGCCCTCGATCTCGTCGTAGGCCTTGTTGATGTCGTCCAGGCCGTAGTGGCGGGTGATGAGGCCGTCGATGTCGATGAGGCCGCGGTGGTAGTAGTCGGCGAGTTTGGGCATGTCGAGGCGGGGGCGGCTGCTGCCGTAGTAGCAGCCCTTGATGGTCTTCTCCATGCGGGTGAGGTCCATCGGGGCGATGCGCGCCAGGTCGTTCATGGGCGCAATGCCCACGATGACCGCTGTGCCGGCCTTGCGGGTGGAGTTGAACGCCATCTCGGTAGTCTCGGCGCTGCCGAAGCTCTCAAAGGCGAAGTCGGCGCCGCCGTCGGTGATCTCGCGGATCCGCTTGAGGGCGCCCTCGTCCAGCGCGTTCACGGTGTGGGTGGCGCCGAACTTCTTGGCGAACTCCAGGGCGCCGTCCTTCACATCCACCGCCACGATGGTGGTGGCGCCGGCCAGCCGCGCCCCCTGCACAATGTTCAGGCCCACGCCGCCGCACCCGATGACCGCCACGCTATCGCCCGGCTGCACCTTGGCGTTGAACAGCGCCGCTCCCACCCCGGTGGACACGCTGCAGCCGATGAGCGCCATCTGCGGGAAGTCCACGTAGTCGGGGGCGGGGATACAGGCCTGCTCGGGCACCACGGCGTACTCGGCGAAGCAGGCCACCTTGCCCATATGGAACATGTCCTGCCCGGCCAGGGTGTGCAGGCGGGAGGTGCCGTCGAACAGCTTGGCGCCGGCCTTGGCGTGGGTGTCGCACAGGTGCGGACGCCCCGTCTCGCAGAAGTGGCAGTGGCCGCAGTTGGACACGAACGCCAGGAACACCCGTTGGCCGGGAGCCGTCATGGTCACGCCCTCGCCCACTTCCATCACCGTGCCCGAGCCCTCGTGGCCCAGCACGGCCGGCATGCCGATGGCCGCCTCGCCCTTCTGGAAGTGGAGGTCGCTGCGGCACACGCCGGCCGCACCGATCTTCACCAGCACCTCACCCCGCTTGGGCGGGTCCAGCTCCACCGTCTCCACCGAGTACGGCTTGTGGGCGTCGTACAGCACTGCGGCCTTGATGCGCATGGGGGGACCTCCTAGTAATGACGATAGACTTCACGGCGGTGCCCGATGCGAGTGACCAGCACGGTCCGCGGAGCCGTTGGGTTGACCTCGAAGATAATACGATATTCGCCGCTGTCAACGCGGTAGGTGTCAGCGCGCCCTTTGATGGGGCGGCGGTCCTGCAGGGGTTCGCCCTCCAACAGCCACGCTCGAATGCGCTCGATGGCCTTGCCCACCTGGATCTGGACCCGCAGTGGCAACGCCTCCAGTTCGCGCACCGCCGAGTGCTTGAGTGAGAGCCGGCCGGGTTCGCCCACGCTACAACTTGGCGGTCAGTCCAAGTCGGGCCTTCACCTCATCCCAGGGGATGGCAGCTTCGCCCGCTCGCTCTTGCAGGAAAGCGATATCCTCCGCATCCTCTTCGTCATTCAACCACTCGAGGGTTTGTGCGCGTAGGTAGGCGCGACAATCAGCGCAGACGAAGACGCCGTCGCCTTGCAGGGTGCCGGCCATGGCGTCGAACCGTTCGCCGCAACGGCTGCATGCCCGAATGCCCGCACTCCCGCTGGTGCGGCCGAACAGCACCATCATGGCGCCGTTCGCCCCCGTCACCAGGTTTCCGGCAGAGTCCTCAATGGCGAAGCTCCCTCCGCCCAAAGGCCGTAGGTACTTCCAGGTGGCGGCTGGTCCCTCGATGGCACTGAGCGCTGCGTGCCGCGCCAACCAGTGGTCACATGCCTCGCGTATGAGCGCTGACGTACTGGTGTGACGCCGCTGCGCCTCGACCTCTAAGTGCTGTGTCTGCTGCTCGGTCAAGTTCACGTTCATGCGACGCATGTCGTTCCTCCCGCCAACCAGGTGTGCGTATTGAGTGAAATCATACACCTGACGGGGTATCGGCAAGGTACCCAAGGTTACCGCGAATCGACCGTGGTTGAAAGCCGAACTCGCGCTCCACCACGTCGGGCGGCGTGACGTTGTCCAGCGACGCCATGTCCAGCTCACCCATGGTGAGCGGGGGGGTGCCGCCGTAGAGCAGGGGCATGAGCGCGACGGCCGGCCGCAGGAGCGCGGCGGGCAGGTGCAGCTTGGGCCGGTGGATGTGGAGCGCGTCCATCGTCAGGTCCAGCAACTGCTCGTAGGTCAGCACCTCGGGACCGCCGATGGTGATGGTGCGGCCCACGGTGGTGGCGGTCACCATGGCCTGCGCCAGGCAGCGCGCCACGTCCTCCACATGAATGGGCGAGAACCGGGTGCGGCCGCTGCCGATGACCGGCACGAACGGGGCGGTGGTGCGCCGGCCGTCGGGCGGGTGCCGCACGATGGCCGCGAGCTGGTTCATGAACCCCTGGCCGGGGCCGAACAGGATGCTGCACGGTACCACCGTCCAGTCCAGACCGCTGTCCCGCACCAGCGCCTCCGCCTGCCACTTGGTGTGGAGGTAGGGGTAGCGCGGGTCGTTCACCGCGCCGTTGCCGCTGACGTAGAGGAATCGGCGCGCTCCGGCCGCAGTGGCCGCCGCCCGCACGTTGCGGGCGCCGTCCCCGTGCCCGCGCTGGAAGGTGCTGGCGGGCGGTGTCTCGCGGATGATGCCCACCAGGTGAATGACCGCCTGTTGCTCCTCGAGCGCGACGGGTAGGGTGTCGGGCTGCAGCACGTCGCCCAGCCACACCTCCACCGGCAGGTATTGCAGCGGCCGCAGGTCGGAGCTGCGCCGCACCAGGCAGCGCACCTGGTGGCCCCGCTGCACCAGGGCGCGTGCCACCTGCTGTCCCAGAAACCCCGTGGCGCCCGTTACCAGCACACGCATCGTGCCGTCACCGTAGCAAGGTGGCGCAACTCGGTCAATCATGGGCGCCCTTGTGGGCGGGCCGGGTGTGGCGTGCGATAGAGCGAAGCTGTGGCATGGCTGGCCCAATCGCAGGGTTTCTTGTAGCATGCGGTAGCAGCGGCGGACGCATCCTAAGGAGGTCGTCAGTGTGAGGCGCTCCCCTGCCCCGCATGGCCGGCGCGGTAGCCGCCGCCGTGGCGCGGACCGTAGGGCGACGAACTAAGCAGTCTGAGTGAACCAGGAGGAAACCATGGGCAAACTGTTGTGCATATCGGCCGACTCCCACGTTGTGGAGCCACCGGAGATGTTTGCGCCGCTGGAGCAGATGTTCGGCGACCGCGGACCGCGGGTGGTGACGCTGGACCCCGCCCAGGGGCCGCAGTTGGACCTGCGTAATGGCACCCGTGGCTTCGCGATTGCGGGGTTTCTGCAGCAGAACGTCGACTTCTTTTCGCCCGAGTCTCGGGACATGGCACGCCTCGGCTACGAACTCGCCCGGCCAGGGTGCTACAACATTGCGGCGCGGTTGCGAGAGCAGGACGAGGATGGGATTGACGCTGAGGTGCTGTACCCCAGCGTGCTGTTCCACGTCTATCAGCTCAAGGACCTCGACATTCTGAAGGCGGCTTTCGGGCTGTACAACGATTGGGTGGCCGACTACAGCAGTGGAGCCCCAGACCGGCTCTTCCCGCTGGCGGCCATCCAACTCTATGACCTGGATGCCGCCATTGCCGAGATGCGGCGGTGCAAGGACTTGGGCCATGTCGGCGTGTGCATCCCTGCCACTGCCCCCCCAGACCGGCTCTATGCCGACCGCTGGTACGACCCGTTCTGGGCGGCGGCGCAGGAGATGGAGATGCCGCTGACGATGCACATCTTCACCGGCGCCACTCCCGACCACGGGCTGGCGCCGCGGGCGTCCATCAGCCGGGCCAACGGCGCGGTGAGCTTTGCCGGCGTCGGCATGACGGTGGCCGACCTGATTCAATCCGGGGTGTGCGAACGCTTCCCGCGCCTGAAGTTCGTGGTCACCGAGTTCGAGACCGGCTGGATCGGGTCGGTGCTCAAGAAGATGGACTGGAACTACATTCGGTTCGGCGGGGCTAGGGCGTCGGGCCTGCCCATGCTGCCCAGCCACTACTGGCAGCGCAACTTCTCCGCCACCTACGAGGATGACCCGCTCGGCATCATGACCCGCGAGTTCATCGGCACCGGCACGCTGCAGTGGGGCAACGATTACCCGCACGGCGACTCGATCTTCCCGCACTCGATGCAGGTGCTCAGCGAGATTCTGGCCGACTGCACCCCGGAAGAGCGGTATCAGATGACGGTGAAGAACGTGGTGGAACTGTTCAACCTGCCGTTCACGCTGGAAGGCCCGGAGCAAGCGCGGGTCAACTCCTTGTCCACCCCCGTGGTAAAGACCTGGCGCAACTCGCTACCGTCGCTGGCAATGGTGGCGCCCGAGTAGTGCCGTCGCCGGAGCGAGGAAAAAGGGGGCGTTGCCGCAAGGCAACGCCCCCTTTCGGTAGGTGCTCAGTCTTCGGGTGGCGACCGGCGGCTGCTGCAGGATGGATCCGTTCACGTCGTATCCCGCCCGCCCACCCTCAGGAACTCCTTCCTGAGGGGACATCCTTCGACAAGCTCAGGACGGCGCCCTCAGACTCCCTGGCAAAGAGGGCTTTGCCCTCTCTGCACTCACCCCCGGGGATTCAGCTGAGCAGTTACCCCTTTCGATGGTGAGAGCAGAGGTGTGGCTACCCCCCGCGCACGAAGAACACTGCCAGCACCAGGGCGCCCAGCAGCAGCCGATACCAGAAGAACACGTACAGCGTGCCACGCTGCAGGTAGCGCATGAGGAAGTGGATGACCGCGAAGCCGACGATGGCCGAGGCCAGGAACCCGGTCAGCATCACCAGCATCTGATCGCCGGCGCCGGCCGCCAGCACATCCTTGAAGCGTTTGGCGCTGGCTCCTGCGATGATGGGGGCCGCCATGATGAAGCTGAACCGGGCGGCGCTCTCCCGGCTGAGGCCGGCCAACATACCCATGGTCATGCTGCCACCGCTGCGGGACACGCCGGGCACCACGGCAATGGCCTGGCCGAGGCCCATGGCCAGCGCCTCGAAGGCCGACATGCTCTGCATGTTCACGCGCTTCGTGCCCACCTTCTCGGCCCACGCCAGCGCCACGCCCATCACGATGAGTGCCACGCCCACCAGCCACGGACTGCGGAACACCGATTCTATGGCGCTCTCCAGGAACATACCGGCCAGCGCGCCCGGAATGGTGGCCAGCACCACCAGCCACGCCAGGCGCTTCCACGGGTCGCCATTGATGGTGCGGGTGAGGATGCTGCTGACCCCGCCGCGCACCAGCAGCGCCCACTCACGCGCGAAGTAGATAAGTGTGGCCAGCAGCGTGCCCATGTGCAGCGCCACGTCGAAGGTGAGGCTGTTGAGCAGGGGGCTCTCCCACCCCAACAGCCACGGCACCAGTGTGAGATGCGCGGTGCTCGATACCGGCAGAAACTCGGTCAGGCCCTGGATGACGCCGAGGACCAGCGCCGCGAACACGTCATTCATGCGTGAGGCTCCGGGGGTTACTTGGTTGTTCGGTCTTGCACTGGCCGGCGGTTCCATCTGCGCAGGGCACTGCCGCAATTGGGACGGGCGGGCGCGAAACGGCGGGGGCCGAGCCCCCGCCCTACGTGAGACTGCCGCCCATGACCTGCTAGCGTCCCACACCGTCGGCGTGGAGGCGCAGCAACTCCAGCACCACCCGCCCGGTGTTGTTCATGTCGCGCAGGTCTATCGATTCGTTGGTCGAGTGGATATCGCGCATGCCGGTCCCCATGTTGGCCACCGCGATGCCTTTGCCGTTGAACACGTTGGCGTCGCAGGCGCCGCCCATGGCCATGGTGGGCACCGGCACGTTCAGGTTCTTGCCGGCCGCCTGTGCCAGCCGCACGATGGCCGAATCGTCCGAGAGGTTCATGGCGTCGTAGGCCTTCTCGATGTGAGCATCGACCCGGCCCACGTGCACCTCCGTCTCCAGCTCCACCCGGAACTTGGCGGCGGCCTCCTCGAAGCACTGCACCATGTGCTGGGTCTGCGCCGCCAGCTTGTCCAGGTTGCGGCTGCGGGCCTCGCCCTGCACCACCACCATCTCGGGGATGATGTTGGTGGCCATGCCACCCTTGATGATGCCGACGTTGGCGGTGGTCTCCTCGTCGATGCGGCCCAGGCGCATAGTGGCGATAGCGTGGGCGGCGATCTGGATGGCGCTGATGCCGCGCTCCGGCGCCACGGCCGCGTGGGCGGCTTGCCCGTAGATGCGCCACTCGAAATGGTTGGCGGCGGGGGCCTTGGTGTACAGCACGCTGGGGTCGGTGGCGTCGAATACCAGGCCGAACTTGGACCGCAGTTGCGAAAGGTCGAGCGCCGAGGCGCCCAGCAGCCCCTTCTCCTCGCAGATGGTGAACACCACCTCCAGGTCGCCGGTGCGGAACTCCCGCTCCTTGGCCACCCGCAGCGCCTCCAAGATGATGGCGATACCGGACTTATCGTCGGCGCCCAGGATGGTGGTGCCGTCGGTGTGCACCACGTCGCCGTCGAGGTGGGGCTTCACGCCCTTGCCGGGCACCACGGTGTCCATGTGGGCGCATAGGAACAGCGGCGGAGCATCGGACACTGCGCCTTTGAAGCGGGCGATGATGTTGCCGGCGTTGCTGCCCAGCTTGCTGCCGGCGCCGTCCTCGCTCACCTCCACGGCGCCGACCTCCTTCAGGTCTTCGCGCATGCGCTGGGCCATGGCGTGCTCGTCGAACGACTCGCTGTCGATCTGGACGAGGTCAAGAAAGTATTCGCGGATACGGGCTTCGTTGATCATGGTGGGACTCCTTGCGTGAGGCCGGCCGTCGCACCAAAGTATACGCGAACGAGGCCCGGAATGGCCCCCACTGAGCCAACGCACTTGCGTTGGAGCGGCCGCGCGCTAGAATGCGGTAGCGCCACCAACGGTCGGCGCGCCATTACCTACGCAGCGGGGTGACTGTGTGACCGAGGCGACGCAGGAAGGTCGCGGCCTTCAGGGGTTCTTGCGAGAGGTGCCGCTGTTTGCCGCCGTGCCCAACAACGAGCTTGCGCTGGTGGTGCAGCGGCTGGAGCCGGTGCGTTTCGACCCGGGCACGGTCATCATCGCCGAGGGCGACCAGGCCGACGCCTGCTACATCATTATGTCGGGCAGCGTTAAAGTGACCGGCCACGACCTGACCGGCGCTGTGGTGGAGTTGGCGACCCTTGGCATCGGCGCATCGCTGGGCGAGGTGGCGCTGGCATCCGAGGCGGGCGTCCGCACCGCCACGGTCACCGCCGCCGACACCGTGCTGGCGATGCGCCTGGACCGGGCCACCTTCGACGCACTGGCGGTGGACTGTCCAGAATTCGCCCACCAGGCACGCACCATCGTGGACCTGCTCTCGATCGATACCTTCCTCCGCAAGGCCTCGCCGTTTGCCCACCTGCCCGACGAGACGCTGCAACGCCTTGGCGCCCAACTGAAGGCGGAGCGTGTGCATCCGGGGCATGATGTGGTGGTCCAGGGCGAGCAGGGCGACACGTTCTATCTCATCCGGTCCGGAAGCTTGGAAGTGCTGCGCGACGGCCGCCGCGTCCAGGTGCTGCAGGGTGGCGACTTCTTCGGCGAGGTGGCGCTGCTGGCCAACGTGCCCCGCACTGCGACGGTGCGGGCGCTGGCGGACAGTGAGGTGTTGGTGCTGCCCAGGAGCGCCTTCGACGCGGTGGTGCAACAGCACGGCACCGTGCGCCGCGAGTTCCGGGAGTTTCTGCGCATTCGTGTGGGCAGCGCACTGGCCGAGTCGGTGGGCGCCATCGACCCGGTGGCGTCGCTGATGCCTGCCCGCACCCGTTCGCGGGGCCGCTACTGGGGACTGTTGGGCGGCGGGGTCGGGTTGTTCGCCGCCCTATCGCTGGTTGCCATCGCCACCGGCCAGGACCCGGCCATCTATGCCGCCGTGGTCGCAGGCGCGGCCGTGGCGCCGGTCGTCTACTTCACCTACCTGCGGGATGCGCGCCTGGTTCCCGGCCGGCCGATGGACATTGCCATTGCGCTGATCTTGGCCGCCGTGGCCGGCGTACCGCTGGCCGCCATCGCCGAGAGCTTGCTGGGGCTGAACACCGGCAACCTCGCTTCGGCAGGTCTGGTGGCGCTCATCGAGGAGTCGGCCAAAGTGGTGGGTGTCGCCTGGTTGTTTGCCCGCTCCACCTCCCGCTTCCAGCTCGATGGTGTGGTGTATGGGGCCGCTGCAGGCATCGGCTTCACCACCTTCGAGACGCTGGCGTTGGGCCTGTTGAGCAACGATGCCGCTGGGCCGCTGCTGGCCGTGGTGTGGCCGCAGGCGCTGCTGGCTCCCTTTGCACAGGGCGCCTGGACGGCGCTGGTGTGCGGCGCGCTGTGGGCGCAACGGGGCGGCGTCAGCAAGGGCGCCGGCGAGTTTGGGGCCGTGGCCGCTGCGCTTGGGCTGCACACGCTGTGGCTGTGGCGCCCTGTGCCCGACTTTCTGGTGGCGCCCTGGCTGGTGCTGGTGATGGTGGCGAGCCTGCTGGCGCTGCGGGCTCAGGCGCTGGCCGCGGCGGTGCAGGAGGTGGAGCTGATGCAGGCGGTCAACCCCGGCATGCTGGCCATGGCCGACGAGACCGTTACCTGCCAGTCGTGCGGCTACGCGTCTCCGGCCGGCGCCCGGTACTGTCCGCGGTGCAGCGCTGCACTGCGGACCTAGTCAGGAACAACCAGTGATGACTGATTCTCCGCTCCTTCGAGTGTGCCCGGCGCTGCGGCGTTGGATGCGGCGCCCGTTTACCGGTGGCCCAGCGCGTGGGCAGGCCACCGGCGAGACGACGCTGCTGGCCGGATCCGTGACGATCGCGGTGGTGTCGCTATACATCATCGTGAACCCCGGCGGCACAGCCAACCCGATTCGTGACAAGATCTGCCAGCAGATCTCGGCCACCGCTCCCCAAAGCTCCGATACCCGGGTCCTCTCCAACGCGGCCGGCATGCTCATGGGCAATGTGTGCCCAAGCGCCACCACAACCACCCCGCAATCGCCCAGCCCGCAGAAGCGACGGTCCGGCTAGCCGATCGCCAATCCGGATTGTGCTGCTACAAATTTGGTGATATTGCACGTTCAAGTGACATCTGTCACAGCACCGGCTATCAGTGCCCCATATACTGAAGCAGAAGGCTCAGTAGACGAAAGGTCTTGGGGGACTATGTTTCAGCGGCTACGATCGCAACCACAGCTCCATCGCTCTGGCAGCGGGGGCCAGGCCACCAGCGAGACCACGCTGCTGGCGGGTACCGTGACGGCGGCCGTCGTCGCGCTGTATGTGATTGTGAACCCCGGCGGCACGGCCAACCCCATCAAGGACAAGCTCTGCCAGGAGGTGTACGGCAGCAGCAAAAGGGCGCTGGCCGCAGAGCAGCAGCAGCAAACGCTGGAGAATGCCGCGAACCTGTTGCTGGGCAACATTTGCCCCAGCGATGACGAACCGACCAACCCCAAGAAGAAGAAGAAGCGCGGCGGGTAATCCTCTGCCGGCATGCACCACGAACCCGTACGGGCTCTCTTTTTTTGCCCGCGTGAGCCCGCTGGAGGCTCAACCGAAACTTCCCGCGTACGTTAACCGTACTAATCATTGGAAACCGCCGCAGGAGAAGGTCTATGAAGACGCTGGCCACTATCATCGGTATCCTCACCGTGAGTGCGCTCACCGCGTGCAGCTCGGTGGCCGCAGCGCCTGCCGCACCCGGCGCGCCGCCCGCCGCCGCCAGCGCCCAACAACCGGCAGCGGCCGGTGGTGACCAGCAGGGTGCACAGGGCCGTCGCCAGGGTGGCCAGGCTGGGGGTGGCCAAGGACGGCAGGCCAACGGCGGTGGTGGTGGCGGGTTCAGCGGGCAGGCTGGGCCGGGTGGCGGCCGCGCCAACCGGCAGGGCGGCGCCGATACCTCGGGCGGCCAGAGTGGTGATCAGGGCCAGACGCAGGGCCAAGTGCCCGGAGGCGCCTTCGGCGGCAACCGGGTGGATGGCGTGGTGACCAAGGTAGACGGCGATGCGGTGACGCTCGCCTCAGGCGCTACCTTCAAGCTCGATCCCCAAGCCCGTGTTACCCGTACCATCAAGAAGACAGCCGATGACCTGAAGCCCGGTCAGTTTGTCGCGATCACCGGCAGCGGCCAGCCCGACAGCAGCATCCTCGCCACCCAGATCGCCATCCTCGGCGACTCCCTGCGTGCGCAGAACGCCGGCCAGCGTCAGCTCCCGACCGGCGACCTCATGACCAACGCGACCATCGATAGCATCAACGGGTACGTCCTGCAGGTCACCTTCCCGGGCGGCAAGGCCCGGATTGTGCTGGTGGCTAATGTGGAGGTGCTGACCCGTGAGGTGGGCGCCGCCGCCGACATCCGGCCCGGCGCCACCGTGGCCACCAGTGTCCCGGCCGACGGTGTAGCCCGCGTGGTCAATGTGCAATAGCGACGTCAATTGTCGTTGCGAGGAGCCGAAGGCGACGTGGCAACCGTAATGTCGTAAGGACCTCGCCGTTGGCTGATTGCGTCGACCTTGCGATTGCCACGCCGCCGGACGGCTCGCAATGACGAATTGACTGAAGGCCGGTCAGAGAAGCTGGAGAGGGAGCGTGCATTGCACGCTCCCCCTGCGTTTGGCCCGCCGGAAAGGCCGGTTAGTCGAACTTGGCGCGGGTGAACACCTTGCGGGCGTTGCCCTCGAACAGCTTGTACTTGTCCTCGGCGGTCAGCCAGCCGATCTGGTTGACGTAATCGATGGTCTCGTCGAACGGCTTGCCGCGCAGCGGGTCTACGTTGTACGCCGACCCCCACATCTCGCTGGCCCACATCACGTGGTCCACGCCCAAGCGGCGGACCGTCATCTCCAGCGATTCAGCGTCGTAGATTGCCAGGTCGAACCACAGGTTCGCCACGCACTCCTCGAAGGGCCTGCGGCCTTCGTTGATGAAGATGGAGCGCATGCGGGTGTAGTTGAATGCCGTGGCGCCACCACCGTGGGGCACAATCACCTTCAAGCCGGGGAACCGGTCCCACAGCTCCGGGTGCAGGCAGTAGTCCACCACAGCGTTGGCGTCCACGGCGGTATAGTGACACGCGTTCAGGTGGCTCTGCGGGTCCTGGGTGGCGCTGGCGTGGATCATCACCGGCACGTCCAGCTTCACCATGGCCTCGTAGATCGGGAACCAGTACTCGTCGCCCATGGAGGGCAGGAACTGCGCCCCGCCGCTGGGGTCGGGGTTCAGGTTGAAGCCCACGAACCCGTGCTCGTTCACGCAGCGCTCCATCTCCTCGGCGCAGGCCTTGGTGTCGGGGGCGTTGGCATGCTGCGGCAGTTGCCCCACGCCGATGAACCGGTCGGGGTGCAGGCGCACGCACTGGGCGATCATGTCGTTGCAGGTCTCCGTCCAGTAGCGGCTGACCAGCGGGTTGCCCACATGGTGACCCATGTGGCTGGCGTGCGGGCTGAAGATGAGCTTGTTGATGCCGGTAGCGTCCATCTTTTTCAGGTTCCACTGGTGCAGCAGTGCGTCCAGTTCGTCGTCCGAGACCTTGAGGGGGGCCTTGCGCGGGCTGCCCAGCGTGACGAGCTGGAACGCCCGCCACTGGTAGAGGGCCTGGGGCGCCCGGGTGAAGTGGCCGTGCACGTCGATAATCACAGCGATGCCTCCGAAGGTGAAGTTTGCCCTTGGCGGGGCAGCAGCACTTCCCTCGCCCTTTGGGAGAAGGTTAGGGTGAGGGTGCAGCGCCACCGCCGCCGCTTGAGCGCGCGGCAGACGCAGCAAGGCGAGTTATAGCACGGCGTGCCTGGCTGGGACAACCTGCCGCCCCGCTGGAAAGGTGTCGGGGGGCAGGCCGCGTGCCGGTCCGCTTTCGACAAGGTGGTGCCATCGATGGGGCGGCGGTGTGGCATGTGCCGCCGGGGGGCGCTCCGCAGGGTCGTGTTGTAACGCCCTCCGAATGAGTGTGTGGCAGTTTGGAGGCAGCAGTAGATGGGTGAAGCACAGGGCCCCAAGCCCCAAGCGTCGGTGCATGCGTACGCATTGCTGCTGGTGGGTGCGATAGTCATCATGGGCGTAGCGCTCACCACGCAGGTCGCGTCGGCGGCGGGGCAAGCGGTGACCATCGCCAACTTCGCCTTCAGCCCCGCTGCCGTCACGGTCCCCGTGGGCGCCACGGTCACCTGGACCAATCAGGACCCCGGCTCTCACACCACCACCAGCGACACCGGGTTGTGGGATTCCGGCGGCCTGAACTTCAACACCGGGGTCAGCTTCTCGCGCACCTTCAACACGCCGGGCACCTTCGGGTACCACTGTTCTTTCCACTCGTTTATGACGGGCGCCATCACCGTCCTGGCCTCGACGCCCACCAGCACATCGACGCCCACCAGCGGCGCCACGGCGACGAGCACCGCGACCGCGCCCGCCACCCGCCCGCCGACTGCAACGGCCACTGCGACGGCCACCGTAACCCCCACCCCCACCACGCCGACGGTTACCAGCACCCCCACGGCCACGGGCACGCCGGTGCCGGGCAGCCTGCGGTTCAGCGCCCAGCCGGTGCGGGGCGCCGCCGGTGTGGCGCTGGGTTTCCAACCGGTGGTGGTGTTGAAGGACCTGGGTGGCAACGTGCGGGCAAATGACAACACCACGCGCGTCGATGTGTCGCTGGGGCAAGGCGATGGCGGCATGACGGCTGTGCTGCGTTGCGACCAGACCGCCGCAGGCGTTACGGCCGTCATAGCAGCGCAGGGGCGGGCGACCTTCACCCGGTGCCAGGTAGACAGGCCGGGAGCAGGATATGTGCTCCGGGCCGCATCGAGTGGTAGTACTGATGCGACAAGCGCTCTGTTTAATATCACGCTGCCCGGCGATACCGGTGGTGACTGCAAGGTGACGATCGCAGACTTCTCGCTGGTGGTGAGCCGCTTCGGGCAGACCCGCAACAGCCCGGCGTGGACTGGCGCCACCAGTCCGAGCTACCCCGCCGACCTGAACGGCGACGGCAGCGTTAGCATAGTGGACTTCTCACTGGTGGTCAGCCGGTTTGGGACGTCGGCTGCCAGTTGCGCCGCGCCGTCGGACGGCGACCCTGCGCCCGGTGATGGGACCCTGGCGGCGGCCGGGCTAGCTGATGCCCGCCGCCCGCCAGAAGGCCTCTTCCACGGGCAGGTACGCCAGGTGGCCTGAGGCGGCTTCGGCCGTCAGCGGCTCGCCCCAGGCGAGCGCTCCGGCGACGCGCAGGAAGGGCAGCAGCACCATGGCCCGCTCACCCTTGCCGTCGCTCCACAGCAGCACCAGCGTCTCGGTCTGCTCCGGCATGGTGGGGTCGGGCGTCATGCTCTCCTGCGCCATCTGGCCCACCATGATCAGGGCGTACTCCTGGGGTTCGGCGGTGCGCACCCGCAGCCCCAGCTTGGTGGCGGCCGCCCGCCAGCTATCGATGGGCGCCTCGTCGTCGATGGCCTCGGTGATGATGCCGCCGGCGGTACGGGCAGCCAGCACGGCCTCGCCCTCGCTCGCGTCCGCCCACTCGAAGGGGTCGATGTGCAGGCTCCAGTGAGTGGTCATAGTTACTCCAGTTCCCATATCGCGGGCAGCTTTGCTCGCACCACCAACAGCGTGGCCAGCAGCAGCACGCCCGCCGTTGCCAGGGCCACCGGCACGCTGAACGCCCCCGCTACGGCCCCGAAGAACAGGCTGCCGCCCGCAGTGAATCCCCATGTGAGCATGTAGGCGCTGAGCACCCGGCCCCGCATCTCTTCGGCGACCGTGGTCTGCACCAGCGTGCTGGTCAGGGTGAGCAGCGAGGCCTGCATCATCCCCTGCAGCAGCGCCACCGGGAACGCTGCCTCGGGCGTGCGGACCACCGACATGGCCAGCGATGTTCCCGCAAGCAGCGTTGCCACCACGAACACCATGCGCCCGCGCCTCGGCCAGCGGCGGCGCCACGCCAGCCCCACGTTGGCAATGGCTGCTCCCGTGCCCATGCCGGTGAGCATCAGGCCGTAGGCCTCCGCGCCACGTCCCATCACGTTGTCGGCCAGGCTGGGGAGCAGCGCCTGCGTGGCCGGCTGGCCCAGCACGGTGCATACCACCGTCATCATGATCAGCCCGAAGATGACCTCGTGGTGGCGGATGTAGCGGAGGCCCTCCGTCAGCGCCACCCACGGGCTCTCGGTGCTGCGCCGGTCATTGTCCGACGAGGGCGTGTTGCGCAGCCGCAGAAACACCACGACCGCGATGCCCTGCAGGCCGGCCGCCAGACCGAAACACCACGCCGTGCCGGCCAGGTTGATGATCCAGCCCGCCACGGCAGGGCCGATCATCAGGCTGGCGCTCCACACGCCGGCGGAGAGCGCCACCGCGCTCATGAGCTGGTCGCGTGGTACCAAGTTCGGCAGGATGGCCTGCCGCCCAGGGATCTCGATGGCCACAAGCGCTCCGATAAGGAAGGCCAGCACCAGCACGTGCCATACCGTGATAGCGTGCAGCACCACCCCAGCGCAGAGCGCCAGCAGCAGCACGGCGCCGACGCCGCGGCCGATGGAGAACAGCAGCACCCGGTTCATACGGTCGGCCATCACGCCGCCTGGTAGCGAGAACACCAGGATGGGGAAGCTGGCGGCGAAGCCCACGGCGCCCACCCACACCGGCGATCCCGTCAGCTCCTGCACCAGCCAGCGGATGGCGGGATCGGCCAACCACACACCCATCGACAAAAAGGTGATGCCGAGGAAGAACCAGCGGTAGTCGCGATAGGCCAGCGGGCCGCGCCACAGGCCTCCGGTCGCAACAAGGGGGACGATGGGGGCGGCTGTGGCGGTCGTCTGAAGGGTGGTGTTGGACATGAACCCCTAGGCACAGAACACCCGCTCACCGGGTGGTAGACATGGGTTAGTGTAGCATTCGGCGGGCGGCGGCGTGGGAAGCCGGATGCCGACGCCAGTGGTGGATGGCCGGAAGCGCTTCGGGGCTGGAGACAAGGTGTTGACGCGGTGGCGCCCCAACCAACAATGTCATGCTGAGGAGTCCGACGCCGAAGCGCCGTCCTGAGCCGGTCGAAGGGCATCCCTTTCGCGGCCCGTTGGCAGCACGTCCTCGAGGTCGACGGAAGGCCCTGGGGGCGCCACTCCGGCCCCCTCATCCTAGCCTTCTCCCGCCCAGGGAGAAGGCTGGGATGGCTAGCCCGCCACGTGCAGCGCTGCGACTGCGCCACTGAGCACGAACTCCGTGGCGATGGCGAATACGACCAGGCCAATGAGGCGGGCCGCCAGCCGCATGGCCGCGCCGCCGGCTAGGCTGAACAGCCAGGAGGACATCGCGAACCCGGCGGTGCACAGCAACAGCACGCACAGCGTGGCGGCTATGGTGGTGACGCGGCCCAGCGAGGTCGAGTAGGTGACCACGGCGGCCAGGGCCCCCGGCCCGGCCAGCAGCGGCACGGCCAGCGGCACCAGCCCCATCTGCAGCGGGTCGAGCACCGCGCCGTCGTGGGTATGCGGCAGCTCGCCCTGTACCACCAGGTTGTAGACGGTGGGCAGCAGCAACAGGCCCGCTGCCACTCGGAAGCTGGCGTCGGAGATGCCCAGCAACGCCAGCGCCCCCGTGCCCCCGGCGCTGAACGCTACCAACATCACTGCCGATGCGACCATGGCCACTGCGATGGTCTGGGCCCGTTCCCGCCGGGTGAACCGCTCGGTGAGCACGTGGAACACCACCAGGTTGCCCAGCGGGTCGATGATGACGAACAGTGCGACCAGTGCTCGCACGAAGTCTTCGGGATTCATGCGCTCATTGCTGCCGGGCCGTTAGTGGCGGTGCGCCGGCTGGGCGCCGTGCTGGTGCTCGCCTGCATGGTGGTACGCCTCGCCCGAAGCGTCCGCTGGGTCCATGTGGATGGTGGCCGCCGAGAGGTAGGGCAGGCGGTGCAGCAACTCGTGCTCGGCCGCCTCGGCAATGGTGTGGGCCTGCGCAACGGTGAGCAGCGGGTCGACCGCCAGGTTCACCTCGGCATGCATGCGGTGGCCCAGCCAGCGGACGCGCACCTCCGTCACCTCCTGCACGCCCTCGGTGGCCTGCAGCGCCTGCAGCACCTCGCCCACCACATCGGGGTCCACGCCGTCGAGCAGCCGCCGGAGCACCTGGCCGCCAGCCTGCCACACAATGCGCAGGATGAAGGCGCTGATCAAGAGGCCGATGATGGGGTCGGCCTGGGGCACGCCCAGCCACACGCCGGCCGCGCCCGCCACCACCGCCAGGCTGGTCAGGCCGTCGGCCCGGGCGTGGTAGCCATCGGCCACCAGCGCCGCGCTGCCGATCCGCTTGCCTACTCGGATGCGATACAGCGCCACCAGTTCGTTGCCCGCAAACCCCACCAGCCCTGCAAAGGCCACCACTTCCAGGTGCGTTACCGGTTCGGGGTTGGCCAGCCGGGTCAGCGACTCAACGGCGGCGGCGATGGCGCTGGCCAGGATGATGAGCACCACCACCACGCCCGCCAGGTCCTCGGCGCGGCCCAGGCCGTAGGTGTAGCGGGCGGTGGGCGGGCGGGCGCCCAGCACGAAAGCCGCCCACAGCGGTACTGCCGTCATCGCGTCGCCCAGGTTGTGGATGGTGTCGGCCAGCAGCGCCACACTGCCGGTGGCCACCACCAACGCCACCTGAATGAGCGCCGTCGCCAGCATGCCCAGCAGCGAGACCTGCACCGCCCGCACGCCCTGGCTGGTGGCCAGCAGGCTGGGGTCGATGGCGCCGTGGGTGTGGCCGTGCCCGCCGCTCGCGTCGTGGCCGTGGGCCTCCGCTGCCGGGGCGGCGGTGGCGTGCGGGTGGCCGTGGCTGTCGTCGTGGGAGTGCGCGTGCTCCGCCATGGCCGCAGTCTAGCAGGTGGGGACGAGGGCTGCACGGCGGGTGGCCTGAACTGATGGCCTAACGAGGCCCAATAACGGTTCGTCGCCGCTACCCAGCGGACGCAATGAATTGCGCCCCTACACAGTCAATGCCGGGCGTCCCCGGGCCCCCTTGCGTGCTCGAAGACAAGCGGCGGCGTTGCGAGTACTATGGGGCCGCTCAGACATCACCATCCCAGGAGGCAGCACTATGTGGAACGGGCATCGCACGGTGGACGTGCACGGCCATATGACCACTCCGCCCGAGTTCCGGGCCTTCAGCCATAACCTCACGGCGAACCGCACGCCGCGCACGGCCAAGCTGGAGATCTCGGACGACCGGCTGGAGAACGCGCTCGGCCGGCACATGAAGAAGATCGACGACGGCAAGATCGACTACCAGTTGCTCGGCCCCCGGCCGGTGTCGTACTGGCATTTCGAGGCCATGTTCATCCAGCGCAAGTGGGCCGAGGTGACCAACGACGTCATTGCCCAGACGGTGCGCCTGCACCCCGACCGCTTCGCCGGCATGGCCCAACTGCCCCAGCACTTCGAGCACGACATCGAGGAGTCGCTGGAGGAGTTCGAGCGGGCGGTGAAGGACCTCGGCTTCGTGGGAGCCTACGTGAACCCCGATCCCGGTGGCAACCACCTGACCCCCGGCATGAATGACGAGTACTGGTTCCCGCTGTACGAGCTGGCTTCGGAGCTGGATGCGCCGCTGCTGGTCCACCCGTCCATCAGTCTGGACCCCCGGCTTGAGATCATCCCGGCCAGCTACCAGTACAACAATGTGACCGAGGAGTACCTGGCGCTGCAGTTGCTGACCCACAGTGACGTGTTCGACCAGTTCCCCAAGCTGAAGATCATCATCTGTCACTTTGGCGGCGCGCTCGACCGGTTTGTGCTCACCGACACCGGCCACATCTCGCGCAAGGGCTACGGCACCAACCTCTTCTTCGACACCTGTGCCTACGACAACGATTTCGTGGCGGCGGCGGTGAAGCAGAAGGGCGCCAACGCCTGTGTGTTCGGCACCGAGGCCCCCGGCTCCGGTGGCGCCATCCACCCGGACACCGGCAAGCCCTCCGACGAGTACGTGGTGGACCTGCTGGACCACCTGCCGTTCCTCAGCGATGCCGACAAGCTGGCGATCCTGCAGACCACCCCGCTCAAGGTCTTCAGCCGCATCGACCAGGCCAAGGCCCTCGGCACGAAGTAGCGAGCCCTAAACCATCCCCTCCCTTGAAGGGAGGGGTAGGGGAGGGTAGAAGCGGCGGCCGGCGCGCGCGGTAACCGCCGGTTCTACCCCCATCTAGCTTCCCCCTCCAAGGGGGAAGAACCTGAAAAAAGAGGGGGAGCGTCCATTCGGGCGCTCCCCCTCGCTGTCTCGCAGCCAGCAAGCCCTACGCCGTCCACTCCCCCTGCAACCAGTCGTGCGAGCCGTCCTTCGGCACCTGGTGGATCCACAGGAACTCGAAGCCCGCCCGCGACGCCACCCACAGGTCGGTGTCGGTGTCGCCGATGTGCAGGTAACGGGTGACCTGGAAGCGATCCTTCAGGCCGTCGAGCCGGTGCTTCAGCACCATGAAGTCCACCTCCACCCCGGCGGCGCCCCACAGGCGCGTCTGCTCGCCGATGGTGCGGTCGGAGCAACTGCCCACCACGAACCCCAACTCTTTGGCGCGCAGCACCGTTGCCACCGGAATGTGGCCCGGCGGGTCGCCAAACACCATCGTCCCGTCAATGTCAAAGCTGATCAGTCGCAAGATGTCTCTCCTAGTGCGCTTGATCCATTGTCGCCAGCATGGGATGGCCGCACAAGGGTTGCGTATTCACTCACCTAGAATGTTACCGAAGGGCTAGGGTTCACTCACACAGGAATGTTACTGAGGGGGCGAGCCTACGTGGAGCGGATGACGGTGAATGAACGACGGAAGTACCTGAAGGTGATGGTGTTGCGCTACGGCA
>ORJL010928715.1_pt1 | contig 28789 bp, 15 predicted proteins | sample 1779941 | NCBI WGS metagenome assembly ORJL01 (sample SAMEA104232317, study PRJEB22302) | groundwater metagenome | biome: forest; feature: aquifer; material: groundwater | place: USA | collected 2011-08-07 | depth 5.8 m
GCGGCCCGCTGAGGACAGCGAGCCCTACCTGCTCCTCCTCGGGGGCGGGAACGACTTACAGCCCGTCTCACACCGCTCAAGCGGTAACCGGGCGGCACGCGGATGGCGGTTGACTGTGGCGCCGGTGGCGAATATGAAGTGGGGCATGTCACTGCGGAACACTCACACATGAGATCCGCCAATTGACGTTTTTATGAACAAGCCCAATAAAGCCAGATCAGAAAACCTCTCCCGCCGCAGTTTTCTCGTTTCCGCGGGGACCGCGGCGGCGGCATTCACGATCGTCCCCCGCCATGTCCTCGGCGGGGCTGGCCAGGTCTCGCCCAACGGAAAGGTGAACGTCGCCTTTATCGGCGTGGGCGCCCAAGGACTGCGCGTGATGCTCAGCTTTCTGGCTCAGCCGGATATCCAGGCGACGTGCGTCTGCGACGTCAACCAGGGCAGCAGCGATTACCCCCAGTGGGGCGACAACGAGTTTCGTGAGTCGGTTCGCAAACTTCTTGGCAGCGGCTACTCGGATTGGGGCGAGTGGCTCAGCACCAAGAACGTGATCGAACTCACCCGCACGATGAAGGTCACCGGCGGGACGGCGGGGCGCGAGCCGTGCCAGAAGATCGTGGACACCTATTACGCCAGCCAGAAACGTTCGGGCCAGGCTCGCGGATGCGCCGCTTACCGGGATTTCCGCGAGTTGCTTTCCAAGGAGAAGGACGTCGATGCCGTGGTGGTGGGAACCACGGATCATTGGCACGCGTTGATCTCTGTGGCCGCGATGAGGCTGGGCAAGCACGTCTATTGCCAGAAGCCGCTCACCCATACGGTTTACGAGGCGCGCCGGATTGCGGAGGTAGCGCGCGAGACGAAGGTTGCCACCCAGATCGCGGTGGGCAACCAGGCTTCCGAAGCCACCCGGCAGCTTTGCGAATGGGTCTGGGGTGATGCCATCGGCCCCGTGCGACAGGTCCTCAACTGGTCCAGTCGGCCGTTTTGGCCCCAGGGCATCGACCGTCCGAAGGAGGAACAACCCGTGCCGCCCAACCTCGATTGGGACCTCTGGCTCGGACCCGCCCCCTTCAGGCCCTTCCATCAAATCTATCAGCCTTTCGTCTGGCGCGGCTGGTACGACTTCGGGTGCGGCGCGATCGGCGACATGGGTTGCTACAGTTTCGATACCATCTTCCGCGTCATGAAACTCGAAGCGCCCTCCAGCATCGAGGCCACTTCGACCGACCTACATTCCGAAACCTACCCTCATGCCTCGATCATGCATTGGAACTTCCCGGCCCGGGGTGGGATGCCGCCCGTGAAGGTCAGTTGGTACGACGGCGGAATCAGGCCGCCGCATCCGGAGGAACTCGAGGACAACCGGTCTCTTCCCAAGGAAGGATTGCTCTTTATCGGTGATAAAGGGTCCATCCTTTGCGGCTTCACCGGGGAAAGTCCCGCGCTGATCCCCGATTCGAAGATGAAGGCATTCACGCCTCCACCCAAGACGCTGCCGCGGTCCATCGGGCATGACCGGGAGTGGATTGAAGCGTGCAAGGGTGGGAAAGAGAGGCCCGGCGGAAACTTTGAGTTCGCCGGTCAGGTCACCGAGACCATCCTGCTGGGGAACGTAGCCCTGCGCACCGGAGAGAGGCTGCTTTGGGACCGGGCGAACATGAAGGCTAACGTGGCCTCCGCTCAGGCGTTGATCCATCCGGAATACCGCGGCGGTTGGAGCCTCTAGCCCTTGATGCCGTGCTTGACGGGGGGGCGGTGTCCCCTACCATGCCCACGATTTCGAGTCTGTGGCTGTTTTGTTCCATTTGAGACGGCTTGCCGTCTGCCTTGTCTGCGCCCTCCTTCCGGTTCGGGCGGCGGACGGGGTGTCGGCGGGGCCGTTGCGGCATGATTTCTCGCTGACGCTGGATCTGGGAGAACGGACCGAGATAGCGGGACCTTTCTGGAGCACCCAGAAGGAGGGGACCAAGGTGACCATGACGCTGGCTCCACTGTTTTCGCGCGTGGATAATCCCGATGTGGAGGCGGTGTCCATCGACGTGCTCTACCCGTTGATGAGCTACGACGCCTATGGGCCGGAATACCGGTGGCATCTCTTCCAGTTGCTGAGCATCTCGGGAGGAAAGAACCAGTCGGGGGGAAACGTGAAGAGGACGACGGTCTTTCCCTTCTATTTCAGCCAAACATCGCCCAACCCATCCGAGGAGTACACGGCGTTCCTGCCCTTCTATGGTACTGTGAAGAATCGCCTGTTTCGGGATGAGGTGCACTTCGTCCTGTTTCCGGGCTACGTGCAGACTCGAAAGAGGGACGTGGTGACGGACAACTACCTCGCGCCGATCTTTCACCTGCGGCACGGCAACGGACTTGAGGGATGGCAGTTCTGGCCCTTGATCGGACGGGAGCATAAGGAGATCACGACGGTTACCAACGGCTTTGGCGACACGGAGTTGGTGGGCGGGCACGACAAGTCGTTTGTCCTCTGGCCGATCTACCTCCATAACGAGATCGGCATTGGCACGACCAACGCCGCCTCGCAACTGGCGGTACTGCCATTTTACAGTATTCAACGCTCGCCCACTCGCACCTCCACGAGTTACTTCTGGCCACTGGGGGTGACCGTGACGGATGATCGCGAGGCGAAGTTTCACGAGGTGGGCGCCCCCTGGCCGCTCATCCTCTTCACGCGCGGCGAGGGCAAGACGGTGAATCGAGTGTGGCCTCTGTTCGGACGCGCTCACAACACGAATCTGGTGAGCGACTTCTATCTGTGGCCGATCTACAAGTACAACCGAGTCCAGGCCGAGCCGCTGGATCGCGAGCGGATGCGCATCCTGTTTTTCCTCTATTCCGACCTTACGGAGAAGAACACCCTCACCGGTAACGCGCGGCGGCGCACCGATCTGTGGCCGCTCTTTACAGCACGAAGGGATGGGGACGGAAACGAGCGTCTGCAGCTCCTTGCGCCGATCGAGCTGATTCTGCCCAACAACCCGAGCGTTGAGCGGAACTGGTCCCCTCTTTGGTCGATCTGGCGGTCGGAAAAGAATGCGCGCACGGGCGCTCAGAGCGAATCATTCCTCTGGAATCTCTACCGGCGCGAGCGGACGCCGGAGACCAAAAAGTGCTCGCTCTTGTTTGGCTTAATCCAGTATCAATCCGGTCCGAAGGGCGCGCACTGGCGCTGGTTTTACCTCCCTCGAGGTAAAAGCGGCGCCTCGGAGGCGCATCGGGACGCATCGGTCAAATGAACAATCGATTTCAATCGGAGCGCTGAATGTTTGAGAGCATAGGCGAGATGATGGTGCTGTTTTGGCGCACCTTGCGGGCGTTGCCGCTGGTATGGCGGCACTCTCGCAAAGTGTTGGACCAGTTGTTTGAGATTGGCAACGCGAGCCTGCTCATGGTCTGCGTCCTGTCGATCTTCATCGGGGGGGTCCTGGCGCTACAGACCGGTCCTGTGCTCGCGGATCGCGGCCTTACCAGCTTTATCGGGAAGATTGTCGGCCTGTCCATGTGCAAAGAACTCGGGCCGGTCATGATGGCCGTGCTTATCTCAGGTCGGATTGGCTCGGCGATGGCGGCCGAGATAGGCTCGATGAAGGTCTATCAGGAGATTGACGCCCTCCGCACCATGAACATCAACCCGATCCACTACCTGGTGCTGCCACGGATCGTGGCGATCACGGTGGCGTTGCCGGTCCTGGTGCTCTTTGCGGTGCTGGTCGGTTGGATGGGGGGCGCGGTGGTGTCGGTGTTCAACTATCAGGTGGCGATCTCATTTCAGAGCTACTTCAACAGCCTGCGCGACGGCGTTGACGTCATGGACGTGCTCAACGGCTTGATCAAGAGCGGCGTGTTTGCGGTGGTCATCGGAGTGGTCTCGTGCCACCAGGGCCTCCAAACCATCGGCGGTCCGCGCGGCATCGGACGCTCGGTGACCAAGGCGGTGGTCAACTCGATCGTCCTGATCCTGATTCTCGATTATTTTCTCACCCGCATCCTCATGCAATTCGACCGATGAACGACAGCCCCCAGCAAGGGGTCCGCGTCCAGGTGCGCGGGCTCCGGAAGAGTTATGACGGCCAGGTGGTTCTCAAAGGGCTCGATTTCACGGTCGAGCCGGGCGAGGTCTTCGTGATCATGGGGCCCAGCGGCAGCGGTAAGACCGTTCTGCTCAAACACCTCATCGGCCTCGAGACTCCTGACGCGGGCGAGGTCCTCATCGCGGGCGAGTCCATCGATTCTCCCGGGGTGATGGATCGGCATCGCATGGCCATGGTTTTTCAGTCCGGAGCGCTCCTCAACTCGCTTACAGTGGGCGAGAATGTGGGTCTCTACCTCTCGGAGCATCGGCTCAGGACCCCCGTTGAAGTCGCCCGCATCGTGGCTGAGAAACTCGAGTTGGTCGGTCTCAAGGGCTCCGAGGAGAAGATGCCCAACGAGCTGTCCGGGGGGATGAAGAAGCGGGTGTCCATCGCCCGGGCATTGGTGATCGAGCCGGAGCTGATGCTTTACGATGAACCGACCAGCGAGTTGGACCCGCTCATGGCGGTTATCATCGGTGAGGAGATACTCAGGCTCAACCGCCGTACCCACGCCTCATCCATCGTGGTGACGCACGACCGCGATCTGGCCTTCGGCATCGCCGACCGTATTGCCCTGATCCACGAGGGGGAGATCGTCTGTGTGGGCGCGCCGGAGACGGTGAGGGCGTTCCCGCATCCACTTCTCCAAAAGTTTCTGAACGCTGATTTCAAGTTTAACCTCGAACGAAACGCAGTATGAAAAACACTCTCGAGACCCGTCTGGGCATCTTCTTCGCCCTGGCCCTGGTGGCCGGCGCGATCATCCTCGAAATGGTGGGTGGGATCGATTTCTTCAAATCCGGGATCGTCCTCAACGCCCGCTTCAACACCATCCAGGAACTCAAGCTGGGCGATCCCGTAAAAATGGCCGGCAAACAAATCGGACGCGTCGAGAAAATAGAATTCGCCGACAGCAAAGTCGTGGTCGCGATGAAGATCATCGACCCGAAGGCAGCCGTTCACACCGACTGCAAGGCGACCATCAAGTTTGCGGGTCTGATGGGCCAGAATTACGTGTCGATCGACTTTGGCGCCGGCAAAGGCTCGAAGGTGGTTACCGGGAGCGAACTGGAGACCGTGGAGCAGCCGGATCTGAGCGCCCTCATGACCAAGCTCGACGGGGTGGCGGTGGGGATCAAGAAGATGGCGGATAACTTCAGCGACGCCAACTTCAACGAAATCCTCCTGCCCTTTACGGATTTCCTCAAGGAAAGCCGCCCCCGGATCATGGGCATCCTCACCAACGCGCAGGCCGTTTCCGAACAGGTGGCCTCGGGCAAGGGCACGGTGGGCAAACTGCTCTATGACGAAACCCTCTATGCCAGCGCGCTGAACACCGTCACCAACCTCAACCAAACGGCCACAGACATCCGGGCGACGGTCAATGACGCCAAAGCGGTGGTGGCCGACATCAGCGCGGGCAAGGGCACCTTGGGCAAGCTGACCAAGGACGAGACCCTGTACAAGGAAACAACCGAGGCGATGTCCAACTTGCGGGAGATCATGCAAAAGATCAATCAAGGGCAGGGGTCCGTGGGCAAATTGGTGAACGATGACGCCCTCTTCAAGAACGCGAAGATGACCTTGCAGAAGCTTGACAAGGCCACCGAGGGTCTCGAGGACCAGGGTCCCCTGAGCGTCCTGGGCATGGCCGTCGGCCACCTCTTTTAGGCGGTTCCATCGCGTCGCCTGCCGCAGCCTGGCCCGGCGTGCAACCCAATGAGCAAGCAGGGCCTTCTTTTGGTCAACCTCGGCTCGCCGGACTCTCCTCGAGTGTCGGACGTGCGGCGTTATCTCCGTGAGTTCCTGATGGACGAGCGTGTGCTCGACGCCCCCTGGCCCATCCGGTTTTGCGTGGTCCATTTCGCCATCCTGCCGTTCCGCCCCCGCCTATCCGCCGAGGCCTATCACAAAATATGGCTGCCGGAGGGGTCGCCTTTGGTGATTACGAGCCGGAATGTGGCCGCAGCGCTTCGAGAGCGGCTTCGTGTGCCGGTGGAGTCGGCCATGCGCTACCAGAATCCATCGATCCCGGCGGCGGTGGACGCTTTGGCCGGGCAGGGCGTTACCCAGTTGCATGTGCTCCCTTTGTTCCCGCACTACGCCATGTCCAGTTTTGAGACGGCGGTTGAGCGGGTGCGGGAGGTGACTCTGCGGCGCGCGCCGGGTATGAGCCTCCAGATCATTCCGCCGTGTTACAATCATCCGGACTACATTTCCGCGCTGGTGGCCAACGCGTCCGAACACCTGCGGCAGGATCACGATCATCTCCTCTTCAGCTTCCACGGGCTGCCGGAGCGGCACATGCGCAAAGCGGACCCCACCGGGGCGCATTGCATGGCGACCGCGGACTGCTGCCAGGTGGAGAGTCCGGCGCACCGCACCTGTTACCGCGCCCAGTGTTTCAAGACCGTCGCCGCGTTTGTCCGGCAGGCGGGCATCCCGGAGGGGAAGTACTCCGTCTCCTTCCAATCCCGGCTGGGCCGCGAGCCGTGGCTCAAGCCCTATACGGACGCGCAACTGGTCCTTTTGGCCCGGCAGGGTGTCCGTCGGTTGGCGGTCATGTGCCCGGCGTTTGTGGCCGATTGCCTCGAGACCATCGAAGAGATCGGCATACGAGGACGGGAGACCTTTCAGGGGGCGGGCGGAACCTGCCTGGACCTGATTCCCTGCCTTAACGAACACCCACGGTGGATCGATGCCCTCGCCACGATGGTTCGGACCAGCCTGGGCCAACGGGCGGGGGTGGCGGGCAGGGAATGTTGAACCCGAGCCGATTACGCCTTGAAAATAGTAGTTGCATGCTTGGCTGGTTAGGTTTACATATATTCTGTCTTAGGTCTAACTGATTGGCTCTTCAAATAGGCATGTTGCCTCTTCGGGCCGGCGGTTCTCCCGAAAATCGAAAGTTTCACAACGGCTTTTCAAGCCAAATCCGGGACTAGGCTTCTTGACACGACCACAGTTATAGTATGAGCACAGTCGCAGTGCCGGACGTCGGTTCCGGCTATTTGGAAATTTCGGAAAAGGGCTTCGGTTTTCTCCGCACTCCCGAGGCCCATTTTCACCCTAAACCCACGGATGTCTTCGTGACGCCCGACACCATCAAGAAGGCCTTCCTGCGTGAAGGCTGCCTTGTCGCGGGCGCCCTCCAGCCTCCGCATCGGGGCAGCAGCCCCCAGATGAAGGAGGTCACCTCCGTCAATGGCGTCGCTTTCGGCGATTACACAAAGACCGTTCGCTTCGAGAACCTCACCACCATCGATCCCTTCGAGAAGTTTCGCCTCGAAACCACTCCCGACCTGATCGAGGCCCGCATCATCGATCTGGTCACCCCAATCGGCAAAGGCACTCGCGGGTTGATCGTGGCTCCACCCCGCACGGGCAAGACCACCATCCTCAAACAGATCGCCAACGCGGTGACCGTCAACCATCCGGAGGTGCATGTGATTGTCCTCCTGATCGACGAACGCCCGGAGGAGGTCACCGACTTCCAACGCTCCGTCAAGGCCGAGGTTGTGGCCTCGTCCAACGACCAGGACCTCGAAACTCATGTCCGCCTCTCCCGCTTCATCATCGAGCGCTGCCGCCGCATGGTTGAGACCGGCAGGGACGTCTTCGTGCTCCTGGATTCCATCACCCGCGTCGCCCGCGCTTACAACAGCGTCCATGGCGGCAGCGGACGAACGATGACCGGTGGTGTGGACGCCCGCGCCCTGGAGATCCCCCGCAAGATGTTCGCCTCCGCCCGGAAAATCGAGGAGGGCGGCTCGCTGACCATTCTCGCCACCGCCCTGGTGGACACCGGCTCCCGGATGGACGAGTTGATTTTCCAGGAGTTCAAAGGCACCGGCAACATGGAACTGATCCTCGAAAGAAAACTTTCCGATCGCCGCCTGTTCCCCGCCATCGACATCCCAAAGAGCGGCACCCGCAAAGAAGAGAAGCTCTTTTCGAAGCTCCAGATCGACGCCGTGCGCAAACTCCGCCGCATGATGGTGGACCTCAACCCAATCGAGGCCATGGAGACACTCCAGGCCGCGCTCAAGAAACACAAGACCAACGACGAGTTGCTCTCCAAGTTGACTCTCTAATCCAAAAAACCATCGGGCGCCAGGACCCCAATCCACCCTACTCCCGGCTCCGCCGTGGGGTCCTTCCTTAAGAAAGCGCGCCTGCTCGTGTTCACGCCTGACACACAGAGGCTGTGGAGAACGTTTTACAGATCGACAATCTGCGCGTGGAGTACCGCGACCGCCAGGCCCGGAACGGGAACAAGCTCGCTCTCAAAGGCCTGAGCCTTTCCGTTCGAGCCGGGGAGGTATTCGGCTTTCTGGGACCCAACGGGGCGGGCAAGACCACCACCATGAACGTGCTCTTGGGGTTCATCCCACCCTCAAGCGGCACCGCCAGTATTTTCGGAGTGGACGTCCGCCAGCCCATCGCCCGTCAGCGCATCGGTTTCCTTCCCGAACTCACTTACTACTACAAATTCCTCACCGCCGAGGAATTACTGCGCTTCTACGCGTCCATTTTCGGAATCGCGCGCGCGGAGGCGGAACGTCGCATCGACGCCGTCCTTTCGCTTGTCGAACTCGACACGGCGCGGCGCCGCCAAATCAAGACCTACTCCAAAGGGATGCAGCAGAGGGTGGGGCTTGCGCAAGCCCTCATCAACAATCCCGACCTGCTCATCCTGGACGAGCCGACCAGCGGCCTTGACCCCTTGGGACGCATGAAGGTCCGCGAGATCATCCAACGCCTGAAAACCGAAGGCAAAACGGTGTTCTTCTCCTCCCATGAACTGGGGGAAGTCGAGACCGTCTGCGACCGGGTGGCGATTCTCAATCAGGGCGAACTGAAGGTCGTGGGGCGCGTGGATGACTTGGTCCGCGAACACCAATCGAACCTCGAACAGGTCTTTCTCAAGATCATCGGTTATCCTCCGCCATGAGACCTCGATTCGGCCCGTCCCCCGCCACTCCGCTGGTAGGGCGCGGTGTCCCTACCGCGCCGATCCGGGCGTTTGATCGCGCGAGCGGCTCGCTGGGGGCAGCGGGCCCTACCACGGACCATAGAGTATGAACGTCATTTGGGCCATCGCCACCGTTGTCCTGAGGGAGCTGTATCGGCGCAAGGACTTTTACGTCCTCTTCATCCTCACGGCCCTGCTGACGCTCCTGATGGGCTCGATGAACTTCCTCAGCGACGACCGAACGGTGGGCTACCTGAAAGAACTCTGCCTGCTCTTGATCTGGATATCTTCCCTCGTCATCGCCATCACCACGACAGCCCGGCAGATTCCCTCGGAAAGGGAGAGCCGAACTTTGTTCCCGCTGCTCGCCAAACCGGTCACGCGGGGACAAGTCGTGCTGGGCAAGTTCCTCGGTTGCTGGCTGGCGTGTGGGTTATGTCTGGTGGTCTTTTACCTCTTCTTTGGAGTCGTGAGCGGCGCGCGCGAGCATGCGTGGCCGCTCGCCAGCTATTTCCAGGCTCTCTGGCTGCACTGGTTCGTGCTCGCGATCATTGTCGCCATGGCGCTGGGCGGCTCGCTGGTCTTCGCGGCACCTTCGTCGAACGCGACCATCTGTTTCGTCGTTTCCATGGGCATCCTCCTGGTGGGACGCCATCTCAACAAAGTGGCAATGAGCATGGCGGAACCGGCCCAATCGCTCGTCTATGCGATCTACTTCGCGATTCCTCACCTCGAACTGTTCGATGTGCGTGATCTGGTGATCCATAACTGGGCGCCCATCGGCTGGGGGTATTGGGCTCTGGCCACTGTTTATGCAGCCGCCTATGCCGCGTTGTTTGTCACCGGAACCTGGCTGCTGTTCCGGCGCAAGGCACTGCATTGAGCTATGCCTTCCCCAGTTCTTCTCCTGGCCTTGCTCCTGAGCGTCTGCTTCACCCTGGCCGCCTGGCTCCAACCGCGCTTCGAGGCCTGGGGCGGGAGCCGGTCGCGATCGGACAACCTGCTGGCGCTGGTCATCGGCGACAGCCGGCGCTTGTTTGCCAACCACTTTTTCGTCAAAGCCGATGCTTACTTCCACGCCGGCTACTACCCCACCATCTTCGATGCTGGAACCCTGAACGAGAAGTCCCCCATGGTCCAAGGGGGCTCCGACCACTCGGAAGAACGGCGGAGCCACGATCATCCCGATGGAGATCATGAAAGGCGGCTTGCCTCCGACACCACCGGTGACCCGGGTTTTCTTGGTCCCCCGAAAGACATCATTGACCGCATCAGCCGCCATTTCTTTCCATCCCAGCACCTCCATCTGGAACAGGCGGGTGAGGAGCGGGAGATCATGCCTTGGCTGTGGCTCTCGGCGGCGCTGGACCCGCAGCGGGTCGAGACCTACACCGTGGCGGGCTACTGGCTGCGGTCCCGCCTGGGCCATGCCGATGTCGCCGCCCGGTTTCTGCGCGAAGGCTGGCGTGCAAATCCGGAGAGTTTTGAAATCCTCTTCGAACTCGGGCGCTTGTATGAGGAAAACTTCCGCGAGAACATCCGTGCCCACAACGTGTACGAACTGGCTCTGCGCAAGTGGGAGGCTCGGTTCGCGCGCGATCCGGACGCGGACCCGCTCATTCATCTTCAACTCCTCGCCCGTCTGGCCCGCATCGAGCGAAGTGAGGGCCACATCGCCGACGCTCTAAGCCACTTGAGGCTGCTCAAGAAGGTGTCGCCCCATCCGGATCTGGTTCAGAAGCAAATCGACGAACTCGAGAGCCGCCAAGGCGGCGGGCATAAATAACGGTAGCAAGATGCCGCCGGGATTTTGCCGCCCACCGAGGCGTGAGCGCATATCCGCGGTGATCTGTAACGAGTGAACCCGGGCGTCACCTTTCACGCTCTCTTTCACATCCCAAGAAGCCTCCCAAACCGGCTACCACCTGCCTCCGTGGTTCCCAAACGGCGGTGTCAGATGGGACTTGTGTGAATCGGGCGTTTACTGTCGAATTCAGGGGCGTGCGCAGCGCTGTGAAATGAACATGAAAGCCATTCTCCTGATCATCGTTGGATTGGTAGTGCTTTTGGTGGTGGCCAAGGTCCTTTTGGTCCTGGCCGTCCCGGCGCTATTGTTCGTGATCCCGGTCCTTCTAACCTTGGCGGGACTGGTCAGTTGTATCCGGTCTAACAAGTCCGGCAGCATCAAGCTGGTTTGGATCATTATCATCATCCTCGCGCCCTTCGTTGGCCCCCTGCTCTGGTTCTTTTGGGGCAAGCAAAACACCTGACCCATGCGGAATCTTTTCGAGCCATCGAGGGATCCTGGCCCCGCCGCCGGGGACGGCCCTCGCCCAGGCCCCGCCGGCGCGCTAGATCTCCCGGTCTTGCCTGCGTCACCGCCGGACGACGAGCCGGAATCCGGACGTCCAAAGCATTACTGTGGGGTCTTCGGGATCTACGGCCATCCGAACGCGGCCGAACTCACCTATTACGGCCTCTACGCCCTCCAACACCGCGGCCAGGAGAGCGCTGGGATCGTGACCTCGGACGGCAAGAACTTCCGGGTGCATCGCGGCATGGGCCTGGTGCCACAGATCTTCACGGGCCAGATCCTGCACGACCTGGTGGGCTCCATGGCGGTGGGGCACACTCGGTACTCCACCACGGGATCATCCCAACTCAGCAACGCGCAACCCCTTACCGTCAACTGCGGCAAGGGCCAGATCGCAATCGCGCACAACGGCAATCTGACCAACGCCGCCTGGCTGCGCGAGGAACTCGAGTCCAAGGGGCTCATCTTCCAGACCACCGTCGATAGCGAGATCATCGTCTATTTGATGGCCCAGCCGGATACCAACCTCGTTCAGACCCTCCGTCGGATCGAGGGTGCCTATTCGCTGGTCATCATGACCGAGAACGAACTGATCGGCGCGCGCGACCCTCATGGCTTCCGCCCCCTCTCCATCGGACGCATAGGGGACGCCTACGTCCTGGCCAGCGAGACCTGCGCCTTCGACCTCATCGAAGCGGAGTTTGTCCGGGATGTCGAGCCGGGCGAGATTGTCATCATCGGCAAGAACGGCATCAAAAGCGTGCAGGCATTTCCCGAGCATAAGCGCCGGGCCTTCTGCATGTTTGAATACGTCTATTTCGCCCGTCCGGACAGCACCATTGCCGGGCGCAACGTCTATAAGGTGCGCGTGGAGATGGGCCGTCAGTTGGCCCGCGAAAACCCACGGCACGCGGACATCGTGGTGCCCGTGCCCGACAGCGGGAACTGCGCCGCCCTGGGCTATTCGCTCGAGTCCGGCATCCCTTTCGAAATGGCCTTCGTCCGTAACCACTATGTGGGCCGCAGCTTCCTGCAACCCTCCCAGTTCATCCGGGATTTTGCGGTGCGTGTGAAACTCAACCTGATCAAGGAAATGGTGCGCGGCAAACGGGTCATCATCGTGGACGACTCGATCGTCCGCGGCACCACCTGCAAGACCCGCGTGAATAACCTCAAGGAGGCGGGCGCTACGGAGGTCCACGTGATGGTGAGCTGCCCGCCGCACAAGAACCCCTGTGTGTACGGCATCGACTTTCCCGACCGGAAGAAGCTGATGGCCAACAACTATTCCCTCGAGGAAATCCGCGCCTATCTCAAAGCGGATTCGCTGACCTACCTCTCCCAGGACGGCATGGTCAAAGCCACCGGCCTGGGGCCTGAGACCTTCTGCATGGCCTGCTACGACGGCAATTACCCCGTGGCCTACGATCCCCTGGTGGACAAGCACGTCATGGAGAGACGGCGATCCCGCGTCCAGAGCGTGGGCGAGGCGCTCGTCAAAGACGAGCTGCAACCCAAACTTCTGTAGCGCCGGCTCTGACGCACGACAAGGTTTCGCCCGTTGGGATCTCACGGGGTAGTCAAAACGCCTGGAGACCGCAGGGGCGTGGAACAAGGTGCGGTTTGGCGACACGCTCGGCCAGATGAAGATACCGGTGGTGAATTTGGACGACGAGGAAATCCAGGCTGAAGTGCGTGCTCTTCGAGGAGATCATCATCGCGGATAGCGGGCCTCTCATCGGGCTGGCGCGCATCGGGCAACTTGGGCTCCTGCCACAACTGGCCCGGCGCATCGTGGTACCGCGAGCGGTCTTCGCGGAGGTTACGGGCGCGCGAACTGATTGCGGCGGCACTGCAAGAGGCCGGCGAGTAGGGGCGGAACCGTTTCGCGGCGCCCGCACCCGAACTGACTCCCGAGAAAGCCGTAACCTTGCTCGTAGAAGGGTTGGTCCGACAATCCTCAATACAGCCTACCCATCCGCGTCATGCTGTAAGAATGGGGGAACCCGTTCATTGTCGTTTGTAAGAACGGATTCCTTTACTGCTTTTGGCAATCTGGGGTTGTCGTTTGTAAGAACTGGGTGACACCCGCCAATGGGTGTCCCCTTCACATCAGGGCCATGGGACCAAACGATAGAAGGTATGGTTCCGTTGGGCCGATCCATCGTCGAGGTAGAAAATGAGCGCGTCCGGGCTGCGGTTGGTGAACAGGGGGTTCCACTGGTTCAAATTCGTGCTTAGCGAGAGCACCACGGGCTGAGGCGCGGTGGCCACCGCACGGAACCGGGTGACGCCCAGGGCCGTCTCCGGCTCGAGGTGGAAAGGAACTTGAACGGCAAGAGTCGCCACCGTATTGGTGATCGAACCGGCGAAGTTGGAGGCCACGACGGTATAAACTCCCCGTTGGGCAAATTGAACTCCTGGCAGTGTGTAACTGGAGTTGGTGGCATGGGGGATGTCCACTCCGTTTAACCTCCACTGGTACGCGGGCGGCGGCGCCGCGCTGGCGATGCCCGCCTGCAAAACCAGCGCGCTCCCCGCCACGACGACGGGACTGGCGGGAACGCTGTTGGTGCCGGGGGCCACGCCGAGCTGCCAGTTCAGGTTGATGCTCCCCTGCACGCCGCCAACCCCATCGACGGAGACCAAGTAGTTCACCCCTCTCTGCGCGGGGAAAACGACCCGACTGCGCGGGCCCGCGGGCACGCGGTTGGCGTCGGTAATCACACTGCGCAGAGTGAGATAATCCGTACCCACGGAGACGTCGAGGATGGTCGGGATGTCGCTCCCCAAGGTGTCGAGCATGAGGAAGCCATCGCTGGTGGGGGTAATCTGGAACCAGCGCGACGCGCCACCGATGGTGTTGTCGTGGATCGGCTCCAACTGATCCGTGGTCGAATTGAAGTTGTTGATGAGTTGCGAGCCGAAGCCGCCGGCAGACACGGACGGGAAGACCACACCGCCGATACCGCCGCCGTGAAGTCCCCCGCCGGCGCGGTTGAGGCGAGGATGAGGACTTTGACTGGCGATGAGATCGTCGAGCTTGTCGAAAGAGTGAGCGTCGGCCCTCGGCCCGATTTCCAGGAAGGCGTCGGCGCTTCGCACGGTTCCACCCCGCGAGGTGGTGGCCTCGACCCGATAGGTTCCGATGTCGAGCGGACCGATGTTCGTGATAATCAGGGTGGTGTTCGTGGCGTCCGGAATGGCTAGACAACAGTTCTGATACCACTGGTAGGTCAGGCTCAGGCTGCTGGCGGCCAGGGCGGTAAAGATGGCGTTGCCACCCAGGGCCGCGGTAAAGGGCAATGGATCCTCCACCATGCGGGGGGCCTCGGTTAGGTTGGTATCCAGGTTCCACGTCAGCACAATATCCCCGCGCGCGCCGCTGAACCCATCGATGGCCACCAGGTAGTTGGTACCAGCCCTGGCGTTGAACACCACTTCGCTCGTGAAATGTCCGCCGCGGTCGTCGTCCGCCGCCACCACGGCGAGGTCGGCGAACGTGGTTCCGGTGTAGATGGCCAGCAAAGTGTCAAACGAACTTCCCCGCGTGGAAAAAGTGGCAACCCCGTTCGTGGGGGCGGTCCACTGGAGCCAAACCGAGTTGGTGCCCCCTTTGAGGGCATGGAAGGGTTCCCCCACCTCACGCGTGGCGTTGAGATTGGAGCCGTTACCCACACCGCTAAGGCTGTTGGTCGTGCCGCGGTCGGCCAAGTTATCGGCGAAGGGCAGGCGAGCGCTGAACACGCGGAGCACGGCATTGGTGCTGAGCACAGCGCGTGCGGGGTTGGCGACGATGGCGTCATAAGTGCCCCCATCGACCGACTGTGGATTGTAGATCGTGTAGCTCGAGTTGGTGGCGTCGAGAATGTTCGCCCCGTTCAGACGCCACTGGTAGCGGAAAGGGCCATCGCCGTCAGCCATCACGTTGAAGACGACCTGACTTTCATTGGTGATTGAGACACTCACGGGTTGGTTAGTGATGACAGGCGGGCGCAACGCGGCAAGGGAGGCGCAGAAGACATTGCTCCAGCCTGACGCATCCACCACCCAGAGACAATACAGTCCCGCATCCCGTGGCTGAACCTTGGGCACCGATAGGCTCGGGGTGTTCTGGCCGGGCAGGTTCGTGCCCTGGAACTGCCACTGGAAGGCCAGCGGCGGCGGCCCAACGGGGGTCAGGGAAAAATAGGCGTTGTCGCCCAAAGCGACGAACTGGTCCACCAGGTTGGTCTGGACGGGAGCGACCGGCGGCGACGCGCTCTTGGCCACCAACGACAGCCCGCCGAAATCGCAAATGGCCTGGAAGAAGTTTCCATTGCCCAAGTCGAGCCCGGTTTCCCGCGTGAAACCGCCGTTCTGCGCATTCCAATTCATGAGGCGGAACGAGTCGTCCGGCACGGGGGCGAAGCCGTTCGTCAACGTGATGTTCAGCGTGCCGGACAGTCGCGTCATCCACCCACTGTTCAGCGCGGCGAAATCGACCCCCGGGGTATGGCCACCGACAAAGAGGTCGAGTACGCTGGTGGCCGCAAGATCCAACCCGCCCCAAAAGTTCCAGATAGAGGGACGCGCCTCAAGCCGTCCTCGATTGTGGAACGCGAGATAGACCTCGAGGGAAGCCGGCGGCCCAAGGCGCTGGACCACGCCATCATTGTAAAACGCCGCCGGGGCGCCTTGAAACTGGGAGAGTCCGCAGGCACCCGACACAGTAAAGACGGAGTTGGTAAGGTTGTTCATCGTCGCGCCGTCGAACAAATATATCGTGCCACCCCCACCCTCCCAAGCGGCGCCCGCGTGAATGTTCATCGTGCGACCGACGAGGGAAACCGAGCTGTTGGTGGTCTGGATGGAGAGCGGGCTAATCAAATCGATCATCCCCGTACCCGTGAACCAGGCGCCGTAGCCCCAGGTCATGCGTCCGTTGACCGTAATGTCGTCTCCGCCGCCGATGGTGCCACCGGTCAAGGCGAGATCGGACAGGGCCACGGGGCGTCCGGTGTTGAAGTTGGCCGTGCCGTTCGGCAGGCTCACAGTATGCCCCAGGTTCACCACTCTAGCCGTGGAGTTGAAATTGACCGTGGACCAGGAGAAGGTCGTGGAGTCGGTCACGTCGATCGAACCGTTCACCTCGGTGGTACCGCCACCGAAAGTCAGGCTGGTGCCGGGAGCACAGACCAAACTGCCGTCCAACGAGGCCCCGCCATCCAACTCCAGCCTGCCACTGAGCACCTCGAACGAGCCGCTGTTGTTGAATCGATCATAGAAGATGGTGCTTCCGCTCCCACCGATCTTGCGCAGAATGCCGGCATTGTTGAAGACGCTGGGCGCGCCCCCCCATTGATTCACCACACCGTCGTCGGTGATCGTGAAGGTGGACCCTGCCAGATTGTTGAGAACAGCGCCGTTTTGGAGATAAATACCGCCTCCGCCGCCTTGCCAAGTCGCTCCCGCATGGAAACTCAAACTCTTCCCGTCCAAGACCACGATATAGTTCGTCGTATCGATGAGCGCGGGACCAAAGATGTCCACCGTCCCCGAGCCGGCGATGCTCGCGCCGGGTCTCCAGAGCAGTGGTCCAGCCACGGTGACCAAACCCGTTCCGCCCAAGGTGCTGTTACGCAACTCGAGGCTGGTGAGAGCTGCCGGGGCGTTGAAGTTGACCGTGCCGTAGCTGATCACCGTGGCACCCACCCCGTGGTAAGGGGCGTTCACATCTACTGTGTTGCCGCTGAAATCAAGCACCGTCCCTGCCGCATTGTTGATGGGACCGGAACTCGATACGTTTCCTGCCAGGCCCAAGGTACCGCTCAGCACTTCCACGCTTCCGCTATTGGTGAAAGGTTCGTAGATCATGGTGGCCCCACCACCCCCCGTCTTACGCAAAGTGCCGGCGTTATTGAAGGCGCCCAGCAGCCCCTCGTACTGACCCATCATGCTGTCCCCGGTGATGACGAAGGTGGAGCCGGCCAGGTTGTTGACCACGCCCCCGTTATTGAAGTAGATGCCCGACGATGTCCCATCCCACCTGGCACCCGCCGCGATGTTCAACACCCGCCCTTCGATACCCACGGAGTTGTTGGTGGTCAGGATCGATAGAGGGCCATTGGCATAGATCGGACCAGCGCCAATCAAGCGCCCCCCCTCCCACCACCGCATCGGGCCATTGACCGTGAAGGGATCGCTGCCACCCAAGATGCCCCCCATCACTACCAGGTTCGCCGTCTCCACGGGCTTGCCCGTGTTGAAGTTGGCCTGGCCGCCCAGAAGGTTCACGTTGGCACCCAAACTCACGACCGTCGCCGTAGGATTGAAGTCCACGACTCCTCCGTAGGTGACCGTGGTGATATCCGCCACTTCGTAACGGCCGTTGATTTCGTTGGTGCCACCCACAAAGTTCAACTTGGTCCCTGGAGCGAAGAGCAGACTCCCGTTGTGAACGCTGCCACCCGCCAAATCGAGCTCACCGCTCAGGACCTCCAGGCTCCCATCGTTGTTGAACCCGTCGTAGAGGCCCGTGATCCCCGTGCCGGCCGTCTTGCGCATCACCCCGGAGTTGTTGAAGGTCCCTGGGAGTCCTTGGGAGTTACCCAATCGACCGTCACCCTCAATGGTGAAAGTGGACCCAACCAGATTATGGATCACTGCCCCGTGATCCAAATAGATGCCGCCGTCATTACCCGTCCAGATCGCGCCCGCCGCGATGTTCAGCACGCTGCCATCCAACGCCACGCTAACTTGATCGGTATCGATCCTCAGCGGGCCGTTGGCGGTCACCACCCCGGTTCCCGCCAAGGTCGCGTACGCCCCCAAAGTGAAGGCGCCCGCCACGGAAACCGACCCCGTACCCCCTAGGATCGAGTACGCCAGATCAAGGCTGGCGAGCGTAGCGGGAGCGTTGAAGTTCACGGTGCCGCCGCTGATCACCGTCGCACCCGACCCGTGATAGGGACCGCTCATCTCCACGTCTCTGCCGCTGAATTCAAGAGTTGTCCCGGCTGCGTTACTCACGGCGCCAGAACTCGAAAACTCCCCGGTGAAGCGCAAGGTGCCGCTCAACACCTTCACGCTCCCGCCGTTGGTGAAGGGTTCCGCAATCTCGGTGACCCCCAGCCCGCCCGTCTTGCGCAAAAGCCCGGCGTTGTTGAACGCCCCGAGGGCGCCCTCGCCTTGCAGCATTCTACTGTCGCCGTTGATGACAAAGGTAGAAGCGGCCAGGTTGTTGACCACGCCCCCGTTCATGAAGTAGATCGCCGCCCCAGTGCCATCCCACGTGGCTCCGGCCGCGATGTTCAATACCCGCCCTTGGATACCCACGGAGTTATTGGTGGTCCGGATGAATAGCGGACCGTTGGCATAAATCGGTCCGCTGCCGATCAGGTTACCGTTCTCCGTCCACCGCATCGGGCCGTTGACCGTGAAGGGATCGCTCCCACCCAAGGTGCCCCCTGTGACAACCAGGTTGGTCGTGAACACCGGCCCGCCCGTGTTGAAGTTGGCCTGGCCACCCAGAAGATTCACGTTCGTGCCCAGACTCACCAGCGTCGCTGTGGAATTGAAGTCCACGACCCCATAGGTGACCGAAGTGACGTCGGCGACCTCGTAACGGCCATTGATCTCGTTGGTGCCACTCCAAAAGTTCAACTTGGTCCCGGGAGCGAAGTTCAGGCTCCCGTTGTGAACACTGCCGCCCGCCAAACTGAGTTCGCCGCTCAGGACCTCCACGCTACCACTGTTGTTGAGCGGCTCGTAGATTACGGTGCCTGCGGGAACGCCCGTCTGGCGCAAGGTGCCGGCGTTGTTGAAAACGCCACCTTGGTCGTCAGAATGAGTGATCACGGCGCCGCTCGTCATGACGAAGGTTGACCCAGCCAGATTGTTGACGGCGGCGCCTTTCCCAAGGTAAAGCCCTGCCCCAGGCCCGTCCCAGGTGGCCCCTGCCGCGATGTTCAACGCCCGCCCCTCGATGGCAACCCAATTGTTCGTAGTTTGGATCGACAGAGGGCCGTTGACATAGAATGGACCGCTACCGACCAGTCTCCCCCCCTCCACCCAGCGCATGGGGCCATTCACAATGAAATCGTCGCCACCGCCCAAGATACCCCTCACGACGGCCAAATTGGTCGTAGCTACCGGCTTGCCGGTATTGAAGCTGGCCACCGCTTCCAAGACAGTCACGTTCGTGCCGAGACTCACCACCGAAGCGGATGGGTTGAAGTCAACCACACAGTAGGTGACCGTGAGAGTGCCGTCGTTCTGATACGAACCATTAATCTCGTTGGTGCCGCCCCGGAACTCCAGCCTGGTCCCTGGAGCGCAGAGCAGGCTCCCGTCATGGACACTCCCGCCACCGAAGCTGAGCTGGCCGCTCAGAACTTCCAAGCTCCCGCCGTTGTTCAGCTCGTCGTAGAACGTGGTGATCCCTGTCCCACCGGTCTTTCGCATCACCCCGGCGTTGTCGAACTTCCCGTGGGTTCCTTGAGAGGTGATCAGATTGCTGTCCCCTTCGATGGTGAAGGTAGATCCGGCCAGGTTATGGATCTCCGCCCCACGCTCCAGGTAAATCCAACCGCCATCCCCCGTCCAGAGGGCGCCCGCACCGATGTTCAAGATGCCCCCGTCCAAGCCCACGGCGACTTGATCGGTATCGATCCTGAGCGGGCCGTTGGCATTCACCACCCCGGTTCCCGCCAAGGCCGAGTACGGACCCAGGTTGAAGGTGCCCGCCACGGTGATCGACCCGGTACCTCCCAGTGTCGTGGACGCCAGATCCAGACTGGCGAGCGTGGCAAGATCGTTGAAATTGACAGTGCTATTGTGCATCAGGGTGGCCCCGAACGCCTGATACGGGCCGTTCAGATCCGCGTTGCCACCGGTGAAATCGAGGGTGGCTCCGGCCACGCTGCGCAGGGAACCAAAGCTCGACACCCTTCCAGCGAGATGCAAGGTACCGCTGAGGACTTCCACGCTGCCACTGTTGGTGAAGGGTTCGTAAACCTCGGTGGCCCCTGAGCCGCCCGTCTTGCGCAAAACACCCGTGTTATTGAACGCCCCCAACGCGCCAGTGAATTGCCTCATGACGCTGTCGCCTGTGACCGTGAACGTGGAGCCAGCCAGGTTGTTCACCACGCCTCCGTTGTTGAAGAAGATCGCGGACCCGCTCCCCTCCCAAGTGGCTCCAGCGACGATGTTCAGAACCCGCCCTTCGATGCTGACGGACTGGTTGGTGGTTTGGATCCAGAGGGGGCCGTTGGCGAAGATGGGGCCGCTCCCCACCATATAGCCGCCCTCGGCCCACCGCATCGGGCCGTTGACCGTGATGTCGTCTCCGCCGCCGATGGTGCCACCGGTCAAGGCGAGCTCGGACAGGGCCACGGGGCGTCCAGTGTTGAAGTTGGCCGTGCCGTTCGGCAGGTTCACGGCGCGCCCCAGGTTCACGACCTTCGCTGTGGCATTAAAATTGACGGTGGACCAAGTAAAGGTCGTGGAGTCGGTCACGTCGATCGAACCGTTCACCTCGGTCGTCCCACCGCCGAAGTTCAAGCTGGTGCCGGGAGCACAGACCAGACTGCCGTCCAACGAGCCCCCGCCATCCACCCCCAGCCTGCCACTGAGCACCTCGAACGAGCCGCTGTTGTTGAGTCGATCATAGAAGATGGTGCTTCCGCTCCCACCGATCTTGCGCAGAATGCCGGCATTGTTGAAGACGCTGGGCGCGCCCCCCCATTGACTCACCACACCGTCGTCAGTGATCGTGAAGGTGGACCCTGCCAGATTGTTGAGAACAGCGCCGTTTTGGAGATAAATACCGCCTCCTCCGCCTTGCCAAGTCGCTCCCGCATGGAAACTCAAACTCCTCCCGTCCAAGCCCACGATATAGTTCGTCGTGTCGATGAGCGCGGGACCAAAGATGTCCCCCGTCCCCGAGCCAGCGATGCTCGCGCCGGGTCGCCACTGCATGGGACCGTTCACCGTGAACGCGTCCCCTCCGCCCAGAGTGCCACCCAGAAGGACCAGGTTGGTGGTGGCCACCGGCCTACCGGTGTTGAAATTGGCCACGCCTCCCAGGAGACTCACGTTCGTGCCGGGACTCACCAACGTCGCCGTGGGATTGAAGTCCACGACTCCTCCGTAGGTGACCGTGGTGCTGTCCGCCACCTTGTAGCGGCCATTGACCTCGTTGGTGCCACCAGCCCAGAAGTTCAACTTGGCGCCCGGCGCGGAGACCAGACTGCCGTTGTGGACACTCCCGCCCGCGAAACTGAGTTCGCCGCTGAGTACCTCCACGCTGCCGTTGTTATCGAAACTGTCGTACAGGACCGTGTTCCCCAGGCCGCCGGTCTTCCGCATCGCTCCTTCATTATCGAACGTGCCCGGGAGTCCTTGGGAATGGCCCAACGGGCTGTCACCCTGGATGGTAAAGGTGGACCCTGCCAGGTTTCGGATCACCGCCCCATGCTCCAGGTAAAGTCCGCCGTTAGTACCACTCCAGACCGCGCCCGCGCCAACGTTCAAAACGCTCCCGTCCAAAGTCACGTATCCCTGAGAAGTATCGATGGTTAACGGGCCGTTGGCGTTCACCGCCCCGTTGCCGGCCAGGGTCGAGTAAGCCCCCAAGTTAAAGGTGCCCGCTACCGAGACCGAACCCGCGCCCCCGAGCGATCCGCCGTGGAGGTCCAGTTCGGCGTTGGGCTTAAACGAGCTCGCCTGGAGCAGGGTGAGAGCGAAGCCTGACACCACGAGGGTCTGTTTTCCACTCGCCCCACCCACCACCAAGCTTAGGACCGTGGCATCGACGTTGAGATTCACCGTGTAGGTGCCGTCCTGGGTCAGCAGCGCGCGGTCACCCGGCCCGGGGATGGCTCCTCCGGCCCAGTTGATCGCATCGCTCCAGTTGCCACCCGCTAGGTTCGTCCAGGTGACATCGGCGGCGTGCGTGCTAAGCACCGTCAAGATCAGCAGGAGAGCGGCGAGCAAGGTACCGCCCCCAGCCACGCGCGGAGGTCGGATGGAGTCAAATAAGCGTTTCATAGCGTTTTGCCTGGCTCATTTCTCCCCGAGTGCCACCTCCCCGATCCAGTCTTCGGCCGGGGGGCGCACTCGGAATTCCTCGATCTTTCGCAAATAAAAACCCGAAGGACCGTCGCCGGTGATGTGCTCGGTCCCAAGGGAGGCCTGTGAGGTCTGCCCGCCGCGCGTCTCGATCACGGCGCGGAACTTCGCCGACGCCGAGTCCCAGCGCCGCTGGCGGAACTCGTTGAGCGCGTCGGCGAACGGTTCGCGCCAGGCTCGGGAGGCCGCCTCGTCGTCGATCGGCCCGATGAGTTCGTAAACTTCGACCGCCCGACCGAACCCCTTGAACTTGAAATGGCCCACCAACCGCCAGACGAGCGAGTGCTCCGCCACCCGCTGAATCTCCCGCGAGGCGACCACGGTGGTCCCAAGCTGCTTGTTGAGTCCCTCGAGACGGGAGGTTAAGTTCACGTTGTCGCCGATGGCCGTGTAGTCGAACCGGGTCGCGCTGCCGATATTCCCCACGCAGGCCACTCCGGCATGCACCCCCACCCGCGTCCGCATGGGAAGCCCGCGTTGGGTCTCGCCAAATTCGAGCAACTGCTCGCGTAGCCGCAGCGCCGCGCGGGCGGCGCGCTCGCGATGATCGGGTTGCGGCAGGGGCGCGTTCCAGATGGCGTAAATCGCGTCACCGATCAACTGCACCACCGTGCCGTCGGTTTCATGCACGCACTTGAGCGTGGCGGCATAGTACTGGTTGAGCAGCCGCACCAGGTCGTCCGGGCTCATGGCCTCGCTGACTCGCGAGAAATTGGCAATGTCCGTAAAAAGGATGCTGATCTCTTGCTGGGTGCCACCGACCCGCCTCAACGCGGGCTCGCGGACCAGGCGCTTCACCATGCCCGGCGAGAGATGGGAAGCCAGCGCCTGCTCGAGTACCTTCCTCTCGATATGGAGCCGGAGAGAGCTATACACCACAGCGCATCCCAACGCCCCGCCGATTTCCACGACCGGAACCAGCCAGGCAAACCAGACGCGGGCGAACCAGACGCCGAGGCAGGCGGTTATCGCGAGGAGCAACCCGCCCCCGCCAGCCAGCAGCGTGGCGCTCAGGGGCGCGCAACGCATCAACCCAAGCCCCGCCAGCACCCCGACTACCACGACGAGGGCCTTCTCCGCGGCCGGGTGCAGTCGGGTCAACCAGGAGCCGTCGATCAGGTTCTGCGCGGCCGTGGCGTGGAACTGCACCCCTGGTGCGAACACGCCGCCCGAGAAACGGTAGGGGGTGCGGAACTCGTCCTTGCCGCTGCCAAAGAAACCGACCGACTGCCGCGAACCTACGAACACCACTTTCCCGGCGAAGGTGCCGGGTGGCAGCCGGTCCTGCTGCAGCGCTTGAGAGTAGCTTGTCCCGGGGATGGCCGCCGGTGGAGCGTAGAAGTTGAGCCACCGGCCCGTGGACAAAGCGGCGTTCCTGGTGGCCGGGGCGCCCGCGAAGGCGGCCGCCGCCCAAGACAGAGACAGGATGTTGGTGTAGTCTCCCAGCCGTTCGAAGTTGGGCCAGCACTCTCTCACGGCGTCATCGTCGTCGCCCACCAGGTTCATGTTGCCCCAACCGACAGCGGCCTTCCGAAGATCCTCGAACGGGAGCTGTTCCTCCGGGTGGGTTTCGCTGTGAACATAGTTGCCGCAGAGGATCACCCGCTGGCTGCGCTGAATCGCCCGGGCGAATTGCTCGTCGGCTGCCGCGGTCTCCCCGGGGCCGTTCATGTGCACGTCGAAGACGATCGCCTTGGCGCCCTGCGCAACCAGGCTGTCCACCAGGCGCGCGTGCAAGGTTCGTTCCCAGGCGCCTGCCAGCGGTTGATTCTCCACGGCGTAGGACTCCGCGTCCATATAGACCAGCGCCACATCACGCAGGGGGCGGTTCGGACGCAGGCTGAAGGGCAGGTCGAAGCTCAGCCGCGCCAAACCGCCCCCGGCGGGATGCAGCAGGAGGAAGATCCCCAGGACGGCCGTGAACAGCGCCACACCACCCCTGGCGAGCCAGGGGCCGTCCGGCAATCGCAGTCTGTTGGTGGTTTTCATCCGACAACAAGGGCGATAAGCGGCGCTTAGAGACTGAACTGGAAGGCGGCCACGAACGTCCGCTGCCGGGGGAGTTCGTTGTAAAGCGTCAGCGGGCTCAACCGGTAATCCTGCCCGGTGACGTTCACCACGCCGATTCGGGCCTGCGCGTGACGGCGCCAGAAACGGTATCCGGCCCACAGGTTGCCCTGCCAGAAATCGGCGGACGGGTCGGCCTGGTAGCCGGAGCTGTCTTGCCCGCGCCAAAGCCCTTCCATGCGGGCAAAGAACCCGGAGGCATGGTTGAAGACCACGAACAAACCGAGTTCGTGCAGCAAACCATCGCTCCGGGTCTGGCTGGCCAGGCTGACCGAGGGTGGAATCTCGGGATAGCTCGTGTCCAGGCCGGCGTGAGTCAACTGGTAACGCGCACCCACGGACCACTCGTCGCCCAGCAACTGGTTCAGGGTAATTCCCAGGCTCTTCTCTTCGTAGGCCAAGACTTGAGGGGTGGAGGTGGCGGTGAAGGAGCCGGGAAACCGCAGACCCCAGGCCCCGACCCGCTGCGTCACATCGGAGTCAAGGAGGTCCGCATCGAGGGTGAGATAGGCGCCGGTTCCCCATCGCCGTTCCAAGGCGAGGCCGAACGTCTCGAACCGGGCGGCCGCGGTCGAACCCGCCACGGCCTCGGGTATGAGCGAACGGAAGGCCTGGTTGAACCCAGCCACTTGGGAAGGCTCCAGGCGCACACTCTGATCGAAGCTCACCCCGCCGAGCGACCGCGTGTAGGCGAAGCGGACAACCGCGTTGCGGGCCGGCGTCCAGGTGAAACCGGCCTTGGGTGAAACCTGGTCCCTGGCATCGCCGTCCGCCACGAGGGGCGCGGTACTGAAGTTGACGGGATAACGCAGACGGTCATAACTGACGCCGGCGTTCAACTGGAGCGGCGCAAGCGGCCGCCAGGAATAATAGCCGTAGCCCGTGATCCGCTCCAGAGCCGTAACGCCGCTGCTGGAGATCGCCGGAGTCTGCCAGGTCTTGGAGGTGACCGCGGTCAGGTTGGCGAGGTAGGTGGCGGTCGATTGGCCCAGGCCCTCCCGCGTGGCGAAGTCGCCGGTTTGATAGCGAAGGCCCACCACCACGCCGTGCCGCTCGGTCGCCCAGATTTGCTGGGCCTCGGCGGAATAGAGCTCGGTCTTGGTTTCGTAATCCAGCGAAGCCGTCGGCAAAGCCGGCGCGGGCAACAGCACGACCTGGCCGGCGTTGTCCTTGGCCAACAGCAGCAACGGCTGCGCGGGGTCGGTCGTTCGGGAGGTGTCGTCGAAGCGGCCCGCCACCGCGACCGTGTGCAAGCCCGGACCCCACTCGTGGTGGTAACCGAAGATCACCAGCGGCTCCTGCGTCTCGCGGGTGCGCAGGCCCGGGTGGGCGCTGCCAGGGTCGTAATACTGCCGCAGATCGCCGCCCGAGGCGTCGTACTCCAAGGCTTGCACGAAGATCGTGTCGCGCGCGCCGATCTGCTGCTTGAACTCGGCGGAGAAGGTCCGCTGCACCTGATCGTTGTTGGGGCGCCAGCCGCTCGAGACGCCATAGACCTCGCCCAAGGCGTAGCCCAAACTGCCGAACGTCCCGTATTGCGCCGCTGCCTGCGACCAGTTGCCCCGGCTGGAATAGTCGGTGCTCGAGACGAATCCCAGGCCGTCGCGCTCGAAGAGCTTGGAGTACTCTTGCTGGGAAACGGTCTGGGAAAGCGTGCCCGCGCTGACGGGGGAGAGCAGGTTGGCCAGGAGATATTCGCTCAGCCACGGTGTCTCGTAGCGCAGGTTGATTTGCCGCGGATCCCGCATCTGATTATAGCTGTCGGCTAGAAATAGGTGCGCCGAGTAGTTGCCATAGTCCGAGTTCACCGCCCGGGAGGCCTCGTGCGCGCTTACTTCCTCCATGCCCACGTCGCGGTAGATATTGGCCAGGTTCACTCCGCGCACAGCGGCGTCCTCATCCAGGAGCATCCGCCCGCGGTAAACGCCGCGGTTATCGTTCAGGTTCTGGGACTCCTCCAACTCGCGCACCGCCTCGTTGATACGATTGTCCCGCTGATGAAGCAGCGCAAGGTACAACGGGCCGGTTGGATCCTGGCGGTCGAGGGACCTGGCCAGGAGCAACTCGTGCTCGGCGCGAGGTTCGTCGCGGGTCTGGCTGAAGGCCTTCCCCAAATAGCTTCGCAACAAGGCGCGGTTCGGCTCCAAGGCGGCCGCCACCTGCAAATCCGCGCGCCCGCCGTCCAAGTCGCCGCGCCGGATGCGGCAAAGGCCGCGCCCGAGCCAGGCGTTCGCCAGAGCGCCATCCATGGCGATCGCCCGGTCAAAGGTCGCGAGCGCCTCATGAATCCGATCCTGGGCGCTGAGCAGGAAGCCCCGGAGGGCCACGCCCTGGGCGTTGCGCGGCGTGAGGCTGAGGCTTCGGTCCAGCGCCTCCCGCGCCGCGCCAATTCGTCCGAAGCTGAACTCCAGCTCCGCCACACGTTCCCAGGCGAAGCCGAAGGAGGGGGATTGTCCCACGGCCGACCGGGCCGCCGCCAACGCCTCGGGAAGCTGCGTGAGGGATTGCCGGTAATACGATTCAGCGAGGAATTCGGAGGCGAACCGGGGCGGTTCCCGCCGATCCCAACCCGCCAACCTCACTGCGGCGATCATTTCGCGGAGCGCCCCGCCCAGCCGGACGGCCTTGTCCCCGGCGTCCGGGGCCGCCGCCAGCAAGGCCTCGCTTTGATCCGACAACCCCACCGCCAGGAGCAGGCCGGCGAGGTAAACCCGCTCGGCCGCCGATCCGGGCTGCCGGCCCGCCGGGTACGCCGCGAGTGCCTCAAGCAGCGCGCCCTCGCGGTAAGCGGCCAGCGACCCGGCCAAGGCATCAGACTCGTCCTGGCCCAAACCAAGCTCCGCCGGATCCAAGACGGCGGGATAATACAGGTTCCACTGCACCAAGTTGGTCGCCGTGATGGCCGCCGTGCGAGCCGGCGGCCGTCCCTCCTCGACCACGGCCGCCTCACCTGCCTTGACCTCGAGCGAGCCTTGAGCGTTGGTCAATTCGACCAAGCCATCCAGCATCAAGAGCGTCGTCCTCCCGCCCGGCTCGACCGTCACGTGGAACTCCGTGCCCAGGATGGCGCCTGAAACCACGCGCGTGCGCAAGCGCAGCTCCTTCGGAGGCTCGCGTCCAAAAAAATAGGCGGATCCAGCCTTGATCTCGAAGATCGGCTTGCCACCGGGCGTGGGCGACGGTCGCAGCTCGTACTCCATGGACTCGCCCACGCGGACGATGTCGAGCTTGGAAAGACCCACGGTGGCGCGGCTGCGCGGACCGGTGCGCAATTGATGCCCCACCTCGAGCCTCTGACCCGCCGCCGCGGCAACCCAAGCCTTTCCCCCCGGTGGGAGAACTTCGACTCGCCCCTCCACGGTCAGCACCACCGCGACGGACTGATTGGTGCCGCCCGGTACCGTAGCGGCCAAGGTGCCAGACGGGGCGAACACCCAAGCCAGCGCCAACAGCCAGCACCATGAAAGCACGTTCCTGGAAAAGCTTCCCAGCCACTGAGCGGCTTGCATGGATTCATGTAAGCACGCCTCATGAAATACGCAAGCACATTCCTGTGTAAAGACTAGATAAGCCCAATCATTAGCGTGAATTTCGAAGGGGCTTGGCGCGGGAGTTGCCTTTGGGCGCTTGCCCGCCTTTCTGATCGCTGGGTAGCGCTCACCTCCATGCCAATACCGCAGGCCCTGATCCTCATCGGGCATCTCCAAAAGCTTCAGGCCCACCAGAACGTTGTAGGCCAGCATCGCGATCGCATAAAAGGCCTGGTTGGCCAGGAGCCCTTCACAGGCAAGGGATCGCGGACCGGCTCCATATTGGAACCGCCAGCTACTTCTCGCATTTGGTCCGAAAGCAGGACCGAGGAAGCGCATCAAGGCCCGATCGAAATGCGCGTTGCCTCCAGGCGGCATTGTCGTTTTCGCGCATCCCGGTCCGCTCGAATTGCCACAGAGATGGTTTTTCGATCGACCTTGACAGGCAGCATCAGAAATCCCTCCCGAGTGCGAAGAGGGGTGACCGTTGGAACCTCTTTCTCAACGAGTTCGATCAAACGAATGCTGCCGTCAGACATTCGGCTCGCCGAAAACGGCTTGCCCGGGGGAAACAGTTCCTTGCACGCGAGTCGACCGTTGCTGTCCGCTGCCAGTTTCATAATGGGACTATCCCATCGCCACGCATTATATCAAGCCTGATCTAATTCTAAGTTGCGTTCATATTGATACTAACTATCCA
>ORJL010621415.1_pt1 | contig 28785 bp, 39 predicted proteins | sample 1779941 | NCBI WGS metagenome assembly ORJL01 (sample SAMEA104232317, study PRJEB22302) | groundwater metagenome | biome: forest; feature: aquifer; material: groundwater | place: USA | collected 2011-08-07 | depth 5.8 m
ATGCTGGAAACCTGGAAGAAATGCATTGGCAAATAGGGTACTTCCATCACTGAATTCAGCAAAATATTATTTGCGGAAAACATTTGACAACACTAAAGCTATGCCCAATATGTTCCATTATTTAAGAGATTAGCTATAAGTTCGACATTAATGAGGCGATATCGGAACTTACAGATAATTTTTCATACTTCGATTTCAATTGAGTTAACTTGTTTCTTTCATCTTGATTCAGATCACCATTTATTGATTTTTTTGAAAGCTTGTATTCCTCAATTAAAGGCCAAACTGCCAATAGTGAAGCATATTTTTGAATCTCTTCAAAAGGAATTTTAACTGGTATTCCTTCGACCCTTTTAGCCATTACCCTAACCAAATCTTCGTGGGCCACCAAACCCTTTTCCTTATGGTGTTCAATAATTTCATCCAGCGTTGGTCTTTGCCAGGCTGAATCTGTTTTAGTCGTTTGAGACATTAATAATGGAATAATCATGGTTGTCTTATAAGCTTTATGATGAATCACCACTTACAAGTAGCTTATTTTATAGAATCACAAACAATCCCGCTCACATCAATCCTTGCCGCTGTGTTTGGAATTGTATTAGTAGAAACAACTTTTATTCCCGCTTTCTTCAGTTTGCTTAAAGTATCTCCCACAAATATCCCATGAACGCAGATGCAGTAAATATTTTTAGCTCCAAGCTTCCGAAGAATTTTTGCAGTTTCAAGAATAGTATGCCCTGTGCTGACAATATCGTCAACAATAACTACATTCTTATTTCTCAAATCAATTTTTTTATTGAGAGTGACTTCAACGTGATATGAAGAATATCTTTTTTTCGTAAGTATCCTTGAATCAGCGCCTATCATTTCAGCAACATTTCTTGCCCACTTGTAGCTTTCTTCATCAGGCCCTATTATGACTGGATTTTTAATATTTTTTTTGATGTATTCAGCCATCAGCCTGTTTGCAGTCAGTTTTTTCGCCTTAATCCCGAAAATATTGCTTAAGCTGCTCTGCCTGTGAAGGTGCGGATCCATGATTAATATTTCATCAAAATATTTTTCCACCAATTTTGCAATTATCCCCTGGCTCACAGCCTCGCCTTTGTTGAACCTTTTGTCCTGGCGCAGATAAGGGAAGTAAGGCGCAGCCAAAATTATTTTTTTTGCTCCAATCTCTTTAGCGGTAGATGAGGCAAGTATTGCTTCAATAATGCAGTCGCTGATGTCCTTGTAAAAAGACTGAACCAGAACAACGGCTTTATTTTTTAGTGAAGAATCAAACCTGACTCTTAGTTCATCGTCAGGAAACTTGTCAACAGTAAGAAAAGAATGCTTTTTCTTCAGCTTTTTGGCTATTAAGCTTCCAATATGTTTTCCGTGCGAACAGCTTACAACCAGCATAAATCCTCTTTTTTAAAACTCGTTAATAAATCTTTTCAATTCACTGCTTAATTCAATAGCAATTGAAAGAGCTCCGTTTTCCGCCTGCCTTCTTGCATTTGAAAAAGCGATAACTAATGTATCGCCGTCCTTAAAATCAAAATATTTCTCAAGTGAGCTGTATTCCTGCTCAAAATCTGATTCCGGAGCATATACCTTTCCGTTGAACTTCAGAATTATAGCGCCGTCGGCTCCGTTCCTAACGGCTAAATCCCTTAGCCTGTACATTCCTTTTGATTCAGATGCATTTTTTACCAAAACCCCGGTTTTTTTGTATTCGGGGTAGATGGAATCCACATCTATAAGTTTAGGCAAAGTTATGCTCTCAAGTATCTTCCGCAGTTCTTCAGAGCCTCTTTTGCTCAAAAAGTGGCCTTTTTTTGTTGAATCCAATAAATCTTTTGACTTCAAGTCTTCCAGAATAGTCCTTATAGTCCCTTCTCCAAGCTCAAGCTCCCTTGCAAGCTCCTGCCTTCCTGTGTTTTTATGCAGCCTAAGAAAACATCTGAGAACGTCAGTTTTTGTAAAATTAGGAATATTGCCGACCATATACAAACTATTTGAAGAAGATTTATAAAGTTTCTGATAAATAAAAACCAAACTTTCAAGTAGATTTAAATTATTATTGCAATTCCCAAGCAAAATTATGAAACTGGTATACCACTCTTGGGATGTTGATAAAAGATTTACAGCTGAGCTAATAGATAAAATATCCAAAGTGCCCCCATTAGATAAGATTTTTACTGATGCATCTGAATCAGATTCTCTTCCTGCTTATAAAAAAGATATATTTTACAAGAGGGACTCAATTTATGACGCAGTTAGCATAGTAATCCGGATTAAAAGAGATATATCCAAGGAAAGGCATTTGGTAGTTACAAGAAATCAATTTTTCCCCCTAAGAAACGACGCGGACATGATGATGATTGTGCTTGGCGGCCTTAGAGCCTATGGCTGCGCTTTCGGCAATGAAGGTGTTGCATTCATAAGGCCTATAAGGCATGATCAGCAAAGAAGCAGAAAATTAAATTTAGATTATGCCCTAGAATTAGCTTGTCATGAATTAGGGGGCACTTTTGAATGGAATGACTGGGAGAAATGCAAAGATAAAAGTTGCTTTGCTTACGGAAAAATGAGCGAAGATACAGGTGGAATTATTGTCCCGCCTTATGGCAGAAATCATTATTGCAGCAACCATTTAGAGATTTTAGTCCAAAATGCGCAAAGGTTTAGGATTGGTGAACTGCCTTGATATCGATAAGGAAATTGAATGAGTGTGTAAAATTTTAGTTAGAGGCTGGATTGATGCCTTTATCCTTTTTCAACACAGCAGAATGCCAATCAAGATATGAATTATATGCATAAATCCACAATAAATCTCTTATGGTTGCTCCTGGCCTTAAAACCACGTTAGCTTCCGCAACTTCGACAATACTTTTCAATTTTTTATTTTTCTCAATGTACGCTTCAAGAGATTCTTTGAAAATAATGCTTCTATCAAGATTTGGCTCATCTCTATTTTTGTACAGCCTCCTGAAATATTGGTTTTCAATTTCCAAAATAGAACCATCAATGATTTCAGCTAAGCCTTGGCTCTCTAGAATTTGCATGCTCTCGTCAGTTACCCTGTAAACACCGCCAAAATCATTAATAAGGTCATAAAGTTGAATCCTGATAGCCTCAAATAAAAAATTTCCTTTGCTTGTTGCAATCAGCTTTCTTTTTCTGCTCATAAAGGCCGGAACTTTTAGCTTGATATAAATTTAATGCAAAATCAATAAGATAAAATTTATTAATATTTAAAATTAATAATGGGCATCTGGCTGATATTTGCCTAATGTTACCATTGCATAATAACAAAACATTTAAATACTAGTGAATTTTCCTTATCATGGGTGGTTAATATCAGAACAAAATCAATATTGCTAAGTTTGGTCATTTTTATATTTCTTTTGAATACAGTCCATGCCGGGACAGGAAAGCTTATTTTTTCAGATGTTGATGTCAAGGTAGGGAGCAGGACTTCCAACAACCTTGCCAACGGAGATACAATAGGCCAGGATGCAAGGCCGGGAGATGCCCTTGAATTCAGGGTAGAATTAAGGAACAATTACACAAACGCTGAAAATCTAAGGATACAGAGCATAACTACAAAAGTCACAGTTGAAGGCATTGATGACGGCAGCGATTTGGAAGATGAGACTTCTGAATTTGATTTAAGCCCGCAGAGCACAAAAAGATCAACAATCAAGTTCCAGGTTCCTCTTGAAGTGGATGAGGAGACATTTGACGTATTAATTGAAGCTGAAGGCTCTGATAAGAACGGGACAAGGCAGCTTGCCTCTATGAGGATCAGGCTTGATGTTGACAAGGAAACTCATAAGCTCAAGATTACAAGAAAAACATTGGCTCCTGCATCCATCAGCTGCAACAGGAAAAACGTCCAGCTTGGAATTACTGTCCAGAATATAGGAAGCGACGACGAGGAAAATGTCGTATTCCAGATTACCAGCACAGATTTGGGCATAGACTTTAAAGATAATGTAGGTGAATTAAGGTCGGGCTCAACAGATTCAGACACAAGATTTTCAAAAACATATTCATTCAATGTTCCAACTGACCTCGAGGCAGGCAGTTATCCGGTAACTTTGGCTGCTTTGTACGATTCCGATAGGAAAAAAACCGAAGAATCAGTATCTTTGAATGTGAATGACTGCCAAACTAAGGTCACTCAGGATACAACACAGACTCAAAATACAGATACTACGACACAGACAACCACAGCTCCGCCTGTAACTGTTGTTGAGCCAAGCACATCAGGAACTACAACTCAGGTAAGCTTTTTAAGCAGCAACGCATTCCTTGCAGTTGTAATCATAATTATGCTGATTGCAGTCATTGGGGGAATCGCCTTGATTGCAGCATTGTTTAGGGGAAGGTAAATGGCTCAGGAAAAGGAACTGGTACAGGAAAAGAAATTTCTTTCTGACTTAAGGAAGCACTTCAGGCTTAATATTTACGAAGTTAAAATCTGGACTGCATTGCTTACAAGGGGAATTGCCTCTGCAGGAGAGCTGGCTGACATTTCAGGAGTTCCAAGAAGCAGATGCTATGATGTTCTCGAATCACTTGAGAAAAAAGGCTTTATAATAATGAAGATCGGAAAGCCGATAAAATATTTGGCTGTAAAGCCGGAAATTATTCTTGAAAGAGTCAAGAGCAACATAAGGGGTGAGGCTGAAGAAGTCACAACCCAGATAGAGAACATAAAAGAAACAGAAGAGTTCAAGGAGCTTGAATTGCTGCACAGCACAGGAGTAAAGCACGTTGACATTTCAGACATTTCAAAATCAATTGTTGGCAGGACAAGCATAAACAGGGCAATTAAGGATGCAATTTCCGCTTCTAAATCCAAAGTAATGATTGTAGCCAACCAGGACAATATGGACAGGATGGTAAAAGTATTGAAGGGATTAATGCCCAACTTTGCTAAAAAAGGCATTAAAGCTCAGATTTACTGCCCCTACAACAAGCCCGTTCTTAAGAAACTGCAGAATGTGGAGCATTTCGAATACAATGCCGGCTCAAGCTTTGTTGCAATAGACGGAAACGAAATTATTTTCATGGTTTCAAACACAAACATAGCTGCTGATTATGAAGTAGCAATCTGGATAGAAAGCCCTTTCTTTGTTAATGCTGTGAATGTTCTTTTTGAAGCAAGCTTGAAGTGAGAAATATTGCAATAGGCTTTTTTCGTCTAATAATCCGTCTTCTTTGCTTTTAATCCATATAACTGAATAAACTCTTTTGGAGTCCTGTACTCGCTGATTATTTTAAAATCCCTGTCAAGTGCAACCAAATATGGAATTTTTAATTTCTTGACAACAGCCACCTGCTCCAAATCTTTTTTCTTTATTTTTCCCTCAAATTTTTTATTTCATTGGAGATCTCAATTGTAGATATAATAAAGTTTGAGTTTAATATAAACTCTATCAGGGAAGCATAATCTTTTCCTCGTGTTTCCCTAAAATATTTTTTTACTTCCGCAAGCACCCTTGGCGAAATGACAGCGTCAATTTTATTCTCAAAAGCAAGGTCAAATGTTAAAGCAGAGTTGGAATCGGGAAACTCTAAAGCGCTTATTATGGCGGAACTATCTAGAAATACTTTCATTTTTTATTCTCTTTATTCTTGCAAAAACCTCAGCAGGAGTTTTCCTGTCTTTTTGGAGGTCTTGCCTTACTTTCTTTACAATGTTAGTCCAGAATTCATTCTCATTCAGCAAGCCTACATCTGCGCAGTATTTCACAAAGGCAGCCCTAATAGCTTCTGACTTTGAGTTAAATAGGCCGGACTCTACTATTTTATTAAGCAAATCAGACTCCATGCCTTTGAACTTCAGGGTTAGCGTTGTATCCATAGATGTCATAGTAAATCAATAGCAGATTACTATATAAATATTTCCGTAAAAAAGAAGATAATCAATTCAAAATCAAAAGGTCTCACCACAACATTTAAATACTACCTCGTTATCTCGAATAATAAGAAATTCTACTGGTTTTAATCATGAATAATAATAATGTTGAATCAACAAAAACAGGCACAACGACAATAGGCATGGTCTGCAAGGACGGGTTAATCTTAGCAGCAGACAAGAGAGCTACCTCCGGCTATTTGATAGCATGGAAGAAGTTCGACAAGATAATCCCTATAACGGAGAATATAGCCGTTACTGTAGCAGGAACTGTTTCTGACGTTCAGCTTTTAACCAAATACCTTAAGGCAGAGCTAAAGCTAAAGGATATCAGAACAGGAAGGGAAACAACTGTCAAGGAAGCAGCAAGCCTTCTGGCAAATTTCGTTTACAATAACATAAGGAGATTCAGTGTTATACCGGGAATTTCACACTTTATAGTCGGCGGAAAAGACACGTCAGGTTTCCATCTATACGACTTAAGCCCTGACGGCTCGATTGTCGAAGTTGATGATTACATCTCTTCAGGCTCAGGCTCAGTTATGGTTTTCGGAGTCATGGAAACCCTGTACAAGAAAGGATTAACAATTGATGAAGGGATTAAGCTGGCTGCAAAAGGAATAAACGCAGCAGTGCAAAGAGATATAGCTTCCGGAAACGGAGTTGACATTGTCTCAATCACAAAAGACGGCCTGAAAAAAGTATTTAGCAAAGAAATAGAGTACAAAATAGAAGTATGAGCTTTTCTAACAAGAAGTAAGAATATTGAAAATACTAATTATAATCTAAGTATCTGTTAAAAATTGATGCACATTAAAGAAAATTAAAAATTAAGGGAGGGTACTCGCCGAGTGCACTTCAATTGTGTGATTTGCCCTCCACCCACCGCATTAAGTGAAGCAATAAGGTGCAATAAAAATGCTCATTTTCGAACAATTCCGCAAGGGGGTGGGGAACATAGCAGAGAGAATAACGAGCAGCAATCAAGTATTCCCCCTTAAATTTATTAAATGTTAATGAACTGGGATTTAATACCAAAAAAATAAAACATAAAATGGCAGACATAACAAAAGAAATTCTAAAGAACCTTCCCCCTAACAAGATTAGCGATATAAACTTTGAAGGCGCTAACATAGTCCTATACACGAAGGACAAGGAGTTCTTCCTGAATAACAGCGGCGTAATCAAACGGATAGTTGATGATATAAAAAAAAGAGTCGAGCTAAGGCCTGATCCAAGCATCACAATGGACAGTGAGGAGGCTGAGAAATTAATACGCTCATTGATTCCCGAAGAAGCGGGAGTTGACCAGGTTATTTTCGACTCGCAAAGAAGCAGGGTAATTGTTGAAGCTGACAAGCCCGGATTGGCAATAGGCAAGCAAGGCGCTATCCTAAGAGATATAAGGATGCAGACATTGTGGGTTCCATTAATAAGAAGAAAGCCTGCAATAAGGTCAAAGCTGATTGAAAACATAAGGGCAGTTCTTTACCAAAACAGCGATTACAGGAGAAAATTCCTTGACAAAGTCGGCCACAGGATTTACGACGGCTGGAGAAGAGAAAAGAAAAACGAGTGGATAAGGCTATCTTACTTAGGCTCCGGAAGGCAGGTCGGAAGAAGCTGCATATTTTTGCAAACTCCCGAATCAAGAGTTTTGCTGGATTGCGGAATCAACGTTGCAGATGATGCAAAGCCATATCCTTATCTTGAGGCGCCGGAATTTAAAATAGAAGAGCTGGATGCTGTCATTTTAAGTCACGCTCACATTGACCATTGCGGTTTCATCCCTTATCTGTTCAAGTACGGGTATAGGGGTCCTGTGTATTGTACAGAGCCGACTCGGGATGTTTCTGCGCTGCTTATGCTTGATTACATCAAAATCCAGAGAGCAGACGGCAAAGAGCCAATTTACTCAACTGATGAAATCAAGGAGATGGTAAAGCATACAATAATCCTTGATTATGACGAAGTAAGCGATGTGACTCCTGACGTAAGAATCACAATGTACAATGCAGGCCATATCATTGGAAGCGCGATGGTTCATCTTCATGTCGGAAACGGGCTGCATAACATTTTGTACAGCGGCGACCAAAAATACGGAAGGACTTTGCTTCTTGAGCCTGCTGTCACGATTTTCCCAAGGCTGGAAACTTTGATGCTTGAGGCAACTTACGGCGCAAAGGATAACATCATGCCGCACAGGCAGGAAACTGACGAAGAGCTAATGACTATCATAAAGGAAACTACAGAAAGAGGAGGCAAAGTTTTGATACCCACTTTAGGTGTCGGAAGGGCGCAGGAAGTAATGCTTGCAATTGAAGCCATGGTAAGGGAAGGAAGGATGCAGCCAATTCCGGTTTACATTGACGGAATGGTCTGGGACGTTACTGCAATCCATACAGCTTACCCTGAATATCTTAACAATTCAGTCAGAAAATTGATTTTCCACAAGGACCAGAATCCTTTCCTGCACGAGATTTTCAAAAGAGTAGGCTCGCAAAAAGAAAGGATGGATGTCATTGAGAACACAGGCTCATGCGTTGTCCTGGCAACTTCAGGCATGCTGACTGGAGGCCCATCAGTTGAATATTTGAAGCATTTCTGCGACAATCCCAAGAACTCAATCGGCTTTGTAAATTATCAGGGAGAGGGCTCAATGGGAAAAAGAATACAGCACGGGGAGAAGGAATTCACATTCTCAGACGGCGGAAAGCAGGAAGTTCTGCAGATAAAGATGCAGGTTCACACAGTTGAAGGATTCTCAGGCCACTCTTCAAGAAACCAGCTGATGAATTTCGTTGCAAAGTGCGAGCCAAGGCCCAAGAAAGTCATCATCAACCACGGCGAGAATTCAAGATGTTTGGACTTGGCTAGCTCAATTCACAAAGGATTTAGGATTGAAACAGTTGCTCCAAGGAATTTGGAAGTTGTTAGGGTGAAGTAGTTTATTTTAAAATCTTGACGATATGTCCTCTCTTGAAAGAAAATTTGTTATTTCTATATCGGGTATAAATGTCCCTTCCCCGTACAATAACGGATTTGCTCTATCCACAGGGCCGGTATATGGTTCTATAAACCTATCTAAAATAACATAAGGCTGGTCTATCCACTCATTAGACTTGTAATACCAATGAGCGAATGGCTGCCCCCCTCCCTCCCGCATACGAACAATTTGCGGATTGGTGTCCATACTTTTTCTTGCCCTAAATGTTCTAGCAGCGTGAACTACACAGATTTCTTCAACATCACTTAATTTACCATCAATCACTTGTTTTGCGTTAGGCATTAAGATCATTTATTAGATGAAAGCTCTTGAATTTATAAATTTAATGTGTTAAAAAATATTTTACAATTTAATTTTTTTTCCACGCAAACCTTTAAATAATTCCATTCTAAACTTTGCCCAATGGACGAACAAGCCAAAAATAATTACATCAAGGCAGGCAAAATCTCAGCAGAAGCCATTGAATACGGAAAATCATTAATCAAAAAAGGAAATTCCCTGTTTGATGCAACTGAAAAGATAGAAAAAAAGATTTATGAACTAGGCGGAAAGCCAGCTTTTCCAGTTCAGTTTGCCTTGGATAATGTCGCTGCTCACTTCTGCGTTGAAGAAGATGACAAGGCTATTTTTGATGAGCAGGTTGTCAGTCTTGATTTAGGCGTTCATGTCAACGGCGCAATAGGAGACACTGCTTACACAGTTGACTTATCAGGAAAATACAATGATTTGGTTCTTGCAGCGCAAAAAGCTCTTGAAGAAGCTTTAAAGATTGTAAATGCCGGCACTGAATTGAGGCAGATTGGAAAAACTATAAATGATACTATCGCAAGCTACGGATTCAAGCCAATCAGAAATTTATCAGGCCACGGGCTTGGATTATATGGAATACATACTGAGCCGACTCTGCCGAATATGGACAACGGAGATAAAACAACATTGAAGAAAGGAATGGCTTTTGCAATCGAGCCTTTTGCGACAACAGGCGCAGGAATAGTGCATGAAAGCGGATTATCAACCATATTCATGGTCGAGCATCCAAGAAACGTAAGAAGCCCGATAACAAGGGAAATCTTGAAAGAGATTGCATCTTATGAAAAATTGCCATTTGCTAAATGGTGGCTTACAAGAAAGTTTGGAGCAAAGGCAAATTTTGCATTAAGGGAACTGAAGCTTCTTGGAATGCTTCATGAATTTCCTCCGTTGGTTGAAGCCGGAAAAGGAATTGTGTCTCAGGCAGAGCATTCTGTCTTGATTGATGAAGAAGGGGAAGTTATAGTTTTAACAAAAATCTAGGAAGTGGTTTTGAGTCATCTTGTCTGGGGAAATCTTAAAAAAACTTCTAGTGCATTTTTGACTGTTGCTTTTTTGCCGCCGTTTGCAGAAGATAAAAAAGCACTTCTGCAGGTTTCGTATGCAGCATCAAGGCTCCTGGGAACAGGGTGGGAATAAACCTTTGATTTTAATGGATCATAATCATTATCGAGAGCCGCAATCTTGACTTTGAGGGTTGGCTTATCATTTCTTAGCGATTCATATCTGCTGTAAAGATGCCTGCACAAAATATCTTTTTTCACCGCGCTTTCAAAATCATCAATTCTAAATTTCCCTAAGTGAATAGCAACTGCCGCCATATCTTCCAGAAGCCCGTACATTTTTTCTGCGTTATTCATCTTGTTTCAGAATTTTAACAGCTTCTTCAATATTAATCAGTTCTTCCTTCCCGCTCTCCATGTCCCTTAACTTGATTTTGTTTTCAGCAAGCTCTTTTTTTCCTATGAAAGCAACAAAAGGTATTCCTAGAGAATTTGCATATTCCAGGTTCTTGCTCGGCCCTCTTTCAGTCAAATCAATGTCGGCATTTATTCCGGCATCCCTTAATTTTTGGACAATTTCTATGCTTTCATCTATAGTCTTGATTGGAATTACGTAAATTTTTGTATTGGTCTTTTTCCTGCTTTCCTGTTTTTCCAGCAAAGCGTCATAAATCCTGTCAACTCCGAAGCTTACGCCTACAGCAGGATAAAACCCTTTTCCCAGGAAAGAGCCGATTATATCGTCGTACCTTCCTCCTGCGCAAATGGCGCTTTTAACGCTGCTGTTTTTGATAAATGTCTCAGTTACAGTTCCCGTATAATATGACAGCCCCCTTGCAAGCGACGGGTCAAAATCAGCTTCAAGGCCCATATTTTTTAAAAATCTCAGCACTTCTTCAATCTCCTTTAATCCCTCGGAATTCTTCAGCAGATTTTTCAGTTGGCTGAGCTTGTTTTCATTGCTGCCGCTTAAGCTTATAATGCTGATTATTTTTTCTATTTTTGGCTCATCAGCCTTTTGCGCTTTCAGCTCGCTTTTAACAAGCCCGGCTCCAAATTTTTCCAGCTTGTCAATTGAAAGTATAACTGCATCCTGCTTTTCTTTTTCAATGCCGCAGTAGTCCAGGATTTCATTGAGAAGCTTTCTGCTGTTGAATTTAATAGTTATATCCAATTCCAGTTTTGAGAATGCCTTTAGGATTAATGCAATTATCTCCGCATCAGTTGCCATTGAAGAAGAGCCGACAATGTCGACATCGCATTGGGTGAACTGCCTGTATCTTGCGGAAGCTACAGGCCCGTCCCTGAAAACTTCTCCAACTTGATAGCGCTTGAACGGCATCTTTATATTGGGATTCATGGCAATGAACCTGCACAAGGGAACAGTCAGGTCATACCTTAATCCAAGCTCTCTTTCTCCCTGGTCTTTAAGCCTGAAAGTTTCCTTTAGTATTCCTGCACCTCCAGCATACTTTGAAGACAGGACGTCAAATCTTTCAAGTATCGGAGTTTCAAGGGGCGCATATCCATAAAGCTCAAAGACTTCTTTTAGGGTGTTCACTATCCTGTCCCTCAAAATCTTCTCTTCCGGCGAAAAATCCCGCGTTCCTTTTGGCAATTGAAGTTCCATTTTAATTGAAATTTGGATTTTGGTTTAAATAGTTTTGCCTAATCTTGCCGTTACTGATTTGTTGTGCGCATCAAGCCCTTCAATTTTGCTCAATCTCAAGGCCGTTTTACTCAGTTTTTGAGCTGCTTTTTTGTCCATTTTCTGATAAGTCTGCAGTTTAATAAAATCTCGCACACTCAGTCCGCCTGCAAATCTTGCTCCTCCGTTCGTAGGCAAAACGTGGTTTGTTCCGCTGCAGTAATCTCCAAATGCTTCTGCGGAATATTTTCCTAAAAACAAAGAGCCGTAATTAGTCAATCTATTCACATATTTTTCAGGATTTTTAATTTGCAGTTCCAGGTGTTCAGGCGCGATTTCATTTGCAATTTTAATAGCATCAGTTATTTTATCTATTTTTATTATTTTTAGATTTTTAATGGACTTTTTCAAGATTTCTTTTGTGGATAAATCTTCTATTTGCTTTTTAATTTCAATTTTCACGTTTTTAATGAGTTTTCCCGAATCAGCGATCAAAAAAGCCCTTGAATTTACATCGTGCTCAAGCTGTGCCAGTAAATCAATTGCAACAATCTTATAATCCGCTGTTTCGTCAGCAATTACCATAATCTCGCTTGGTCCGGCAAGAAAATCAATTCCGCAGCCCCCATAAACTGCCTTTTTAGCGGCAGTGACATAATAATTTCCTGGCCCGGCAATCTTGTCAACTTTAGGAATCTGTTTTGTCCCGTAAGCCATTGCAGCAATTGCCTGAACGCCTCCAATTTTGAAAATCTTGTCCGCTCCTGCAATATCTGCTGCAGCTATCGTTTCAGGCTTTATTTTTGGTGAGCATGCTATTATTTCCTTAACCCCCGCTAATTTCGCAGGAATGATGCACATCAAAGCTGTTGAAGGAAGGGGGTAATTGCCACCGGGAATGTAAACTCCAACTTTTTCTATTGGAACGGCTCTTTGCCCTAAAATAATTCCGTTTTTTTTAACTTCAAAATTTTTAAATTGTTTAAGCTGCTGCTTCGCAAAAAACTCAATGTTCTTCTTAGCGACCCTTAAGGCTTTTATTGTTTCCTTATCAACATTATTATATGCCAATCTTATCTCTTTTTTTGTGACGATGAATGAATCCAATTTAATTTTATCAAATTTTTCAGTGTAGAAACTAATGGCGCCATCCCCATTTCTTTTTACATTTTCAATTATTTTACTTACAATATTATCTATTTTTTTCATCGTCTTCTTCTCCATAATTCATTTTCAATGTCCCTGACATCAACTCCATTTTTTGCCATCAATACGAAAATGAAATAAAACAAATCAGATATTTCCCAAGCTAAGTTATTTCTATCCTTAAAATTTAAAACCTCCAAACATTCCTCATTGATTTTCTGCTTGATTTTGCTTTCGCTGGAAGCAATTTTTGAAGTGTAAGATTTTTCTTCGGGATTTTTTATCCTGTCGGCTATGACATCGTATAATTCCTGAAAATTGAAATTCTTTTCGCCGAAACACGAATATTGGCCAAAGTGGCAGGCGGCATTCTTTTGTTTGACCGTAAAAAGCAAAGTGTCTCTGTCGCAGTCATACCTGACTTTCAGAATTTCCTGGAAGTTTCCGGAAGTTTCTCCTTTTGTCCAAAGTTGCTTCCTGGCCCTGCTGTAATATGCTGCTCTGCCCTCCTTAAATGTCTTCAACAATGATTCTTTATTTGAGAATGCCAGCATTAAAACCTGTTTTTCTTCATCCTGTACTATTGTAGGTATCAGCCCGTTATTCTTGCCGAAGTCCAGAATGGAAATAAAAGAGTCAGGCAAATCAATCTTGCCAGTATACAGGCCCATTCCTATTTGGGAATCAATTCCTAAACTTTCCAGCCACTTAATATCATTCAAAGAGGATACCCCTCCTGCAACGGTTAACTTATTTTTAGTGGCTTCTTTTATCCTTTTGATTTTGCTGAAATCAATGCCTTTCAACATTCCTTCCCTGTTGACATCGGTAAAAAGAAAGCCTGAGCAATAAGGCCCCAGCTCCTGAACCAGCTCTTTAGTTTTTTTCCGTGTTTTAAACTTCCACCCTTTGTTTACAATATAGCCATCTTTGGAATCTATTGCAACAATCACTCTTTTTTTAGGCAGCTGTGCTAAGAACTTTGGAGTTGCCTTTGTTCCGATAATTATTTTTTTTGCGCCTGCCTGCAAAATCTCATTCGCTCTTTCTGTAGTCCTTATTCCTCCGCCAACTCTGCAGTCTGCAATTTTGCAAAGCTTCTTTATAAGCTCCAGATTGTCTCCTTTTCCAAAAGCAGCGTCAAGGTCAATTACAGCAATTTCACCGTATTTTCTGAACTCCCGTGCTAATTCTAACACATCCTCTCGTTCAAGCACTTTTTCTTTTCCCTGCCTTAGCTGGACTGCTTTTCCGTTCATTAAATCGATACTTGGAATTATCATATTGACTGGAAAAAATTTCAAATCTTTTGAATTTGAAATTTTTTCATAATCTCACCTCCACATTTTTTCTTTTGAGATACTCCTTTACCAGATTTATTGAATATTTTTTATAGTGAAAGATTGAGGCTGCCAGAGCGGCATCAGCCTTGCCTTCTTTCAAAACTTTTGCTATGCTCTGCAAAGAGCCTGCGCCCCCGGAAGCAATAATAGGGATGTTTACACTTTCCGAGATTTTTTCAGTTAATTCCAAATCATAGCCGTCTTTCGTTCCGTCCTTATCCATTGACGTGATGAGGAGTTCCCCTGCGCCTAACATTTCAGCCTTTTTTGCCCATCCGACAGCATCCAATCCTGTTTTTTCCCTTCCGCCTTTTATAAAAACCCCATACCTATTTTTGATTTTCTTGGCGTCAATTGCCACAACAATGCACTGGCTTCCGAAAATTTCAGACGATTCTTTTATTAAATTAGGGTTTTTTATGGCAGCCGTATTTATGGAAATTTTATCAGCGCCCGCATTCAATATGTTTCTTATATCCTCTATTGAGCCGATGCCGCCCCCAACCGTAAATGGAATGAAAATTTCTTTTGCAACTTTTTCAATTAATCGGATTATAGTTTTTCTTTTTTCATAAGATGCGCTTATATCCAGAAATACTAACTCGTCTGCGCCGCCATTGTAATATTTTTTAGCAAGCTTTACTGGGTCTCCGGCAGATTTAAAATTAACAAAACAGGTTCCCTTTACAACTTCTCCATCCTTTACATCCAGGCACGGAATTATTCTCTTGGTCAGCATTCGAGCCACCTCTTCAATAATTCAATTCCGGCTTCTCCGCTCTTTTCAGGGTGGAATTGAACTGCTGTAACATTTTTTGATTGAATGGCGCTTACAAAATCGCCGTTATAATCTGTAACTGCTGCAATGATAGAATCATCATCAGGCACAGCATAATAAGAATTTACAAAGTACATAAACTCATTTTTAAATAATTTTTTATTTTTTGGAATTATCTTGTTCCAGCCTATCTGCGGTACTTTTCCTTTTTTGAATTTTACGACTTTCCCATTAAAGATTGACAATCCGTTTATCCCGGGACTTTCTTCGCTCGATTCAAACAGCGCCTGAAGCCCAAGGCAGATTCCCAAAAACGGCTTATTTGAGTTTATAAAATCTTTTATTGGCTTAAGTAAGCTTTTCTTTTCAAGATTTTTCATCATAAATCCAAAAGAGCCGTCACCAGGAAGGATTAATCTGTCAGCGCTTAATATTTCATCAGGCTTGTCAGTTATTCTGCTGCCTGCTTTTAAGTAATCCAGCGCATTCTTTACGCTTTTCAGATTCCCTGCTCCATAATCTATTATTGCTATCATTTTATTGTTTGATCAAATTCATAATAATCCCTTAGTACTTGGCAGTTCATTCAAAGCCCTTCTGTCTTTTGAGCAAGCTGTTTTCATCGCTTTTCCAAACGCTTTAAACAAAGCCTCAATTTTGTGGTGGTCGCTTCTGCCGTATTTTATTTGAACTGCAATATTTGCGCCTAGCCCTATGGAAAACCCATAAAAAAAGTCCTCAAGCAAATCTGTGTCAAAATCTCCGCAAAATCTTCTTCTGAATTTAGCGTCAAACTTCAGGTAAGGCCTTCCAGATATGTCAAGCGCAACAACTGCAAGCGATTCATCCATCGGAAAAATAAAATAGCCTGCCCTGTTGATTCCTTTCTTGTCTCCAAGCGCTTTCTTGAAGGCTTCGCCTAATGCAATTCCTGTATCTTCTACAGTGTGGTGCTGGCCAACTTCCAGATCCCCTTTTACAGCAAGCTTTAAATCAAAAAGTCCATGTTTTGCAAAAGCCTCAAGCATGTGCGTGAAAAATCCTATTGGAGTTTGGATTTGGTATTTTCCCTTTCCGTCTATGTTTAATTCTATTTTAATTTCAGTTTCTTTAGTTTTCCTTGAAATTTTTGCCGTCATCATTTTAGTGCCTTGTATATTTCGTTGATATTCTGGATGACTATTCTGGCTCCATTATTGATCAAAAGAGCTTCCAAACTTCCAGACTTATCCTGGGGAGGAAGAACGCCTATAGGTATGACTCCTGCAGATACAGCAGCCTTCATATCATCAACTGTATCGCCAAAATAATATGCCTCCATGCCTGGATATTTTCCTAGGATTTTCAGCAGGCCTTCTGGGTCTGGCTTTTGCCTTGAGACATCCTCCATTGCTACAACCAACTTAAAATACCATTTGACGGCATTGGTTTTTAATGATTCATAAGCGTCCCCCCATGGCCTTCCAGTTAAAATTGCCAAACTATAATTTTTACTGAGCTCGTCCAGGGTGGTCTTGTTTAAAAGCCATTTTTCAGCCTTCTTAAAGCGGTTGTAATACTCCTGGAATTTTTTTATAATGAGCTTCTTCTCAATTTGCATTCCATTGTCTTTTAAAATTGCTTCAGTCAAATCCCAGTCATTGTTAAGCCCGCCTCTGTTCTTGTAAGACTGTATTTCTGCAGGACTGACATCTAGCCCTGTAAAAAATCTGCAGGTTTGCTGAATTGCCTGCCTGTACGAGTTCGAGGCATCAACCAATACGCCGTCAATGTCAAATATCAATAATGCTCCTGCTTTCATTTTTTCACCGCAGATTTCAATGAGTTAATCAGTTGAACTGTTTGCTTTCTTGTGCCAACTGTAACCCTCACACAACCTTCTAAAAGAGGGTCGCTGCTTCTGTCCCTCACCAGAATTCCGTCTTCCTTCAGCCTTTGGCAGAAGTATTTTGATTCTTTTCTGATTTTTAATAAAACAAAATTGGCATCGCTTTTGTAATATTCAATATCCAATGATTTAAGCGATTTATAGAGGATTTTTTTGCTTTCTTCAACTTCTTTTACATAATCATTAACATAATCCAAATCTTCTAATGCGGCCTGGGCGCAAACAGAAGCAAGGCTGTTGACGCTGTATGGAGAAAGGGCTTTCTGCATTATTTTTATGTTTTGTTCATTTGAAATAATGTATCCTAATCTGGCGCCTGCAAGCCCGAACGCTTTTGAGAAAGTCTGAATAACTATGAGATTATCATATTTTTTAATCAATGGAACTGAAGTTGTGCCGTAAAACTGGAAATATGCCTCGTCAACCAGCACAATGGAATTATACTCTTTCGCTTTTTCAATTATTTTTATTATATCCTCTTCTTTTATTGATGTTCCGGTAGGACTGTTTGGGTTGACAAGCACAACAATCTTTGTTTTTTTATTTATTTCATTTAGAATTTTCTTGGTAGGGAAACTGAGGTCTTTGTTGTAAAGCACTTCTTTTATTATCGCCTCATTCAATTGAGCATAAAACTTAAACATTGCAAAAGTCGGAACTGGTATTATGATTTCGTCTCTTCCTTTTTCTATGTAAGCCTCAATAACAGTTTTGATTGCTTCATCAGTTGCGTTTGCAGGGAGAATTTCATTGACGTTCACTTTGCAGTATCCAGCCAATGCTTCCCTTAGTTTTCCGTATTCAGGATAAACAGAGAGGCTTGAATTTGTTATTTTCTTCAAAGCTCTTATTACATTAGGAGAGCATCCTAAATTATTCTCATTAAAATCCAGCCTAAGATAGCTTTCTCTTCCTGAAGTAGGCGGATTATACTCTTCCATTTCCAAAACAGCTTTTCTTGGATTAATCATTTTACACCTATTATCACAAAATCACTTTCAAGAATTTTATCATAGACTGCAAGATTGGCATTTTTTATTGAAGAGCCGGTGTAGACAATATCAATGACCAAATCAGAAATTCCATTGGAAAAAGTTGATTCTGTAGAGCCCGATAAGTAAATCTTGGTAAATTTGTAGCCTCCGTCTTCCAGATTATTGAGGAATTTTTTAGCGAGATTCTTATATTTTGAATTTATTGAAACCCTCAGCGTCTTTGGCAAATCCTCCAGTTTTTTATCTTTTGGGCCCATCAGGCAAAGAACAGGCTTCCCAAAGAGCGCTTTCTTATCATCCCAAACAATTGTTTTTAGGACTTTAAGCCCGGTATCTGAAACAGAAAGCTCATACTCTTTGAACAAATCCCCCCCGGTAAGCCCAATAGCTGGTTTTTTGTTTTGGGATAATTCCTCTACAATGAACGGAATATCTTCCCCTCTTGAAACCACTACTTTGTCTTTTGCAGGATTTCCCAAGCAGCTTAGTGCTGCATCTGCATAACTTGCCAGGCTTCTGTTATTTGGCGCTACAATGAATACAATCACCGGTTATTTCCATGGTTTCCATTTTTTCCTCCGAGTTATACGAGGGGGTTCCGAAAATTTTATTTTCGATGCCTCCGATTTATTATAAGGGCCGCAGGCGAGAATCGAACTCGCGCCGCAGGAGAGCTGCGTTTTGGGGTGCTCTTGACACCATAACACCACAGTCCTGCATTCTGCCACTAAACTGCTGCAGCCATTTTCTTTCATTCCTTTTTTCCAAATTAAATTTTAGCATTAAATAAAAATAGACTTTAAACTAAACAATGCAAGAACCTAGCGATGATTATGGAACGTAGCAGAACTGCCAATAAGAACCAATTCAATCAGACTTTTGAAGTTGAAACTATTTAAACCAGAACAAAGTTTACTCACAATGAATACAATCAACTCGTTTCATAATCAGCTAAAAAGCAGAACTGGTATATAAATGTTTCTGTTACTACTCAGTATTGATAAAAATAACTAGATTTTGAATACGGGATGATTTTCTATATACTTTCCCAGGTTATAGACTGCAATGGCATGCCCCTTCTGGCAATTTTCGAAGAAGGTCTTAAAATCAGCCTGGAATTTGGAATTTAAAAGAAAAGAGCCAATCTCTTGCGGGCTATTGGTGTTAACCAGAATTTCCTCAATTCCTGCTTCGATTAGTTTTGAGATTACAAAATAAATAATTAAATTAATTTTGATTTTTTAATTGATTCTAAGGATATCTTTCAACTTTTCAATTATGTAGTCCCCCTTAATCTTATACCCGACAGTAACGCACTTAGCTCGCTTTCCTGCAGTTATATCATTCATAGTATCACCAACAATAATAGCATTCTGAGGCTTAACCTTAAGCAGCCTGCACGCCTTGAGAACCATGTCGGGAGCAGGCTTTCTTCTTTTAACGTCTTCCATTCCCAAAATACAGCCAAAATATTTTTTCAGATTAAATTTTTTCAAAATCCCGCTTGTTATTTTTCGTGTTGAGCCGGTAATTAATGCCAATTTGATATTTCTCTTTCTTAACTCCTTTAATGTTAGTTCAGCCCCGGGCATCAGCTTGACCAATTTCAGTCTTTTTGAAAAATTCCTGTTAAAAGCGCTCTTGACTTCGATTACGGTCTTTCCAATGAATTTGTCTTTTATATCCTTCTCTATTGGGTTGCCAAAGCGCTTAACAAACTCCCCATTGCTTATTTTCTTGAATCCAAACTCTTTCAGAGAATCATTATATGTAAAGTACCATGCCATAAGCGAGTTCGCTAAAGTCCCGTCCATGTCAAACAAAATAGCCTTAACTTCCCTTTTTAGCACGGTAACGCCCTCTTTTTTCAACTGCTTCCAATCTTTTCAAAGTCTCATGGCTGTTTTTGGCTTCTTTTCTGTAAGCTTCCAAAACCTCTTTAAAAGCCGTTTCCCAAATCCTGTAATGCTTTGATTCCAAAGCCTCTTTAAGAAGATGCAGGTCAACTGCCTTGTCCTCTGCCTTGTCAGAGAAAAATGAAAGCCCAAAGTCAATGAAATAGATTTCCTTGCCCGATATCATGTTTGAAGTTGTCAAATCGCCGTGTATCATTGAGTTGTTATGCAGGATTGCAATTTTCTTTCCAATTTCGGAAGACAATTTTTTAAAACCGGATTTTTCCAGAACATCTTTTATCAGTTTCCCTTCTATCTTTTCAATCAATAAATTCTCTTTTTCATCATTCTTCAGCAATTTTGGAGCCGGAAATCCAATTGTTTTTAATTTATCAAGAACTTTTGCCTCTCTTCTTGTCCTGGAACCCCTTAATCTATCATCAATTTCTTTAATTCTGTACGATTTAGGAAATCTTTGCTTAAGGATTTGGCCGTTATCCAAGAAAAGCTTTGCTTCTGCCCCCTGTGCGATTAGGCGTTTCATATTTCAGCAGAATAATCTGATATTTAAAAATCTTAACTAATATTTGTCAAAAATGACTCACAATCCTCTAAATTTTCCTGTATCCAAATAATTTACCATATTCTGGATGATCCATATATTCAAGAATAAATGCTATTATCTTTGTTTCATCACCGATAACAGTATAGAGCAGCCTCCAGAACCCTACGAGTTCAACTCGAAAAATCTTGTCAGTTCCGTATTTGTTAACAACTGCTTTGGAAATATACTTTCTTGGAATTAAATTTCCATGATAGGGATTTGCCTTGATATTTCCTAAAGCTGCATTAATTGAAGATAGTAATTGCTCGTAAGTAGGCTTATTCCTGGCTCTTTTTCCCTGAGTTACTAACTCCTGTAATTCTTGATACTCTTTGTAAGCATCCTCATCAAACTTTATCACTACTTCCTTTTTCACAATACTCTTACCCCTTTATTGAGTTTTTCTTTGAGAGTATTACTAATGTCCTCAGAATAAATCCAGATGATTCCTTTTTTTAGGATTGCAATCTTACCGCTATTCTCCAAATAATCCAAAATTAAGTTTAGTGTTGTCCTCATTATTTGCTTTTCTAGTGCTCTGTCTATGGCATTCTTGGATAATGGGTCTTTTGCCGCCTTGATAACCTTCTCTACATTTAAGATAGTATCAAGTCTTGGATAGTGCAATGGTTCGCTTAGCATATTTAATCACCTTATATACTTATAGGATAGTATAAGTTTATGGTATATATAAATCTTTGTATTCATTTTAAAATTGTTAAGAATGAATAAAAAACGCCGCGACTCGGATTTGAACCGAGAAACCCTTTCGGGAACCAGCTTTCGCATGCGAGCAATTTCTTTTGAAATTGCAGCTCAAGGCTAGCGGAGTGCCAGATTGTCCCATCGCGGCATAAAAAGGAAAATTCTTGCGCATATTATAAAAGTTTTGATAACAGCGTGGCTGAAAATCGAATGCAGAGGATTTTTCAGTTACGAAGTTCTGAAAAATCCTTTGTGAGTGGGGTTTTCACCAAGAAAACCCATATTTGAAGCCAATTTAGTCTTTTTAGCTCAAAACTGGAGATTATAGAAAGCCAAAAATTCACCAATTAAAAACCGAAAGCTTTATATAGTACTATACGCTACTTCTTTATAAATCTTACTACGTTTACCGACACCAATCATCATTTTCAATAATCATTTAAATGTTTCGCTTGGGGGTTTAGGGTGCGAAGCTTAAAATCAAGTTCATAAACAAATTTATGCGGGGGAACTAAAATGGCAGAAATGTATTTTGTAAAGCAGCTACTTGATGAAAAAAGTGGAAAATCGTTAGTCTTATATCGAGGACAAGATGAAGCAACAGCAACAGCTGTAGCTAAAAATTTAATGCAAGGAACATTGTCTACTTATTTTAATAATTCAGAAGGGACAGGCATTATGGTTTCTCATGTACCCTTTAGTGGTGGAAAACGTAGCGGCTTTCAGCTTCGAGGATTGCAGAGAGAGAGACCGTTGCAATCAATAGTAGAATACGAAATGAATAGGCCTGGTAGAAGAGAATCACTTGAAGAACTATCTGCAATGGTACATCAAGAATTTACTCCTGAGGAAGAAAGCTACTTAGATTCATTGAAACAGCAAAAAGTGGCTTAAATGATATTCAAAATATATACAAGGTGAACTAAAAATGGCAGACTTAGCAAAGAAATGCCCGGAATGCGGCGGATTGAATCTATCCTGGAACAGAGATAGGGGAGAAATAATTTGCAGAGATTGCGGGCTGGTTATTGAAGAAAAAATGGTTGACTTCTCACAGGAATGGAGAGAATTTGATTCTGAAGAGGGAGAGAAAAGAAGGCGTTCAGGCGCTCCAATGACTTACACTCAATACGACCAGGGCCTTGGCACTGAAGTCGGACAGAAAGCTGACTTGCTGAAGCTTGGCGGAAAAGACAGGAACAAATTCTTCAGGCTAAGAAAATGGCAGTACAGGATTTCAACTGCTATTGAAAGAAACCTTAAGCTTGCTTTGGCTGAGCTTAAAAGAGTAAGCTCATATCTAAAGCTGCCTAAATCAGTTGAGGAAGAATCAGCAAGGATTTACACTTTAGCAGTCCAAAGAGGGCTGGTTAGGGGAAGAAGCATGGAATCTGTTGTTGCAGGCGCTTTATACGCTGCATGCAGAAGGCATGACGTTCCAAGGACTTTGGATGAATTGTCAGAAGCATCAGGCATTGAAAAGAAAGAAGTCGGAAGGACTTACAGGTTCGTTACAAGGGAATTGGGAATTACAATTCTACCTTCAAACCCTGCCGATTACATTGCGAGATTTGCATCTGCATTGAAATTAAGCGCAGAAACCCAGTCAAAGTCAATCGAGATACTTGAGCAGGCTCAGAAGGCTGAGCTTACATCAGGAAGAGGGCCGACTGGAATCGCAGCAGCAGCTCTTTATGTATCAGCACTAATCCATGGGGAGAAAAGAACCCAGAGGGAAGTCGCTGATGTCGCAGGCGTAACAGAAGTAACTATCAGGAACAGGTACAAGGAGCTTTTAGACGAGCTTGACCTGGAAGACGACATAAAGAAGACGAAGAAGAAGAAAAAGCGTTAAAAAATTTTAATCTCAAAGATTAAAATTTTTATTATTTTATTTTAGATAGTGGTGATGATTCTGGAATAATTTAGATTTTCAATATAATTAATATTTTAAGCAACGACAATGAGACCGATACACGAAATAGTAAATGAGCTTTGGGAAAAACAAAGAGTCATAATTGATTTACCAGATAATGCCCTACAAGCAACTTTGGAGATAAAACATGGTTTTATTGACATTATGCTAAAAAATGAAAATGCCGGTGAATATATTGGATTTATTACTATTGAGCATCCCCAATCCGGCACTTATTATATTCACAAGGATCCCAAAGTAATACATCATCCTGATTTTCAGATTAATAATGGCACCGGATTAGCTGTGCAAGAACAATTTAAAAACATGGGCTATGAATCTGCGCTCCTAAGTTTAGGCATTGGAACAGCGCAAAAGCATTATTTAGCTGCTGATAGCAAAGCAGCTTTTGCGGTCATAATGCCTGATAAAGGCGAAACTAATTGGAAACGGTTGTATGAGCCTTTCGGGTTTTTGAAATCAGATGAGAGGGCATTACCAAAGTATGTTGAACGCTCAACAGTAAAAGAACTGAAAATAACACTCAGAGCTGATTAAACAGAATATTTCTTCAAATCAATCTTATTACCCCTTACCTTAACCCCTTCTTTCCTTAACAATTTAATTTTCTTCTTAACTTCCTTGCTGTCAGGATTAATGCTCCCCATAAACCCGCCTATCCTGCCGTCAGAAGAAACAACGCGGTGGCATGGCACTTTCGGAGCATAAGGATTGCATCTCATCGCCTGCCCGACTGCCCTGTAAGCTTTCGTATCAAGCGCTTCTGCCAGCGCCTTGTAGGTTGTAACTTTTCCTTTTGGAACTTTCTTCAGCAAAGAGTAGATTTTTTGGTTGAAAGATTTTGATACCATTATGTTTTTAGTTCTGCATTAATACATTTTTCCGCCGTATAAAAATTCATGAATATGTACTATTAAATCTTCTGCGCTTGCTTTCTCTAAATTGACTACAAATACCGCATCTGTTGCAGAAAGACAATTTCCATCTAATTCGAAAGGTACTGGTTCTCCCGTATCCCTGTATAAAATTCTGCACTCCCTTATTAATTGTTTCGGAGTAAATTTTGTAATGTCAGAAACCGCAAGTTCTACACCTTTGCGTTCTACTTTTAAATCTATTAATTTGCTCGTCAAGTTAGTGCTTGTGTCCATATTGCTCACCAAAGAGAAGAAATTAAGAATTCTATTTAAAGTTTATTATTTTTGTTAGGATTATGTAGTGATTATTATAAAAAAGTTTAAAAAGTATGTATCGTGCCATGAAAGTATGCACAGCGAACTTGAATCTGCATTGGAGCCTCAAGAAAATGACAGGCCAAAAACACGCGGGAAACTTTATACTTATGAGGAACTTGCAGGATTATTGGATGTAAGTCGGCGAACAATTAGCAGAGAAAAGCTTAAAGGAAAATTGGATTTTATTATTACCACTCATAGTGTAAGATTTCCTGAGAAGGCTGTAAAGGATTATCTTTTTAAAAATTATCATGGCTCTTCGTACTCTGTTTTCAATAATGGCAGCGAAAGAGAGCAAAATCTTCTTAGTGAAGAATCCCTGTCAAAATTTCTCAGTGTAAGCCCCACAACTCTCGGAAGAGAGCGAGATGAAGGAAATATTGCTTATGTCCTAATACACTGCCAAGTTCGATATAGGGTTGCTGATGTTCATGCGTATCTTGAGCGCAACAGCGCCAATCATCTCCCTTTCAATGAAGATTGGAGGATAGAAACTGAGCAGCCGCTTTATACTATAAAATTATTAAGCAAGCGCCTTGGTGTTAGTGAGAGAACAATTAGTAGGGCATGTGACGAAGGAAATCTAAATTATATAAATGTTCGTCACAATAAAAGATTCAGAAACATTGATGTTGAATCTTATGTTGCGAATATGCCTCATTCATCAACATTTCAAGTTGAAAAAAAAAGAATTTGATGAACAAATGTTTGATATAAGGTCACTGAGCCAATTCCTTGGAGTGAGCAACCGAATCGTGAGGTGGGAATACTCGGATTCAAAAATTGCGTGGGTAAAAATCGCTGGAAAAATGAGATTTAGAGAGAATGATGTCAAGGATTATTTATCACAAAATTATTTCTGTCTGGATATTCATGAGTCTATTAACCCAGACCAGCCGGAATTGCCATTAAAAAAACCGCTTGATACTGCAATAGAACTCGGAATCCCACCTACAACATTAAGGCTAAGAAAAGATGAAGGACAAATAAAATACCTAAGGATAAGGGGGCAGATTAGGTATAGGCCAGCAGATATATTAGAGTTCAAGCAGCCTCAAACAATTTAATATTCTAGTTCTATCCCTATCCCGCAACTCTTAAAAACAGCTCTTTGTTATGCCCAATAATGTTCAAAAGAATAAAAAAAGCCGGAATCAAACTGCTTCCAGAAGAATCAATGCGCTTTCTTAATCTGCATTCTGCAGTCAAGATGGTTTCTTTGAATCTTGCAGGGATCTTCAGCCTTATCTACCTCTACAAGAACGGGCTTCAAATCTGGCAGGTCTGCCTTGCTCTTGCAGCAATACTTATCCTTAGGCTGATAGTTCGCCCACTCTCCCTTAAGCTTGTTTTCAGGAGCGGGCTAAGGAAAAGCGTTTTATTGGGATCATTAAGCTATGCAGGCCTTTTTCAATTATTGTACCTGGTAAATGGAATAAACATCTGGCTCTTTGTTTATATAATCTATGCTGCTGTAAACGATACTCTTTACTGGCTCCCCTTCCATGCTTATTACGCTTCTCTTGGAGCAAACAAAACCAGGGGAAAGCAGATTGGCATGAGGGAGTCGCTTGTTTCATTCGGCAGCATACTAAGCCCTGCCGCAGGAGCATTTCTGATTGTAAATTACGGATTTTATGCTTTGTTTGCAGCAGCAAGTTTTTTAGTCCTGTTATCATGCATTCCGTTTTTAGGAATTGCCGATGCCAAACCGGGAACTGCAATGAACTTTAAGCAGGCATTAAAGAAAATCCCAAAATCGGGATTCTGGCTTTTTGTAGGTGACGGAGCATATTCAACAGGCCTTGTAATTATATGGCCGCTGATAATATTTTTTCTTTTCAATAATTACTTCACTTACGGCTGGATTTTTACAATAGCATTGGTGTCTCAGACTATGGGTTATTTAGTTCTGGGCGCATTTATGGACAAAGGGCACGGCAGAATTATATGCACAATTGCTTTATCCTGCGCTGCTGTTGCAATGGCAGGCAAAATTCTGTTTGCATATAATCTTAAAACTGTTATTTTGTTTGCTGTTATTGACGCATTAGTCGGAACATTATATTTTACATCGCTAGGAACAGTGCTCTACAATTCATCAAGATCATCAAAAAACACTTTATGGTTCCAGTTCTTCGCAGAAAGCGGCTGGGATGTCGGAGGGTTTATTATAGCATGCATTGCAGCATTTTTTTCTTATTATGGATTCGGATTAAGGTATTCTTTGATTTTCTCAATCATTGGGCTGGTGGTTGTTGGAAAAGTGAGCAGAAAGTATTACCAAATTGGTTGAAAAATAATTTTCTTACGGGGGCAGACGTTAAATTCAAGAACTCTTTAGAGAACCTTGATATTTATTCCCCTGACCTACAGAAGCCAAATAACCTGAAATAATCTTTGGGATTTGGCTTACAAGCACAGGCGAGCCAGTACATAAAGAAAAACTTTCATTTGGAGGTTGAGACTCAATTAGCACATTTGCAAAGAGGTGGTCGATTCCTCCTGAAGATTGCGGATGGCTCCTGACTGTCAATTTTAATTTAGGAATGTTTTTCTGTTGAGCCCTTGTATAAACAGCCTGTGGCATAACTGGAGCAGGAGCAAGATACTCTCCATCCGACTGAAATGACATTCCGTCTGAAAAAATGAATCCTTCTTTTTGCCCAACTGTATAAATATCAGCTTTATTTTTCATTATAGCATTCAGGTAAGCCAGATGTGCATGTAGGTCCTCAGTTAATTTCCCTTCGTGTAGCATGATTGAGAGTTCATCATGATAGCTAACAAGGTTAGATACAAAATGATTAATTGCAGTTTCCAACTTATGCCCGTCCCCAAAAATAACGTAATTCTCATTTAACGTATCTCTGTTTATTCCGCTGGCTTCCCGTGAAAATGGAAGGTTATGGTAAACATGATTCATTTCAGGATCCACAATCAATTCAATGGGCTTGAGCAAGACATGGCTTTCATCTAACTCTCTTAATAGGACAAGCTGTTCCAAGTTATATACCATACTTCTGCTGAAGAAAGTTTGAATTTATAAATAATTCGCTTTTAATCAAACAGAAACCTTTATAAATAGTAACTTATCAGTAATAACAATGTTAGATCATACAATTGAGCAGATTGAACAAACTGAAGCGTACTTCAGGAAAGAAAAATTTCCAGTTGTAGTTAGTGATACTGCCGGTAGGGATTTAAAATATCATATAATCCCCCAGAGCCTGAATCCGGATTTGCCTGATTTTATCTACAGGGTGTCTAACGACAAGACTAAAAGGCACGTAATGGCAGTCTCAGATTCTGTTCCTAAAGAGCTTCAGCCATATTTTATTCTAGCTGAGTACATTGAGTTTATAGGGCTTGGGTTAGGAAAAGAAAGCAGGGTAAAGGAGGCAGAGAAAATAACCCTGAATGCCATCCCAACAGATTTATTGAAAGATTATTTGGAAAGAAAAATCAGGCTGTACGAAACAGAATTGAAGCTGGATGTTAAAGAGCCTGAAAAATATGCTCTGGGCCAGGAAGGCAGGTCAGAGTTTGAAAACGCTGTCGCATTTCTGCACGAGCAGCTGAAAAAATTAAATGCTCCCATCGGGATTTGAACCCGAGTCATCGGATCGAGAATCCGAGGTGATTGGCCGGACTACACTATGGGAGCAATATCTCCTTAGAATTTTTATTAATTTTTAAAGGTTGGGGTTTTAAAAATGATATACAAGAAAAAAATGATAAACACTTATCTGTAATTTGTTGCAGTTATCTGTCATAAAGCATTTCCGGTTTGCTTGTCATAATCAATCCTGTTGCTGCCTTTTTTCTTGTTATGATCCAGAACTGCAACAAGAACGAGCTTATCTTCAAGAAGGTAAGGTTTTGCATCCAACAGCGGAACTGAGCGTGATTTGGACCATTTCATCGAGCCATCACCCTTTGATAATCTAAAAGCAAGAGACCGATATACAAAATAAAGAGATTCTTTATCCTGAAGAACGTCAATCAATTCTCTTGGATTAAATTTAATCTCATGGTCATATGTTCTTTCTTCCAAATTGGCTGCCCATACCACCTGGCCATTATTGGCTTCATAACAAAAAACATTTCCATGTTTGTTTATCCCAAAGTGCCTCCCGCTATTTTCATCACTTAGTACTCTGATTCTGCCGCGTTCATCCATATCTCATTGTAAATATAATGGGTTTATAAATTTATTTGCACCAAAATAACCTGTAGTGCCAAGTGACATATGTCACTAGGGAAGCTTTTGTCAAAAAAGATTATCAAAAGCATGATAAATATCAGCAGGAGTCTTGTTATCAAGACTGCTGTGTGGCCTGAAGTGATTGTATCTCAGCCTAAACAATTCTAA